>OLRC01001198.1_pt1 | contig 17211 bp, 18 predicted proteins | sample 1672081 | NCBI WGS metagenome assembly OLRC01 (sample SAMEA3136643, study PRJEB25190) | human gut metagenome | biome: human gut; feature: human-associated habitat; material: faeces | place: Austria | collected 2013
TACACGACCTCGCCCACCACGTTCAAAGGCCAGGTGATCTTCGCCGTGGGCCTTGGGCTTATCACGTGCCTCATCCGCTTCTGGGGGAACATGAACGAGGGCGCGGCGTACTCCATCCTGCTCATGAACCTCGTGGTGCCGTACATCGACTCGCTCACGGCAACCACGCCGTTGGGCGGCGAGAAGAAGCGCCGCTTTGCCCGCGCGAAGAAAGAAGGAGGCGAATGATGGCGAACGCACCCGACACTCCCGCCGCCCCCGCTCCAACCCTCTGGAACAGCCTGGTGAAGCCAGCCGTCGTCCTCGTGCTGATCTGCGCCATCGTGGGATTCCTGCTGGGCTCGGTCGACAACCTCACGTTGCCCACCATCACGGCGAACCGCGAGGCGCGCGCCTGGGCGACCTACAACGCGCTCATCCCGGAAGCGTCCGACTTCGAAGAGCTGCCCTGCGACGTGCCCGGCGTGACCGCGTGCATGGAGGCGACCGACGATTTGGGCTACGCCGTCATCGCGCAGTCGAAGGGATACTCCAGCCAGGTTCCCATGGCCGTGGCCTTCGACGACGAGGGCACTATCACGAACGTCATCGGCATGGACAACACCGAGACGCCCGGGCTGGACACGAAGGTGCAGCTGCCCGATTTCACCGACCAGTTCCTCGGCCGCGCCGCCGAGCCCCTGACCATCGACGACATCGATGCCGTCACAGGCGCCACCATCTCGTCCAAAGCAGCCTTGGCCGCCGTGAACGAGGCCATCGAAGCCTACCGATCCGCTGCCGGCGAGGCGCCTGCCGCCGCCGCAACCTCGACGGAGAAGGGAGCAGCATAATGGCAGCCATCGACCAAAAGCCCTCGGCGCTTTCCGTGTTCAGCAAGGGCCTGCTCATCGAGAACCCCACGCTGCGCCAGATGCTGGGCCTGTGCCCCACTCTCGCCGTGACCACGGCCGTCACGAACGGCATCGGCATGGGCGTGGCCACCACGTTCGTGCTCGTCTGCTCCGGCATCGTGGTGTCGCTTCTGCGCAACATCATTCCCACCACCATGCGCCTGCCCGCCTTCATCACGGTCATCGCCGGGTTCGTGACCATCGTCATGATGGTCGTCGAGGCGTACCTGCCCGACCTCAATCAGGCGCTGGGCATCTACCTGCCGCTTATCGTGGTGAACTGCATCGTGCTGGGCCGCGCCGAGGTGTTCGCCTCGAAGCACCCGGTGAAGGACGCGGCGCTCGACGGCCTCGGCATGGGCGCAGGCTTCACCCTCACGCTCGTCCTCATGTCGGCCATCCGCGAGCTCTTGGGCGCGGGCACCCTGCTGGGCTTCCCTATCCTCCTCGGCATCGTCGAGCCCATGACCGTGTTCATCATGCCCCCGGGCGGCTTCGCCGTGCTGGGCGTGCTGATCGCCATCTCGGTGGTCTTCGAGATGCGCCGCAAGCGGCGCGCGGGAGAGCCGGAAGACGAGGCCATCGCATCGCAGGAAGACGTGTGCGCGTCGTGTCAGATGTGCGACCTGAAGGAGCGTGAGGCATAATGGCCGAGTACGCCGCAATCCTCTTCAGCATGATCTTGGTCAACAACTACGTGCTGGTGAAGTTCCTGGGCATCTGCCCGTTCCTCGGCGTGTCGAAAAAGCTTGACTCGGCCGCGGGCATGGGCTGCGCGGTGACCGTGGTCATGGTGCTTGCCACCGCCGTCACGTGGCCCTTGCAGCAGCTGCTGAACGCGCTGGGGCTGGGCTACCTTCAAACTATCGCGTTCATCCTGGTCATCGCCGTGCTCGTGCAGATGCTGGAAATCGTCATCCGCTACTTTCTTCCCGCGCTGCACGAAGCGCTGGGCGTGTACCTGCCGCTGATCACCACGAACTGCGCGGTGCTGGGCGTGACCATCCTCGCCGTGGACGAAGGCTACAACTATCCGGAAGCGCTCGTGGCCGCGCTGGGCGCAGGCCTGGGCTTCCTGCTGGCGATGGTGCTGTTCAGCGGCGTGCGCCGGCGCGTGGACGAGGCCGAGCCGCCCAAGGCGTTCAAGGGCATGCCCATCACGCTGATCTCCGCGGCGCTGGTGTCCTTGAGCTTCATGTGCTTCGCGGGCGTGGCGGACAACCTGTTCGGCGTGCTGTAGGAAGGGGGACGAATGGACACCATCGTTTGGACCGTTGCGCTCATGGCCGCCGTCGGCCTCGTAGGGTCGGTGCTGCTGCTGATCGTCTCGCGCAAGCTGGCCATCGGCGAGGACGAGCGCCTCACCTACCTCATGAGCATCCTGCCGGGCGTCAACTGCGGTGCCTGCGGCCACCCCGGTTGCGAGCAGTACGCGAAGGCCATGATGAACGGCGCGCCGCCCAACGCCTGCACCACCGGCGGCGACCGCGTCGCGCAGGCGCTGGCCGCGTACCTGGGCGTGGAGTCCACGGGCGTGGTGCAGCGCGAAGCGTTCGTGGCCTGCCAAGGCTCGCTCGACCATATCGACCCGCAGCTCGTGTTCAAGGGCGTTCCCAGCTGCCGCGTGTTCAGCACGCTGTCGTACAGCAGCTTGTCGTGCCCGTTCGGCTGCCTCGGCTACGGCGACTGCGCCGAAGCGTGCCCGTTCGACGCCATAGTCGTGGAGAACGGCGTGGCGCGCATCGACACGGCAGCCTGCACCGGCTGCGGCACGTGCGCGAAGATATGCCCGCGCGGCATCATCTCGATGGTCGACCAGGCCTCGTCGCCAACCACCTCCGTGGTGACGTGCAAGAACACCATGGCAGGCGCGAAAACGCGCAAGGTGTGCAGCGTGGGCTGCATCGGCTGCCAGAAGTGCGCGAAAACCTGCCCCACCCAGTCGATCACCGTGGAGAACAACCTCGCGCGCATCGACACGGACACGTGCATCGGCTGCGGAACGTGCATCGAAGTGTGCCCGACCCATGCCATCAGCAAACTGGTGTTCCAGTGATGCCATGGTGAAGCGTTTCGCGCGACAGAACCGAACCACCCGCTCGTCCCGTCGTTCTTGGACCGGACGAGCGTTTGCTGCGCTGCTCGCGTGCGCGCTGGGCGCTGCGCTGGCCGTCAGCCACGTCGGATGCGTGGGCGGCGAGCCCGACGGGGCGGACGTCCCGACCACAACGGCCACCAGCTCCTTCACGGCTATGGACACCGGCATGACCCTCACCGTGCACGCCGCCAGCGAGTCGGACGCCAACGAGGCCGTTGCCGCCTGCCGGCAGCGCGTCCTCGAACTGGACGAGCTGCTGGCCCCCGAGAACGCGACCAGCGAGATAGCCCAGATCAACGCCGCAGACGGCGCGTCGACGGCCGTCTCGCCGGCGACGGCCGCGCTCGTCGCCGCGTCGCTCGACGCGGCGCATCGCACGGGCGGCGCCTTCGACCCCACGGTGTACCCGCTGACGAGCGCCTGGGGCTTCACGACCGGCGACCATCGGGTACCCTCCCCCGACGAGCTGGCCGCGCTGCTGCCGCGGGTGGGATACGCCGCCGTGCAGGTGGACGAAACCGCCGGCACCGTCACGTTGGAAGACGGCGCGCAGATCGACGTGGGCGGCGTGGCGAAGGGCTTCGCAGCCGACGAGCTGCGCGCCCTGCTGCGCGAGCGCGACATAACCTCGGCGCTGTTCGACCTCGGCGGCAACGTGACGGCCCTCGGCTCCAAGCCCGACGGCTCGCCCTGGAAGGTGGGCGTCGCCGACCCGGACGACCCCGGGAAGCTGGCGGGCCTGCTCGAGGTGCGCGACGCCACGGTGTCTACCTCGGGCGCCTACCAGCGCTTCTTCGAAGGCAAAGACGGAACGCGCTACCACCACTTGCTCGACCCCTCCACCGGCTATCCTGCCGCGTCCGACCTGGCCTCCGCAAGCGTCGTCGGCGCGGACGGCGCGCAATGCGACGCGCTGTCCACCGCCTGCTTCGTGCTGGGGCTCGACGGCGCCCTCGACCTGTGGCGCGCGGCCGCGGCGGACGGCGATGCGGCGTTCGACCTCGTGCTGATCGCCTCCGACGGTCGCACGTTCGTCACCGACGGCATCGCCGATGCGTACACTCCGGCCGCCGGAACCAACGCCCAGGTGGTGCGCTCATGAAACGCCGCGCGAACAAAGCGGAGCTGCTGTTCGCAGCCGTCGTCGTGGTTGCGGCCATGGGCGGGTTCGCCGTCGCGCACGCCGCGGGTGCCGCCAACCCGAGCGGCCATGCCGTCGCTACCATCGCCCGCGACGGCGTCGCGATCGAGACCATCGACCTCGATGCCGTGAAGAACCCTTACACACTGCGCCTCGAAGACGAGCGCGGCGTGAACGCGGTGGCCGTGGAGCCGGGCCGCATCCGCGTGGCCGAAGCCGACTGCCCCGACGAGGTGTGCGTGCACACGGGTTGGATCGACGGTCCTGCCACGCCCATAGCCTGCGTGCCCCACGGGCTGACCGTCACCGTCGCGCGGGAAGGAGGCGATGGCGATGGCCTCGACGCCGTGGCGCGCTAGCATCGCCGCCCCTTCCACCCTGCGCGTCTGCCGCTGCGCCCTGATGGCGGCGCTCGCTTTGGCACTGACTGCGCTCGAATCGCTCATCCCCGTCCCGATGCCCGTGCCGGGCATGAAGCTGGGCATCGCGAACGTCGTGACCGTGGCGGCCGCGTTCTGGCTGGGCCCCGTCGATGCGGCCGTGGTTCTGGGCGTGCGCATCGTGCTGGCGGCCTTCTTGACAGGCCAGCTGGCGACGCTGCCGTTCAGCATCGTGGGCGGCGCCTGCGCGCTGGCGGTGACGTTGGCGTTCGTCCGCTTCTCGTCGCCGAATCGCGTGCGCCTCGCCGCCATGGCGGCGGCGGTCGCGCACAACATCGGGCAGATCGCCGTGGCCGTCGCGGTCACCGGCACGCCCGAGATCGCGTTCTACCTCCCCGTTCTGCTGGTGGCGGGCATCGCGGCGGGGTTCGCCACCGGCACCGTCGCGCAAGCGGTGCTCGACCGGATTCCGCACGCGCATGCGACGGCCGACCGCGGAAAGCGCGTTCGTGCCTGACCGCTTCGGCCCCTTGTGCACCGCCCACCGAAGGACCGCGCCATGCATGACGGCTCGTCTACCGCTAACCTCGAAATCGCCGAGCACCGCGCACCGGATGCTATGATTGCCGCTGTACTAATGAATGAGCATCAGTAAGATCTGCATGAAAGGACGGCTCATGGGCATCTACGTCATCACCGGCGCCACCAGCGGCATCGGCGCCAAGACGGCCGAAATCCTGCGCGAACGCGGCCATGAAGTGGTGAACATCGACCTCAACGGCGGCGACATCAACGCCAACCTGGCCACGAAGGAAGGGCGCGCGGGGGCTATCGCCGAGCTGCACGAGCGCTTCCCCGAAGGCATCGACGCCATGATCTGCAACGCGGGCGTGTCGGGCGGCAAGGTGCCCATCTCGCTGATCATCTCGCTCAACTACTTCGGCGCCACCGAGATGGCGCGCGGCGTGTTCGACCTTTTGGAGAAGAAGGGCGGCAGCTGCGTGGTAACGTCGTCCAACTCCATCGCCCAGGGCGCGGCGCGCATGGACGTGGCCGGCATGCTGAACAACCACGCCGACGAGGAGCGCATCCTCGAGCTGGTGAAGGACGTCGACCCGGCCATCGGTCACGTATACTACGCATCCACCAAGTACGCCCTGGCGCGTTGGGTTCGCCGCATGAGCCCCGACTGGGGTTCGCGCGGCGTGCGCCTGAACGCCATCGCACCCGGCAACGTGCGCACGGCCATGACGGCCAACATGCTGCCCGAGCAGCGCGCGGCCATGGAGGCCATCCCCGTGCCCACCCATTTCGGCGAGGAACCGCTCATGGATCCCATCGAGATCGCGAACGCCATGGCGTTCATCGCCAGCCCCGAAGCCAGCGGTATCAACGGCGTGGTCCTGTTCGTGGACGGCGGCACCGACGCCCTGCTCAATTCCGAGAAAGTCTACTAGGAGGCGACCATGGTCATCAACGATTTCGTTTCCGCGATGCAGAGCAAAGATCACGAGGCGCTGGCCGCCTGCTTCGCCGAGGAGTGCCGTCTGTTCGACTACTGCCCCTCCGTGGTGAAGCGCCAGAACTCGTTTCTGTTCGGCCGCAACGCCATCGAGATGTACTACCACAACAAGTTCATGTTCGGAGGCTTCGGCATGCTGGACCCGCGCGTGGTGAACGAGCGCACGGTGAACTTCTACGCCGATTACAACGGCACCATCATCCACGCCCTCGCCCAGATCGAGAACTGCACCGACGGCTCGTGCAGCCTCGACGACAGCCTGATCAGGGAGCTGGTGATCAGGCCCGCGTAAGAGGTCGGCGACCGTTTGCTCGCGAACGCCCGGCAAGCCCCGTGCCTGCCGGGCGTTCGCTTTTCTCAGGGCCTCATGGGGAAAGGGCGCCAAGGGTGTGTCAAATCACCCGTCCCCTTGACACACGCCCCGTCCCTGGGCGAGCCCTACGGATTGCACACGGAACAGGCGCCGTAGCCTTGAGCGATGGCATCGGAACGCGATATCGCGATCTGGCTCTTCTTCAGGTACCGGCATCCGTCACGGTGGTATTTCTCGCCCGTGTTCGTGATGTACACGGTATCTCCGCCTCCGCCGCTCGCCGCAGCAGCCGCGGCTGCTGCGGCCGCTGCTTCTTGTTCGGCAGCGGCGGCCGCTGCTGCTTCTTGCTCGGCTGCCGCTGCCGCAGCAGCTTCGGCAGCCGCCGCTTCCTCGGCCCTCTGGCGCTCGGCCTCCTCCTGCGCGGCTTTCTCCTGAGCAGCCTTCTCCTCCTGCGCCTTCTGCATGGCGGCGGCGTCTTGCGACACCTTGATGCGCACCGTGCGGTCCGCGGATCCGTCGAACGCGCATTCGACGCGCTCGGCTTTGAACAGCACGTCGCCCGCTTCGAGCGAGGACGCGGACACCTCGAACGTGTACGAGCCCGCCGGATACGCCAGCACGTACGTCTTTCCGAGGGCTGCCCTGTGCGAATCGCTCACTTTTGTGCCGTCGGCCTGCGTGCCGGTCACCAGCACCGTCACGGAAGCGGGGACGTCCTCCTCGCCGGCGGCCTCGACGACGAAGCTCAGCTCGTGCTCCTCGGCCGCTTCCAGAAGCGCCTCTTGTTGCTGCGAAGCCGGCTGGTCGGGCTGCTGCACCTGCGCATCGTCGCCGGAGGCCATGCCCGCCATGATCGTGATACCCAGCAGCAACGAGCACGCCGCCAACCCGAGCGTCGCCTTCGGGGCGGCGAGGACCGGCGAGCCCTCCGTAGCCTTCCTGTCGCGCACGAACAGCCCGAGCGACACGGCGCCGCACGCCGCGCCCACGAGCGCGAGCGATCCCGTGAAGCACAGAACCAGGCCGATGATCGCCAGCACAAGCGGCAAGCGCTTGCGCGGCGGTACGGCGGGCTCGTCCCCGGAGGGAAACTCGACGATGCCCCCTTCGAACGAGCCGAGCTTGTACGGCTCCGCGCCTTCTTTGCCGGCGGCATCCGCATCGCGGGCCGACTTCGCGGATCCCACCTCCTTGACGGCATGCTCCGCCTCACCCGAACGCGCTTCTTCGCGCTCAGGACGCTCGATAGGCTCATCCCCCATGGTTCCCATCCTTCCCTCCAACGGGCGCGTTTCCCCCAAGCGGCACCGCAAAAGGGTCGCGCCTCCCTCGAATGACGGCATTGTCCTGCGAAAACGCGCGTCACCCGCCTTATCCGACGCTTCATTCTAGCAAACCGGAAGCACGAACATGATCTTTTCAGTAAGATATTTCGAGGAAGGGTCCTCTTGCCGAGGGCGTCGCAAGCCGCCCTGGCGGCTGCAAGTGGAGTGGCGGCTGGAGCGCGGGGCTCGCGAATCGCACTCCGTCAGCGAAATCGGAAGAAAACGACCACGTTCCCGACTTATGCGCACCTCCGCCACGCCGATTCGGCCTTCGCGGACATGTTCGGGACATGTCGCGCAGCATAATCCCAGGTCAGAAGTTCACCGAAGTTCACTTCGCGACCACGAGCGGTTCCGAAAGCGCACATAAGTCGGGGACATGGTGCTTGTCGCCGTTTTCGACAACGCAAGTGCGCATAACTCGGGAACTTACCCACGCCGAGCCGCCCCGACGATGGCGCGAAAAGGGCGCCCGGAGGGGGGTGGGCGCCCTTTTCTCGAAACCCGCACGGTCGAGTGCCGACCGGCGCTCTTGCGAAACGGATCGTTTTACGAAGCAGAACCTTCCGCCGCAGCGTTCTGCCCGGCGATCCTGCCGATGGTCACGGCGCTCAGCACGGTCCAACCGCTCGCGCAGTTCCATTCGCACACTTCGCCCGTGGCGTACAGACCGGGTACCGGCTCCAAGGTCACGTCGCCCTTGCCGGAGCTTGCCAGCTTGAGGGCCTCGCCGTTCGTGTTGATCTTGACGCCGCCGATGGTCATCGACGTGCTCACGGTCACCGGAGCCGCATAGAACGGGCCGGTCATGGGAACGAGATGCTCGCCGCTTCGACCGAAATCCTCGTCGAGACCCGCCTCGACGAACCCGTTGTAGCGCTCCACCGTCGCCTTCACCTTCGCCGGATCGAGGCCCACCTGCTCGGCGACCTCCTCGACGGTGTCGCCGCAAGGCCACACGATTTCGCGCACGCTCAGCAGCTTCTCCAGCTCGGGCGTCGTGGGAATCATGAGAACAACTTCCTTGCCATCCTGCTCGTTCTGCTTCGCCAGCACGTCGATCGCAAGAGCCCTGCCGAAATACTGACGGCCCTCGTTGCAGAAGCGCTCGCCGTTCTCGTCGAGCAGAAGCCCGTTCAGGCGCTCGGAGTAGTCGATGAGCACGGGCGACTTCGTGGCCGCGCCGGCCACCGGGCTCATCAGCGGTTGCCATGAGGTGCGTGTGGTGAACACGCCGGCGTCAGACGCCATCGTCAAGCCATCGCCGGTCAGTCCCGCGGCACCCGAAGCCTTCAGGTTCTTGTTCGCAGGGCACAGGGCAACCAGCATGTCGGTGCTGCCCGAATAGCCGCCCGTAGCCAGCACCACGCCCTTCTCGGCCTTGATGCGAACAGGCTCGCGGCCCTTCATAGCCTCGACGCCCACAACGCGGCCGTCAGCGTCCTTCACGAGCTTGGTGACGGCGGTTTTCGTCTCGATGGAGACGCTGGCGCTTTCGGCAGCCGCGGTCATGGCACTCACCATCGCGCCGCCCTTGCCCACCACCTGGTGAACAACAGGCAGATCGGTGTAGCTCATGCGGGGGCCGACCTCTTCCTCGAACAGGACGCCCAGTTCCTCGAGCCAGTCGATGGTCTCGCCGCACTTGTCGGCGTTCAAGCGAGCAACCTCAGGATCGATCGCACCGAACCACTCGGAATGCGCCATGAACCAGTCGTAGATCTCGTCCGGTGAAACATCGATACCCTGGGCCTTCGCCAAACGGGTGCCCCATCCGGAAACGATGCCGTCGCATACCGCGGAATCGCCGCCGAGACCGTTCTCCTTCTCCAGAAGGACGACCTTCGCGCCCGCCTTGGCAGCTTCGATGGCTGCCGCATGCCCGCCTGCGCCCGAGCCGACCACCACCACGTCGAACGTTTCCGTCCAATCGCCGTCAGCAGCCGACGAGCCGCCCGCACTGCATCCCGAAAGCACCGATGCGGCAGCAATGCCCATCGCGCCAGCGAAAGCGGCACCGACGAACCCCCGGCGAGAGAGATCCCCTTCTATACGCTCCATCCCTTTGTTCCTTTCAATAATTTGAACCGTCGAGTCGAAACCCGACATGCAATCAACGGTGAAACCATTGCAGGAAGCTCCCCATCCGACGCGTCTTCGAACGGCTCCGATTCAATCGGAGCATCATCAATCATACAGGCCGTGCAATACCCTGCATATTTCAAGTATGGTAACCTGGGTATAAGGCAATGCCTTATACAGGGGAAGAAACGGGGAGGCGCGATGAACGATGTCCAGCTGAGGTCATTCACGGCCGCAGTGGAGCTGGGGAGCTTCAACAAAGCGGCGAAAGGCCAGTTCCTTTCCGTGCCCTCGTTCGCCCAAAGGATCAACTCACTCGAAGCTGAGCTCGGCTACCGCATCCTTGAGCGAGGCCCGAGCGGCGTGCGCCCCACCGATGCCGGGCTTGTTCTCTATCGGGCTGCGAAAGAGGCTCTCGACATCCTGGACAAGGCGAAAGAAGAAGGGCGATCCGTCGCGGAGAAGCAACCGGCCGAGCGCGTGACGATCGGAGTCTGGTGGCAGGTTCACCCCTTCATGATGGAAGCGGTCCGGCAGATGGCGCAAACGCATCCCCGCCTCAAAATCGACTTCGTGGAAACCTCGTACGGCAACGCGGCAGAAGGGTTCGCGCAGGGGCTGTTCGATCTTTTCTTCTCTGCGGACTCGCTTGCGCTACGGCAGATGGGAGCCTCGTTCACGCCGCTGTCGCGCGAGAAGTACTACTGCGTGTTCTCCCCCGACAGCCCTTTGGCGAAGCGAGAGACGATATCCACCGACCTGCTCGAAAACATCACGGTGTACGCAGGAGCGGACTATCGCGACGTTCCCGAGCTGCACGAGTTCGAATCCTTTTTCGCGCGAGACAACGTGGTGAAGGAATCCATTTTCAGGGAGAAGCTCACCATGGACTGCCTTCGAGGCGACGCCGTGTCGTTCTTCAACCATTCCAACATCTCGAAAATATGCCCGCCGCTGGAAGCGCGCCCCATGGAGTGGCCGCCCCTCGCCTACGGAGCCCACGTCCGTCCCGGTGCGCCGCGCGTCGTGCGCGATGTGCTGGATGCCTGCATCGACAGCTTCAAGCGAACCGGCTGAGCCGGTGTCGCCGGGGCACCCGATACGCCGGCTACTGCAGTTCTACGGTCACGCGGAGGACGTCTCCCTCGAGAGAGGCGGCGGCGGTGGCTCCCATGGAGGCGGCCAGCTGGGAGACGATGGCCAAGCCCAAGCCTGCCCCCGCGCTCGATCGAGCGCCGCCTCCTTGGTAGAAGCGCTCGAACAGGCGGTCGATGTCGATCGCCGCCGGATCGGCCACGAGGTTCGCGAACGTCACGCACCCGCCGCGCTGCTCGATGACGGGCGCCGCCGCGCCGTGGCGCAGCGCGTTCGCCGTCAAGTTGCGGAAGATGCGCGCGAGCGCCTCGGCATCGGCCTGCACGACCGCCTCGTCGTCCAGCAGCACGCGCGGCTCCCAGCCCCGCTCGCAGAACTGCGGGTACAGCCCGGCCAGCACGTCTCCCAGCACGTCAGCCGGACGCACCGGCTCGCACGCCACCTCGAACGACGGATCCTGCACCTGGGCGAACGAGAACAGGTCGTCCAGCAGCACCCGCACGTCGTCCAGCCGATGGCCGGCGGAACCCAAGTAGCGCTCCTTCGCCGCCGGATCAGCCTCGCCTTCCGCCAGCTGCAGGTAGCCCTGTGCCCCGGCGAGCGGCGTGCGGATGTCGTGCGACAGGCACGTGAGCCCTGCCTGGAACGCCTGGCGCGCCTGCTGAGAGGCGATGCGCTCGTCTTGCAGCTCGTCCAACTCCGCATTCACGCCGCGCGCGATGCCCAGCACGCCGCGCGTGCGCACGAACGCCGTCATGCGGGCATTGCCGGTAGGTTCGCGCTGGTCGAGGAATCGCGCCATGCGCCGCAGCTCCCGCTCGTACCGGAGGATAACGAGCGCCGCCCCCGCGGCGAACGCCGCAATCGCGATACCGACCAACGCGAACCCGTTCATGTTCCTACACGTCCTTTCGAGCGCACACGCCTAGTGCCACCGCCACGCACGCCACCAGCACCGTGCCGCACGAGACGAGGATATGGCCTATGTCGCCCGGCGACGCCAGCAGCGCCTGACCGCCCTGAACCAGCAGCGCACAGCTGCCGTACGGAAGCCATTCCGCTGCGTGAGCGAGGGGCTCCCATGCAACGGAAGTGCTCGCGAGCAGTGTGACGACAATGCCCACACCCCTACTCCGCGTCAACCAGGTTGCCGTCGCGGCCAGCATTCCATACGTCCAAAGGACAAGCAGCAGCAACCCGTACCAGGCGACGATTTCCGCGACCGAATCCGCATGGGCGTACGCGAACCCTGCCGCCTTGAGAAGGATGACGAACACAGCGATACCGAACACCGAGAACGCCGTCGAGAGCATGACGACGAACACGATCTTCCCGCTGTAGTAGTCCAAGCGATCCCGTCGCGACAGGGGCAGGCTCTTCACGAAACCGCTTGAGAAATCAAGCGCAAAGAACTGGGCGACCACCACGGAGACGAGGAGGACCATCGTCCAGATCCACAGACCGGACTGGGTCTGCGTGAAGCTTCCAAGCTCCTTGCCGTTTTGGATCGCCATCGACGAGGAGCCTTCCCCGCCCGTAACGCTAAGGTCAGGCAAGGCCGCCGTGCTCATCATATACACCGAAAACGCCACCGCCGCGAGGATAATACCAAGCGCTACATACAGCGTTTTACTCTTGATCAGGCGATATGCATCCATGCGCAGGTACTTAAACATGAGCAGCATCCCCTCCCATGAGTTCGAGGAAGTAGTCTTCCAAATCACGCTCGTGGACACGCAGTTCGTACACCGGGATATTGTTCGCAGCCAGGAACGTGCCGAACACGGTCGCGTCGAGCGCTGCGCGCTCCTCCGACACGCCCCGCAAGCGCAGCGTCCCGTCCGGCAACACCGTGCAGGCGATACCAGGATATGCCTCGGCCAGCAGCGCCAGCGTGCGCTCTGGCTCAGCCGTGCGCACGACCAGGTAATCGCCGCACGCCTGGGTCACTTCGTCCGCCGTCATCTCGCATACCATCCGGCCCGCGTCGATCACGCCATAGCGCGTGGCGATGCGCCCCAGCTGGTCCAGCACATGCGAGCTCACCACCACGGTGACGCCACGCTGCTCGTTCAAGCGGATGATGAGGTTGCGCATCTCGCGCACGCCCTCGGGATCCAGCCCGTTCATCGGCTCGTCCAGCAGCAGCACGTCGGGCGAGCCCAGCATCGCCAACGCCAATCCGAGGCGCTGCTTCATGCCCATAGAGTAATTCTCCGTTCGCTTCCCGCCCGCAGAACCCAGCCCCACGACGCTCAGCAGCTGCTCGATTTCCCCCACATCGTCCACGATGCCCAGCGCAATAGCCTTGCAGCGCATATTATCGAACGCGGTCATGTTGGGGTACAGTCCAGGGCTTTCCACCAACGCGCCGATGCGGACGGCCTCGCTGTACTCAGCGCTGCCCGACGGGTCGGCAACCAGGCGGTCTAACAGACGCACCTCACCCCTCGTGGGGCGAATCATCCCGCAGATCATCTTCATCGTGGTCGATTTTCCTGCGCCGTTTCGGCCGACGAAACCGTAGATGTCGCCGCGGGCGACGTGCATGTCTAGCCCGTCGACGACGTTGCGACCGCGATAAGCCTTGCACAGGCCTCGCGTTTCAATTGCCAGCACGCGATTCTCCTTCCTGACGGCTTGCCGCAACGTCCGCTTAGCCCCTTGAAACCCTCGAAGCTCAGCGGCTCGCTGCAGCAATCCCGCCTACTCCTGCCGTGAACGCTCTGCCATCCACGATACGGAGAAGGCGTTAGGGAACCTTCCCGAAAACGTTAAGAAAGTTGTAAGAATGCGCGCGACGGCAAGCGAACCGCTCATTCGGCCAGCTTGAAGCCGATGCCCCATACCGTTTCGATCTCGCCGGCCGAATGCGCGGCGCGCAGCTTGCTGCGGATGTTGCTGACGTGCACGTTGATGGCCTTCTCCTCGACCGCGCTTTCCTCGTTCCATGCGATCTCGAACAGCTCGCGCTTCGTGAACACCTTGCGCGGACGTCGCACGAGGGCTTCGAGGATGTTGAACTCAAGGCGCGTGAGGCGCACGGGTTCTTCCCGCACCGAAAGCGTGCGGGCGTCGACGTCGAGCGTCCAGTCTTTGTAGCGCATCGCGGTTGCGGCGGCGGGTTCGGGGAGGCGCTCGTCGGAAGGCGCGCCGGACGCGGATGCGCGGCGAACGTCGGCGTGGCGCAGCTGCACCTGCACGCGAGCCAGCAGCTCGTCGAGGTCGAAGGGCTTGGTCAGGTAATCGTCGGCGCCCAGCTTCAGCAGCGCCACCTTGTCGGCGGCGGTCGTGCGCGCCGACATCACGATGACGGGCATGTCGCCGCGGGCGCGCACGAGGCGCACCACGTCCTCGCCCGCCATGCCCGGCAGCATGAGATCGGTGATCACGAGGTCGAACGGCTCGGAGCCGGAAAGCAGCAGCCGCCCCTCGCTGCCCGAGAAGGCCTGCGTGCAAGCGAACCCGTTGCGGCGCAAATGCACCGCCACCACCTCGTTGATGTCGGCGTCGTCCTCGATGATCACTATGGATGCCGGTTCGCTCATAGAGGGTATTGTACCGCAAGGCAAACGCGGGAACCCGCATTTCGAGAGCCGCAACCGCACGCACCCTCTTTTCGCTCCAAGCCCAAACGGCAAAACCGGCAGTGAAACGCGCTCTGCCATGGAAAAGGCCGAAAACGGCAATGTCCCCTACTTATGCGCACTTCCGCCAAGCAAGTCTTAGACTTCTGCGCGCCTCATCGTGAACGTGATCAGGGAAATACCTGGTCACAGAATCTTTTGAATTGCGAGAGCCGCAAAAAAGAGAAGGTTGGAGCCTTTCGGAGCGCACATAAGTCACGGACATTGCCTTTTTCGGCCTTTTTCATGGCAGAGCAGCGCATAAGTCGGGAACTTTTCCATCGTGGACGCGATGGCGATGTTGACGGAAAGCCCCGAAGCTCGCACCTATCGGAGAGCGCTCAAGCATCGCCTCGAAGAGGAAGGCAGTCGGTTGGTTGCAGAATGCAGCCAACTGAAAACGCAGTCTGCGGAAGACAATAGTTCTACCGCACCGACGCCGGCACCACCGGGCAGATCCTGCGCCTCGTCCGGTCCATCCCCTCGCCCAAGGCCGAGCCGTTCAAGCTGTGGCTCGCACAGGTCGGCAAAGAGCGCATCGACGAAATGTTCGACCCCGAGCTCGCCATCGAACGCGCCATCGAGCACTACCGCCGCAAAGGCTACACCGAGGACTGGATCAGCCAGCCCCTGTTCTCCATTCGCGCGAGGAAGAACCTGACGTTCGAATGGCGAGAACGCGGCGTGAAAACCAATTCCGAATACGCCATCCTGACCAACGACATATATCACGCCTGGTCGGATCTGACCGCCCGCGAGTACAAAACCTTCAAAGGCCTCACCAACGAAAGCCTGCGCGACAACATGAGCGACCTAGAGCTAGCTTTGAGCACGCTGGCGGAAGCCACCACGGCCGAGGTCGAGCGAGCGACCGACCCTGAAAGCCTCCCCGAGCACCGCGAGGTCGCACGCTCAGGCGGCGAGGTGGCGGGCATCGCGCGCAAAGCAGCCGAGAAGAAGATCGGCGGGCCCGTCATCACCTCGGCCACCGCGCCCGATTTCGGTCGCCTCATCATGGAAGTGATCGAGGTGCAGGCCATCGAGGAAGAGGGGGATGCGCTAAACGCCGATGCGGCCGAATAGGCGCGCACCCGATCGTGGCGGCAAGATGGAACCGGCTGTCGGCCTGGCCGTCGGTCGCTTGCATCTTGCTGCACTCGCATTCCCGCACCGCCTTTCGCGTGCTAGAATATCGGCAACAAAGAGCCAGTGCGAGCGCCCCTCCTCACGAGGCGGCCCATTGCGGAAACCGTGCCCTCGTTTCCCCTACCACGCCCGTAAGATCCTCTCAACCCAAGGGCACTGAGGAGGCGCGGTGGCTTCACCCTCGATATGCTTCGGATACGAAACCGCTTTGCAGATCCTGCGCACGACCGGCCCGCGAGAGCGAACCCTTTTGCGCAGCGGAGCGCACACGATGCCGGATCGAGCGCCTAGCATGTGCGCCTTTCGGCAGGCCCTCGAATCGCTCGAAACGTTGCACCCATCCATGATGCTCGAACAGCCTGCGCATCTTCTGGTGTCTCGCGTATCCCAATGCAGATCTACAAGCGCTTTCACGGTGCGCGTATGCAAAACGACCTTGCACGGACACCCCTTTCACCGGCTCGGCAACGGCGCGTACGTAAGCTCCGCACCCCTCGCCTTCGTGCATATCGCAGCCCAAGAAGACAGCATGATCGCGCTGCTAGAGCTCGGTTACGAGCTGTGTGGCTCCTATCAAACCAAACGAACCGGCACGTCGTCCGCCTATCAGGTCGAACCCCTGTCCTCAGTCCGCTCCCTTGCAGACTTCGCCGCCCGGAATCCGTCGCTTCGTGGCGCAGCCAAAGCCGCGAAAGCCTTGCGCTATGTCGCCGACAATTCGGCCTCCCCGCGCGAGACCAAGAAAGCCATCCTCCTCGGCCTGCCCATGATGTACGGCGGATACGGGCTGGGCATTCCCCGCATGAACTACGAGGTGAAAGCCAACCCGGCCGCACAAGCGCTCACGGGCAAATCGTGTTTCCGGTGCGATCTATGCTGGCCGGAAGCGAAGCTTGATGTGGAGTACCAAAGTCGGGAATCGCACTCCGGGGAAGAGAAGCGCATCGAGGACTCCCGAAGAACCAATGCGCTCGCTTCCATGGGATGGACCGTCGTCTCCGTCACCAATGACGAGCTGGACAGCCTAGTCGCCACCGATGCGATCGCGGACAGGATCCGCAAGCACCTCGGAAAGCGATCGCAGGTGCGCGTGGCAAACTACCACTCGAGGAAGCTGAAACTCCGCAGACAGCTCGGCCTCCCAATAGGGTACGACTGACCTTCGATGCATCTTCCAGGCTGCGATTCGCACAAAAAACCGCGACGTTTGATTCCTTGAAGAAAGCCGAAGGAGCGCCGATCGAGGGATCTCGACAAAACCGCAGGTGGGAAACTCGAGCCCGGAACCCGTCCGAGATGCGAAGCCCTCCGTCCCGCTCGAACGGCCCTTTCACCATCGAACGTCGCCGCTTTTTGTGCAATCCTGCGCGAATTTTGCGCATTGGCCGCCGGCAGCGGGTAGTGAAACACGGACAAGAAAGCGGCCCGGCGGGACACGGCGGCCCGGAGGGGCGGCGGGTCAGCGGGGACGCGGCGGGCCGGAGGGATTCGGCGGGCCGGGGAGCGCGGCGAGCCGGTGCGATGCGACGCCGGAGGGGGTCGCGGCGGGCCGGCTGGGCTTCGGGCGCGCCGCCGCAGGGCACGAGGCGG
>OLRC01001205.1_pt1 | contig 17158 bp, 28 predicted proteins | sample 1672081 | NCBI WGS metagenome assembly OLRC01 (sample SAMEA3136643, study PRJEB25190) | human gut metagenome | biome: human gut; feature: human-associated habitat; material: faeces | place: Austria | collected 2013
TTGCCTTCATTCAGTTGACGTAGCCCGCTACGCCGCCCTCATTCAGACAAAATCTCCCACAAATTGTGACGCACATCTTGCAGAAAGCATTTTTCGAACACGCTCTAAAAAAGTGTATTTTATCAAGTGGGTTCTCGCTGCTTTTTTGCTATAGTTTGTGCTATAATAAATAACAAACATCTCAAAAACCGCTATTTTACGTTGCTTTTGAGATGATTTGTTACTAATTTGTTACTGGTTCAGTGTTAAATTTATTATTTTATTAGGTTTATTGTCTCTCGTAACTGGTCTATTGTTTTATGATTATAGACCCTGTTTCCTACGTCTTTGGACTTATGACCCATGAGCATATCAATACATTTCTTATTCGCTTTCGCATTGTCAAGCATCGTCTCAAAAGTATGACGAGCTTCATGGGGTGTCTTGTCTGCACCTATTTTCTCCATTATCTGACCCCAAAACTTATAGTAAGTTGCGCTGTATATTTTCTTACCATTCTTGTAAGTGATAAGATAGGTATTACCCTGTTCTGCAAGTTCCTGCACAAACGGTAAGATGCGCGGATGTATCGGAACAATTCTATTCTTTCCAGATGCAGTTTTAGAACCGGCTCTGAAATAGTTCTCTTTCATATCCACCTGATCTGTTTTCATAGTCAGTAATTCGTTTAATCTGAATCCGGTATAAATGAATATAAGTACCGTATTCACCCATGGTTCGTCCTTAATCTTCCAGAGGGCGTTGACCTGATCTGGTGTGAATGGTTCACGTGTTGTCTCTGGTACCGGCTCACTGGTAAGTAGTTGAGAGTACATCTTATCTATTATGTCTAATTCAAACGCAAAGCGGTCTAAATGCCCCCATAGGGATTTTATCACAGCTTGCATTGAATAACTCAGCCCGCAATTATCAATCGTCTCCTGCATCTGGTAAGCTCTTATAGAGCGGTATTTCACACCATAATATTTATTTAAGTGTTTATATGCGCTTTTCAATGCAGCCCGGTTGGATCCACCCAACTTAGGGGCTTTAATCTCCAACCAGCGTTGAAATAAAACGGACAGGGTGACTTTTTCCCTCTGTATGTTCCAGGGGTTATTGTTATATTGTGCAAGTAATATATTAGCCTGTTCCTCAGTTTCTGCATAACCGACAGGGGTTTGCTTGGCATTCCCTTCTGCATCGTATATTGTTACCTTAACGCACCATGGTCGGGAACGCTTACCTGACAGCTTCGTTACACATCCATACCCATTCGGGTTTCTTTTTCCCATTTTATACCATTCCTTTCTTGAATAACAAAGAATGAAATGATATAATTAAATTGGTTCTGAATCTTTCATTCTTTGTTTGATTTAGTTCTTGACCTTGATTGCGCCAACAATCAGGGTCTTTTTTTTATGTTTTCTGTGTGGTTACACTTAAGTTACACTTGGTTACAGTTAAAGTTACACTTAATATGGCTTATTTATGCGGTGGTTACAGTAGTTACAGTTAAAGAGGATTTCTTTTATTTTTTTTATCACTTATTAAAAAAATAAAGGTGAAGAACCTTAGAAAAATAAAATATATAGGTATATAGTCTTAAGTGTAACCGTAACAACCGTAACCGCCTTTATTTATGCGGTTTTTAACGATTTTTCAACCGTAACCTAAGTGTAACTAACTGTAACTTAATTGTAATTAGCGTTATAATAATGTGAATTTTGAACAAATTCTTCTAGTTTTTCCCTATCCCATAACAATACTTTATTGCTTTCTGCAAGTTCTTTAGCCGATTTGGTAAAGTGTCTATTCGTTAAGACTGCGGCAACATGACAGTTATAATATGTCTTACCTGCAAATGCTTCCTGAACAGCCTTGTTTCCGATGTCAGAAGAATAGCATTTACATTGTATTCCATACTTAACACCGTCCCGGTATGCGATAACATCAAGTCCCTGATCGCCACTTCCTTTTGTTACTTCGACATTCTCATAACCGTTTTCAGTTAATAAGTCAGCACAATAATGTTCAAATGTGTGACCGTCCATATCATCGTAAGGCTGGTTGAAATTGTACACGGGTTCAGGTTCAGGTATCGCTTCTGGATGATGATAAGGGGTATTCTGATAACGTCCACCCTTAGGTTTGGAAAAGTCCATAGCGTGTTTATTTGGCGATGCAATCCACTTGAACCACCCGGCGATAGCCTTACATGAATCAACTATCCACCCTATACCACCAAGTCCCATTGTGAACAGGTATAAGAACCCCATTCCAATCTTCCCATCCATAAACTTATGTACTCCTAAGAATCCAAGGAATACAGTTATCAACATTCGTTTTGTCGGTTTCATTTGCATCTTCCTCCTGCTTGTATGATTTGATAATATTATACATTAAAGAGAAAATATTTTATAGCATATACGGATATATTTTTTAGATAAGCAGATAATAATCATATGAAAATATTACTAGCTCAGGTCATGTATGAAAAGAATATATCCATCAGGCAGCTTTCTCTTAGATCAGGAGTACCAAAGTCAACTATTCAGGATGATATGAACGAAGATTCTAACCCGAAGATTCGGACACTTGAAAAACTTGCTATTGCTCTGAATTGTCAGATAACAGACCTTTTTGAGACAAATATAAAATAAATGTCCGCTTAACCGTCCGATTGTCTCCATATCGTTCTATTTCCTAGAAAAAGAGTTATAATAATCGTAACAAGATAACCATATTTTTCAAGAACAAGTGTTCAATAAAACTATTGAAATCCCTCATGAAATGGTGTATCATAACATCAAGGGATTTCGTACATATGTTCTGTATAAGGAGCTGATAATGTGGACTACAAAAAACTTATCATTGAAATGCTTGATAAATTAGATACACCCTGTCTAAAAAACGTGTACTTCTTTATCTGTGGCATCTTAGACTAGAGGGAAAACCTCTAGTCTTTTTCTTTTGGTTGGATTGAATTAAGGAATGTTTCTAACACGTCCCATCCAGTATCATCTAACGCAGCCAGTCCCGCGATTAACCTATTCTTAAAGGAATCTTCTTCCTCTTTCATTAATTCCCCAACGAATTTTGAAATCTCATCGTTACGAGATAACCTGATGAATATTTCGCCCTTTCCAGTTCGTAACCATTCTTCATTCACATTAAATTTAGTACATATATCTTGTATTGTTCTTTCGCTAGGTTGTTTAACTCCTGAACATAATTGTGATACAAAAGCCTGCGATACATTAAGTTTTTCAGCGAAAGCTGTTTTTTTCATCCCGAGACTCTTTATCAGATAATTAATTCTTTCATTAAGATGATTCATTTTTGACACCTCCTTTCTAATTAGTATAGTACACCATGGTAATTATAAAGTCAATAAAAAATATAACTGAGTTATAAAAAACGGTTGACAAGCTATCTGAGTTATGATAAAGTATAACCAAGTTAAGAAAAGCAACACACAAAACAGGAGGAAAACATGATAACAAGAGAAGATTTAGCAAATAAGAAAATTGATAAGCTTGAAAATATTGAGCAGGCGAAAGAAATGATTAATTTATTAACCTACGATGAATGTTTAGCCGTTTTAAACGGTACAAAGAACATCCCTCATGAACTTTATTCAGCATTGATGGCTCAGGCAAAAAAAGAAAACAACGGAATAACATCACTTGCACTTGTGATTGCAGGATTGCAGAACATTTCAAATTAGCCGAAACGGTCAGAAATGACCGTCTGCCGGGAATGACCTCCCGGTGCTGATGATGGCAGGTCATAGAAAGTGAGGTGAAGAGATGCAACCAGTATTTGCAGCATGGGATAATGCCGAAATGGTAAAAGAGCTTTACGAATGGTTACGTGAAAAAGATCTTACTACAGCACAGGCAATCCGATTACTTAATCGTACCGAAAGCGTAATCAGAGATGCCCGTACCGTAGAAGCTAGTAACCTTAAGCTTTAGCCTATTTCGTTAAATTCATTTTCGAAATTATCTAAAGCAAAGCGGTATGCCTTTGCAAAATGATACAGTTCGTCAGAATCACACGACAATGGATTGTAATCAATAGTATCTTTCTGATTTTCCTGATATGCTCGCAATTTCATTTGAGCATAGGCAACCGCTAATTCATGTAAACGTTGTTCAGTCATTTCTAATTATCCTCCCTTCTAATAGGGAGTATATCACAGAAACAGAAAGGAAGTGAAAGATATGTCAGAAAAAGAAAAACAGATTCTTGAAACAATGGCTGAGGTGATGCCCAAAATGGACGAAGTGCAGAAAGCACGACTTGAGGGTGTTATCACAGGTGCCGCAATGGTAGCAAACAAAAGACAGGAATCTAAAGAACAGAAAGAAGGTGAATAGATGGAAACAAGAAATCTATACAGAGATAATGAGAGAGTAGTCGAGGCTGTATTTCGCAATGACAAACTTCTTTACACAGTAACTTATTTCTTTGACGCAGATTTATCTGTGTGCGGAAGGGTTGCTATTTATAGCAACGGCACAGTGATAACATCGGGTGATGTAGATGTAATTAAGGACGGTGAATAGATGAAAGCTTTAATTCCTATCAACTACGACGCGGAGCAGCCAACTGTCTCTGCAAGAGATTTACATGAGGGTTTGGAAATAAACACTGATTTTAGGAAGTGGTTTCCTCGTATGACTGAGTATGGATTTACAGAAAATGTAGATTGGAAAAGGGTGTACCAAAAATGTCCCACCCTCGGCGGAGCCCAGAACATGGTTGATTATCAAATTTCGACAGACATGGCAAAACAGATCTGTATGATTCAGCGTTCGGAAAAAGGCAGACTATACAGACAGTATTTTCTCGACCTTGAAAAGGCTTGGAACACACCTGAACAGATTTTTGCTAGAGCATTAAAGATGGCTGACAAAACTATTGAGTCATTGAAATCTGATAATGCAGCATTGATTGAAGACGTTGAGAGAATGCGACCGAAAGAGATTTTTGCAGATGCAGTCTCAGCAAGTCACACATCAATCTTAATCGGAGAACTTGCAAAGCTGTTAAAACAGAACGGCATTGAGACAGGACAACGAAGATTATTCGCATGGATGCGTGAGAATGGTTTTCTCATCAAGAGTGGTTCAGCTAAGAATATGCCGACACAAAGAGCAATGGAACTTGGTTTATTTGAAATCAAAGAGGGTTCTTACATTAATGGAGCAGGTGCAAATATCACGACTAAGACTACGAAAGTCACAGGTAAAGGACAACAGTATTTCATTAACAAGTTCTTAGCACCCTAAAAAATTAGTCCCATGGAAACGGGCATTTCCACAGGACAAAGAAAAGAATTATTTCAGCTATATAGTAGCAGAAAGCGAGCGAAAAAGCAATGAAAAGAATTATTTCAGCGTGGATTGAACAGTTCATTGAGTTTGATTCTGAAATGGAATATGCAGTATTTGAGCAGGATTTGAAGAACAGTAATAAGAAATACCGCATCATTTCAAAGGATAAACTGTCAGATGGTAAATACAGAATTCACCTTAAGAGACAGTATAACAAGAACATTTTCCCGGAAGAAGGTGTTACATTATGACATTTGCAGAAAAACTCAAACAGGCTATGAAAGATTTAAGCTTGAACCAACGTCAAGTGTGTGGACTCACCGGGAAAAGTAAAGGTTCTGTAAGTCAGTACTTATCAGGTAAGCAGATACCACCAGAAGAAACGCAGATAGCGATTGCAACAGCGTTAGGACTTGCATCTGACTACTTCACTAAATCAGACAGCGAAATGGTCGTACTTCCAAGTAAGGAAGTAAAGAACGGGGTAATTCCTAAGTTAGATGTTGAAAAGGCTGCAAAACTCTTGCAGATGAACCACAACACGATTCGTAAGGGATTACAACAGCAGGTTTTCCCATGGGGGTATGCGGTACATACATCTGATAACAGATGGGCTTATTTCATTAATGCAAGACGTTTTGCAGAGATAGAAGGAATCACACTTTAGAAAGAGAGGTAACAGAAATGAACGAAGTAAGAGGATTTAAGGTTTTTAATCCAGATTGGACTTGCAGAGGTTTCCAGTATGAGGTAGGAAAAATCTTTGAAGAAGATGTTGAACCAAGTTGTTGTGACAGAGGTTTTCATTTTTGTGAGAATGCAGCGGATTGTTTTAATTATTATAGCTTTAATCCTGACAATAAGGTAGCGGAAGTTATCGCATACGGTGACATCGTAAGAGGTGATGATAAGTGCTGTACGAATAAAATCAAAATAGTTCGTGAAATCCCATGGCAGGAACTTTTAACTATCGTAAATACAGGAAAGAGTTGTACAGGACTCTGCAACACCGGGGACTGCAACACCGGGAACAGAAACACCGGGAACAGAAACACCGGGGACTGGAACACCGGGAACAGAAACACCGGGGACTGCAACACCGGGAACAGAAACACCGGGGACTGGAACACCGGGGACTGGAACACCGGGGACTGGAACAAATCTTCTTTCAATACTGGTTGTTTTAACACAGAAGAATCAACAATCATGTTGTTCAATAAACCATCTGAATGGACATACAGAGATTGGTTAAATTCTGATGCTAGATACTTGCTGATGGATATTCCTAAAGATGTCGTTGAGTGGGTATATGAGAATTATATGACGGAAGATGAAAAGAAAGCGCATCCATCTTATAAGACAACAGGCGGCTATCTTAAAATTCTTGATGAATCTGAATGCGCTCAGATTTGGTGGGATGGTCTTTCAGAAGCAGATAGAAATAAAATCAAGTCAATTCCTAATTTTGACATTGAGATTTTCGAACAGTGTACAGGTATCAAGATTGAAAGTGAGGGTAAATAGTATGAATCAGTTTATTGAACTTCTTAAGAAAAAAGGTATTGTTGAGAAATTACAGAGAAGTGTTGACAGATGTGCAGCGTTATGCGGTGGAGATGTCCCACAAGGGGAAATTGATAAGTCAATTAAATTAATCATACAGCTTGAAATTCATCGAGATGAAGAGTTAACAGATGCATTTGTTGATGTTTTTGCAGATTTAGCATTAGAGCAGGTTGTTAAAGAACTCGATATTAAATATAACCCCGAATCAGATGCAGCACAGAACCCTGAGACACCTACAAGTATGTTAGCAATGTTATTTGCCAAATTAATATGTCAGTAGTTTCTTTCATGCCACATCAGGAAATCGCCCTTACCGCAACCAAAGATAAAAACCATGTCGCATATTATCTTGACATGGGGTTAGGTAAAACCTTCGTAGGGGCTGAAAAGATGTGGCTACTTAACAACAACGTGAATCTGGTAGTCTGTCAGAAATCTAAGATTGACGACTGGATAGAACATTTTGAAATGTATTACCCGGATTATGAAGTGTTCAATCTAACGAAGAAAGAGCAAGGGGTACGTTTCCGACAGTTGATAGAGACAAAAGATTTCTATGGAGACAGACAGATTGTCGGTGTAATCAATTATGATTTGGTATTCAGACGTAAGTATATAGCCCATATAACCGACTTTACATTGTTACTTGATGAATCAAGCCTTATTCAAAATGAAAAGGCTAAACGGTCAAAATTCATACTGAAATTACAGCCTGAAAGTGTAGTGCTTTTATCAGGTACACCGACCAGTGGGAAATATGAACGGTTATGGTCACAGTTGCGCTTACTCGGTTGGGACATATCAAAAAAAGCGTTTTACGCTTCATATGTCCAGACTGAGTGGGTAGAACAGGGTGCGTTTAAACGAGAGATCATCACAGGGTATAAGAACGTGCAGCATTTGAAAAAAAGATTAAAACAATTTGGAGCGGTGTTTATGAAAACAGAAGAAGTTATTGAACTCCCTGAACAGATTGAACAGAAGATTTTCTTAAAGACTACAAATGAATACAGATTCTTTGTGAAACACAGTTACATAGACCTTGACACGAGAAATTTGATTAGATTCAAAGATGATTCAGACTTTTTCGGTAAAGATATAACCCCTCACGTGGAACTCGTTGGGGATAACAGCTTGACAAAAACACTGTACTGTAGACAGCTGTGCGGTCAGTATCACAAAGAGAAGTTAGATGCATTCAGGGATTTACTTGAATCAACAGAAGACCGTCTGATTGTTTTCTACAACTTCAATGAAGAACTGGAAAGACTATCTAAAATTGTGTGGAAACACAATAGACCTATTGCAGTTGTGAACGGGAAACAAAAAGATTTGTTGCCATACGAGAATGCATCTGATTCAGTCACATTTGTACAGTATCAAGCTGGTGCAATGGGGGTTAATTTACAAAAAGCAAATAAGATCATTTACTTTACATTACCGCTCGGAAAAGGTTCTTGTGATCTATGGGAACAGTCCAAGAAACGTATTCACCGAATCGGTCAGAATAAACCTTGTTTTTATTATTACCTACTCGTAAAGGGTAGTTTTGAAGAAAAGAACCTTGCAGCATTACAGAAAGGAAAGGAGTTAACAGATGAATTGTTCACGTGATAGTACAGGTAAACTTTGTAGACGTTGTAAATACGTCAGAAAGCACTTCAAAAATTTTGTAATCAAGACATTATTAGGAGTAAATATATTTAGTCTTTTATTCTGGTTGTCGTTTATTGATTACATAATTTCGTGGCAGCCTTACGTAATAATGGCAGTCAATTTTGTAGTGATTAGCTGGATTGCATTAGTAAATAACATCATTTATTGCTAATTGAAAGGGGTGATAAATACGGCACAGGAAAAGAATTTTGAAAACCGATTGAAAAAATACTTATATGAATACGGCTGTTGGTGGATTAAGTACTGGGCTGGTGCAGCTTATACAAAAATCGGTGTTCCTGACTTACTCGTAAGTTCAGATGGTTGCTTTTTAGGTATTGAAGTTAAAGCAGCACATGGTGAACCATCGCTATTACAGCTTAGAAACCTAAAAAAAATCAGGCAATCCGGGGGGTACGGCATCTTGCTTTACCCGAAGGACTTTGAACAGTTCAAAAATTTCAATGAACACAAAACAAAATCTAATGCTTGGTATCTTGCAAACATTGAAGAACAGAAGCAATGGAAAATAAAGTTAGAAGAAAAGGAGAATTAAGACATGACAAGAGGGGAACAGATTAATTATTTCCGTGACTGTATGATGAATACAAAACGTGAAGGAATGGCAGATTTACTTGATTATATGACAGACCTCGGTTTTCTTGATGCCCCCGCATCCGGTGGAAATCATTTACCTCAGGATGGCGGGCTGTTGGAGCATACAGTAAATGTTATGATACTTGCTGAAAAAATTGGTGTAGCCTTACTCGGTGGAGCGGCATATAACAAGATTCATGACAGCGTAATCATTGCCGCCGGACTGCATGACTTAGGTAAATGTGGTAGATATGGAAGTCAGTATTATGTTGAAAACATGATTAAAGACGGAAAGCCGACTAAAAAAAATCCAGAGCAGAAATATAAACGCTCAGATGCTAAACCGTTTAAAATCAACCCGGATTTATGTCACATCGACCATCCGTTACGCTCTGTCGAATTGGCAGCACGTTATATTGACCTGACAGAAGAAGAAGAACACGCAATCTTCTATCATGATGGCGCGTATGGCAGCCTTGCATATGACTTAAAAGGACATGAAGAACCAGTTCAGACTATTATACATTTTGCCGACTTCTGGGCGGCTCAGTTCCTTGAAGTCGGTAAACTGGACAAGCTTAAAGAAGTAGAAAAAGAAGACGAAATTCAGGAAGAAAGTGAGGTATAGAAAATGGGAATTACTGAAATTTTAACGATTGTATTCGTTGTATTGAAGTTACTGAAAGTTATTAATTGGCACTGGTTATTAGTTCTTTCTCCTGAACTTTTAGCGGTAGTAGTGTATGTGATAATCGTTATTAGTCAGATAAAACTTATTAACAGAATTAAAAAAGACTTATTCAAGAAAGGGGATAAATAAAATGGCAGTATTATGTTTTGTATTAGGTCAGAGTGGAACTGGTAAATCAAGATCATTAAAAAATTTTGGAAAAGATGAACTTGCGCATGTGAATGTTTGCGGAAAACCATTGCCGTTCAAAGGAAAATTTGATGAAACAATTATCAGTCACGATTATGATAAAATCTCAAGATTTATAAAAAATTGTTCTGCAAAATCTATTGCAATTGATGATAGTACATTTCTTATGTCTTTTCAAAAGTGGGACAAGGCATTTGAAAAAAATTTTGATAAATGGACAGAGTTAGGAAAGAACTTCACAGATTTATTAAGAACGTGCGCTTTTGATGTAGCAGAAGATAAAATAGTTTATTTTATCCATCACACGGATTCAGATGACGCTGGTAGAACGTTTGCAAAGTGCCTTGGAAAAATGATAAATCAGGACGCAACACTTGAAGCATTTTTCTCAATCGTTTTGACAACCTCAGTTGTTGATGGAAAATATTATTTCCTTACACAGAATAGTGGTAGAGATACCACAAAATCACCGGAAGGTATGTTTCCATCGTACGCTATTGATAATGATCTTAAGTATGTAGATGATAAAATTCGTAATTTTTATGAACTCGGTGATTACAAATCAGATACAGAAATGACACAGGCTGATGAAGAAGTTGCGACTGATCTGGAAAAACCAGATGCAAAAGGTAGAAGAAGCAGAAGTAAAAAAGCGGACGCTGAAAAAGAGGAAAAAACAAAAAGGACACGTAAATCACGCTCCGAAGTTATTCAGGAGAACGAACAGAAGGTTGAAAAGTATCTTGATGATGTAGACGAAGCAGTCGATAAAGTGTCAGGCGGTGCGGATGAAGTACCTTATGAAACAGCTGTTGAAGCGGCTGAAACTATACCTGAACCAGATTTACAGAAACCACCTAGACGAACACGTAAGGAAAGAAAAGCAGAAGAATTAGAAGTTCTGGCAGAAGATACGTATTTTTATATTGAAGCAAATGATAATTTTGTTATGAAACATAAAGGTGATGTTGCGCCGGAAGGTGGAAAAGTTATCACTAAAGAAGAATTCGGTGAAGGTGTTAAGCGAATCGCACAGGAAAATAATCCGACTCCGACAGCAGAAAGTGAACCTTTAGACGGTCAAATGACACCGCCTGAGGAAAGAACTAGAAGACGTAGAAGGGTGAGAGCATAATGGGTTGGTTAAATTTTTTATACGCAAGTATGACGATATTTTTCGGACTTGACGCAATGACGGAATCAAGTAAAAACAGCACAGTTATTTGTATTGTTGCGATGATTTTACTTGTAGTTATAAATTTATTTTAAGAAAGATGAGGTAAGAAATTATGGCAGTTGATTTTAGCGCATTTGATGAAAAGGTTAATCTTAATGAATTACAGGAAGAGGTAAAAAACGCACCTGATTCACAGTACGAAGATGTTCCTGACGGAAGTTATGACGTAGGTTTTGACAAAATGGAGATTAAGCCGACTAAAGCAGGCGATAAGCTGATGTTTGCAGTACAGTGCAACATCCTTGACGGGGAACACAAAGGAAGAAAGATTTTCTTTAATCGTGTGATTGCAGGTAATACATCCGCTAAGTGGACTGACGCAATGGCTATTAAGTCAGTATGCACGTGGGTTGATAAATTAGAGACCGAAACGGTGCCGGAGTTCATAAACTATTCAGATTTTGCAGAATGTATTCTTGATATTTTTCAGGAAATCCAGGGGAAAGTCGGTGCGGCTATTACATATAAGGCAGGTGACTTTAACCCTATTACGATTGAAGAAGCTTTTGATATGTAGTTAAAAGACAGGCGGTGAGGTGGGACTTTCCCCTCACCGTTTTGTAGTAGGTGATTAAATGATATTCTACGATTTTGAGGTTTTTCATCAAGACTGGTTAGCGGTATTCATTGATGTAGCGAATCGAAAAGAACATGTGATAATTAATAACCCTGATGAATTAAAAGCCTTATATGAAGCCAATAGAAAGAACATATGGGTAGGATTTAATAACAGGCATTACGACCAATATATCATGAAGGGTATCTTACTTGGAATGAACCCGAAAGCAATCAACGACTGGATTATTGTAGAGAATAAGGAAGGGTGGGCTTATTCAAGAGCATTCAACAAGATACCTATGATTAACTATGATGTGATGCCAAGTAATGATGAAAGTATGAAAACCGTAGGTTTGAAAACAATGGAAGGTTTCATGGGTTCTAACATCAAAGAAACTGAGGTTGATTTCCGAATCAGAAGAAAACTGACACGCAGCGAAATAAAACAGACAGTGAAATATTGTAGACATGACGTAGAACAGACTATCAAGGTATTTCTTGAAAAAGTCAGCGAATTCAATGCGACACATGGTATCATTCAAGCATTCCCGAATGAAACGAATCTGTATGACATCGGAGACAGTGAAGCACGTATTACTGCAAAGGTTCTCGGATGTGAAAAGAAAAGGTTCAATGATGAATTTGACTTCTATTTTCTCCCTTGTCTCAGGCTGAAAAAGTACAAATATGTACAAGAGTGGTTTGCAGAAAGAAGAAAAGAAGCCCTTAACATGAATTTACAAGATTTCGATAAGTGGGATAAAAAGACTTGGTATAACTCACATAACCTTGAAACTACAGTCGCAGGTATACCTCATACGTTCGGTTTCGGTGGTCTGCATGGAGCATCTAAAAAGCCGATTCACAGAAAAGGTCAGATTCTTCATGTTGATGTAAATAACTACTATCCATCGTTGTTAATAGCATGGGGGCTTGTAACAAGGGCAGCTACAAATAATAATTTCAAGCTGGTATATAACACCAGAAAAGGTATGAAGAAAAAACAGATCGCAGCGGCTAAAGCAGGTAATAAGGCAGAAGCTAAGCGGTGGAAAAAGGCACAGTTGCCTTATAAGAAAATGCTTAATGCCCTGTCTGGTGCGATGAAAGACGAGACAAATGCAGCATATGACCCACGTAACAACAACATTATGTGTATTAACGGACAATTAATGTTACTTGATTTAATCGAACATCTGGAAGTTGTACCGGGGTTTGAATTGATTCAGTCCAATACCGATGGTCTTATCATCTGGATTCCTGACACAGACGAAGCCTTTAACATGGTTGATGATATTTGTTGGGAGTGGGAACAGCGTTGTTCTACTGAACAATGTTCAATCTTACTTGAACTTGATAATATTTCAGAAATCTATCAGAAAGACGTAAATAATTATCTGTGGGTAGGTGTTGATGGTAGTGTTGAAAGAATCGGAGCATATTTGAAAGAACTTTCACCGATTGATTACGACTTACCTATTCTCAATAAAGCACTTGTTGATTACATGGTTCACAAGACACCTGTTGAGCAGACAATAAATAATTGCAATGACTTAATTATGTTTCAAAAGATTGTAAAACTGTCAGGTAAATATGACTGGGTAGAGCATGAGTGTGGTGGCGGTCAGATTATTAGGACAACACGACATCGCAACGGAACGACAACAGACTTCTGGTCTTATCCTGATTTAGAGAAATACAGCTATAAGTCTTATCGTGTATTTGCTTCAAATCGCACGACTGACGGTAGGTTATTAAAACGTAAAGCAGTCAAACCAAAAGGTGAAAAATTTGGAAATACACCAGACCATTCTTTTATTTATAATGATTCAGTTGTCGGTGTTAATGTACCACCAGAGCTGGATAGACAATGGTATATAGACTTAGCAAAGAAGAGATTGAAGCAGTTTGGAATTGCAGCATAGTGAGGTGAGATAAGATGTCAGATACAATATTTATTAAATACGAAAATGGAGAAATGCGGATTAATCTGGAAGAATTTTTATGCTATTCGTGTAACAGAAGTATTTCAAAAGTAAGAAAGCTTGTAAAGATAATCAATAACAGTTATACACCAGAGGTTATTGAGGATATGAAAAAGTTCATTGAACAAAGAATGAACACTACAGATACTATTATCGAAACCGCAAGAGAACATTATTGGGTTTTTAATGATGAAGTCAAGAAATATGAAAAGCGTCTTGATAGTGTAGTTACGCACAGAGGAATCTATAAAAGAAATACAGAGGGGTGGAAGTATTACAATAAGCAGGTAAAAGAAGTCAGGGAGAACTTAAGAACAGCGAAAGTAAACATGAGAGCGGCAAAAGGTCAATTTAATGATACAGTCAGAATGAAAAACTTCTTCATAAAATTATTGTCAGAGGTATTTAGTTAATTGAGGTGTAGTGAAATGTTATATAAAGGTTATATAAAGACAAACGGTAAAAAGGCGATGGAAACCTTTAAAGGTCGTACAAAATTTCATACATACGAAGAAGTGAAATCATGTGATAGCTTCGCAGGCGTTCTCAAGGAAGATGTTATCCTTGTAGATATTGACGAATGGGAACAGTCTGAAATCCTCATGAACATTGTAGAAGATTATCAACTTGATTGTAGGGTGTATCAGACTACCAGAGGTAGGCACTTCCTGTTTAAAAATCATTCTGTCACTCGTAACCGTACTCATGTACCTCTTGCTATCGGATTAGTTGCAGACATTAAATGCGGCTCAAAATCCTCATATGAAGTCGTTAAGATTCACGGCGAAGAAAGATTCATTGAGTGGGATATTGAAGAAGGTGGGGCTTATCAGGAGTTACCTAAGTGGTTATCCCCGGTAAATAACAATATTGATTTCTTAGACATGGAAGCAGGTGATGGAAGAAATCAAGCATTATTTAACTATATTCTGACACTTGCGGGAAATGGTTTCAACGTGGATGAAACAAGAGAAGCAATCAGGATACTGAATAAATATGTATTAAGAGAACCGCTTTCGGATGATGAACTGGAAGTAATCCTCAGAGATGAAGCTTTCCAGAAACCTGTATTTTTCAATGATAAGACATTTCTCTTTGAACGATTTGCAACATGGCTTAAAACAGAGAAAAACGTAGCTAGTATTAGCGGTCAGTTACATATTTACCACGATGGTATTTATCAGGTAGGGTATAAATCTATCGAAAAGGCAATGATTCAGGAAATACCAAACCTCAAGAAGACACAGCGTAGAGAGGTAATTGATTACATGGAATTAATAGCAGAAGAAAAGGAAATGTCAGATGCTAGATATATCGCATTCAAGAACGGTATATTTGATATTGTCACAGGAGATATGCAGCCGTTTTCTTCTGATTTTGTAATCACAAATCAGATACCGTGGGATTATAACCCGGATGCTTATTCCGAAATAGCAGATAAGACACTCAACAAGTTATCCTGTGATGACAAATCAATCAGATCATTGTTAGAGGAATGTATCGGATATTGTTTCTATCGCAGAAATGAACTAGGTAAGTCATTTGTATTAACAGGTGACAAATCAAACGGTAAGAGTACATATCTGCATATCGTTAAAACAATCTTAGGGGACATGAATACATCTGCTTTAGACCCAGCTGAAATGGCTGACCGATTCAGCACTGCGATGATGTTTGGGCGACTGGCTAACATCGGTGATGATATTTCAGATAACTTCATGCAGGGTCAGCAAGTATCTATGTTCAAAAAAATAGTAACAGGTGACCGCATTAAGGCAGAAAGAAAAGGGCAAGACCCTTTTGAGTTCAACCCTTATGTAAAGCTGCTGTTTTCAGCAAATGACATACCAAGAATGAAAGATAAGTCAGGAGCAGTATTAAGACGGTTAGTTATTATTCCATTCAATGCGAGATTCTCAAAGTATTTACCCGATGGGGTTACGATTGACCCGGAATATGACCCTTACATCAAATACAAACTAATTGAACAAAGTTCAATAGAATATCTGATTCAGTTAGGGATTCAAGGGTTGAAGCGTATTCTTGAAAATAACGGTTTTACATCATCTAAGAAAGTAGATGAACAGATAGAAGAATACGAAAGAGAAAATAACCCTATCAAAGCTTTTATTGATGATTGCGGTATTGAAATGATTGAGAATGAACCAACAAGTGATGTGTATAGACGTTATCAAGTGTTCTGTGCAGAATGTGGTATGCAGCCAATGTCAAATATCGTATTCAGTAAACAGATTAATAAGCGATTGGGACTTGAAACAGCAGTGTCAAAGATAAACGGTAAATGTATCAGAATTTTCAGAAAGGTGTGAGTAATATGAAAAAAGAAAAATTTAACTGAATTCCATGTAACAGAAAACTTCCGGATGAATCAGACTATTATTTAGCTTGTATCTATGATACAGAAGCAGGGAATTATGATTTCAGAAAAATCTGGTTTGCCTATGTTGATGATTATGATATAGAGAAATCAGAGTGGAGAGAATTGTATAAAGATGAGGTAGTAACCGCATGGGTGCCATTACCAGAACCGTACGAATTAGATCTAAAAGATTACCCGTATTGGAAAAATAAAGTGATGGGGGATTTTATGAAGGGTGATGAGAGATTAGTACCATGAAATTGAATAAAAGAAAGGGTCGAAAACATGAATTATCAGAAAATTTATGAAGCGTTAGTAACAATACAGGAGTTATATAGTAGTATTCCGGATTATAACATTGCGACTGGGAAATTTCATAAGAAACCGGAAGATACTTTTATTAAATTGATTGGGTGATTGCCTATGAAACATGAACACAGAATTTTAGAAAAGCAGCTTATCTCAGGAAAGATAAGTCCACAGGAATTTAAAGAGCGGATAGATGCACTAAAAGAAGATACTTATGATAGTTTAGCAGAGATGTTATTCAAGGGTGAAGTGACGGAGAGTGAGTTTGTGAAGCGGTATAACACGTTGATTGAAAAAGAATCAGAAAAGCATCGTGAACCGTTCCAACCTCACGAACATATATGAACAGGGGTGGGTAGTATGAATTATAAAAATTGTGAAGGATACGCAGACGTAACAGCCGGAGAAGCAATGTCTACAGTCAGAAAAGAAGAACATGATATTGAAAAATTAAATCATAAACTGATACACACATTCCGATTTTTAGTAGACCTTGCAGGTTTTGAAATCATCGGAAGAGTTACATTAAGACATAAAAAGTCAGGACGGATTTTCAGATAAAAAATTTTGTAATCCAAGTTATTACAGTCGTGGTGGGTGAATGTTAAAAAGTTACACTTAAGTTACACTTGGTTACAGTTAAAGTTACACTTAATATGGCTTATT
>OLRC01001209.1_pt1 | contig 17112 bp, 10 predicted proteins | sample 1672081 | NCBI WGS metagenome assembly OLRC01 (sample SAMEA3136643, study PRJEB25190) | human gut metagenome | biome: human gut; feature: human-associated habitat; material: faeces | place: Austria | collected 2013
CTAACCCAAATGCGCCAACAGGTATTTATAAACCTCTTGATCAAATTGAAGAAATCGTAAAGGCCAATCAGTCAGTAGTTGTGATTATTGACGAAGCCTATATTAACTTTGGTGGGGAGACGGCCTTACCGCTCCTAGAAAAGTATGACAATGTGTTTATCACTAGGACCTTTTCTAAGGATGCCTCCCTTGCTGGCTTGCGTGTCGGTTACGGCATAGGAAGTCCTAAACTAATGGCTGTAATCAATGCCGTCAAGAATTCGGTCAATCCCTATAATGTGGATAGCATCGCAGAAGTCTTGGCGACTGCAGCCGTTAAGTCTTGGGATTATTATGAGGATAGCTGCGCTAAGATTATGGCCACACGTGAATGGTTTAGTCAAGAATTGAAGGCTATTGGCTTCGATGTTCTTCCTTCAAAAACCAATTTTGTTTTGGTCAAACCACACGGAGTGACAGCAGGCCAATTGTTTGACTATCTCCAAAGTAAGAAAATTTATGTCCGTTATTTTCCAAAAGTGGAGCGTATTTCTGACAGACTACGCATTTCTATTGGAACTCAGGATGAGATGGAGCGTGTATTAATGACCATACAGGAGTTACAAGCATGAAAAAAACGACATTAGCCTTAGGAATGCACGATAAACTTTTCAAACGTGCCCGTACCATGTATCAGATTGAGCATTGCATTTGTGATTTATTGATGACAAAGGGTTTTCTTCGTATTGAGACACCAACCTTAGAGCATTTTGAAGTCTTCAGTGATGTGGTGGACAATGGTAACTATAATTTCTTTGATAAAAATGGAGATCTTATTAGCCTACGTCCTGATATTACCAGCCAAATTGGGCGCGTGATTGCTTCGACACAAGTTCATACACCCATAAAATTTTCTTATTCTGGAAAAGTCTTTAACTACAATGAGGAGATGCGTGGCCTATCCAATGAGCATACGCAGGCTGGTGTGGAAATCATTGGTTTTCCAGTTCATCAGGCATTGGAAGAAGCTGTGATATCTGCTAAAGAGGCCTTGGATGTGGCAGGTGTCAGAAATTACAAGTTTGAATTTTCACATGCCCAGCTCCTGCAACTCATTTTTGAAGAATTAGACCTTCCAGCAGTAAAAGAAGCAGAGTTGGCAGCCTATATCCGTGATAAGTCAATCACAGGCCTCAAGGAATTCACCAAAGAAAATCCAAGTCAATATGACAAAGTCTTGGAGCAGTTACCCTTCTTGTTTGGTGAGACAAATGCTGTCCTGACTAAGGCTAGACAGTTAACAGACAGTGAAGCCTTTTTGACGGCCTTGGATAGTTTGGAAGTCTTAACTAATCGCCTAGCAGATAGTCTCCCAGAGACGACGCTTGATTTGGCTCAATTGCCAGCAGTGCCTTACTATACAGGTATGATGTTTAAGGTCTTCGGTGATAAGGTACCAGATGCCTTTGTATCAGGTGGCCGCTACGATAAACTATTTGAACGTTTTGGGGCTACCGAGTTAACAGCGGTTGGTTGGGCTATTGATATCGACTCAGTTTATCAAGCAGTACATGACGATGTGGAATTTGGAGGTGACATGGATGACTAGCAATCAAATCACAATTGCCTTGACCAAGGGGCGTATTGAAAAAGATGCGGTTACATTGCTGGAAAAAGCTGGCTTTAATATGTCTTTCATGGCTGATAAGGGACGTAATTTGATTTTCGAGAGTCCTGACAACCGGTTCCGTTTTCTCTTGGTCAAAGCTCCAGATGTGACTACCTATGTCCGACATGGTGTCGCAGATATTGGGATTGTCGGTAAGGATGTTTTGGTCGAACATCCGACAGGCTATTTAGAAATGTTAGACCTTAATTTTGGCCTTTGTAAATTCTCCGTAGCATCAACAGAAGACTATAATCCTGATGACCATAAGCGTAAACGTATTGCGACCAAGTATCCAACCATTGCGACGGATTATTTTAATCAAAAGGGTGAGGATGTCGAGATTATTTCGATTCAAGGGAGCGTTGAGATTGCCCCCGTTATTGGTCTGGCGGATGCCATTGTCGATATTGTGGAGACAGGGAATACCCTTGTTGCTAATGGCTTAAAAGTTTATGAAGATATTTGCAGGATTTCAGCACGAATGATTGTTAATAAGGCTTCTTTGAAAAATAACAAGGAAGTTCTACCATTCATTTGTAAGATTGAATCACTTGTAGGGAACGAGGAGGTACCGTTCGAATGAAACGATTAACTGGAACTAATAAAGAAATTGCTGAGCTTCTTTATCAGGAGCAATTGGAACTTTCAAAAGAAAATAGAGACGTTGAAAGCACGGTTCAGGCTATCATTGAATACGTTAAAAAGCGTGGAGACGAGGCCCTTCGTGACTATTCAGCTAAATTTGATAAGGTTGACTTGACTGATTTTGAAGTTGGACAGGACTTGATTGATCAAGCCTTTAAAGAGATTGATCCAGAGGTTTACCAAGCCCTAGTTAATGCCAAAGAAAACATTGAATCTTACCACAAACATCAGTTGGAGGCTGGTTTTGAGGACCAACCAAGTGAGGGTGTTATTCGTGGTCAATTGATTCGTCCCATCAATCGTGTGGGTGTTTATGTGCCTGGAGGAACTGCGGCTTATCCATCATCAGTTCTTATGAATGTTATTCCTGCTAAAATTGCTGGAGTTAAAGAGATTATTATGATTACGCCGCCTCAAGAGCATTTTGTTCCTGCGATTCTGGTAGCCGCCAAATTGGCTGGTGTGGATAGCATTTACCAAGTTGGTGGGGCTCAAGGGGTTGCGGCCTTGGCTTTTGGTACAGAAACGATTCCAAAGGTTGACAAGATTACAGGTCCCGGAAATATTTTCGTGGCGACTGCAAAGAAGCAAGTTTACGGTATTGTCGGTATTGATATGATTGCAGGACCATCAGAAATCGGTGTTATTGCTGATAGTAGCGCTAATCCAACCTATGTGGCAGCCGATCTCTTGTCTCAAGCAGAGCACGATACACGTGCACGCGCCATTTTGGTAACAGATTCTCAAGCCTTGGCTGATGCAGTTGAAAGTGAGATTGAACGTCAACTCAAGCTTTTGCCACGTGAGGCGATCGCTCGTCCATCTGTCGAAAATAACGGCCGTATTATTATTGCCAATGATACAGATGCTATGTTCGAACTCATGAACTTGGTTGCGCCAGAACATTTGGAAATTGCTATGGACAATGCTTATGATTACTTGGAAAAAGTGGAAAATGCTGGTTCCGTCTTTCTTGGTCACTTTACCAGCGAACCAATTGGCGACTACTATGCAGGTGCCAATCACGTTCTTCCAACGACAGCGACTAGCCGCTTTTCATCAGCTTTAGGCGTGCACGATTTTGTCAAACGTATCCAATATACGCAATACGATAAGGCAGCAGTCAATAAGGCTCAGCACGATATCACAACTTTGGCTTATGCAGAAGGTTTGCAGGCCCACGCCAAGGCAATTGAAGTCAGAAACGACAATAATTGAGAGAGTAGAGGAAGAAGTTATGAGACAAGCAGAAATTGAACGTAATACCTTTGAAACCAAAATTAAGTTAAGCCTCAATTTGGATGCTCAAGAACCAGTAGATATTCAAACAGGTGTCGGATTTTTTGACCACATGTTGACCTTGTTTGCCCGCCACGGTCGTATGTCTTTGGTGGTTAAGGCTGATGGTGACCTTTGGGTTGATAGTCACCACACTGTTGAAGATGTCGGTATTGTCCTTGGTCAAGCTCTTAAAGAGGCCTTGGGCGATAAAGCAGGAATCAACCGTTATGGAACGGCTTTTGTACCTATGGATGAAACCCTTGGAATGGCAAGTTTAGACTTGTCTGGACGTAGCTTCTTGGTCTTTGATGCTAGTTTTGATAATCCAAAATTGGGTAATTTTGACACAGAATTGATTGAAGAGTTTTTCCAAGCTTTAGCCTTTAATGTTCAAATGAATCTTCATCTCAAGATTCTCCACGGAAAAAACAATCACCACAAGTCAGAAAGTCTTTTCAAGGCAACAGGTCGTGCCTTGCGTGAAGCCATTACAGTCAATCCTGACATTCACGGCGTAAACTCGACAAAGGGGATGCTATGATTATCGTCATTGATTACGATGCGGGGAATACCGCAAATGTTCTGCGTGCCCTTGAAAAAATCGGAGTGACTGCAGAACTGTCTGCCGATAAAGAAAAAATCCTAGCTGCAGATGGGTTGATTTTACCTGGTGTAGGTGCCTATCCAACGGCTATGGCAGAGTTGGAGCGAAGAGGCTTGGTAGCTGTTATCAAAGAGGCAGTCGCACAGGGAGTTCCCCTTTTGGGAATTTGTTTAGGCATGCAGATTTTAACAGAAAAAGGGCTAGAACATGAAGAAACAGATGGTCTTGGCTTTATTCCAGGTGTCTGCCGTCCTATTCCAGCCAGAAAGGAGCAACCTGTCCCACATATGGGGTGGAATGATTTGGCTGTTAAGCAAGCCAGCCCTTTGACAGATGGTTTAGATGGCCAAGCTGTCTACTTCGTTCACAGTTATTTCACAGATGTCCCTAGCCAATACATTGATGTTACCGCAGATTATAGTATTGAGGTGCCAGCCATGATCCATAAAGATAATGTTTATGGGGCTCAATTCCATCCTGAGAAATCAGGGGATATTGGCTTAGGTATTCTTGAAAAGTTTGCAGGGTTATGTAAAGCATAGAAGCTAGTGAGAACAAAGACTTTTTAGTTAGAAAGGATGGTAGGGGAGATGCAAATTCTACCAGCAATTGATATTAAGGATGGACAGGCTGTTCGTCTCTTCAAAGGAGATTTCAACCAACAAACCATTGTTAATCCAGACGTTATTGAGCAAGCAAAGACCTTTAAGGATGCGGGCATTCAATTTATTCATGTCGTCGACTTGGACGGTGCCCTAGATGGTCGTGCCACTAACCGTGACTTGATTGCAGAGGTCAAGAAGGTTTCTGGACTTGGCATCGAAGTTGGTGGCGGTATCCGTACCTTGGAGCAGATTCGTGACTATTTGGAAGTTGGCATCGACCGTATCATTATCGGTTCAATGGCCGTTAAAAATCCTGACTTCGTTCGAGCAGCTTTAGAGGAATTTGGTGCCGATAAAATTGTCGTAGGTATTGATGCCAAGGCAGGGTTTGTCGCTACCGAAGGTTGGTTGGAAACTAGCAATGTAGACTACATTACCTTGGCTAAGGAAATGGAAAATATGGGTGTAACCCTCTTTGTCTATACAGACGTTGATCGAGATGGCACACTGACAGGACCCAATCTTGATCACTACAAACGTTTGGTAGCTGAACTCACGACCGCCAAAGTCATTGCTTCAGGTGGGATTGCAGAAGTAGCTGACTTAGATCACCTAGAAGAGATTGGTGTAGCAGGAACCATTGTCGGCAAAGCCTACTATAACGGCAATATCACTTTAGACCAGCTCAAGTCTTTCGGAGGTTAATATGCTTAAAAAACGTATTATTCCTTGTTTGGATGTCAAGAATGGCCGTGTCGTCAAGGGGGTTAATTTTGTGAATCTGACAGATGTTGGAGACCCTGTTGATTCTGCGCGTGCTTACTATGAGGCTGGTTGTGACGAACTTGTTTTCTTGGACATCACAGCTACTTCAGATAATCGTGAAACAACGGTTGACATGGTGCGACGCGTTGCCGATCAGGTCTTTATCCCTTTCACAGTTGGTGGTGGTATCCGTTCAGTTGAAGACATGAACAAGATGCTCAAAGCCGGTGCTGACAAGGTTGCCGTCAATTCCTCAGCCCTTGCCAACCCACAACTAATCGCTGATTGTGCTCAAAAATTTGGCAACCAGTGTGTAGTGGCTGCGATTGATGCCAAAAAGATGGCTGATGGGAGCTGGCATGTCTTTGTGGCAGGTGGCCGTAAGGATACAGGTAGGGACCTCATCCAATGGGCTCAAGAAGTCGTCGCCTTGGGGGCTGGAGAAATTCTCTTAACCAGCATGGACAAGGACGGCACTAAGTCTGGTTTTGATTTGGAAATGCTAAATCGTGTGGCGGAAGTCGTTGATGTTCCGATCATCGCTTCTGGTGGCGCGGGAAATATTGAGGACATTGTAGAGGTCTTTGAAAAGACAACAGCGACTGGTGCACTGGCAGCCTCTATCTTCCACTTCGGTGAGGTAAATATAGGTGAAACCAAACAAGTCTTGGCAAAAACAGGAATTGAGGTGAGACAATGACAGAGGTTAAACTTGATTTTGACAAACAAGGCGGACTGGTACCAGTCATTGTGACAGATTACAAGACGGGACAGGTGCTCATGTTGGCCTATATGAATGAGGTGTCCTATCAGTTGACCCTAGAGACCAAACAAATGCATTACTGGAGCCGTTCTAGAAATGAGCTTTGGCATAAGGGCGCCACATCTGGTCATTTCCAACATGTCAAAAGCATCAAGACTGACTGTGATCAGGACACCTTGCTTATCGCCGTGGAACAAGAAGGAGCAGCCTGTCATACAGGAGCCCACAGCTGTTTCTTTACGGATATATATGATGACAGACAAGACAGATAGGAGTAGCTATGTTAGAAACACTTTATAAGGAAGCCTTAGATCGTAAAAAGAATCCCAAAGAAGGGTCTTATACCAATTACCTTTTTGACAAGGGTCTAGACAAGATTCTTAAAAAGGTTGGCGAAGAAGCGACAGAAGTTGTGATTGGGGCCAAAAATGCTGATAAAGAAGAAATTGCCAATGAGACTGCAGATGTCCTCTATCACCTAGCAGTCATGCTCGTTGAAACAGGGGTCAGCCCTGAAGACGTTGAAGCCGTACTTAAAGCACGTCAAGGCAAACAAAGCAATGTCCATGACCGAAAAGAAGTAACGGATTATTGAGGATTATCTCAACCGATTTGAACTAAGATGAAAAGCCTGAAGTGATGATTCAGGCTTTTTTGCTAGAGGAATCTTAATCATTTTCTTCCTCTAACTACCATGAGAAAGCGCTTTAAAATGCTATAATAGGAGTGAAGAAAGCTCGTTTATTTTGAAAGATTCGGTGTGCTTATTTATACAAATCATTGAGGAAAGGAAGGATGTCCTATGATGAAAAATACTCCTAGTATTTTAAAGCTTTCTCGTTTAGTTATTGTCCTCCTCTGTTCTAGTCTTTTAGACAGAAACCTTACTCTTTTTAGTCAGCTATAGGGTCCAACATACTCTTGTAATTGCTTAATAAACGGTTTCAACATTCCAAACCATAATAGAAATATGTCATCTCTTAAGCTTGGGGCAGCCCTTGAAGGCTTTAAAATACAACTTATAAACCATAGACTACCGTCACGTGATTTCGGTAGTTTTTTAGATTAGAAATATTGCTAATCAATTTAAGTTATGGTTAAAAAACGAAACTGGAATGATAAAGTAAAGAAATGGCTGAAAAAAATATGCTATAATGAAATTGTTTGAATTATGTAGATTTCATTCAAACTAGGAAAATGAAAAGAGGACCTAAAATGGGAAAAAAGGTACATTATAAGCTTCACAAAGTTAAGAAGCAGTGGGTGACGATTGCCGTCACTTCGGCAGCACTTGCCTCTATCGTAGGTGGTGCTACAGTAGCTAATCAAAAGGTTTCAGCCGATGAAACAACGAAACCAGTTGCCTCTACGACAGCTGAAAGCGATGTTGTCGTTGAAACGCATGAAGTAGCCGCTCCAGCAGCAACTGCTACGACAGATGCGACAGCAGTAACAACTGACAAGGCTGCTGATACTATAACAGTCGAAACTCCTGCGGCAGCAAGCACTGCAGCAGATACAAGTGCTAATACTGCAGTACCAGCAACAACTGATCGTGCAGCAGTAGTAAATGATGCAACAACAGAAGCACCAGCTACAACTGCGACTGCGACAGATACAACGCTTACAGTAGCTGAAAAACCAAAATCTGGTGTTACTGAAAAAGAAGAAACAGCAGCACTCTCTTTGGACAACATCAAACAAGTTGATGGTAAATACTATTATGTCAAAGAAGATGGTTCATACAAAACAAACTTTGCTGTTTCAGTTAATGGCCAGTTGCTTTACTTTGGTAAAGATGGTGCTTTGACAAGCACATCAACACACTCGTTCACACCAGGTACAACTAATCTAGTTGATGCTTTCTCTTCACATAACCGTGCTTACGATTCTAAGAAAGAAAGCTTTGAGTTGGTAGATGGTTATTTGACACCTAATAGCTGGTACCGTCCAGTCACTATTTTGGAAAATGGTGAAAAATGGCGTGTATCAACTGAGAAAGACTTTCGTCCACTTTTGATGGCATGGTGGCCTGATGTAGATACACAAGTTGCCTACCTCAATACTTTCTCTAAACACTTTAACCTTAACGCAACTTATTCAACCAGCCAAAGTCAATCTGAATTGAATGCAGCTGCTAAGACAATTCAAATTAAGATTGAACAAGAAATTTCAGCTAAAAAATCAACTGAATGGCTTCGTCAAGCAATTGAGTCTTTTGTAAAAGAACAAGACCAGTGGAATACTACAACTGAAAACTATACCCTTGCTGACCACCTTCAAGGGGGAGCTCTTCTTTATGTCAATAATGACAAGACACCTTGGGCAAATTCTGATTACCGTTTGCTTAACCGTACACCAAGTAACCAAGATGGTTCTCTAAATGGTACAGGAAGATACTTGGGTGGTTATGAATTCCTACTTGCCAATGACGTTGATAACTCAAATCCAGTTGTGCAAGCTGAGCAGTTGAACCAAATTCACTATCTTGTGAACTGGGGATCAATTGTTATGGGTGATAAGGATGCTAACTTTGATGGTATCCGTGTTGATGCAGTTGACAATGTCGATGCTGACCTTCTCCAAGTTTATACAAACTACTTCCGAGCAGCCTTTGGTGTGGATAAATCTGAAGCCAATGCACTCGCTCACATTTCTATCCTTGAAGCTTGGGATTTAAATGATAATGCTTATAATCAAAAACATGATGGTGCAGCCCTTGCCATGGATAATAACCTTCGTTATGCAATTATGGGTGCACTTTATGGATCGGGCTCTTCATTGAAAGATTTGATTACTAGCAGTTTGACAGACCGTACAAATAATAGTAAGTATGGAGATACACAAGCTAACTATATCTTTGCACGTGCTCATGATAACCTTGTTCAAGATATCATTCGTGATATTGTTCAAAAAGAGATCAATCCAAAATCAGATGGTTATACCATGACTGATGCTGAATTGAAACGTGCCTTTGAAATCTATAATGAAGATATGAAGAAGGCAGAAAAACGTTATACTATTAACAATATTCCAGCTGCCTATGCTTTGATTCTTCAAAATATGGAGCAGGTAACTCGTGTTTATTATGGAGATCTTTATACGGATAACGGCCAATATATGGCTACCAAGTCTCCTTACTACGATGCTATCACAACGCTCTTGAAGAACCGTATGAAATATGTTTCAGGTGGACAATCGATGAAAGTCGACACGTTCAATGGAAAAGAAATCTTGTCATCTGTTCGTTACGGTAAAGATATTATGACTGCTGACCAAACTACGGGTGTAGCAGAAACAAGTAAACATTCTGGTATGTTGACACTTATTGCCAATAATCAGGATTTCTCACTGGGTGATGGTACTTTGAAAGTTAACATGGGTAAACTTCATGCTAACCAAGCCTACCGTCCATTACTTCTTGGTACTGATAAGGGAATTGTCACTTACGAAAATGATGCGGCAGCAGCTGGAAAAATTAAATACACTGATGCTGAAGGGAACTTGACTTTCAGTGGAGATGAAATCAAGGGGTATCGAACTGTTGATATGAGAGGTTATCTTGGTGTTTGGGTACCAGTAGGTGCGCCTGATAACCAAGATATCCGTGTTAAAGGTTCAGATAAGAAACTTGACAAGACATTTTCTGCTACTGAAGCATTGGACTCACAAGTTATCTATGAAGGTTTCTCAAACTTCCAAGATTTTGTTGAAAAAGATAGCCAATATACTAATAAATTGATTGCAGAAAATGCAGAACTCTTCAAGTCATGGGGAATCACATCATTCGAGATGGCTCCTCAATTTGTATCGGCTGATGACCGTACCTTCCTTGATTCTGTTATCCAAAATGGTTATGCCTTTACTGACCGATATGACCTTGCCATGAGCAAGAATAACAAATACGGTTCTAAAGAAGATCTTCGTGATGCACTTAAAGCCCTTCACAAGCAAGGTATTCAAGCAATTGCTGACTGGGTTCCAGATCAACTTTACCAATTGCCAGGACAAGAAGTTGTAACAGCAACACGTGCTAATAGTTATGGTACTCCAAAGGCCAATGCTTATATCAATAACACTTTATATGTTGCAAATTCTAAATCATCAGGTAAGGACTTCCAAGCTCAATATGGTGGTGAGTTCCTTGATGAGCTCCAAAAGAAATATCCACAGTTGTTTGAAGATGTGATGATATCAACTGGTAAGAAGATTGATCCATCTGTTAAAATCAAGCAATGGTCTGCTAAGTACATGAATGGTACTAATATCCTTGGTCGTGGTAGTCGTTATGTTCTCAGTAACGATGCTACTGGTCGCTACTATCAAGTTACTGATAATGGTATCTTCTTGCCAAAACCTTTGACAGATCAAGGTGGTAAGACAGGTTTCTACTATGATGGTAAGGGTATGGCCTACTTTGATAATAGTGGTTTCCAAGCTAAGAATGCCTTCATTAAATATGCTGGAAATTACTATTACTTCGATAAAGAAGGTTATATGTTAACTGGTCGTCAAGATGTCGATGGTAAGACTTATTTCTTCTTGCCAAACGGTATCCAGCTTCGTGATTCTATTTATCAACAGGATGGTAAATATTATTACTTTGGTAGCTTTGGTGAGCAGTACAAAGATGGTTACTTTGTATTCGATGTACCGAAAGAAGGTACTTCAGAAACAGAAGCTAAATTCCGTTATTTCTCACCAACTGGAGAAATGGCTGTTGGCTTGACTCATGCTGGTGGAGGATTGCAATACTTTGATGAAAATGGCTTCCAAGCTAAAGGTACTAAGTATGTGACTCCAGACGGAAAACTCTACTTCTTCGATAAAAATTCAGGTAATGCCTACACAAATCGTTGGGCTGAAATCGATGGTATCTGGTATGAATTCAATGATCAAGGCTATGCACAAGCTAAGAAGGGTGAATTCTACACAACAGATGGCTCAACATGGTTCTACCGTGATGCAGCTGGTAAAAATGTGACAGGTGCCCTTACTTTGGATGGTCACGAATACTACTTCCGTGCAAATGGTGCCCAAGTTAAAGGTGAATTTGTTACTGAAAATGGCAAGATTAGCTACTACACTGTAGATAATGGTTACAAGGTTAAAGACAAGTTCTTCGAAGTAAACGGCAAGTGGTACCATGCTGATAAGGATGGTAACCTCGCCACAGGTCGTCAAACAATTGACCACCTTAACTATTACTTCAATGCTGATGGAAGCCAAGTTAAATCTGATTTCTTCACTCTTGATGGTGGTAAGACATGGTACTACGCCAAAGATAATGGTGAAATCGTGACAGGTGCGTATAGCGTTGGTGGTAAAAACTATTACTTCAAAGAAGATGGTAGCCAAGTTAAAGGTGACTTTGTTAAGAATGCTGATGGTTCACTTTCTTACTATGATAAAGATTCAGGGGAGCGTCTCAATAACCGTTTCTTGACAACTGGTAACAATGTTTGGTACTACTTCAAAGATGGTAAGGCTGTAACAGGACGCCAAAATATCGATGGTAAAGAGTATTACTTTGATCATTTGGGACGTCAAGTTAAAGGTAGCCCAATCAGCACACCAAAAGGAGTGGAATACTACGAATCAGTTCTTGGAGAACGTGTGACAAACACATGGATCACTTTCCAAGACGGTAAGACTGTCTTCTTCGATGAAAATGGTTATGCTGATTTTGATAAATAATCAATCAATCTAATCTTAATCTGAGAGATTAAGTGAAAAACGATATGATTTGACATGAATTTATAGGTGAAATTTCTTGAAAACGAGAATCGTTTAAAGAAATTTTGCCTTTTTTTGCTCCTTAAAGAAAAAAATCTGACAAATATCAATTTTGAGTCAGAATCGTTGTAAAAGCCATTGTATCAAGGGTTTTAGTGGTTTTTATAGAAAATAGTTTTACTTATCAAATGATATGAAAATGAGAATTGAAAGCCTATGAAATAGGTGTGTTACAAAACTTTTCTAATGTTGCTGTTATGTTACATATAATTTATAAAAAAACAATTAATTCGAGAAATAGTTAGAAAATAATGATATAATGTAATTGTTTGAAATCGGATAGATTTCAGTCTGATTTTGACAAATAAAATCACGGGGAAAATTATAATGGAAAATAAGGTACACTATAAGCTTCATAAAGTTAAGAAGCAATGGGTCACAATTGCAGTTGCCTCTGCAGCACTTGCTACTGTCGTAGGAGGATTGTCTGCAACAACATCTTCAGTTTCAGCGGATGAAACTCAAGATAAGATAGTAACTCAACCAAATTTAGATACAACAGCCGATTTAGTTACTTCTACAGAAGCAACCAAAGAAGTCGATAAACGTACAAATACAAAAGAAGCAGATGTTTTAACGCCTGCTAAAGAAACAAATGCCGTCGAAACAGCAACTACAACGAACACACAAGCAACAGCTGAAGCAGCTACAACAGCAACAACTTCTGATGTAGCGGTGGCAGCTGTTCCAAATAAAGAAGCAGTTGTGACAACAGATGCACCAGCTGTTACAACTGAAAAAGCAGAAGAACAACCAGCAACAGTGAAGGCTGAAGTTGTAAACACAGAAGTTAAAGCGCCAGAAGCTGCTTTGAAAGATTCAGAAGTAGAAGCTGCGCTTTCCTTGAAAAACATCAAAAACATTGATGGTAAATATTACTATGTTAATGAAGATGGTTCACACAAAGAAAACTTTGCCATTACTGTAAATGGTCAATTGCTTTACTTCGGTAAAGATGGTGCCCTTACAAGCTCATCAACATACTCTTTCACACCAGGAACAACAAATATTGTTGATGGTTTCTCAATAAATAACCGTGCCTACGATTCATCTGAAGCTAGCTTTGAATTGATTGATGGTTATTTGACTGCAGATAGCTGGTACCGTCCAGCTTCTATCATCAAAGATGGTGTAACTTGGCAAGCATCAACTGCAGAAGATTTCCGTCCACTTTTGATGGCTTGGTGGCCAAATGTAGATACACAAGTTAACTACTTGAACTACATGTCTAAAGTATTTAACTTGGATGCTAAATACACTAGCACAGATAAGCAAGAAACTTTGAATGTTGCTGCTAAGGATATCCAAGTTAAGATTGAACAAAAGATTCAGGCTGAAAAATCAACACAATGGTTGCGTGAAACTATTTCTGCTTTTGTTAAGACACAACCACAATGGAACAAAGAAACTGAAAACTACTCTAAAGGTGGCGGCGAAGATCACCTTCAAGGTGGTGCCCTTCTCTATGTAAATGATTCACGTACACCATGGGCTAACTCTAACTATCGTCTTTTGAACCATACGGCTACTAATCAAAAGGGTACAATTGATAAGTCAGTTCTTGATGAGCAGTCAGATCCAAACCACATGGGCGGTTTCGACTTCTTGCTAGCTAATGACGTAGATTTGTCAAACCCAGTTGTTCAAGCAGAACAATTGAACCAAATCCACTACCTTATGAACTGGGGTTCAATCGTTATGGGTGACAAGGATGCTAACTTCGATGGTATCCGTGTCGACGCGGTAGATAATGTCGATGCAGACATGCTTCAACTCTACACAAACTACTTCCGTGAGTACTATGGTGTTAACAAATCTGAAGCAAACGCTCTTGCTCACATCTCAGTCCTTGAAGCATGGAGTCTTAATGACAACCACTACAATGACAAGACAGATGGCGCTGCGCTTGCTATGGAAAACAAACAACGTTTGGCTCTCCTCTTCTCATTGGCTAAACCAATCAAAGAACGTACACCGGCTGTAAGTCCTTTGTATAACAATACTTTCAACACGACACAACGTGATGAAAAGACTGATTGGATTAACAAAGATGGAAGCAAGGCCTATAACGAAGACGGAACAGTTAAACAGTCTACAATCGGTAAATACAACGAGAAATACGGAGATGCGTCAGGAAACTACGTCTTTATCCGTGCCCATGATAACAACGTTCAAGATATTATTGCTGAAATCATCAAGAAAGAAATCAATCCAAAATCAGATGGTTTCACAATCACTGATGCTGAAATGAAGAAAGCCTTTGAGATTTATAACAAAGACATGCTCAGCAGCGACAAAAAATATACCTTGAACAACATCCCAGCAGCATACGCTGTTATGTTGCAAAACATGGAAACAATCACTCGTGTCTACTATGGAGACCTTTATACAGATAATGGTAATTACATGGAAACTAAGTCTCCATATTACGATACCATTGTTAACTTGATGAAGAATCGTATCAAGTATGTATCTGGTGGACAAGCTCAACGTTCATACTGGTTGCCAACTGATGGTAAGATGGACAATTCAGATGTTGAACTCTACCGTACAAATGAAGTCTATGCTTCAGTACGTTATGGTAAAGACATCATGACAGCTGATGATACAGAAGGTTCTAAATACAGCCGTACATCTGGTCAGGTAACACTTGTAGCTAACAATCCAAAATTGACTTTGGATCAATCAGCTAAATTAAACGTTGAAATGGGTAAAATCCATGCCAACCAAAAATACCGTGCTTTGATTGTTGGTACAGCTGATGGTATCAAGAACTTTACATCTGATGCAGATGCAATCGCAGCAGGTTACGTGAAAGAAACAGACAGCAACGGTGTCTTGACTTTCGGTGCGAATGACATTAAGGGTTATGAAACATTTGATATGTCTGGTTTCGTAGCAGTTTGGGTTCCAGTTGGAGCTTCAGATGATCAAGATATTCGAGTAGCGCCTTCAACAGAAGCTAAAAAAGAAGGAGAGTTGACTCTTAAAGCGACTGAAGCTTATGATTCACAATTGATCTACGAAGGATTCTCTAACTTCCAAACTATTCCAGATGGTTCAGATCCTTCAGTTTATACTAACCGTAAGATTGCTGAAAATGTTGATTTGTTCAAGTCATGGGGCGTAACATCATTTGAAATGGCACCTCAATTTGTATCTGCTGATGATGGTACTTTCCTTGACTCAGTTATCCAAAATGGTTATGCCTTTGCGGACCGTTATGACCTTGCTATGAGTAAGAACAATAAATACGGTTCTAAAGAAGACCTTCGTGATGCTCTTAAGGCACTTCACAAAGCTGGTATCCAAGCAATCGCTGACTGGGTTCCAGACCAAATTTACCAATTGCCAGGTAAGGAAGTCGTAACAGCGACTCGTACTGATGGTGCTGGACGTAAGATTGCGGATGCTATCATTGATCACTCGCTTTATGTAGCTAATACTAAGTCATCAGGTAAAGATTACCAAGCTAAATACGGTGGTGAATTCTTGGCTGAGCTTAAAGCTAAATACCCTGAAATGTTCAAGGTTAACATGATCTCAACTGGTAAACCAATTGATGATTCTGTTAAATTGAAACAATGGAAGGCTGAATACTTCAACGGAACAAACGTTCTTGAACGTGGTGTTGGCTATGTACTTAGCGATGAAGCAACTGGTAAATACTTCACAGTCACTAAAGATGGTAACTTCATTCCTCTTCAATTGACAGGTAAAGAAAAGGTTGTTACTGGATTCTCAAGTGATGGTAAGGGAATCACTTACTTCGGTACAAGTGGTACTCAAGCTAAATCTGCCTTTGTAACCTTCAATGGTAACACCTATTACTTTGATGCGCGTGGTCACATGATTACAAACGGTGAATACTCACCAAATGGTAAAGACGTTTATCGTTTCTTGCCAAACGGTATCATGTTGAGTAATGCCTACTATGTTGATGCTAATGGTAATACCTACCTTTACAACACTAAGGGTCAAATGTATAAGGGCGGTTACACTAAATTTGATGTTACTGAAACTAAAGACGGTAAAGAGTCTAAGGTTGTGAAATTCCGTTACTTCACTAATGAAGGTGTCATGGCCAAAGGTGTTACGGTTATTGATGGTTTCACACAATATTTTGGAGAAGACGGTTTCCAAGCTAAAGATAAATTAGTAACCTTTAAAGGTAAAACTTATTACTTTGACGCACACACTGGTAATGCTATCAAGAACACTTGGAGAAACATTGAAGGTAAATGGTATCACTTTGATGAAAATGGTGTTGCCGCTACAGGTGCTCAAGTTATCAATGGTCAAAAACTTTACTTTAATGAAGATGGAAGTCAAGTTAAAGGTGGCGTTGTTAAGAATGCAGATGGTACTTATAGTAAGTACAAAGAAGGTTCTGGAGAATTAGTTACTAACGAATTCTTCACAACTGATGGAAATGTATGGTACTATGCAGGCGCTGACGGTAAGACTGTTACAGGTGCTCAAGTTATCAATGGACAACACCTCTACTTTAAAGAAGATGGAAGTCAAGTTAAAGGTGGCGTTGTTAAGAATGCAGATGGTACCTATAGCAAGTACGATGCTGCAACAGGTGAACGTTTGACTAATGAATTCTTCACAACAGGTGATAACAATTGGTATTATGTTGGTTCTAATGGTAAGACAGTAACTGGTGAAGTTAAAATCGGTGCTGATACCTATTACTTCGCTAAAGATGGTAAACAAGTAAAAGGTCAAACAGTAAGTGCTGGCAATGGTCGAATTAGCTATTACTATGGTGATAGTGGTAAGAGAGCTGTTAGCACATGGATAGAAATTCAACCAGGAGTTTACGTTTACTTTGATAAGAATGGTCTTGCTTATCCACCTAGAGTGCTAAACTAATTGATTTAAAAAGGGCTCTTTGTCAACTGTAGTGGGTGACGAAAAGCTAACATCTAGAGAGGACCTGATAGGTCTTCTCTTTTTTTATGTTTAGAGTGATGAAGACACGTTTCTTAAAGTTGAT
>OLRC01001210.1_pt1 | contig 17105 bp, 14 predicted proteins | sample 1672081 | NCBI WGS metagenome assembly OLRC01 (sample SAMEA3136643, study PRJEB25190) | human gut metagenome | biome: human gut; feature: human-associated habitat; material: faeces | place: Austria | collected 2013
GGGAGTGGGATTGGATCACTTCCGCAGCACGGTGTACTTGTCCATGAGTTCGTGGTTGATCTCCACGCCGAGGCCCGGCTTCTGGGGTACGGCGATGTAGCCGTCCTTATCCACCACCAGAGGCTCCGTGAGCATCATGTCACGCACCTCGTAGGGCCAGTAGGGAGGATCGTAGCAGTACTCGATGAAGGGGCAGTTGCTGACGGCGCCCGCCATATGCAGGGCGGCGGCCATACCCATACCATGAGTCCAGGTGTGGGGGGTGTAGATCTTGTTCTCCGCCTCCGCCATGGCCGCTACCTTCCGGTTCTGCACGAAGCCGCCGGAGAGCACCACGTCCATCTGATAGATGTCGAAGCAGTTGTGCTTGATGAGGTCACGGTACTCGTGGACCTGAGCGTTCAGCTCGCCGCCGGCCACATGGAGGGTGGTGCGCTTGCGCAGCTCTGCCAGACCCTCGAAGTCGTAGCCGTACAGCGGCTCCTCGATCCACTCGATGCCGATCTCCTCGAAGGCACGGCACACGTTCAGAGCCTTCTTCAGATCCCACTTGGCCACGGCCCGCTTGCCGGTGAAGAACCAGCCCTGATTGGCGTCCACGGCGATCTTCAGCTTGTCGCCTACCCGCTTTTTGATCTCGGCGATGATACGGACGTCCTCGAAGGGATCGTCGTGGTGAGCACGGAGCTTCATCATCTTGAAGCCCTCGGCAATAAACCGCTCGGCGTCCTCCACACGCTCCTCCACGGACTTCAGGGAGCCGGTGCTGGCGTAGGCCAGAACCTTGTCCTGCACGCCGCCCAGCATCTTATAGATGGGGAGGTTGGCGTATTTGCCCAGTGCATCCCACACGGCTACCTCCACGCACCAGGGGCGGTAGGCGTACAGGGAGGCGTTGACGAGGCCGGTGTTGATGGCCTCTACCTGCGTGATCTCCTTGCCGATGACCAGCGGGCGGATGTGGGTGTCCCAGATACCCGCCAGCAGCTGGGAGGAGTCGCAGGCGGCACCGTAGCCGTGGATACCGTCATCGGTGATGATCTCAGCAATGGTAACGAACAGCTTGGTCTCCGGATTGCCGGGGTTCCAGGTGGAGGGGAAGGGATGGGGCAGGGGGACTTCCACCACCTGCAGCTTAGCGTCGATAATTTTCACGGTTATATCCTCCTATTCGTGTCCAAAAGTTGGATGGGATCAGGCGGCGTCCTGAGGAGCCTTGGCATCCTTGCCACGGCCCACGTGCTTATTCAGCAGGAAGGACACCAGGCAGATGAGCACCAGCGTGATGGCAAGTCCCACGAAGGCACCGCCTTTCATCAGGCCGCTGACGATATAGCCAACCAGAGACGATCCGGCAACCGTCAGGGCATAGGGCAGCTGCGTGCGCACGTGGTCGATATGGTCGCAGGAGGAGCCCATGGAGGACATGACGGTGGTGTCGGAGATGGGGGAGCAGTGGTCGCCGAAGATACCGCCGGACAGCACCACGCCGATGGCCATGCCTACGGGGGCACCGATGGAGATGGCCAGAGGCACGGCGATGGGGATGAAGATGGCGAATACGCTCCAGGAGCTGCCGGTGGAGAAGGAGGTCAGGCAGGTAGCGATGAAGATGATAGCGCACATAGAGGTGGGGGTCAGGAAACTCTCGCAGGTGCTGACGATCCAAGTGGAAGTGCCGCAGGCGGAGCAGATGCTGCCGATGCCCCAGGCCAGCATGAGGATCATCAGGACCTCCATCATGCCCGTGCAGCCCTCGATGAAGGTGCTCAGGGCCTTCTTGAAGTTCCAGACCTTGCTGATCATGCCCATGATGATGGCGGCGATGGAAGCCAGAATGAAGGCGGTATCCAGCGCACGCAGGGAGCTGCCGTTGGCCAGCGCACCAAAGAAGCCATTGGTCTTGATGTCACCGGTGTAGAACAGGCCCACGAAGATGAACACCAGCAGCACGATGACGGGAACCAGCATATTCCAGATGGAGGGCTTGGCACCTTCCGGAAGATCCTCCTGCTCGATCTCACGGCGGATCTCGGCGCCGTCACGGTACAGCTTGCCGGTGAGCAGCGCACGGTCCTCGGCCTTCTTCATGGGGCCGTAGTCCCAGCCGGTGACGGCGATGATGAGCACCATGAGGATGGAGCCGATGGTGTAGTACTGATAGGGGATACCGGCCGCAAAGTCTACCTGAGGATTGCCGTTATAGCCGGTGGAGGTGTAGAAGGTGGCGATGAGGCCGATGATGTAAGCGCCCCAGGCGGAGATGGGGAACAGAGTGGGGACGGCCGCCGTGGTGGAGTCCACGATGTAGGCCAGCTTCTCACGGGAGACCTTTACCTTATCGGTAAAGCTGCGGCAGATGGGGCCCACCAGCACGGGGTTGGTGGAATCGGCGAACCAGACGAACACGCCGCCCAGCCAAGTCAGCACCTGAGCGCCCCGGCGGGTCTTGCCGGCGCCGTGGCTGACGGCATTGGCGAAGGCTTGGGCACCTCCGTTCTTTTCCAGCAGCAGCGACAAACCGCCGCAGAAGGTGGTCAGCGCCAGGATGCGCTGGTGGTCGGTATCCTCGAAGCCGGGGAGGATGTAATCGAAGAAGGTGCTGTAAAAGCCCTCCCACAGATTACCGCCGCACAGCATCACGGCGCCGACGAACACGGCAATGAACAGGGACAGCACGACCTGGCGTGTGATGACCGCCAGGAGGATGGCCAGCAGAGGGGGAACGATGGCCAATAGGGTAGGTGAAAACTCCATATGTCGTCCTTTCCTCACTCGAAGAGTGAAACATAAATTCTGCGGTCCGTGGACCGTCTGCCCATAGTAATAGCAAGTGACGTGCCAGCCTGAGAAACGGCGATTTTTCGGGGATTTTGGGGGGCGGTAAAAGCAATGAGTTGCATTTTGTCAAAAATATTTGATTTTGCATCCGGACGCCAGCATTTTCTATCAAGAAATTTTGACAAAGCCGGAGAAATATGAAGAATTTGTAAAAATTTGATGTGTGGGGGGAGGAGGAGACCTGTCCTGAGAGCAGATGTAGGACAGTTCGTTCTTCTTTTGTCTCCGACGGTGACAACTTTCTTTCGCTATTGGCAGAAAGTTACCCGCCGGAGGCAAAAAGAAAAAGCCACTCGCCGGAGAGAAAATACGACACATTTGCAAAGCGGCCTTGTAATGACAGAAGAATGAGCCGCAGCCACGACAGGAGCTTCCCCTTGATTCCGGCGGCGGGGTCTGGTATAATATTTGGGATTTTTCCCCGGCGGAGAGGCCAGAAAGTGAGTGATACCATATGCCTTTTCAGCAAATGACCATCGATGATATTCCGGTGATCGCCCCATACTTCCGCTTCGTCACCACAAATACTTGCGACTTCACCGTAGGCGGGATGTTCATGTGGCGGGACTACTTCCACATGGCGTGGCAGGTGAAGGACGGCGTGCTGTACTCCACCCTCACCGGCGAGGACGGAAATCTCTACTACAACCTGCCCCTGGGGGAGGATATCCCCGCCGGACTGCGGCAGTGCCTGACCCGTCACCCGGAGCGGCCGGTGCGGTTCTGCACCATCCCGGAGGCGGAGCTGCCCCTGTTCCGGGCGCTGCCGGGTCGGGTGGAGATCACGGAGGAGGAGAATTTTGCCGACTATCTGTACTCCGCTGAGGAGATGATCCGGCTGTCCGGCAAGAAGTTCAGCGGCCAGCGCAACCACATCAGCCGCTTCCTCCGCACCTGCCAGAGCTGGAGCTTCGAGCCGCTGGACAACACCGACGCAGCGGAGGTGGAGACTTTTTTTCACACCCTGAACAAGAAGCTCAACTACACCCCCGGCGAGGCGGCGGAGGAAAACCATAAGGTGCAGGAGGTGCTGGAGCATCTGGATCAGTACGGTCTGGTGGGCGGCGTCCTCCGGGCCGACGGGGCCATCGTGGGCTTCACGCTGGGGGAGGTGCTGCGGGACACCCTGTATATCCACATCGAGAAGGCGGATCGGGACTACCCCGGCGCCTATCAGATGCTGTGCCGCCAGTTCTGCGCCGCCTATGCCGACGGTCTTGCGTATGTGAACCGGGAGGAGGACATGGGGGATCTGGGCCTGCGGAAGGCCAAGAGGGATCTGCACCCGGTGACGCAGCTGAAGAAGTACACCGTGGAGGTGTGGTGACTGTTCCCCTCCTACGGACAAAACGGTTGCGCCGTGCCGCAGAATGAAGTATAATCAAAGAGCATTCCATGAAAAAATGACAGGAGGCATTTCTCATGCAAAAACTGGAGAAACAATTTCATATCCACTGTGTGGAGGGCGACGTGGGCCGGTATGTGATCCTGCCCGGCGACCCCGGCCGCTGCGAAAAGATCGCCGCCCTGTTTGACAACGCACACTTCGTGGCCCAGAATCGGGAGTACACCATCTACACCGGCACCCTGCTGGGGGAGAAGGTCTCCGTCTGCTCCACCGGCATCGGCGGCCCTTCGGCCGCCATCGCCATGGAGGAGCTGCACAATATCGGCGCCGACACCTTTATCCGGGTGGGTACCTGCGGCGGCATCGATCTGGATGTCCGCTCCGGCGACGTGGTGGTGGCCACCGGCGCCATCCGCTTCGAACACACCAGCCGGGAGTATGCGCCCATCGAGTATCCCGCCGTGGCCAACTTCGAGGTGACCACGGCGCTGGTGGAGGCGTCTCGTGCGCTGGGCAAGCGGACGCAGGTGGGCGTGGTGCAGTGCAAGGATGCCTTCTACGGTCAGCACAGCCCCGCCAGGATGCCGGTGTCCTATGAGCTGCTGAACAAGTGGGAGGCGTGGAAGCGTCTGGGCGTCAAGGCCAGCGAGATGGAGTCCGCTGCCCTGTTCGTGGTGGCGGATGCGCTGGGCTGCCGCTGCGGCTCCTGCTTCCATGTGATCTGGAATCAGGAGCGGGAGGCCGCCGGTCTGGATCAGGACATGAGCGAGGACACCACCTCCGCCGTGCAGGTGGGCGTGGAGGCCCTGAAGCGCCTCATCGCCGCCGATCGGTTCCAGAAGGAGCAGTAAGGGGACAAGGGCATAAAACTCCCTGTGGGGCTGGCGGAGCAAGGTGAGTGGATCCATAACACAAGGCTGGCAGGTCATTGACCTGCCAGCCTGATTCTTTCGGCGTTGATGGATACTTGCTGCGCCCGATGGCACCTCGTTATACACGCAGAGAATTTTCCGCATTGGAAAGGGGCCTCTTACGTCTCCTCGAAGAGACTGGCCTGATAGGGCAGGGGGGAGCGCCCGATCTGACGGAACTGGGCGGCGTTTTCCTCCGCCAGAGTATCGCAGATAGCCATTTTCCGGATGATATTTTTCACGGTGCTGTCCAGCGTTGTCCCCTCCCGATAGTCGGCGGGGAAGATGAAGTCCACCCGGCCCTTGCTCAGCAGATCCTCCACCCCCTGACGGTTCTCCTCCTGATACACGGCGATGGCCTGCCCGCCGTAGGCCCGCATCATCTTCATGCACGGCACGTCCGACAGGCCGTCCCCCACATAGATCATGTTGGTGAAGGGGATGCGCTTGCTGTCGTCGGGCATGGAGTCGTTGAGGGTCTTGTCGTCGGACACATCCAGCACGCCCTTGTTGATGCGGTAGACGAACTGGGTCTTGTTGGTGAAGTTTACGTCCAGCTTGGGCCAGCAGGCCAGCCCCTCCTCGTCGTAGAAGAACTCGCAGGCGTAGATCTCCCGGAACTCGTGGGCGATGCCGCTGCCCTCGATGATCTCCCGCAGGCCGGAGGAGATGACGTAGTGCTCGATCTCCACCCCCAGCTGCTGGCCGAAGGCGTTGATGCGGCGGAACCAATCCCGCACGCCGGGAAAGAGCACCATGTCCCGTCCGCAGCGCACCAGAAAGTCCCGGTCCAGCCGCCGGTTCTGCTCCCGGCACTCATGGATCATGGTGTACATATAGGCCAGCAGGCCATCCATGTGGTTATCCCGGCCAAAGCCGTTGGCCTTCTGCCAGAACTGGGCCGGGGTATATCCCAGCGCCGGGATGAAGGTGTAATTCTCCATGTCCGTGGTACACAGGGTCTTGTCAAAATCGTACAACAGGGCGATGATGGGGCGGGTCATAGTGTCACTCCTTTGATGGGTTGGATAGCAGATAGCAAGCAGGGGCGGCTCACAGGAGCCGCCCCACGGTATTTAGTGTTCGCTGTTATAGTTGCGCCCGAACTTCAGGTCGTCCAGATTGAAGTCCGCCGAGAAGGGGGACTCCGTCTTGGCGGGCTCCTCCGCCGGGGCCTCCTGCGGGGCGGGTTCTTCTGCCGGAGCCTCGGCTTCCTCTGCGGGGGCATCCTCCACCGGTGCGGCGGGCTCCTCCGCAGCGTCTGCCACGGGGACACGGCCCTCCTCCGGGGCGGGCAGGGTCACAGGCTGACCCTCCACCTCTGCCTCCGGCAGAGAGTGCAGGAAGCTCACCTGCTGGGCGCAGAGGTCTGCGCTGCGGCGCAGGAAATCGGACAGGCTGGCCTGAGCCATGGTCAGCTTGTGCTGGGCCTGCGCCACCTGCTGCTCCAGCTGGGCCACCTGCCGGTTGGCCTCCTCCCGGGCGTCCGAGAGCATCTTGTCCCGCTGGGCCTGTGCGTCGGAGACCATCTGGGCTGCCATCCGCTGGGCCGACAGCAGGGTGGAGCGCATGGCGTCCTCGGTGGCCCGATACTCCTCCACCTTCTCCGCCAGCACCTTCAGCTTGGCCTTCAGGGCGGCGTTGTCCTTATACAGGGCGGTATAATCCTCCGTCAGCGCATCCAGAAACTCGTCCACGGCGGCCATGCCGTAGCCATTGTTGAAGCCGGATGCCTTGGGGAACGTCTTTTCGGAAACTTCCTGCGGTGTAAACATGATCTATCCCTCCGATTTACATCTCTATCCGGCCCTTACAGGTACAGGCCGTTGTTCTCCAGCTCGTCGATCAGGTCGCCCATGAGATCCACGGAATAGGGCGTGATGATATAGGTATTGGTGGAGACCTTCTTGATCTTCCCGTCACCGGCGTAGGCCACGCCGGAGAGGAAATCCACCAGCCGCCGGGCCACATCCTTGTTGGTACTCTCCAGATTCAGCACCACCGTGCGCTTTTCCCGCAGATGGTCAGCGATCTCCGAGGCGTTTTCAAAGCGCTCCGGCTTTACCAGCACCACCTTCAGCTGGGTGGTGGCGTGGATGTTCACCACCTTGTTGCGCCGCTCCTCCGCAGGGACCTCCTTGCGGCGGGAGGACTCACGGGGTTCACGGGGCTCGAAGTAGGTCGGCTCGCTGTCACGGCCCCCATCCTCCTCGTAATCGTCATCCTCATCGTCATAGGGATGAATGATCTTCTTAAATTCGTCCATCAGGCTCATGGAAAGACCCTCCTGTTTCTTTATTTGGTATAATCCCTGGCACCGAAAATAGCAGTCCCCACCCGGACCATATTGCTGCCGGCCCGGATGGCATCGGCAAAGTCGCCGCTCATGCCCATGGAGATGTATTCTAATTTATTATCGTATATTTTCCCGTTTATGTCAACATAAAGACGGTGCATTTTCTCGAAATATACCAGATTGCCGTGGGGGACCGTCTCCACCGGCGGGATGGTCATCAGTCCCCGGACCCGGACATGGGGCAGCTCACGGGCCAGAACGGCCGCCGCCTCCGTCTCCTCCGGGGCAAAGCCGCTCTTGGCCTCCTCGCCGCCGATGTTCACCTCCAGCAGGATATCCTGCACCAGCTGCTGCCGGGCAGCCTCCTTCTCCACCTCCCGCAGCAGGGCCTCGGAGCCGATGGATTGGATGAGAGCGGCCTTGCCCACCACCTGCCGCACCTTGTTGCGCTGCAGATGGCCGATGAAGTGCAGGGGCGCTCCGTCATAGGCGTTCTGAGCCAGCTTGGCGGTCATCTCCTGCACCCGGTTCTCCCCCAGAGCGTCCACTCCGGCGGCGATGGCCTCCTGACAGGCGGCGGCGTCGTTCATCTTGCTGGCGCCCACCAGAAAAATGTCCCGCTCGCTGCGGCCGCTTTCTCGGGCGGCCTCCGCCATCTCCCGCCGCACGGCGGCAATGTGTTCCGTAATGGTCATACAGATCTTTCCTTTCCCGATGGAATCTATTTATGTGGCTGCATTGATTGGCCGATGGCATCTGCTGGGCGGCTGCTACTGCACGATCTGTCCGCCGGAGAGCTTACTGGAGGTGACGATGACCTCGTCCCCCGGCCGCAGGACGGAAACGTCCTGACTCGGGCTGGCGGCCTGCACCAGACTGTATCCGTCGCCCCGGTAGACCATGGACACCGGCTTGAAGCTGGCCACCTTGCCCACCACGCAGTAGACCCCCAGCTGGTTGTCCTCGCTCATCCGCAGGGCGTTGGTGGGGATCCGCAGTCCCTCATAGGACCGCAGCACCAGCTGAGCCGCCTGATGGCGCAGCTGGGTGGTCTGGGCCAGATACTCCCGGCAGGTCAGCACCACCGCCTGCTTGCCGTCCTCGGCGGCGCTGAGATAGGTGACCTGGGCGTCGATGTCCTGCTGCGCACCCTTGGAAAACCGCAGGGTCAGCCAGTCCCCCTTCTCCAGCTGCTGGGCCTGCTCCGTGGTGATCACGGCGGTGTAGGACCACGTCTCCCCGATGATGAGCTTTCCCAGAGAGCTGCCGCCGGTTTGGCCGGAGGGCAGCTCCTCCAGCTGGGAGGGGGTCACGGACTGCAAAAATTCCGGCGTCAGTAGGGACTCATAGCCGTCGCAGGCGGCGGAATAGGTGCCGGAGTGCTCCGCCGTCACCGTCCGGGCCCCGGAGAGGGAGCTCCGCAGAGCGGACAGCTCCCCCTGCACCGTGGCGATGTCCGCCTCGATCTCCTCGCCGGAGGAGTAGGTGTGGCTGCGCTTGAGGATGGCGGCCTTCAGCTGGGCCGTCTGGTCCGCCGCATCGTCGTAGTCGCCGCCGGAGAGGGAACGGCGGATGCTCAGCAGGCTCTCGGTGATGGAGCCGTCCAGCTTCAGGGTGGCGTCGGGGTTCAGATAGGAGGACAGGGCGAATTGCAGCTGCTGCAGCTGCAGCTCCTTGGTTTCGATCTGCTGCACGGTGTCCAGCGCATCGCTGCCGCTGTATACCGTGGCCACCGTCTGACCCTTGCCCACCCGTTCGCCCTCGCTGACCTCATGGCGCACGGTACCGCTTTCACCGGAGAGGACCTCCTCGTTCCGGACCAGCCAGCCGCTGACGTCGATGGTGTCCTCGGCGGAGCTCTGATAGACCAGCGTGGTGGTGAAGGGGTCTGTCAGGGCAAAATAGCCCTGTGCGGCGAAGTACAGCGCAATGGCCGCCAGCAGGGCGATGCTGAGAAAGCGGAAAACACGGGTGTTGTTCATGGCTCCTCCTTGGTGAAATGTTGGGACGCCTCACTCGTCCGACGGCAAGCAGGGCTCCTCCTGCAGCGAGACGGGGTGAATGGGAACGATGGTGGAAATAGCGTGCTTATAGATGATCTGCTGCTTGCCGTCGGTGTCCAGCACCACGGTGAAGCAGTCAAAGCCCGTCACCACACCCCGCAGTTGAAAGCCGTTCATCAGAAAGATGGTCAGGGGAATGCTCTGCTTGCGGGCCTTGGTGAGAAAAATTTCCTGAAGGTTGTTGTTCTTCTGCATATCGTCTGCTCCTTTTCTCTGTTGGCGGACGATGTGCCGTCCGCTCCTGGGTTTATCGTAAGCCAAGAGCGGTGAGATATTCTGTCGCATTTTGCAGGCCCTGGGGAAAATTCGGCTCCTCTCCCCACAGGATCCAGTGGATGTCCGGGTTGCGCCGCAGCCATGTCAGCTGCCGCTTGGCGTACTGCCGGGAGCGGAGTTTGACCTCCTCAATGGCCTCGGCCACGGTGCAGCGGCCGTCTGCCGCCGCCAGAAACTGCTTGTAGCCGATGGCCTGCCACGCCGTAGCGGTGGGAGGCAGCCCCGCTGCCAGCAGGGCCTGCACCTCCTCCAGCAGTCCCTGCCGCACCATCTCATCCACCCGCAGGTCGATGCGCCGGCGCAGCTGCGCCCGATCCTGAAAGCTCAGGCCGATGTAGGCGGCCCGGTAGCGGGGCGGCTGCTGCCGGGTGCGGTGGTCGTGCTGGGTGATGGTCTCGCCGGTCTCATACCACACCTCCAGCGCCCGGAGGATGCGCTTTTCGTCGCCGGGGTGCAGCCTTGCGGCGCTGTCCGGGTCGATGGTTTGCAGCTCTGCCAGCAGCGGGCCGACGCCCTCCTGCTCCAGCCGCTGCTGCAGGCGCTGCCGGGTCACACCGCCGGCGCTTCCGGCGGCAAAGCCCGTGCCGCGGATCAGGGCATCCAGATACAGCCCCGTGCCGCCCACCAGAATAGGGCGGCGGCCCCGGCGGAGGATATCCTGCACACAGACATCGGCCGCCGATACGAACCGGGCCACGGACCAGCTCTCGGCGGGATCGGCCACGCCCACCATGTGGTGGGGGATGCCCTCCATCTCCTCCGGAGTGGGGGCGGCGGTGCCGATGGCCATGCCCCGATAGATCTGCATGGAGTCCACGGACACCACCTCGCCGCCGAAGCGGTGGGCCAGCGCCACGCCCATTTTCGTTTTTCCCGTGGCGGTGGGACCCACCACGCAGATGATCTGTGGGATCATAGGGGGACTCCTTTCCCGATCGTTCTTTCTTTTTTTGCCGCCGGCGGGGCGCTTTCCCGGCTGCTGAGAGAAGTGGGTCGCCGGAGGCAACAGAGAAATTTACGCCCGCTTGAACATCTTCTCCATTTCATATTTGGAAAGCTTCACAGCCACCGGGCGGCCATGGGGGCAGTAGCGGATCTCCCCGCTCTGCACCTTATCCGCCAGCGCCTGAAGCTCCGAGGGATCGGACCACATCCCCGCCTTGATGGCGGATTTGCAGGCCATGGTCTGGAGCAGACTGTCCCGTGCGGCGGCGGGATCGGCCCGGTTCAGCCGCAGTTCCTCCGCCAGCTCCTCCAGAGCGGCGGGGACATCCCCCACCTCCAGATCCGACGGCACCTGCCGCACCAGCACCGTGCCGTCTCCGAAGTCCTCGCACACAAAGCCGAACTCCTCCAGCAGCGGCAGCTGCTCCAGCAGGGAGGCGGCATCCTCCGCCGACAGCTCCACCGCCAGCGGCGACAGAAGCTGCTGGGACATCACCGGCTGGGTGTTGTTTTTCAGGGCATCAAACCGCACCCGCTCATGGGCGGCGTGCTTGTCGATGAGCCACACATTCTCCTGCCCGTCCTCGCAGATGATATATGTCCGCAGCACCTCGCCGGCCACTCGCCACGGGGCCTGACGCACCGGCTCCACCGTCTGCTGCGCTGCACTCTGCGGGGCAGCTTTCTCCTCTGCGGGGGAAGGAACGCTCGTCTCCTGCACCGGCTCCGCCGGGACGGGAACGGTCTCCTCCGGCACGGATGCCGCCGGGGCTGACGGTTCCTCCTGCACGGCGGGGGGCGTGATGCGATAGCTGATGCCGGAGGAGGCGACGGTGAAACTCTCCCCCTTTCGGGGGGCCACGTCGTGGACCTCCAGCGGCTGGGAGGCCGGTGCGGCGGGCCGGACGGTGTAGGAACCCAGAGGCTTCTTCTCCTCCGGCTGCGGCGCCCGCTCCCGGTACTGCTGCACCGTCATGGTCTGGTAAAAGGATTCCTGCCGGGGCTTTTGGGGCTGCGGAGCGGGGGTATTCAGGGCGTCCAGCACCGTGTAGTACACGGCGTTGAAGGCATCCTTGTCGTTGACAAATTTCACCACCGTCTTGGCGGGGTGGACATTGACGTCCAGCCGGTCGGCGGGCATGGTGAGCCGCAGCACGCAGCCGGGGAACTTTCCCTTCAGCAGTTGGTTGCGGTAGGCCTCCTCCAGCGCCGCCGTCAGCAGTTGGCTCTTGATGAACCGGCCGTTGACGAAGAACAGCTGGCGGCCACGGGTGCCGTGGCCGTTGAGGGGCTTGGTGACGAAGCCCTCCACGGAGATGTCGCCGCTGCGGCCGCTGATGGGTAGTAGCCCCATGGTGAAGTCCCGCCCCATGGCGGCGTACACCGCCGACTGCAGATCTCCGTCGCCGGGGGTGTGCAGCAGCTCCACACCATCCCGGATGAGCTTGAAGGAGATCTCCGGGTGGCTCAGGGCCAGATGCTGCACGATACCGCTGACGGCGGCCCCCTCGGCAGAATCCTTCTTCATGAATTTCATTCGGGCGGGGGTGTTGTAAAACAGGTCCCGGACGCAGATGGTGGTACCCTCCGGGCAGCCCACCTCCTCCACCTGACCGGGGACGCCCCCCTCCAGATGCAGGGAGGCCCCTGTCTCCGCCCCCGTCCGCCGGGAGAAGATATCCACCCGTGACACGGCGGAGATGGCGGCCAGCGCCTCACCCCGGAAGCCCAGCGTACCGATGGCGGTCAGATCTGCCGCCGTCCGCAGCTTGCTGGTGGCATGGCGCAAAAAGGCCGTGGGCAGCTGTTCGGCGTCAATACCGCAGCCGTTGTCAGCGATCCGCAGATAGGTCAGTCCGCCGTGCTGGATCTCCACCACAATGGCGGAGGACCCGGCGTCGATGGCGTTCTCCAGCAGCTCCTTGGCCACGCTGGCGGGCCGCTCCACCACCTCGCCGGCGGCAATGAGGTCCGCCACGTGGCTGGGCAGGCATTGAATATCAGGCATAGAGCACTCCTTTCATAGAGGTTCGTGGACGGGATAAACTCCCGTCAGTTCAGCTTCTTTTTCAGCTCGTACAGCAGGTTCAGGGCCTCCAGCGGGCTGAGGGTGTCCACCTGCGTCCGGCGCAGTTGGTCGATGACCTCCCCCTCCGACAGGGCCGTCAGGGATACCTGATCCTCCTGCGCCTGCACCGCCGGGGCGGGCCGCCCGGCTTCTTCCTCCAGTTGGCGGAGGATCTTCTTGGCCCGATTGACTACCGTGGACGGCAGACCCGCCAGACGGGCCACCTCGATGCCGTAGCTGCGGTCTGCGCCGCCGGGGATGATCTTCCGCAGGAAGATGATATCCTCCCCACGGGTCTTGACGGCGATGTTATAGTTCTTCACGCCGGGGAGGGTCCCCTCCATGGCGGTCAGCTCATGATAGTGGGTGGCGAACAGGGTCTTGGCCCCCAGCTTCTTGGGATCGGCACAGTATTCCAGCACCGCCCGTGCGATGCTCATGCCGTCGAAGGTGGAGGTGCCCCGACCGATCTCATCCAGGATCAAAAGGCTCCGGGAGGTGGCGCAGCGGAGAATATCGCTGACCTCCGTCATCTCCACCATAAAGGTGGACTGCCCCGCCGACAGGTCGTCGGAGGCGCCGATGCGGGTGAAAATGCGGTCCACGATGCCGATGCGGGCGGCCTTGGCCGGCACGAAGGAGCCGATCTGGGCCATGAGCACCATCAGGGCCACCTGCCGCATATAGGTGGACTTACCTGCCATGTTGGGGCCGGTGATGATGGCGGCCCGGTTCTCTTTCTCCCCCATGTAGGTGTCGTTGGGGACGAACATGGCGTCGGGGCGCATACACTCCACCACCGGGTGGCGGCCGTCGTGAATTTCAATGACCCCGGACTCGTCCACCACCGGGCAGCAGTAGTTGTTCTTCACCGCCACCGCCGCCAGCGAGCACAGGCAGTCCAGCTCCGCCACTACGGCGGCGGCCCCCTGTACCCGGGTCACGGCGTCGCACAGGGTCTGGCGCAGCCGGGTGAACAGCTCATATTCCAGCGCCGCATCCCGGTCGGAGGCAGAGAGAATATCGTGCTCCAGATCCTTCAGCTCCTGTGTGATGTAGCGCTCGCCGTTGACCAGCGTCTGCTTGCGGATGTATGTCTCCGGCACCAACTCCTTGAAGGAGTTGGAGACCTCGATGTAGTAGCCGAATACCTTGTTGTAGCCGATCTTCAGGGTGCGGATGCCGGTCTTTTCCTTCTCGGCAGCCTCCATGGAGGCGATGATGCCCTTGCCGCCGTGGAGGATGCCCCGCAGCCGGTCCACTTCCGGGTCAAAGCCGTCCCGGATGAACTCACCCTCCCGCACGGAGAAGGGGGGATCGTCTTGCAAAGTCTTGCCGATGACCTCCGCCAGATCCTCCAGCGGGTCCAGCCGTGCGCCCAGCTCCCGCAGGTGTCCGCCCTCGAAGGCGGCCAGCTGCTGGCGAATGGCGGGCAGATGATCCATGGCGTTTTTCAAGGACACCATGTCCCGGCCTCCGGCGCTGCCGTAGACGATGCGGCCCATGAGCCGCTCCATGTCCCCGATGCCGGTGAGGGCCAGGATCAGCTCCTCCCGCTGCACGGTGTGCTTCACCAGCGCCGCCACGGCGTCGTTGCGCCGTGCGATGGCGGAAACGGACAGCAGGGGCCGCTCCAGCCAGCTTCGCAGCAGCCGTGCGCCCATGGCGGTCCTGGTCTTGTCCAGCACCCACAGAAGGCTGCCCTTTTTCTCCTTGCCCCGCAGAGTTTCCGTCAGCTCCAGATTCCGCCGGGCCGTCAGATCCAGCTCCATGAACTGCCCCTGCCGGTAGTAGTCCAGCCGATCCACGTGCTCCAGGTCCGTTTTTTGGGTGTCATGGAGGTAATCCAGCAGCGCCCCCAGCGCCAGCATGGCCGCCGGGTTGTCACGGGGCAGCCGCTGGGCGGCGTCGTCCCCGAACTGCTGGCGGATGCGCTTTTCGGCGGCGGGCAGCTGGAACCGCCCGGCGGGCAGACGCTCCACGTGGCACCGGAGCTTGTCCTCCAGCAGCGCCCGCAGGGCCGTATCCTCGGCGGCGCCGGGATTCAGCACCGCCTCCGCCGGGGCGAAGCGCCCCAGCTCATTTTGCAGGTGGGCCTCCCGATCCGGCCCGGAGAAGGCCGTCACATGGGTCTGCCCCGTGGAGATATCGCACACGCTGAACCCGGCGTAGTCTCCGTCCAGATAGATGCCGGCGCAGAAGTTGCTGCGCCCCTCCTCCAGACAGGCGGAGTCGATGACGGTACCCGGCGTCACGATGCGGACGATGTCCCGCTCCACCAGCCCCTTGGCGGCGGCAGGATCCTCCGTCTGCTCGCAGATGGCCACCTTGTAGCCCTTGGCAATGAGCCGGGCGATATAGGCGTCGGAGGCGTGGTACGGGATGCCGCACATGGGGATCTTCTCCTCGAAGGACTTGTTCTTGTCCTTATCCCGTGTGGTAAGGGTCAGATCCAGCTCACGGGACGCCTTCCGGGCGTCGTCCCCGAACATCTCGTAAAAATCCCCCAGCCGAAAGAACAGGATGGAGTCCTTGTTTTGCTCCTTGATTTCCATATATTGGCGCATCATGGGCGTCATTTCTGCCATACCCTCATACCTCTTTCTGCCAGAAATAAGTGAAAGCGATCGAATTTGGTGGAAAAACCTGTTGAAAAGTGCAAAACTCCGGGCTGACAGGTGGAAAACTCTTCCACCCGCCCATTTACTGAGGGAGGGTCATACCATTTCCCCGAACAGCGCCCAGGTGTTGCTGTCGGTAATGCGTACCTGCCGGTACTGGCCCAGAGCGGCCTCGTCGCCCACCAGATGTACCAGCCGCCCTCCCGCCGTCCGGGCGGATAGGGGCCAGCGTGCGTCGTCGGTGCGGCCGTCCACCAGCACCCGCAGGGTCTGACCCACATATCGGGCATGGAGCCGGGCAGAGATATCGTTCTGCACGGCGCAGAGGGTGTCGAACCACTTCTGCTTCTCGCTGCGGGGGACGGGATCGTCCATTTTGGCCGCCGGCGTACCGGGCCGGGGAGAGAAGATGAAGGTGAACAGGGCGTCGAATTCCACCTGCCGCACCAGCTCCACCGTCTCCATGGCCTCCGCCTCAGTCTCGCCGGGGAAGCCGATGATGACATCCGAGGTCAGCACCAGATCGGGCATGACCTTCCGGGCATAGGTGATCAGCTCCAGATACTTGGCCCGGTCATAGGGCCGGTTCATGGCCCGCAGCACCCGGTCGCAGCCGGACTGCACCGGCAGGTGCAGCTGGTGGGCCACGTGCCGGCTCCGGGCCATGGTGTCAAACAGCTTGGGGGTGGCGTCCTTGGGCTGGGAGGACATGAACCGGATCAGATAGTCCCCCTCGATTTTGTCCAGCTCCCGCAGGAGGTCGGCAAAGTCCCACGGCGTCTCCAGATCCTTGCCGTAGGAGTTGACGTTCTGCCCCAGCAGAGTGATCTCCTTATACCCCTCGGCGGCCAGCTGCCGCACGTCATCGATGATGCACTGAGGCTCCCGGCTGCGCTCCCGGCCCCGGACGTAGGGGACGATGCAGTATGAGCAGAAGTTGTTGCACCCGTACATGATAGACACCCACGCCCGGACGTTGCCCTCCCGCACCACGGGCATCCCCTCAGCGATGGTGCCGTGTTCATCCTCCACGGAGAACACACGCCCCCGCCGGGTATAGACCCGGTACAGAAGCTCCGGGAACTTCCACAGCGCCTGCGGCCCGAACACCAGATCCACGTGGCGATAGCTCTGGCGCACCTTCTCCGCCACCTCCGGCCGCTGGGCCATGCATCCGCACAGGCAGATGACCTGCTCCGGGTTCTGCTTTTTCGTGTGGGTCAACGCCCCCAGATTGCCGTAGACCCGCTTTTCGGCGTGATCCCGGATGGCGCAGGTGTTCAGCACCACGATATCCGCCTGAGCGGCGTCGTCGGTGAACTGGCAGCCCATGTCCCGCAGCATACCCAGAATGTGCTGGCTGTCGGCCACATTCTGCTGGCAGCCGAAGGTGTCCACCAGCGCATAGACGGGCTTGCCCCGCTGCTGATGGAGGGCCGCCAGCTGGCGGGTATACTCCCGCTGCCGCTCCAGCTGCGCTTCGTCCAGAAGAACTGTTTTTCTATCCAATGGGTACCTCCCCGCCCCGGTGGGATGCCGGGGCACTATCTTCCACATTTATCACATTAGTATACCATATTTCTCCCCCCGGCACAAGAAATCCCGACGAAAAAATCCAAAAAACTGCCGCTCCTTGCAGAGGGCGGATATCCTGTTTTACTGCGAGGCCGGGGAGCAGAAAAAATAAACGGAGCCGGGGAATAGCAAAAATAACGGAAGCAGCCGGACGGGTTCCC
>OLRC01001252.1_pt1 | contig 16769 bp, 15 predicted proteins | sample 1672081 | NCBI WGS metagenome assembly OLRC01 (sample SAMEA3136643, study PRJEB25190) | human gut metagenome | biome: human gut; feature: human-associated habitat; material: faeces | place: Austria | collected 2013
CTTGTTATAATTCTATATCCCTCTTACAGCTTTGTGACCATGGGGATGATCATGGGGCTGCGCTTGGTGTGCTTATAGAGGTAGCTGCTCACCGCCGAGCGCACGGCACGGCACACCTCGTTGTCGTCCTTGCGCCGCCGGGCAGCCATTCCGTCCACCGTGGACATGGCCAGTTCCCGCAGCTCCTGCAAAAGCTCCTCGGATTCCTTCACATACACGAAGCCGCGGGTGACGATCTCCGGCTCACACAGCAGCCGGTGGTCGTGGGAGGACATACTCAGTACCACCACCACCATGCCGTCCTCGGCCAGCAGCTTCCGGTCATTGAGCACCACAGCACCCACCTCGCCCACGCCGGAGCCGTCCACAAAGACCTCTCCGGCGGGTACGGAGGCCTCGCACTTCATGTGCTTGGTGGTCAGCTCGATGACGGAGCCGTTTTCGGCCACGCAGATGTTCCGGGGGTCCATGCCCATGGCCTCCGCCACCCGCTTGTGGATCTGCAGCATCCGCTGCTCACCGTGCAGGGGGATGAAGAACTTGGGCTTGGTCAGGGCGTGGATGATCTTCAGTTCCTCCTGGCAGGCGTGGCCCGACACGTGCAGCATATCCGCTTTGTCGTACACCACGTCGGCGCCCTTGCGGAACAGCTCATTGATGACCCGGCCCACCGTTACCTCGTTGCCGGGGATGGCGGAGGCGGAGATAATGACCTTGTCCTGCGGCCCGATATCGATCTGCTTGTGGGTGGAAAACGCCATCCGGTACAGGGCGCTCATCTCCTCGCCCTGAGAGCCGGTGGTGATGATGACCTGCTGCTGGGGCGGCAGACCCTTGATGCGGTTGATGTCCATCAGCACGCCCTTGGGGATCTTCATATACCCCAGCTCCGTGGAGACCTTCATGATGTTCTCCATGCTGCGGCCGGTAACGGCCACCTTCCGCCCGCAGGCGGCGGCAGCGTCAATGATCTGCTGGATGCGGTGGACGTTGCTGGCGAAGGTGGTGACGATGATGCGCTGCTTGCAGCCGGTGAACTGCCGCTGGAAGGTCTTGCCCACCATCCGCTCGCTCATGGTGTAGCCGGGGCGCTCCACGTTGGTGGAGTCCGCCAGCAGCGCCAGCACCCCCTCCTTGCCCAGAGCGCCGAACCGGGCCAGATCGATGACCTCCCCGTCAATGGGGGTGGAGTCGATCTTGAAGTCGCCGGTGTGGACCACCACGCCCATGCGGGTGTGGATGGCGAAGGCCACGGAGTCGGCAATGGAGTGGTTCACGTGGATAAATTCTACTTGAAATTTTCCGGCCTTCACCGTCTGGCCCGCCTCCACCGTCACCAGCTTGGTGCTGTCCAGCAGCCGGTGCTCCTGCAGCTTCAGCTTGATGAGTCCGGCGGTAAAGCGGGTGCAGTAGATGGGCATATTTACCTGCTTGAGGACGTAGGGGATGGCTCCGATATGGTCCTCATGGCCATGGGTGATGAACAGGCCCCGCAGCCGGGATCTGTTCTTGATGAGATAGGTGACGTCGGGGATGACGCAGTCGATGCCGTACATATCATCGCCGGGGAATGCCATGCCGCAGTCCACCACAATGATCTCCCCGCCGTACTCATAGGCGGTCATGTTCTTGCCGATCTCGTTGAGACCGCCCAGAGGAATGATCTTCAATTTTTCTGCCATATGTGTTGTATATTCTCCTTTACAAGATAAGTAGCGCACAGACAGACTGCCCGTCGGCGGACGCAGCTGCTCCGCAAACGGACACGGCAAAATAGAGGCGGCTCCCGACATTTCTCTGCGGCGCTGTATCGCCGGAGAAGTCCGGCGGCCCGCCCGACTGTCCTGTGCAAAAGTGGTGAGGGGGAACCCCCTCGTTTATTTGATTGCGGAGGCCCGCCGCCTCCGCAAAAAATACAAAAAAGGCCATCGCTTTTCAACGATTTACACAAAGTATATCATATTTCTCCGCATTTGTACAGCCTTTCTTTCCCCCTTTTTTCGCCGCCCCTCGCAAAGCCCGCATTTCCCCGATCCCTCCGCCGAAAAAATACCCCGGAAAAGACTTTTAAAACCGATAAGAAAGACGTTGTAGCAGAGAAAAAACTATGCTATAATAATGTAATTCAAAATGGCGGAACAGCGCACTCCGCCAAAACAGGGAGGGATGCGCCTTGAATAAACGGATCGCCCGACTCCTCCGGACGAATATCACGATCTTCTCGCTGTGCCTGGTGCTGTTTGCCCTGGCAGCGATCCCCTTTGACGTGCGCCTCGCCATTGGCGAGGGCGTGGCCGCCGTGGCCTTCTTCCTGCTGGGCCGCCGCCGCAGCAAGGCTACCCAGCAGAGTCTGCGCCAGTATATCCAGCGGTTTTACGGCGGTATGGACTCCGCCCGCTCCAGCAATATGCTCTTCACCCCCCTGCCCATGATGGTCTTTGATCTGGCCACGGAGGATATCCTCTGGAGCAGCGAGAGCTTCCTCCAGCTGACGGAGCAGCGGGAGGGCATCTTCGATGCCCATCTGGAGACGGTGTTCCCCAATATCTCCTTCCACTGGCTGCTGGAGGGCAAGACCGAGGCCCCGGAGACCGTGGTGTGGAACCACCGCACCTATCGAGTGTTCGGCGGCGTCAGCCACCCGGAGGGCGGCCGGAGCGCACTGGCCACCACCTACTGGATGGACGTCACCGACACCGAGGAGATGCGCCGGACGCTGGAGCTGACCCGGCCGGTGGTGGCCATCCTCATGGTGGATAACTACGAGGACCTGATGAAGGCCACCCCGGAGGGCAAGCGCTCTGCGGTGCGGGCCATGCTGGAGGAAAAGCTGAGCCAGTGGTCCGCCGGCAGCGAGGGGATGATGCTGAGATACGACCGGGACCGCTACCTCTTTGTGTTCGAGGAGAAGAGCTTCTCCGACTTTGCCGCCAAGCGCTTCGACGTGCTGGATGCCGTCCGTGAGGTGGTGGCCGGAGAGGGCGTGGCAGCCACCCTGTCCATCGGCGTGGGCCGGGATGCCGACAGCTTCGAGGCCCTGTTCAAAAACGCCTCCGTGGCGCTGGAAATGGCCCTGAGCCGCGGCGGCGATCAGGCAGTGGTGAAGGACAAGCTGAATTTCGAGTTCTACGGCGGCCGCTCCAAGGCTACGGAGAAGCGCACCAAGGTGAAGTCACGGGTCATGGCCAATGCGCTGGCGGAGCTCATCGACGAGGCCAAGCAGGTCTACGTCATGGGCCACAGCTATGCGGATATGGACGCACTGGGCGCCGCCGCAGGCGTGTGCGCCATCGTCCGCAAACGTGGCAAGAAGTGCCGCATCGTCATCGATACGGAGAATAACGCCGCCCATCCGATGCTGCGCCGCCTGCAGGCCCTGCCGGAGTATCAGGGGGCCTTCCTCAGCGGCGATGATGCCTTCCTGCGGGTCCAGCCGGAGACGCTGCTGGTGGTGGTGGATACCAACCGCCCCGGCAGCGTGGAGTCCGAACCTCTGCTGGACGCCTGCAACCGGGTGGCGGTCATCGACCACCACCGCCGGGGCAGCAGCTACATCGACAAGATGGCCCTGAACTACCACGAACCCTACGCCTCCTCGGCGTCGGAGCTGGTGACGGAGCTGCTCCAGTACCTCATCGAGCCGGGCGACCTGTTGAAGGCGGAGTCCGAGGCGCTGCTGGCCGGCATCGTGCTGGACACCAAGAATTTCACCAACCGCACCGGCGGCCGCACCTTCGAGGCGGCAGCGTACCTGCGCCGGGCCGGGGCGGATACGGCGGACGTACAGCGGATGTTCCAGAGCGACCTCCAGTCCATGATCTCCCGCTACGATATCATCCGCCGGGCGGAGCTCTACCACGGCGACATCGCCATTGCGGCGCTGGATCAGGAGTGCGACCGGGTCATTGCCGCCAAGGCCGCCGATGAGATGCTGACCCTGCAGGGGGTCCGTGCTTCCTTTGTGCTGTACCGCAAGGACGACGGCATTTACATCTCCGCCCGCTCTCTGGGCGAGATCAATGTACAGGTGCTGGTAGAGACGCTGGGGGGCGGAGGCAACTCCACCACCGCCGGTGGCCAGTGCTCCGGCATGACGGTGGCGGAGGCGAAGACCACGCTGCTGCGTGCCATTGATAAGTATTTTGAAGAATAAGGAGGAATAATTCCATGAAAGTGATTTTGCAGCAGGATGTCCGGGGTAAGGGCAAGAAGGGCCAGATGATCGAGGTAGCCGAGGGCTATGCCCGCAACTTTCTGCTTCCCAGGAATCTGGCGGTTTTGGCTACCGCCGATGCCATGAACACCATGAAGCTGCAGGCCAAGGCCAAGGCCAAGGCCGACGCAGAGGCCAAGGCCGCCGCACAGGAGCTTGCCGGGAAGCTGAAGGGCTGCCAGGTGAAGATCGCCGCCAAGGGCGGCGCCGGCGGCAAGCTCTTCGGTGCCGTCACCGCCAAGGAGATCTCCGAGCAGCTGAAGGCCCAGCACGGTATGGAGCTGGACAGCAAGAAGCTGGTGCTGGCGGAGCCCATCAAGACCTTCGGCAGCTTCGAGGTCAAGGCCAAGCTGGGCTTCGAGATCACCGGAACCGTCTATGTGCTGGTCTGCGAGGAGAAGTAACTTCCCTTTGGTCTTGCCGGCGCTTTAGGGGCTTGACAGTCCCTTCTGTTTGTCTCCGACGGGTGACTTTCTGCCTTTTTGTCTCCGACGGCATACTTTTTGCCAACAGCAGAAAAAAGCTTTCACCGTCGTGTCAACCGGTTTCCAGCCACGTTGTGGCGTGAAAACCGGGACACTTCCTCGAAACCGCCTCGCTTCATCCGCCACAGGCGGCGCTTCGACGGTTTCCTCGGAATGACATGAAAAAGAAGTGTCATTGCGAAGCCAGTGCGCACGCTGGCTGTGGCAATCCGTCCTCCACGGCGGCAGACCCACACGCCCCTTCCTCTGAGTGGGAGCGGCAGCGGGTCTGTTGCTGAGTCGATTCCCTTTACGTCCCATAACAAGCAAGGCTCTTGAGAATCAAGGAGGCTTTGAAACCATCGGTTTCAAACGACGTTTTTGCATACTTTCTTTCGCTACTGAAAGAAAGTTACCCGCCGGAGGCAATAGAAGAAGGGATACCGTCGGGAAGGAAGCACATAATTCCGCAAAAAAGGATTGACATTTCTCTCATATCTGCTATAATTTGAAAACGGTTTTCATTTTCAAATCTGCGAGGTGACGCATATGACCTATATGACCCGGCAGCAGCAGGCAGTGCTGGACTGCATCGCCGCCTGCCCCGGCGGCTGCGCCACGGCCATGGCGCTGGCGGACCGGCTCCGCAGCGGCGGTCAGTCCGTGGGACTGACCACCGTATACCGCCAGCTGGAGCGGCTGGAGAAGCAGGGGCTGGTCCACAAGCTGGTGACGGACGAGGGGGCCTGCTGGCAGTACTGCGACTGTCACGCTCACCGGGACTGCATCCTGCTGAAGTGCGAGGTGTGCGGGGCCATCCAGCACATGGACTGCGGCCATTTAGGGGAGCTGTATCAGCACGTTTTGCAGCAGCATCATTTCCGCATCAACCCCCGCAGGACGCTGTTTTACGGTCTGTGCGACCGGTGCAGCGGGGAGGAGCCGTCATGAGGCGGCTGCTGGCGGCGGTGCTGGCGGCGGTGGTGCTGCTCCCTGCGGTGGGATGTGCTGCCCGTCCGGCAGAGCCGGAGAGCGGCAAGCTGCGGGTAGTGTGTTCCCTGTTCCCCTACTACGACTTTGTGCGGGCCATCGGCGGGGAGGACGTGGAGGCGGAACTGCTGGTACCCGCCGGACGGGAGACCCACAGCTTCGAGCCAACGCCGCTGGATGTGATCCGGCTGTCGCAGGCGGATGTGTTCGTCTACAACGGCGGGGAGAGCGAGTACTGGGTGGAGGAGATCCTGGACTCCGCCGGGGAAGAGATCCCCTACACTCTGCGGCTTATGGACTACGCCCAGCCGCTGGAGGAGGAACTGGCGGAGGGGATGCAGGGGGCGGGCCACGACGACCATCATGACCACGACGACGGCCATGAGGACGAGGTGGAGTACGACGAGCACATCTGGACGTCGCCGCGCATCGCCATGGGGCTGTGCCGGGCCATTGCCGGGACGCTGCAGGAGGCCGATCCGGAACACGCACAGAACTACGCCCGGCGGCTGGAGACGTATCTGGCAGAGCTGTCGGAGCTGGATCAGGCCTTCACGGAGGTGGTGGCCGACGGCAACCGGCACATGGTGGTGTTCGGGGATCGGTTCCCGCTGCTGTACTTCTGTAAGACCTACGGACTGGAGTACCGGGCGGCCTTCCACGGCTGTGCCGGGGATACGGAGCCGTCGCTGGCTACCCTGAAATATCTCATTGATAAGGTGCAGGAGGAGGGCATCCCGGTGGTGTATACCATCGAGCTCAGCAGCCGGAAGGTGGCGCAGGCCATTGCCGAGACCACCGGGGCCAAGGTGCTGACCTTCCAGTCCTGCCAGACCGTGTCCCGGCAGGACTTCGACGCCGGGGCCACCTACCTGTCGCTGATGCGGCAGAATGTCGCTGCACTGAAGGAGGGACTTGCCTGATGGATAAGGAAACGCTGCTGTCCTGCCGGGACGTGTCGCTGGGCTACGAGGGACACACCGTGTGGGAACATCTGACCTTCTCGGTACATTCGGGGGAATACCTGTGTATCGTGGGGGAAAACGGCTCCGGCAAGTCCACGCTTCTCAAGAGCCTGCTGGGGCTGCTGCCGCCGCTGAAGGGGGTCATCCGGCGAAGCGACACCGCAGGGGCGGTGGGCTATCTGCCCCAGCAGACCCAGGCGCAGCGGGATTTTCCCGCCACCGTCAGCGAGGTAGTGCTGTCGGGCTTTCTCAGCGCCCGTGGACGGCGGTTCTTCTACTCAGCCGCCGAGAAGTCGCAGGCGCTGATGCACATGGGCAAGCTGGGGATATTGGAATTGAAGGATCGGTGCTACCGGGAGCTGTCCGGCGGACAGCAGCAGCGGGTGCTGCTGGCACGGGCGCTGTGCGCCGCCCGGCGGCTGCTGATCCTGGACGAGCCGGTGACGGGGCTGGACCCTGCCGCCGCACAGGACCTGTACCGGACGCTGGCCTATCTCAACAAAAATGAGGGGCTGGCCATCGCCATGGTGACCCACGACCTGCAGAGCGCCCTGCAATACGCCGACACCGTGCTCTATGCCAGGCAGGGCAAGTGGTTCCACGGCACGACGGCGGAATATCTCGCCTCCCCCTACGGGCGGCGGTTCGGAGGTGAGCGGACATGACGCTGCTGCTGGAGATGTTTACCTATCCCTTTATCGTCCGGGCCTTTGCCGCCGGGGTGCTGCTGTCGCTGTGTGCGGCGCTGCTGGGGGTGCCGCTGGTGCTCAAGCGGTACTCCATGATCGGGGACGGACTGAGCCATGTGTCCTTCGGGGCGCTGTCCGTGGCGCTGGCCTGCGGCTGGGCGCCGCTGCCGGTGTCCATCCCGGTGGTCATCGTGGCGGCGCTGGGGCTGCTGCGAATGACGGAGCGCAGCCGCATGGGGGCCGATGCCGCCATTGCGGTGGTGTCCGCCTCGTCGCTGGCGGTAGGCGTCATCGTTACCAGCCTCACCACCGGCATGACCACGGACGTGGACAGCTATATGTTCGGCTCCATTCTGGCCATGACGCAGGCGGATGTGGTACTCAGCGCCCTGCTGTGCGTGGGGGTGCTGGTGCTGTTCGTGCTGTTTTACCACCGGCTCTTTGCTATCACCTTTGACGAGAACTTCTCCCGTGCCACCGGGGGGAAGGTGGGGCTATACAACACCCTGCTGTCGGTGCTGACGGCCCTGACCATCGTGCTGGGGATGCGGATGATGGGCGCTATGCTCATCTCCAGTCTGGTGATCTTCCCGGCACTGTCGGCCATGCGGGTGGAAAAGAGCTTCCGGGGCGTGGTGGTGCTGGCGGGGGTGCTGTCGGTGCTGGGCTTCTGCGCAGGTCTCACCGGATCGTATCTGCTGAGTACCCCGGTGGGGGCCTCAGTGGTGGTGGTAGACCTGCTGATCTTCCTGCTGTGCTGCGGTGTGCGGCGGGTGCGGGGCTGAGACTTAAAAACGCTTTGGGAGGGACGCTGCGGGCTGCGGCGTCCCGTTTTCCCGTTGGGGCGGGGAAAATACCGCCTGAAAAAGCCGGTTTCGACGGAAAATCCCCGGAAAAGCTCTTGCAATCGCTGAAAAATCGTGCTATACTTACTGCATAGTAAGGTGGTATTGACTGGGAGTGGACGATTCGTCCGCTCTTTTTGTTGGTCATTTTTGCATCCTTAAAATACGGCGGACAGGAGGTTCCTATGGCAAAGAAGATCACCGAGCTGGTGGCGGAGGTGGCGGCGCCTGTGGCGCAGGAGCAGGGCTGCACTCTGTGGGACGTGGAGTATGTCCGTGAGGCGGGGCAGTGGTACCTGCGGCTGTATCTGGACAAGGACGGCGGCGTGGACATTCTGGACTGCGAGGCTGTGAGCCGCAAGGTCAGCGATCTGCTGGATGAGCTGGATCCCATCGAGGCAAGCTATATCTTCGAGGTGTCCTCCGCCGGAGCGGAGCGGCCTTTGAAGCGGCCCTCGGACTTTCAGCAGTTCATGGGCAGCCCCGTGCTGCTGAAAACCTATAAGCCCGTCAACGGCCGCAAGGAGTTCGCCGGGAGGCTGGCGGGCTACGACAACGGGGCCGTGGAGCTGGATATGGGTACGGCGCAGCCCCTGCGGTTTGAAAAGCAGGACATTGCGCTGGTGCGCCTGCGTGTGGAATTTTAAGCAACGACAGAAAGAATAGGAGTTACGATCATGAAATGCGATGAGATCTTTGCCGCACTGGCAATGCTGGAAAAGGAGCGGGGCATCCCTCAGGACTTTATGATGAACAAGATCGTTCAGGCCCTGACCACCGCTTATAAGCGGGACCACGAGGGTGTGGAGAACGTGGTGGTGGAGGTCAACGAGGAGAAGCGTGACCTGAAGATGTTCGTGCAGAAGGAGATCGTGGAGGAGGTGGAGAACCCCGGCTCCCAGATCTCTCTGGAGGAGGCCCGACGCATCTCTGCCAAGTATGAGCTGGGCGGTATGGTGCGCTTCCCGGTGGAGAATGTGGAGTTCGGCCGCATTGCCGCCGGTAACGGCAAGCAGGTCATCATTCAGGGCCTGCGGGAGGCTGAGCACGGCATGATCTACGACGAGTGGGGCTCCAAGCAGCATGAGATCCTCACCGGCACCGTGTCCCGCATCGATCCCCGCAGCGGCAACGTCTATCTCCGCATCGGCACCGGCAACGAGGCTACCGAGGGCATCCTGAGCCTGAACGAGCAGGTCAGCACCGAAAGCTACACCGAGGGGCAGCTGCTGAAGGTGTATCTGGTGGAGGTGCGCCGCGGCACCCGTGGCCCGCAGGTCATGGTGTCCCGGACCCATCCGGGCCTTGTCAAGCGGCTGTTTGAACTGGAGGTGCCGGAGATCTTCGACGGCACGGTGGAGATCCGCTCCATCGCCCGTGAGGCCGGCAGCCGCACCAAGATGGCGGTGTGGTCCGCCGACGAGAACGTGGATCCCATCGGTGCCTGCGTCGGCCCCCGTGGTCAGCGTGTGGCTGCCATTGTGGAGGAGCTCCACGGCGAGAAGATCGACATCATCAAGTACTCCGAGGATCCCGCCGAGTTCATCGCCGCTGCGCTGGCTCCCTCCGATGTGGAGGAGGTGCGTCTGGCGGACGAGGGCAAGGTGTGCCGGGTCATCGTCCCCGACGACCAGCTGAGTCTGGCCATCGGCAAGGAGGGGCAGAACGCCCGTCTGGCTGCCCGGCTCACCGGGTATAAGATCGACATCAAGCCCGTGTCCCGGGCGGATGAATAAGTTCGTATCCTGAGAGGAGGCCCGTCATGCAGAAGGTGAAGAAGATCCCCCAGCGCCAGTGCGTGGGGTGCCGTATCAAGCGGGATAAAAGGGACCTGCTGCGGATCGTCAAGACCCCGGAGGGGGAGATCGTTCTGGATGCCACCGGCAAAAAATCCGGACGGGGCGTGTACGTCTGTCCCGACCCGGAGTGCCTGCGGAAGGCACGGAAGTCCCGTGGGCTGGAGCGTGCGCTGGAGACGGCCATCCCGGCGGAGGTATACGATGGGCTGGAGGCCCGGATGGGGGAGTAATGGAGCATATTTTATCAATGATCGGCCTTGCCAAAAAGGCGGGCCGTGTGGAGATCGGTGAGGAGCCGGTGGGCTCTGCCGCCCGCAGCAAGCACGCACGGGTCATTCTGGTGGCGTCGGATGCGGCGGCCAGCTCTGTGCGCCGGGCGTATGCCTTTGCACAGACGGGGGCCTGCCTGTGTCTGACCATCCCCGCCGACAAGGACGCTCTGGGCCGTGCGCTGGGCCGCAGCAGCTGCGCCATGGCGGCTGTCACCGACGTGGGCTTTGCCGACGCCATCGTGAAAAAGCTGGCAGTCATGGATCCGGAGCACTATGAGCAGGCATCCCAGCGGCTGCAGATCAAGGCCCGGCGGGCCATGGAGCGGCGGGAGGAGCAGGCCCGGCACGAGAAGAACCTGCGCCGGGGCAAGAAGCGCACGGCTCCCCCGGAGCCGCCGCAGCCGGTGCAGGAGCCGCCCCGTGAGGCGGCGAAGGAAAAGCCCCGGCGTCCGGCCCGTCCGGGCCGCAGGCGCCCCGCTGCTCCGCAGCAGCGGTTTGCCGGTTCCCGGCCGGTGAAAAAGGGCAAGGGCTCCGGCAGGGATCGGAAAAAATCGTAAGTTTTGTGCTCCGGCACATTTCGTAATCACAAAGATGGAGGTGGCTTTATTTGGGTAGCGTAGGAAACAAATATAGAGTGCATGAGGTGGCGAAGGACTTCGGAGTCCCCACCAAGCAGATCACGGAGATCTTGACCAAGTACGCCGAAACGCCCAAGAACCATATGCAGGTCTTGGAGGATCGGGAGCTGTCTCTGATCTTTGAGTATCTGACCCAGCACAATCAGGTATCCGGGATCCAGGTGATCTTCGCCGAGGGGGCCAAGCCTGCCGAGAAGAAGCAGCAGCCTGCCGCCAAGCCCGCCGAGAAGAAGCCGGAGGGCAAGGGGGAGAGCCGTCCTGCCAAGCAGGAGACCAAGCCCGTCTCCCGTGTGCCTCAGACCAAGGTGGTGGACACCCGCAAGGCCACGGCGGTGAATCTGGATAAGTACGACGAGAAGCTGCAGGACATGGCGGAGGGCCGCACCGGCGGCGGCCGTCGGGCCCAGCAGCAGACCCAGGGCAAGGAGAAGTTCCGCAACGGCGGCAAGCGCCGGGACAACGGTTTTTCCAATAAACGCAAGCAGGAGGAGGCGGATCGTCTGCGCCGCCTGCGGCTGGAGGTCATCAAAAAGACCCCCGTTACCGTGCAGATCCCCGATGAGATCAGCGTGGGCGAGCTGGCCAGCCGCATGAAAAAGACCGGCGCAGAGGTAGTCAAGTGCCTGATGAAAAACGGCGTCATGGCCTCCCTGAGCCAGCTCATTGACTTCGACACCGCCGCCATCATCGCAGAGGAGATGGGCTGCAAGGTGGAGAAGGAGGTAGTGGTCACCATCGAGGAGAAGCTCATCGACGACCACAAGGACAACGAGAAGGATCTGGTACCCCGTGCCCCCGTGGTGGTGGTCATGGGCCATGTGGACCACGGCAAGACCAGTCTGCTGGACTATATCCGCAACGCCCATGTGGCCAGCGGCGAGGCCGGCGGTATCACCCAGCACATCGGCGCCTATCAGGTGCAGATCAACGGCAAGCCCATCACCTTCCTGGATACCCCCGGACACGAGGCATTTACCTCCATGCGAGCCAGAGGCGCCATGGTGACGGATATCGCCATTCTGGTGGTGGCCGCCGAGGACGGTATCATGCCCCAGACGGTGGAGTCCATCAACCACGCCAAGGCTGCCGGGATCCCCATTATCGTGGCCATCAACAAAATGGATAAGCCGGAGGCCAATCCCGAGCGCATCAAGCAGCAGCTCACTGAGTACGGGCTGGTGTGTGAGGAGTGGGGCGGCGACACCATTGTCTGCCCCATTTCCGCCAAGACCGGTATGGGCGTGGACAATCTGCTGGAGATGCTGACGCTGACCGCCGAGGTGGGTGAGCTGAAGGCCAACCCCAACCGTGCCGCTCAGGGTACGGTCATCGAGGCCCGTCTGGACAAGGGCCGTGGCCCCGTGGCCACGCTGCTGGTGCAGAACGGTACGCTGAAGCAGGGCGATATCATCATCGCCGGTACCTCCGTGGGCCGTGTCCGGGCCATGGTCAGCGACAAGGGCCAGAAGATCACCTCCGCCGGGCCCTCCGTGCCTGTGGAGATCACCGGTCTCAGCGAGGCACCTACCGCCGGCGCCACCTTCAACGCCGTGGCCGATGAGAAGCTGGCCCGTGAGCTGGTGGAGCAGCGCAAGGCCGAGGAGAAGGCCAAGGCCAACGCCCCTGTCACCAAGGTCTCGCTGGAGGATCTGTTCAGCCAGATCCAGGCCGGTGAGATGAAGAACCTGAACCTGATCGTCAAGGCCGACGTGCAGGGCTCCGTAGAGGCGGTGAAGGCTTCGCTGGAGAAGCTCAGCAACGACGAGGTGCGTGTCCGTGTCATCCACGGCGGTGTGGGCGCCATCAACGAGTCCGATGTGATGCTGGCCTCTACGTCGCAGGCCATCATCGTGGGCTTTAACGTCCGCCCCGACAACGCCGCCCGTGACTCCGCCGCCCGTGCCAACGTGGATATGCGGATGTACCGTGTCATCTATGATGCCATCAACGAGATCGAGGCCGCTATGAAGGGTATGCTGGCGCCCAAGTTCCGTGAGGTGCTGCTGGGCCATGCCGAGGTGCGCCAGACCTACAAGGTCTCCGGCGTTGGCACCGTGGCAGGCTGCTACGTGCAGGACGGTAAGCTCCAGCGCAAGGACTGCCAGGTCCGGCTGGTCCGGGACGGCATCGTCATCCACGAGGGTGTTCTGGCCTCCCTGCAGCGCTTCAAGGATCAGGCCAAGGAGGTTCTGGCCGGCTACGAGTGCGGCCTGACCATCGAGAAGTTCAACGACATCAAGGAAGGCGATATTGTGGAAGCCTTCACCATGGAGGAGATTCCCCAGTAAAGGGGGAGAGTGGCCCGTGGAGAGAGGTGTTCGGCAAGCACCGGCCTTTCTGCGGACAGTTCGCAGGTGGCCGTGGGAAGCCGTGATACCACACAGGAACCGCCGCCGGATGCGCTCTGACTCCGATTTTCCCCGCAACAGACAAACACAAGACCCAGAGGGCGGGCGCTAAACCTATTGTTGGTGAACAGGCCGCAGAAGAGTCGCGTGAAGATTTATCAAAAGCCCTTAGTGGTGCCGATATGGTATTCGTTACCGGAGGAATGGGGGGGGGCACAGGAACCGGTGCGGCTCCTGTAGCAGCTCTTTGTGCCAGGGAACTTGGCGCATTAACCATTGCCGTAGTTACAAAACCGTTTAGTTTTGAAGGTAAGGTTCGTATGAAAAATGCACTGGAGGGCATTGAGAAGTTAAAGGGAAATGTAGATGCCATTTTGGTTGTTTCTAATGATAAATTACTTCAGATTTTTGATAAAAAAACACCATTGAGAGATGCATTTAAAACGGCTGATGAAGTGCTTCGTCAGGGGATTCAGGGGATTTCTGATCTGATTACTGTCCCCGGGGTTATTAATCTTGACTTTGCAGATGTCAGGACGATTATGAGTGATCAAGGTGAAGCACTGATGGGAATTGGCATGGGGACAGGTGATAATCGTGCAAGCGATGCGGCAACCATGGCTATTAACAGTCCGTTATTAGAACGTAGCATTGACGGTGCCAAAGGTATTATTATCAATATCACGGGAAATGAAGATCTCGGGCTTTTTGAAATCAATGAGGCGTCTCAGATTATAACGGAAGCCGCCGACCCTGATGCAAATATTATTTGGGGAACATCTGTCGATTCGACACTTGATAATGATACCGTTAAAATTACGGTTATTGCAACAGGATTTGAAGAAAGAGCAAAAACTGCGGCAGGAACCAGTACGTTTAGAGGCAGCATTCATACACCCGGTATTGCGGTTCCTGAATTTTTGAAAAAATGATAGTAAGCAGGGCCACACCGCAATCGCAGTGTGGCTTTTTTTGTAAGGAGAATGTTATGAGATGTCCTTTTTGCAGCAGTCTTGATACAAAAGTGACTGATTCACGTGATACAGATGATGGTGCGTCTATTCGCAGAAGGAGGCAGTGTTTATCTTGTAATCGTCGGTTTACAACCTATGAAACTGTTGAACAAGCACCATTACGCGTAGTGAAGAAGAACGGATCCCGTGAAATGTTTGATAGGAATAAGTTGAGAAATGGCCTTGTCAGAGCTTGTGAAAAAAGAAATATTTCATCCCGTCAGATCGAAGAAATCGTTAATTTTGTAGAACGAACTGTCAGAAATGAATTGAAACAGGAGGTTCCTACTGAAGTTATCGGTAATCTTATCATGGAAGAACTGCGTAATTTGGATCAGGTTGCCTATGTCCGCTTTGCATCGGTATATAGGGAGTTTAAAGATTTAAGCAGTTTCATGAGCGAACTCGAAACGCTAATGAAAAATGGTAAAACAGAAGGAACCGATAGTAAAAATGATCAAAATTAATACGATAGAAACGTGTTTTAATGCTCACGAAGAAACTTTATTGGCAACGAAAAAACTTTTCCCTGTAATTCGCCAAATGGCTGAAATATGTCAAGATGCAATGATAACCGGACATAAGATTCTTATCTGTGGTAATGGCGGCAGCGCTGCTGACGCGCAGCATATTGCTGCGGAGTTTATTGGAAGGTTTCATAACGAGCGGCGGGCGCTTCCTGCAATTGCCCTTAGTACAGATACATCTATCTTGACATCTATCGCAAATGACTATAACTATTCCCAAGTTTTTTCCCGGCAGGTACAAGGACTTGGGCGCGCTGGAGATGTATTCTGGGGGATATCCACCAGCGGAAATAGCGAAAATGTGAATAAAGCGATTATAGAGGCTAAAAACAAGAGGATGATAACTATTGCCTCAACTGGTAAGACTGGAGGGGAGATGGTTGATACTTGTGATGTTGCACTTGTGATTCCCAGTGATAGTACGGCGAGAATTCAAGAAATGCATATATTATGTGCCCATATCATTTGTCAGTTGATTGATGACCTTGATTGGGGTAAATAATAATGCGTATTGGGAAAAAGGCGATACTTTTTGATCGGACTGGCATGTTCGATTACGGCACAGTACTTTGCGGCGAAAGCGGCGGTAGGGTTTTCTACCAAAGTCCGCTATGCACTGTTTTCCCATATTCAGAAACTGTCTTTTTCGGAAATGGATACCATTGGGACTTCTACGCTGATCACACGTATGACCAGCGATATCAACCAGACGCAGTCGGGCGTCAATATGGTACTCCGGCTGTTTTTAAGGTCTCCGTTTATTGTATTTGGTGCCATGATCATGGCATTTACCGTGGATGTAAAGGCAGCGCTGATTTTCGTCGTTACAATTCCACTTTTGTCGGTTGTTGTTTTTTCCGTGATGCTTGTCAGTATTCCGCTGTTTAAGAAAGTACAGCGCGGGCTTGTTGAAGTTCTCGGACACACGCGGGAAAATTTAGACGGTGCCCGTGTCATCCGTGCCTTTAACAAGCAGGAAGAGGAAACGAAGGATTTTAATGAGAGCAACGCTTATCTGACAAAGATTCAGATGCTGGTAGGAAGAATTTCCACATTGATGAACCCTCTGACTTATGTGATTATTAATTTCGCAATTATTGCGGTGATCTGGGTCGGAGGCCGGCAGGTTGACATCGGACGGATCAGTCAGGGTGAGGTGATTGCACTGGTAAACTATATGTCACAGATACTGGTGGAGCTGGTAAAACTTGCAAATCTGATCATTACCATCAATAAGGCGATTGCCTGTGGAAACCGTATTCAGGAGGTGCTTGAGGTAGTACCGACGATTACGGATTCTGTCACAGAGACAAAGAAAAGCGCATCCGGTGAACTGGAGGTGGAATTTTCCCATGTTTCTATGAAATATGCGGGAAATGCGCAGGATTCTCTTACAGATATTAATCTGAAAGTGAAAAAAGGACAGACAATCGGGATTATCGGTGGAACCGGTTCCGGTAAAAGTTCGGTGGTCAACCTGATCCCGCGTTTTTACGATGTATCCCAGGGAAGTATAAAAGTTGCGGGAACCGATGTGCGAGAGTATCCGCTTGCGGATCTGCGACAGCGCATTGGTGTTGTCATGCAGAAAGCCGTATTGTTTCAGGGAACGATTGCACAGAATCTGCGCTGGGGAAATCCGGATGCGACAGAGGAACAGTTGTGGCATGCGATTGAAGTGGCCCAGGCAGCGGATGTGGTAAATGCAAAAGAGGGCGGTCTGGATTATGTGATTGAACAGGGTGGACGAAATCTCTCCGGCGGACAAAAGCAGCGTCTGACGATTGCCCGTGCCGTTGTAAAAGATCCGGAGATTCTGATTCTCGATGACAGTGCATCGGCACTGGATTTTGCCACCGATGCGCGCCTGAGGGCCGCACTGCGTAATCTGCAGGGAAATAAAACCATATTTATTGTTTCCCAGAGAACTTCTTCCATCCAGTTTGCAGACCAGATACTGGTGATGGATGACGGACAGGCAGTGGGACTGGGAACGCATGAGGAGT
>OLRC01001267.1_pt1 | contig 16453 bp, 11 predicted proteins | sample 1672081 | NCBI WGS metagenome assembly OLRC01 (sample SAMEA3136643, study PRJEB25190) | human gut metagenome | biome: human gut; feature: human-associated habitat; material: faeces | place: Austria | collected 2013
CCCGCGCCGCCGTGGTGAACGCCGGCACGCCTGCCGGGAAGATGGAGGCCGACAACATGCTCACCGGCGCGCTGAAGAGCCTGTTCGCCGTCGCCGAGGCCTATCCCGACCTGAAGGCCAACGTCAACTTCCAGCAATTGCAGGCCGAGCTTTCCTCGACGGAGGACAAGATCAGCTACATGCGCCAAAGCTACAACGACACGGTCATGAAGTACAACACGGCCATCCAGACGTTTCCGGCCGTGCTGTTCGCGGGCATGATGGGATTCTCGCAGCGCGAGAGCTTCGATGCCGCCGCCGGTTCGGACGTGGCTCCCAAGGTGCAGTTCTAGGACGCCGCCGCCCGGACGTGGTTTGCAAGGCGCAGTTCGCGGGCAGCCGCCGAAATGGGCGCTGCCCAACGCATGAGAGCGAGAGGAGGTGGGCGTTGTGATAGCACGGCTTTCGCGCATCGTGCCGTTGCTGATCCTGTTGGCCGTGGTCGCGGGCATCGTGTACCTGGTGGCGACGTACCGGTATTCGCCGTCGCGGGCCAAGGAGATCCTGATCAAGATGTTCACCTGTATCACCGGCGTGCTTTCGGCCTTCTTCCTGCTGGTGACGCTCTATGCGCTGTTGGAGCGCAACGAGGCGGTGCTCGACCTGTCGGCCAGCTTCCTGGCGACGACCGTCATCGGGCTGGCCGTCACGCGAATCTGCAACGCCGTGTTCCTGAAGCATCATCCCGATTATCGGCACAAGCCCATGAAGACGACCCGCGAAGCGCGCTTCCCGTGGTCGATCCTGCAGCAGCTTTTCCGCAACGGCAAGAACAACAAGAAGTGAGCGGCTGCCTGCCATTCGGACGTCTGCAGCGTTCCCATGCGCGAGGCAGAAAGATTAAAAAGCCCCCGGCCATGTGGCGCGGGGGCTTTCGATTTTCCGTGGCGGAGAAGCAGGGATTCGAACCCTGGATGCCCTTGTGGGGCATACTCACTTAGCAGGCGAGCACCTTCGGCCTCTCGGTCACTTCTCCAACGGGCAAGAAAGAATCATACCCGAGAATCGTTCGTCATGTCAATCGGTCAAACCATATCCGCCGATCTCGATTCGAAGTCGCTGCGAACGGGGACGATTCGGGCATTGACAACGGGGCACGTTGCTGTGTCTGCCTCTTTGGCGTCCTCTGTGCCGTCTCGCTGCTTTCGCTCGGACCTGCACCGGCCTTTTTTGCCGAACCTGCACCAAAAGTGCAGCTGGCGATCGGCCGTTCAAACGTTTATCCTTGATCAAAGATAAAAAAGAACAGCATGCAGGGCACTCGCGTCGGTCTCGCCTGTCGCCCAGCTGCAGGGCGCCTGCCCAATGCAAGACGAACCCGTACGCCAGCAGGAGAAGGAGAAGCGCGTGTTGAGAATGTCGGATGCCCGTGTCGAAAGCTTCGTTGCCGAAGACGTGCCTTACGTTGACCTCACCTGTGCGGTCCTGGGCATTGGCGAGGAACCGGGCGAAATGGAATACTACACGCGAGAGGAGTGCGTGCTGGCAGGCGGCGAGGTCGCGCGGCGCGTGATGGGGAAACTTGGGTGCCAGGTGGTGTCCTGCCGGCAAGATGGTGAACGTGTCGCAGCCGGCGAGACGTTCATGGTGGTGCGTGGCCGCGCACTCGACCTCCATGCGGCGTGGAAAGTGTGCCTGAACCTGTTCGATCACTTGTCGGCGGTGGCCACCAAGACGCGTGCCATGGTGGACGCCGCGCATGTCGCCAATCCGCGTTGCGAGGTCTTGACGACGCGCAAAAGCATGCCGGGAGCGAAAGACCTGCTCACGAGTGCGGTCATCGCAGGCGGGGCGTTCCCGCACCGTCTCGGGCTCTCCGAGACCATACTCGTGTTCGACCATCATCTGACCTTCTTTGGCGGGTTCGACGCGTTTGTCGCGCAGCTGCCTGCCATCAAAAGCCGCTGCATCGAAAAGAAGTTGTTCGTCGAAGCCGATGCCGAGCGGGCACGTGTCCTCGCGCGTGCGGGCGTCGACGGCATCCAGTTCGACAAGGTACCGGTGGCCGATCTGGACCCGCTCGTTCAGGAGTTGCGCGGGATCGACCCGCGTCTGACGCTCATCGCGGCGGGTGGGGTGAACCCGGACAACGCGGGGGCGTATGCCGCCTGCGGGGTGGACGGCCTTGCAACGACGGCGCCCTTTGCCGCCAAGCCGCTCGACATGAGCGTGCGCATGCGGGCGTGCTAACGCCTGTCAGGGCGCATCGTACGTGAAGAACGCGGCCACTGCGTCAGAAGTGGCGGACGCCACGCCCAGCACGTGGCAGAAAGAAAACACGAGGGAACGAACATGGCTGAGGAAACCATCAAGGTGACGGGCATGCACTGCCCGAAGTGCGACGCGCGGGTGGAGAAGGCGGTGGGAGCCATTGCGGGCGTGGAGTCCGTGCGGGCGGACCACGAAGCCGACAAAGTGGAGCTTGTCTATGACGGTGCACCCGAAACGCTCGAGGCCGTAAAGGCCGCGATCAGCGGCGAGGACTTCACGGTAGAAGACTAGCGTCCGAGAATCGCAGGGCAAGCAGGCGGCCCGTTGCCGAGAGAGCAGGCGGCGGGCCGCCGTCGGTTCGATTTCGACGCTCGGGTTCTCGTCTGCCAAAGGAGCGTACGCGCTGCGTGGCTAGCGATTGGCAAACAACTGCATAAGCTCTTTCTTGTTATGAACGCCTATCTTGTCATAGGCGTTCTTGCTATGGAACTTCACCGTGCGCTCCGTAATGAACAGTTCTTCGGCAATGCCCCCCATGGTCTGGCCGTCGAGTATCATCAGGACGATCTCGCGTTCGCGCTCGGTCAAGCCATACGGCGCCAGCATCTGCTCCCGATGCGCCTGTATGGCGGTGCGCACGTCTTCGAAGGAGAGCGATGGGGCGCTCAGCGTGGATGGCGTCGATGCGTCGGGTGCGGGTGGGTAAGGCTGGTCGTTTTCGATTGCAGGGGTTTGCCGCAGGCGAAGGGCCATGGACAGGATGACCAGAAGGGCCACAAGCGAGATGAGGGCCGTCGCAAGCGAGGTGAGGGTGCCGAAGGAAATGACGAAGTGCCTGTTGACGGCAGCTCCCAAATATGTCGAAAAGAACATGCCGCTTGCCAGTGACAGCAATGAAAAGCGATGGACGAAGCTCCCCTTCGACGCCGCGAAGCTTGGTGCTGCCATCCAGAAAACCATGACCAGGCAGTTCTTTGCCCCCACGACGGATCCCAGTGCCGAGGTCATCGTCCCTGTCGCTCTGGTCGCAAAGAGCAGCAGTCCCATGACAAGCAAGACGAGGGAGAAGCTGGTGAAAACCCAAAGCAGGGTGGCGGGATCCGCGAGAAGCGGCCGATGGAGGAAAGACGTTCTTCCAGTGGCATGATCGTCGGCGTCGTTCGGCGCGTGCTGCCTTGGGGGTCGGACTGCCGCCCCTCCCAAGGCGGCGAACAGAAGCGAGCCTGCGGCCGTGATGGTCGTCAAGACTATCCAAGCGGTCTCCGAGTTCATGAGGTAGGGAGCCATCGCTGTTCCCTCGAACAAGGAAGCGGCGCATGCGCAGAGGCAGAGCACGGCGACGAACGAGCCTGCGTGGCCTTCGCCTGCTTGCCCTTTGTCTTCGCAGGCCTCTTCGTCGCCTTCAGGTTGGGGAAGCTTGCCTCCTGCGATGAGGCACACGCCCACCCCAAGCGGGAACACGCAGGAGAGCGCAGGCGCTAACGGAGACACGAAGCTCAGTGCGAAGGCTATGGCCACCGCACCCGCCCCCGCCACGCCGACCAAGGGCACGACGACTCGCCGGGGAAGCGGGGAGAGCGCGCGGCCCGTCGGCACGACCAAAAGGGCCATGAGGGCGGTTTGCGCACAGGAACAAGCAATGTGAGCCCCATCAAAGGGAAGGGCCAGGGAGGCGAAGCCCAGCGCGGATGCGGCCAAACTGGCGCCGACGAAGACCTTGGGCTGCAGCATGAGGGGGCGCCGCTCGCTCGCGATGACGCAGAACGCCGACCCGGCGGCGAACGAGAGGGCCAGCGCGAGACTGCTGTTGTGGGCGAGGGGGTCAAGCGTCAAAAGGAGCGTCTCGCTTGTTTGCATCCAAGCGAGCAGCGAGCAAAGAGGTATCGTTGTCAGGACGTAGCGCAGCATGCATGCAAGTATAGCGCCATCTCCGCCGCCGAGGCATCAATATTATTCTTTTATACGGATAATAAAAATACTGTACCGAAAGTACAGGGCTTATATCATTCTCTATCTAGTATTATTCTTAATCGACGTACATTTAGGTTGAAGTCTGGCAAGTCCTCAAGGGGCGCCGAGACGTCGCGGTGTGCGGTGACGAGACGTCTGCTTCCAGACGGCGGGATGAAGAAAGGAGAAGAGATGACGGGTATGTGCACGCAAAAAATGAGCAGGGGGGGGGGTGCTCAAAAAGCCTGCGCCAATGCGTACGCTCCCGCTTCTGCAGCGTTCCGCGCGTTCGTCGCGGTGATCCTCTGCATGGGCCTGATGATTCCCATGACCTTGTCGAGCGGGAAGGCATATGCGGCCACAGGGAGTGGCTGGGACGAATACGTCAAGATTCGCGAACAGGTTCTTCCTGACTACAATCACGGAACGATACAGATTTCTTCCGAGGCGGCCCAGGACAACGTGATCGAACTCAAGGTGGGGGAGACGGCCACCATCACGGTCACGCCGTACCAGCATGTGCAGTACGAAGGCTGCCGCATGTGGAACAAGCCCTGCCCGACCGTCTGCGACGAAATGTTCGAAGAGTATGGAATGGAGGGCACCTGCTTCGAAAAGGGCAAGGGCTGTATATGCACCAAGACGCCCTCGCTTGAAACCGCCGAAGTGAGCGCTTCGTCCACGAAGGAAGATGTGGCCTCTGTCTCGGCGGTGGTTGCCGATTCCTCTCTTTCCGCATCCAGCGGCGTCGGCAAAACGAATACGGGCAGCGTGACCATCGAGGCGAAAGCCGAAGGCGAGACCGAAGTGACGGTGGGCGTCGACGGCCTCTACTTCTGGTATCCCGCCGAGCAGACCTACACCGTGACGGTGGCGTCCGACGAGGCCTCGCTTCCTGCGGGTGCCTCTATCGTGGCGGACCAGAGCAAGCAGCTGCGCCAGTCCTCCGCCACTGGCACGGTCTACGCGGACATGGAGAACGCCACCGCCGCGTGGAAGGAGGCTGTCACCAAGGTTTCGGTTAAAGCCGTGGACGGCAGCGATGCGGGCACCGTCACCGTACTCGACCCGTCGCAGTACTCGATCGACGCAGAAAAGGGCCGTATCACGTTCACCCGCACCGACGAGGCCCCGGTGTTCTCCGTCGCGCTCGGCGAGGGAGAGCCGTACACCGAGACCAACCGCTGGGGTGAGACCATCACCTATCCCCAGTCCAAGAACTACGAGATCACGATCGAGGCTGAGGGCTTCGCGCCCACCGTGGGCACGGTGCTGTTCTACACGGGCGGCAACGACGTCTTCCAGGTCATCGTGGACGCGGACGGGGACAAAGACACGTCTGACGACCGGACGGTCGTCAAGGAGTACACGCGCGAGGACATCGAGGAGATGGCCGAGTTCCACAACGGCTCCTCGCAGTGCGGCATGACCGGCTTCCGCACCTTCAGCGGCATGGGCGTGCCCGTGCGTACGCTGCTCGAGCAGGCGGGCGTGACGGTGGGCACGACCGACGCCTTCGAGATCGACGTCACCGACCACTACGGGGTAAACACGCACAACTACTCCTCGCTTCTGGGAGGGGACCGCTACTTCTTCCAGAGTATCTACGACGACCAGGAGGTCAAGGACACCTACGCCCAGCTCGTGCAGTCCGACGACCAAGCCGGGGCTACCGTCGAGCTGCGCAAGATCCTGGCCGAGAAGGCGCTCGAGGATGGTTCGACCGTCGAGCCCATGATCGCGGTCAACTACGCCGAGACGATGCTATCTGGCGACGAGGTGGCCGACGCGGTGTTGCCCACCGAGGATAACACCGAGATGAGCGAGCTCGTGGGAGTCGAGAACAGCTTCCGCTTCATCTACGGCATCAAGGTCGTGCAGGAGGACAAGACGGTCACGTTCGATGCGGGCGACGACGCCACCGAGGTGGCTTCCCAGACCGTGAAGAGCAACCCGATGTCGTCCACTGAGAACACCACGATGTCTTCCAGCTACTGGGCCAATTCGATCATCGTGTACCGTAACGCGGGGTACGAGGACGAGCCGCTCCAGGGTGCCGACAAGCTTGCGAAGCCGACCGATCCCGAGCGCGAGGGTTTCGCGTTCGAGGGTTGGTACACCAAGGACGGATCCCAGGACGGCGACTGGGGCGAGGCGTTCGACTTCGAGGCCAACAACGGCACGGTCGACTCCGACGTCACCCTCTATGCCAAGTGGACCGCCGCATCCGACTTCGATCTCGGCTTGACGGTCGACATGGGCACCGAAGGCTACGAGACCGTGGCCACCGACATGGGGCGCAGCCCCGCTGGCAAGGTTGACTTCAAGTTGCGTCCGACCAGCGAGGCGTTGGCCGAGTACCAAAAGACGCACAGTGGCGCCACGACCAAGGATATGCTGACCGACTGGATCGGCAGCGTCACCAAGGTGACGATCGACGGCGTCGAATTGACTGGCAAGGCATTCGACGAATGGAAGAGCGAGTTGACCAACCCGACCGACGATGCCGACAAGCTTCTGTACTACGACTTGAGCGCGCTCTCCTCGTATGCGTCCATCAAGCTTCCCGTCGCGCTGTTCGAGACGAACCATTCCGACAAGCAGCGTGACACCAAAACGGTGACCATCGAGGCGAAGGGCTTCGCCACCTTCACGGGCGACGTGACCTATCGCAACATCGGCGCTGACGAGTTTACGGTGCGCGTGCTGGACTCCCAGGGCAACGTGACCTATACCACGACGCTTTCGAACGACCAGCTCAAGTCCCTCACGGTTCAGAACCAGTACGAGACGTCTGCCAATTGCGGCATGGCCGGCCTGCGCTCCTACAGCAGCCAGGGCGTGCTTCTCAGCGACGTGCTGAGCGAGGCAGGGGTGAACTTCGGTCCCGGCATGACGCTCAAGCTGCGTTGCAGCGACCAGATAGAGCAAAACGGCACCTCTGAAACGACGGAGGACGCCTACATCGGCAACGGCACGTTCACGTACGAAGAGATCATGGCCGACCGTTATCACTATCCGGCCATGTGGGACAACACCACCAAGTACGACGAGCTTGACGGCAAGACCATCTACGAGGTGCTGTCGCAGGACAAGGACGCTTGGAAGACGGGCGGCCAGTACGCCGACTTCCTGTCCAAGAAGCTTGGCGAGACCAAGGAAAAGGTCGAGCCGCTGATCGGCTTCCAGTGGAGCGAAGGCGTGGTGGCGTGGGGTGGTTCCGATCCGTCTCAGGCCGGTGGCTACAGCGGCTACTGCGATCAGGAGAACTACCGCTTCCTGTTCGGCTTGCTCGCCGGTGAGAACGGCGAGGCCATCGACGACAACACCACGTTCAGCAACACGTATGCGCTGTTCGGTGTCGACATCGTTGCGGATGGCGGTGCCGTGGTTCCCGATCCCGATCCGGAGGAGCCTACGGTGAGCGTGGACACGGAATCCCCCGACGGCAGCGTCAGCGTGACCATCTCCAACGTCGAGCAGGGCTGGATCGACGCCCAGAAGGCCGTCATCCTCAACGGTACCGTGCTTGATTCCAGCCTGTACAGCTTCTCCGTGCTGTCCAACTACGGCGTGGACGACTTGAAGACGACGCTGCTGACGATTTCGCCCAACGCCTTCGGTTCCTTCACGGGAACGCGCGACTTCGAGCTGAAGATCGCCGCCGACGGCTTCGAAGAGGTGGTAACTACCTTCTCGCTGACCAAGGAGCAGGTGGTTGACCCGGGCACCGACGACCCAAGCACCAGCGATCCGTCCCAGCAGGTGAAGGACACGCCTTCGGGTTCGACCAAGGCACCTGCCACGGGCGATTCCGTGCCGGTCGTGCCGGTGGCCTGCGTGGCGGGAGCGGCCTTGTTGCTCCTGTTGGTGTGCGCTTTGATGCAGCGCAGAAGGTCTTCGGGGCAGAAGCGGTAGACGTACGTTCGTCTCGCAGCATGCTCTGGCGACGAACTTGTCCGAGGGCGGTGCGCCGCACATGGCGCGCCGCCCTTCGGGCGTTCACTGGCGTGCGAAGGGGCACGCGGGCTTTTTACCACGTTGAAGAGGGGAAACAAGTGATTTCGAAACCAGCCGTCACCGATGCGCGCGTCCGCTTGGCGCGTGCTGCATTCCTTGTTGTTGCGATGCTCGCGCTTGTGGCAAGCATGATGCCCGTTCAGGCATGGGCATATTTCAACCGAGGCAGCGTGTCGGTTGCTTTGGGGACCACGGCGGTAGAGGTGCAGGCGGGAGCCACCGCCAGCGTCACGGTGGCCATCACGCCGTCTTCCGACAAGCAGACCGAGGGCTGCGGCATGCCGAAATGCCCGCAGGGATGCTCGGAGAGCTGCACCGACGAAAACGGTCAGTGCCGTTGCGCGGGTGCCGACTATCAGACGTACTATCCGAGCGCCACGGCTTCGTCGAGCAATGCGAGCGTGGCCGTGGCCACGTATAGCGGAGGGGCCTTGACGGTCTATGGCAAGCAGGAAGGCGAGGCGACCATCACCGTGCGTGCGTCGCTGCGCCAGTTCACGGATGCAGAGGCGACGCTTTCCGTGAAGGTGTCGGGAGCGGCAGCCGGCGCTTCCTCCGGTTCGGGCGCCTTTGTGGACGTGCCCGAAGTGGCCGACACGACTCAGGAGGACAAGGCGAACGTCGCGGACAAAGTGGCCATGGGGCGCCCCATCCACCAGGTGCGCATCAACGATGCGTGCAACACGCAGGTTGAGCTGGCGACAGTTGCCGGCGTGGACGGAGAGGTGACGTTCTGGTCGGGCGATACCTACTACCATCCGGCCTATTCGCTGACGTTCCAAGGATTATCGTACACGGTCGGCGACCTGTTCGCATTCGATCCGTCCCTGGAGGTTCTGACCGAGGCGTCCGGAACGCTGAACCAGATGCTTGCCGGGTTGGACGGGTTCGTGGTGGCGGACTTTGCGCACGTGGGGGCGCTTCCCGCCCCGGCCACGGTCTACGTGGAAGCCAGCGGGGTGCTTTCGGACGGTCAAGAGATCGCGCTGTTTTCCTACGATGCGTCGGCCAAGGCGTTCGTACGCGAGGAAGCGCCGGCGAGCATGTCGGGCGGCTATGCGACGTTCACCGTGCAGGAAGGAAAGACCTACGTGGTTTCCTCCCGCGACCTGACAAGCGAGGCGAACGTGGTGGTGACGGGCGGTTCGAGCCTTGCGCAGGGAGGTAAGAGCTGCTGCGACACGGATGCAGGCGCACAGGGAGCGGCAACGCAAATGGGGCAGGACACCGTGCCGCCGTTCGTGTACGTGGCTGCGGGTGCAGGTGCCGTTGCTGTCGTGGCGGCGGTCGTGGCGGTTTTGGTGCTCATGCGCCGCAAAAAGCAAAAGGTGGAAGGCGAGGAGGATCGGAAATGACAAACGGAAAGATCAGCGGCCTGGCATCGTGGAGGACGGGGTCGGTGGCGCCTGTCGCGATGTTGGCGGTGGCCCTTGTTCTGGCGTTGGTGGCAAGCATGCTCCCGATCACCAAGGCAGCTGCGTATTACAACTTCGGCACCGTGGGCGTGTACACGGGGGCCTCGTACCTGACGGTTCAGGCGGGGTCGTCTACCAGCACGAGCGTTTCGGTGGATCCTTCGTCCGACAGCCAGACGCTGGGGTGCGGCATGGCAAAGTGCCCGCAGGTATGCACCTCCGAAGGTGCCATCGAGGCGGGTTACACGTGCTTCGACGCCAACGGGCAGTGCACGTGCGCGGGTTCGGGCTATTCGACCTATTACCCGGAGGTGTCCGTCTCGTCGAGCAACAGCGGCGTCGCCTCGGCCTACGTGAGCGGCGGTACGCTGGTGGTAACGGGGAATTCGGCTGGTACCGCCACCATTTACGTGAACGCTTCGCTCAGGCAGTGGACGAGCAACTCGACCTCCATCCAGGTTCAAGTGACGGAACCTGCGTCGTCGTCCGGTTCGGGTTCCGGCTCGGGCGGCTCAAGCTCGGGCTCCGGTTCTGGCTCCGGTTCGGGTGGCTCGGACTCTCCGGCAACCGTGCCGTCCACCTCCACGCCTATTCCTGGCGAAGCCGCCGCCACCGATTCGCGTGACGACGCTCCCAACGAGACGGTGACCGAAACGGTGGCGGGCAAGGTGTACAGCGCCGAGAACAACGGCTTCCTGAACACGCGCGAAGAGCTCGAGAAGATCGTCGGCACCACCGACCAGGCGGTTTTCTGGGCGGGACTGTCCGTCGAAAGCCCCAAGTACTCGTGGACTTTCGTGGGCGACCAGGTGGACAAGGACAGCGCGTACCTGGAATTCGACCCCACCATCACCGTGTCCAAGCTGGGCACCGGCTATGTGTCCAACCTCATGAAGCAGGCGAAGGACGGCCTGGTGCTCGAGTTCGCCCATCACGGGGACCTTCCCGGAACGACGACCATTTACGTGAACGTGGACGGGACGTTTGCCGATGGGCAGAGCGTCGGCCTGTTCTGCTACAACGAAGATGAAAGGTGCTTCGAGGCAGTGGGGGAGGACAAGCTTGACGTGCAAGGTGGCTATGTCTCGTTCAAGATGACCCACTGCTCCACATGGGCGCTTTCGACGGACGACCTTGCAAGTTACCGGGTCGAGGAGGTAAATACGCCGCGCGCCATTGCCGCCGACGAGTCAGTGGCAGCCAGCGAAGGCACGACCCCCCTGATCGTTGCCGGTGCAGTGACGGTGGTCGTGGTGGCCGTTGCAGCCATCGTCGCGGGAGTGGTGATTTCCCGCAAAAAGAAGCAGGACCGGAAGGAGAGCACGTCCGATGCGGAAAGCTAGGATTTCGGCTGCACGCGTCTTCGGTGCGGCGCTGGCGGCCCTGCTCCTTGTGTGCGGGCTCTTGTTCGTGACGGGCAGGGCGTATGCTGCCATGAGCGGAAGCGGCGACGGCCAGCAAGCCTCCGCTTCCGCTTCCGAGACAGCGGTGGACGCCAGCGCCGATGCCGATGCCGAGCAGCTTGGCCTGATGCCGCGCCTGTATCGCCTGACCGGGCAAAGCACGGCGGCGCAGGGCGAAGGCGACCTTCCCACCGAAGGCATTGGGGCCCTGTTCCCCAACCTGCTTTCCATCGCCACCACTCCCACGTCCATCAGCACGGGCATCGAATGCCACATGGACGAAGTGTGCGGGTTCGACCCCTGCACCTGCGGCAAACCCGACGCGTGGGGGCACTGCGCGTGCGGAGGGTTCCGGGACACGGTGCCCACGGTGACCATCGCGTCAAGCGATCCGAACGTCGTGCAGGTGGTACAGGCCTTCGGGCAAACGTGGATCATGCCGGTGGCTCCGGGCACGGCGACGGTGCAGATCACGGCGGAGCTCGTCCATTACCAAAGCGCCAGCTACGCCTTCAACGTCGAAGTCGCGCCCTTTGGGGCGTTGGACGTGCTTCTGATTGCGGCGGCGATCCTGCTGGCCGCAGGCATTCTGACGGGGCTGTTCTTCCTTGTGCGCCTTGCCGTGCGCGTGACGCGCTCGCGGCTGGCCGAACGGCGTCGGTGGCGTGAGCGGGGGGAGGAGCTCAAGGAGGAGTTTCCGCTTACCTGGCGTGCCAAGGTGAACTCCGAACGCTATGCGCGCACGCGCCGTGGCCGCCGAAGTCGCGCGGGAGTGCGCAGCCCGTTTCTGCATGACGTCCTGTTCAGCCTGCGGCTGGCGCTGCCGGTGCTGTTGGCAGGGTTCGCGCTGTTCGTGGTCCTGGTACCCGTTTCCACCTCGGTGGTGAACGACATATCGGTGTTCAACGTGAACTACACGCACGAACAACTCAAGTACCAGCTGTACGCGCAGGATCTGGCTCCCGTGGTGAACGCGGCCTGCGTGGGATTCGGCGCGGTGCTAGCAGTGGTGCTGTTCCGCTTCCTCCTGGAGAAGCGCTCCACCACGGCGTTCTTCTCGGTGGGCCTTTCGCGCGTCAAGCTGTACCTGTCGCGCTACCTGGCGGGCGCGCTGTGCATCGTGGTGGGCATCGCGGTGCCGTTCACCATCTCGCTTCTGCTCAATCACCTGGCATTGGGCCTGTATGCGGGGCAGCTGTACGAGTTCTTCTACGTCACCTGCGGATACATCGTGGTCGCGCTGGTGGCGTTTTCTCTGGCTTCTTTGGCGACCATTTGCGCCGGAACTTTGTTCGAAACGTGCACCTTCGCGCTCGCCCTTCTGTTCAGCGTGTCGGTGGTGCTGTGGGGCATCGGCATGCTTGCAGACTACCTGCTGGTAGGCAACGCCGCAGGCGCCGCTCTGTATGGCCAGGACGTCTTGGTGGCTCCCTCGTATCTGGAAGACCTGTCGTGGCTGAACCCCCTGCTGTTCTTTGCTGCCGAAGGCGGCTCCCATCAGTTCTTCATGGCGCTGCATCCGGTGTACTATCCCGTGCTGGGATCGTGGCAGCTGGTGATCGGCTGGTTGGCGGCGCACGTGGCGCTTGCTGCCTTGGGGATGGCGGCGCTCTGCCGCCGCCGTGGCGAGCAGGCCGAGATGGCGGGCAAGGCGCCGGTGTTCTCCCTGTTCTCGGTGGCGGTGTTCGGTTTGGCCGCGTTCGCTTGCGCCATGGCCGTCTTGGGATCGGTCGACGTGGTGGTGGCGCTGGTGGTGGGAGCGGTGCTGTTCGTGCTGGTATCGCTGGTACTTCTGTTCGGCCCGCTGCGTGGCCGCACGCCGCGCAGGACGACGCTTTCGTGCGTGGCGGGAGAACTGGTGGCCATGATGGCCGTGGTGTGCGTTCTGGCCACGGGCGCGTTTGGGTTTGCGGGCTACATTCCCGAAGCCGACCAGGTGGAAAGCGTCGAGGTTTCCTACAATGGCTCGCCCAGTTATCTGACGGAGGGGTTCTCCGGCACGTCGGGTGGCGCGTCGTACTACTACACGTCGTATCGCTCCTATGCAAAGGAGTCTTCCATCGACATCGTGCGGTCGCTGCACGGCCAGCTGATCGATTCGGCCCGAGAGCCCCGCGAAACGGACTACACGGACTTCCAAAGCACCGTGGTGCCTTACGACGTGGTCCTGCGCTACACGATGAAGGACGGCAGCCAGGTGGTGCGTTACTACAACCAGGCCACGGTGGGCGAGCTGTCGGCCATGCTTGCGCTCGACAACGACGAACACACGCACGAGCTGGAGAACGCGGTGATAACGGGAGACGCGAGCGGCCTTTCGGACGACGAGCTGGCCGCGCTGTCCAACTCCCCTTCCTACAACGCGTATCGGACGGGTGCCCTCTACGCGGCCGACGGTGCGCTCAACCGCATCATGGCCGTGGACTGCACCGACGAGGAACGTGCTGCCCTGCTGGAGGCGCTCGCGCATGACCTGGCGGCCATGAATGCCAACGAGCGGTATGCCCCCGACAAGCCGGCGCGCGTCGCGCTCATGTTCACGCTTTCGCCGGAGCTGGACGTTGCGTCCTTCGGCTATTCGTTCAGCAACGCGGTCACCTACGTGACCGATGACTGGACCGAGACGATGGCGTGGCTCGAGGACAAGGGGCTTCTCGAGACGCTCGGAAGCGAATTGGATCCGCGCGTGATCGAGAGCCTGACCTTCCAGCTGGACGATCCGTACTCGTCCATCAACAAGGTGACCTCGCCGGTAAGCCGTTACTTCATGGCCTATCGCACCGAGACGTCGGGCCAATACTGGACCACGCAGGACTATGGCGCGCTCAAAGTGGTGGAAGAACAGGGCAAGATCGCCGAGATGCTGCCGAACCTGCGCATGGGCTGCTACATGACGGGCGGCTATCTGGTGGAGGCCAAGTTGCGCGGCATCGAGGCGTATGTGTACTTCTATCTGCCGGCCGACGCGGCGCCGTCGTATTTGTAAGGAGCGTGCCATGATCGAGGTTTCCGGCATCGCAAAGCGTTTCGGGTCGCATGTGGCCCTTGAGGACGTATCTCTGAGCGTGGAGAACGGCATGGTGTATGGCCTGGTGGGCTATAACGGCGCGGGAAAGACCACGCTGCTCAAGATCATAGCGGGCGTCTACAAGCCCGACGCGGGGACCGTCCGCATCGACGGCGTGCCCATGCACGACGACCGCCTGAGTCACGACTCGCTGTTCATCGTGGCCGACGAGCCGTACTTTCTGCCGCAGGCCACGCCCGAAACCATGCGGTCCTTCTACCGTGGTTATTATCCGTGCTGGTCCGACGACGTGTACGAACGGATGCTCGCGCTGTTCGAACTCGATCCCACCGCCAAGGTAGCCGGGTTCTCGAAAGGCATGCAGCGGCAGCTGGGCATCCTGCTGGGGTTTGCCACTGGGGTGCGCACCATGCTTTTGGACGAAAGCTTCGACGGGCTGGACCTGGGAAAGCGCAACCTGCTCAAGCGGCTTCTGAAGGCGTATGCGCGGGAGCGGGACGCTTCGGTTATCTTGAGCTCGCACAACCTGCGCGAACTGGAGGATGCAGCCGACCATCTGGGCATGATCAAAGGCTGCCACCTCACGTTCGACGACAGCGTGGCGGAGGTCCACAAGCAGTATCCGGGTTCGTCGCTCGAAGAGATCTTCCTGTCCGAGGGCGGCAACAAAGTGGAGGACATCGATGGCGTGTTCGCGTAAAGCCGTCCGGGCGCTTGCATTCGTCTTGGCCGTCGCCCTGGTGGCGGGCATGCTGGTGCGCCCGGTGAGCGCATGGGCCGCAGCCTCCCTGGCCGACCGGGTGGAAGAACCTGTGCAGGTGGCGAACGTGACCGCCGAGGCGTTCGGAACGAGCGTCACGGCCGGGCCGGGCCAAGCCGAGAGCCTTTCCGTCTCCCGATTCTGCCCGATGGCGGTTTCCGCCAGCACCAATCCGGCTTCCATCGAGGTGGGCATCGACTGCGGCATGGTGGACATGTGCGGCATCGAACCGTGTTTGTGCGGGTCGGCCGACGCATGGGGCGGGTGTTCGTGCAACGGCCTGCAGACGCTCGAGCCCACGATAAGCTACGCGTCGTCGGACGAGAGCGTCGTGCGTGTCGAGCAGGCCTGGGGCAGGACGTGGCTGGTGCCGGTGGGTCCGGGCACGGCGACGCTGTCCTGCACGGCGTCGCTCAAGTACTTCGAAGACACGTCGTTCCAGGTGGCCGTGGAGGTGGGCGCCCTGACCGCCGCAGATGGCGCGTTGGCGGGCACGGCGCTTGCCGCGCTTGCCGTGATCGTGCTTGCCGTGTGGGGCATCGTGCGGCTGGTTGCAAGGAAGGGCGCCGCGCGCGTCGTGAAGGGGGAGCGGTCATGAGGAAAAGAACGCCGAGCGCTGCGCGGCCGCCCTTGGCGGCGCGGATTGCAGCTGCTACTGCCGTGGTTTCGGCGCTGGTTTGCGCGCTGGCGCTCTGCGCCGGCTGCACGCAGGTCAAAGTGGACGAGGGCTCGCCCCGCATCGCCGACGTGCGCATGGTGGCTTCGGGACAGACCGAAACGTCTCAGAGCGTGGAGATCAGGCTTGCGTTCGATCAAGCGGTTTCCGTGGCAGCGAACGTGGCCGACTCCTTTTCCGTGCAGCTGAACGGTACCGCGCTCGATGCAAGCACCGTCAAGCTGGAAGTGCGCTCGAGCGCCGATGCGGTGACGTTCGTGCTGCGTCCGGCCGAGGGGGCGGCGCTCGGGCCGGGGGCGGGGTCGTACTTCGCGCTGTACCAGGGGCAGCTCACGGTGGCGGCCGCCCGCGAAGACGGGGCGCTGCCTTCGATCCTGGGAGCGAGCGGGTCGTGCGCCGTGCTGGAAGAGCCGATACGGGCCACGCTTCCAAGCGGCCTTGCCATCCAGACGGTGTCGGTGCGGGCCGGCTCCGAGGCCGACAACCTTCCCGCACAGACGGTGTTCCAGGTGACCTCGCCGGCACTCGTGCGTGCCATCACGTGGTTTTCGCCCGACGGAGGGCAGACGAAGCTGCTGAAGCACAACCATACCTTTGCGGATGCGGATGCGGCGGCCTGCGCGGGGGATCTGGCAAAGGTGGTGAACGCCGCTTCCGGTCTGGGCATCACCGCAACGGCCCAAGGCGACACGGTGACGCTGACGGCGCAGGAGGTGCGCGACGGGCAGACGATCGATCCGATGGTCGTGGAGGGGCGCGACGTGGAAGGCGGCTCGTACGATCCTGCGCAGGGTGTGGGGGCAGCGGCATGAGGGCCCCCGAAGAGGGCGAGCGCGCCGTGGTGGCCGTGGGGGCCGTAGGGGAGGCGGGCGCGGGTGGCGCGGGCGCGGTTGGCACGGGCGCGGACGCACGCCCCGCCGACGTGACCGGGGACGGCGCATCGGCTCGTGC
>OLRC01001272.1_pt1 | contig 16405 bp, 10 predicted proteins | sample 1672081 | NCBI WGS metagenome assembly OLRC01 (sample SAMEA3136643, study PRJEB25190) | human gut metagenome | biome: human gut; feature: human-associated habitat; material: faeces | place: Austria | collected 2013
CAGCGCGATGCTCTTCGGGGCGACGAAGCAGGGCAGCGCGTCGGCCGTGGTGCGGTGGTTCGCGAGCCCCCGGCGCTCGGCCTCCTGCTGCCATTCCTCCGAATAGCCGTTGCCGTTGAAGATGATCCGCTGGTGCTTTTTGAGGGTTTCCTTGATATAGGCGATGGCGGCCGCCTCGAACTCCTCGCCCTGCTTGCCCTCCATCGCGTCGGCGAAGTCCTTCAGGCTCTTCGCCATGGCGGTGTTGAGGACCATGTTGCAGTCGGACAGGTTCACCGCCGAGCCGGGCATGCGGAACTCGAACTTGTTGCCCGTGAACGCGAACGGGCTGGTGCGGTTGCGGTCGGTGTTGTCCTTCAGGAAGTTCGGCAGCACGGCCACGCCCAGGTCCATGGCAACCTTCTCCGCGCTCGTGTACTCGTGCTCGTCCACGAGCGCGTCCACGATGGCGCCCAGCTCGTCGCCCAGGAAGATGGACACGATGGCCGGGGGCGCCTCGTCGGCGCCGAGGCGATGGTCGTTGCCGGCCGAGGCCACCGACATGCGCAGGAGCTCCTGGTAGTCGTCGACCGCCTGGATGACGCCCGTGAGGAACACGAGGAAGCGCAGATTGTCCATGGGGCTCTCGCCGGGTTCCAGCAGGTTCGTCTTGCCGGCGGAAAGCGACCAGTTGTTGTGCTTGCCCGAGCCGTTGATGCCGGCGAACGGCTTCTCGTGCTGCAGGCACACCAGGCCGTGGTGGCTGGCCAGAAGGCGCATCTTCTCCATGGTGAGCAGGTTCTCGTCGATGGCGCGGTTGGCGTTGGTGAAGATGGGGGCCAGCTCGTGCTGGGCGGGGGCCACCTCGTTGTGCTTCGTCTTGGCCGACACGCCCAGCTTCCACAGCTCGTCGTCGAGCTCCTTCATGAACTCGTTCACCGTGGGGCGGATGGCGCCGAAGTAGTGCTCTTCCAGCTCTTGGCCCTTGCAGGGCGCATAGCCGAACAGCGTGCGGCCGCACATGACGAGGTCCTGGCGCTTGGCGTAGTCCTTTTCCGAGATCAGGAAATATTCCTGCTCGGAACCCACCGTGGGAACGACGCGCTGGTGCGGCTCTCCGAACAGCGCGAGCACGCGGTTCGCCTGCTCTTCCACCACGTCCATGGAGCGGAGGAGCGGCGTCTTCTTGTCGAGCGCCTCGCCGGTGTAGCTGCAGAAGGCGGTGGGGATGCACAGCACCTCGTCCTTGATGAACGCGTAGGACGTGGGATCCCAGGCGGTGTAGCCGCGGGCCTCGAAGGTGGCGCGCAGGCCGCCCGAAGGGAAGCTGGACGCGTCGGGCTCGCCCTGGATGAGTTCCTTGCCGGAGAAGCTCATGATGGCGCGGCCGTCCCCGCACGGGTCGAGGAAGCTGTCGTGCTTCTCCGACGTGATGCCGGAGAGCGGCTGGAACCAGTGCGTGTAGTGCGTGGCGCCCTTCTCGATGGCCCATTCCTTCATGGCGTGCGCCACCACGTTGGCCACCTCTATGTCGAGGGGCTCGCCCTCCTTGATGGTTCTGAGCAGGCTCTTGTACGTCGCGGAAGGGAGTCTTTCCTGCATCGTGTGCTCGTTGAACACCATGGAACCGTAGATGTCAGACACTTTCGCCATAGGTGCGTGCTCCTTACTCGTTGCCTTCAAGGCGATGGCCTCCCGTAGCGCCGCAGCACACGTTCTGCCCGTACCCGCATACGATAGCACGCCCCGACCGGTGCGCAGGCCCTCAACTTCCCCTCATCAAACTAACGGCGAAATGTTTCGGGCAGTTTTCGGGCAGGAAAAGAACATGCCGCCTGCCAATCGCTTTCTTTTTTGGAATGCTCGTTTCCTTTAACGACATGCGAACCGCCGCCCTCCCTTCCTACACTTGCATGCAAGAGCGCGGGCCGTTTGCGCAAGGCTGCGCGAGCGGCTCCCATGCCGTTCTTCGCGGCGTGCGGCATCTCATGCAGGCACGACGGTTCCCGTTGCGCCGCTCTTCATGACAGGACGAGAAAGGAGAGAGAGTTGGCTGACCTCAAAGACGTCTCCCACGAGAGACATGCAGGGGAAAAAATCGGCCGCCCGGACAAGTACGAGTACGTCGAGCACGAGAAACCTTGGCGCTACCAGGAGGGCGAGTACACGGTAACGCGCGGAAGCGCCTGGTCAGGACCCGGCTGCCATCTTGGTTGCGGCTTGCTCATGTACACCGACAAGGACGGCAAGCTGGTCAAGGTAGAGGGCGACCCGGACAACCCGTTCAACGAAGGCCGTCTGTGCGTGCGCTGCCTGGACCTGATGGAGGCCACCTACAACGAAAACCGCATCACGCATCCCATGAAGCGCGACCCGAAAGACCGCGGCAAGGACGCCTGGGAACGCATCGGCTGGGACGAGGCCTATGACCTCATAGCCGAGAAGTTCCTTGCCTACAAAGAGGAGTTCGGCGCGCAGTCCGTGCTGTTTTTCAAAGGCACCGGACGCGACATAGCTCCCTGGATCAGCCACCTGGCCTGGTCGTTCGGCAGCCCGAACGTGGTGTTCGCGCTGTCCGGCTGCGCCTGCTTCGTTCCGCGCATCGCCTCTTCCATGTGCACCTCCGGCTCTTTTTGGGTCGGCGACTATTCGCAGCAGTTCACGAAGCGCTACGACGACCCGCGCTGGAAGGTGCCTGAATGCATCGTGCTGTGGGGCAACAACCCCATCATCTCCAATTCCGACGGCCTGTACGGCCACTGGGTCGTGGACTGCATGAAGCGCGGCTCCAAGGTCATTTCCGTCGACCCGAAGATGACGTGGCTGGGCACCAAGGCGGCGGTGTTCTTGCCGCTGCGCCCCGGCACCGACGCGGCGCTGGCCATGGGCATCCTGCACGTCATGATGGAGGAAGAGATCTACGACAAGGAATTCGTGGAATGCTGGTGCTATGGCTTCGACCAGCTGAAAGAAGCCTGCGAGCCGTACACGGCCGAAAAGACCGCGGAAATCTGCTGGATCGAACCCGAGAAGATCGTCGAGGCGGCACGCATGATCGCCCAGGCCGACGGCATGATCATGCAGTGGGGCGTTTCGGTCGACATGAGCAAGGAGGCGGTCCCGGCATGCCAGGCCCTCTCCGCCATCTTCCAGATCACCGGCAACGTCGACGTTCCCGGCGGCATGATCGCCCCGCCGTCCATCCTGCCGTACTACGCCGGATGGGGCGGCGAGAACCTGTCCGACGAGCAGAAGGAAAAGCGCCTGGGCATCCACAAGTACCCGCTGTACCGCTACGGCTTCAAGAACGCCTCCACCGACGTGACCATCGAATGCCTGGAAACGGGCAAGGACGAGCTGGGCAACGACTACCCACTGAAAGCCGGCTGGCTGCAGACCACCAACCCGCTCATCAACTCCTCGCCCGACACGCGCCGCACCTACCACGCGCTCGACAAGCTGGAATTCATCGTTTCGGTCGACATGTTCATGACCCCCACGGTGCAGGCCCTGGCCGACGTCTTCCTGCCCGCCTGCACGTTCGCGGAACGCAACGGCATCCGCATCGGCGACGGCGTGCAACGCGGCGAGACCATCAACAAGGCCGTCCAGGTGGGCGAAGCGAAGTCCGACATGGTCATCAACCTGGAAATCGGCAAGCGCATCTGTCCCGAGTTCTATCCGTGGGACACCGAAGAGGAAATGTTCTCGCACATCCTCGAGGGCATGGACATGACGTTCGAAGAGCTGCGCGAGGCCGCTCCCACCTACCTTGACTTCGAATACAAAAAGTACGAGAAGGGCCTGCTGCGCGAAGACGGCCAACCGGGCTTCCAAACGGGCACCGGCCGCATCGAGCTGTGGTCTTCCTACTTCAACCAGATCGGCATCGAATGCGTGCCCAGCTTCGACGAGCCGTCGCCGGGTCCCGTTGCCAACCCGGACTTGTACGAGGAATACCCGCTCATTCTCACCACAGGTGCCCGCACCTGGTCGCTGTTCCATTCCGAGCATCGTCAGGTTCCGCGCCTGCGCGCCCTGCGCCCGGAGGCCACGCGCCTGTTCGTCGGCGCGCCCGGGCCAGCCTGCTCCCCCTACGAGGGCGTGTGGGCCGCAGAGGCCGACGGGGTGCAGCCGCTTTTGTTCGTGAACCCCCGCTCCATGGAGGTCGAGCGCTTCATGCGCTCCTGCGGCCTCGGCCGCCCCGAGGGCACCAACGAGCCCCTCGACCACGTCGCCACGGAATGCGAGCTCCTCGAGCGCCTGGCCCTGCGCGCGGCCGGAGCCCCGGCTTCCGAGGGCGCCCCGGACGGCGCCGGCCTCCCCGGAGGGAGCCCGGCCGCCGCCTACGAGGCCTTCCTCTCCGGGCACGCCCAAGCCTGGATGCCCGCCTTCGCCGAGCGCCTGGCCGCCGAGGCGCGCCATCCCTTCTACCGCGCGGCGGCGGCCTACTTGGGGGCGCTCGTCGGGTAGGACGTTGCCAAACCGGCCGATTCCAGCCATCTTTCCGCGATCCTCTGACCAGGTAAAACAATGTATATTACCTGGTCAGAGGCGTGGCAAAAAACGACCGTATTGGTAACGCGGCTGTTCGGCCGCTTCGTCTCGCGTTCGGTCGAGGCGGCGAAATCCGGCAGAGATTCACGGTTCAGGCGCAGATCGGGGTGCTTCGTGGCTTCGAAGAAGCCTGATAACGCGGAAATCCCTGGTCAAGCATCTCGATATCGGCCTATGTCGTGCCCAGTCCGTGATTTTCTGCCACATTCTGCCGACGCAATCGCACGTGCGTTGAAAGCGCGAAGTATTTGGCGCGTTTTGGTTGTCCGTTGTGTGGCCGCCGCTCGCGGCTTACGCGTTCCAGATGACGCACGCCGGTTGTGGCACGTCCACGCACGCGACCGCTCGCAGCATCCCGTCGGCATCGCGTTCGAACAGGCGCACGTCGTCGCTCGCGAGGTTGGCGACGGCCAGAAAGCGCCCGTCGGGCGACGGCGAAAAGTGCCGCGGCCCCTTCCCTCCGGACGCAACGTCGCAGCGCCCCGCAACCCGTCCTTGGCCATCCACCGGGAAGACGACCAACTGGTCGCTTCCGCGCACCGACGCGTACAGTTGCCGCCCGTCGGGCGAGAACGCGATATGCGCCGCCAGCGCGTCGCCGCTCGGCGCCTGCGGCAGACTCAGCTGCTCGACGATCCGCCAATGCAGCCCGCCTTCGTCGATTCGGAACACCAGCACGTCGCACGCCAGCTCGTTCACCAGCGCGGCCATCGGCAGACGCGGGTGGTACGCCACCATGCGCGGCCCCGACCCTGCCGGCACGCGCACGGTTTCCGCAGCCGTCGGCGCGAGCATTCCGCACGCGTCAACCTGGTAGATCACAAGCGCGTCGAGCCCCAGGTCCACGGCGACCAGCAGCCGCGTTCCCGGCACGAAGCTCAGCGAGTGCACATGGGGCCCCTCCTGCCGATCGTCCCGCAGACCGCGCCCTTCGTGGCGCCGCGACGGCACGCCCGCCGCCAGACGCCCGTCGTCCAGCAGCGCGCAGCAGGCGACGGATCCGCTCAAGTAGTTCGCCCCGAAGAGGTTGCGTCCGTTCGGATCGGGCAGCACGAAGCACGTGCCCGCATCGTAGGGCGCCGTGCACGCTCCGCGGCAGGTCAGCGAGCCGTCCGGCTCGATGGCGTAGGCGGCCATCCGCCCGCAGGAGTCCAGCTCGTGAGCGGCGAACAGCAGCGATCCGCGCTGCGCCAGATAGGTTGGGTTCGCCCCGCAGCCGTCCGCGCGCACGACGTGCGCCTCGCCGCCGCCTTCGCCGAACGCGATCGTGCGGATCCCGCCGCGATCGGCGCCGTCGGTGTAGCTGCCGACGAACAGCCGCCGCAGGGCAGGAGCAACATCGGCGCTCATGAGCGCTCCTCCGCCAGTTCCTCGGGGTTCAGAATTCCGAAGCGGCGGTACAGCGGCAGCGTGGCGAACCGATTCCACGCCGTGATCAACGGTCCGGTGAAGAACGCGGCGATCACGGTGAACACGCCGATAGGCCCGCCCGCCAGCACCGCCAGGACGGTCACGGAGATGTCCTGCGTCATGCGGCACGCCGTGTACGAGAAGGGCAGGCGCTCGGCGGCGATGGGCGCGATGGCGTCGATGGGCGCCACGCCCATGCGCGTCTTCAGGTACAGCGACACGCCCAGCGTGAACAGCAGCGTGCCGACGACCAAATGAACGCCGGCGCTGACCAGGCCTTCGAACTTCGGCAGAAAGCCGAGCAGCCACGTGAACAGCTCGATGAGGTAGCCGACGCCCACCATGTTGATGAGCGTGCCCAGGCCTATCTGGTACTTGTCCAGCGCGAACACCGCCGCCAAGATCGCCAGGTTCACCAGCAGCTGGAACGTGCCGAAGTCCATGCCCACGCGCGCGCTGAACCCCAGGTTCATGGCGGTGAACGGGTCGACGCCCACGTTTCCCACGCGGCACACCGTGGTGCCCAGCGCGATGCACACGATACCGAGGCATGAGAACAGCAGCTTGCCTTTGAGGTTGTAGGTGTGGCGCAGGTCCATCCATTTCGCCATGAGCCGTCGCCTTTCTTGCGGGGATGATGCTGTCGATTCGCCAAGTATGGCCGGGGAAAGCCGCAATCCCGTCGCGCGGCCGCTCTTTGTGCGGAACCTGTCAGGGCTTCGCCATGCGCCCGGCACGCAGCGGGGAAGGGCGGCCGCCGACTGGCGCGACCCACCCCGCGTATGACACGTTGTCATATCAAACGCTTCCGTTTTGTGCGATACTGACCCCAGCGCAAAAGCGCTCGGGCGCGCGGAAGGCGAAGGAGGGGGACGATGTTCAGCGTTTTGGCGGTGGGCTATCTGTTCCTCGGCGGCGCGGGCGCAGGCGCCATCGCGGTTGCGTCGATCCTCGACCTCGCGTGGGTGAGGGCTCCATTCGGGTATGCGTCGCGCATCGGCATCGGGGAGGCGACGCCGCTTGAGCGCACGGTGGCCGTCGGCATGCTCGCCGGGTTCGCGGCGCTCGCGCTCGGCATGCTGTTCTTGCTGTTCGACCTCGGGCGCATCGATCGCGTTACATCGCTTCTGCTGCGGCCCTCGCTCTCGTTTCTCACGGTGGGCACCTACACGCTCGCGGGGCTGGCGGCATGCGCGGCGCTGCTGGTGGCCGTGCGGTTCGCCTATCTGCCTAGCGTGCCGCGCGGAGCGGTCCGAGCCGTCGAGGCCGCGGCTGCGGTCGTGGCCGTCGTGGTCATGCTGTACACCGGTTTGCTGCTGCAGAATACGGGCGCGGTGGCCTTGTGGAGCTCTCCGCTCGTGCCCGTGCTGTTCCTGCTGTCGTCGCTTTCCTGCGGAATCGCGGCGCTTCTGCTGGCGGCGTACTTCGCGCCGGCGGACGCGGGCATCGCATGGCTTTTCCGCACGCTCGCGCGCGCCGACGCCGTGATTGTCGTGCTGGAAGCCGTGGCCGCGGCGCTGTTCGTCGCGTTCGCGCTCGCCGACGATCATCCGGGGGCGGCCGCGTCCGCGCAGCGTCTTGCGGAGGGCGACTTGGCTTTGTGGTGGTGGGTGGGCTTCGCGCTGTGCGGGCTCGTCGTGCCGCTGGCGGTGGAAGGCGTGCTGTCAGCGCGCGGCTCCTTCTCCGAGGCGTGCCGAACGGGGCTGGCCGTGGCGGCCGTGCTCGTGCTGGTGGGCGGGTTCAGCATGCGCACCGCCCTGGCCGAGGCGGGATCGCATCGCGAGCTCGCGCTGGAAGGCGCGGCGGCGGAGCAAACGTCCGAGGGCGGGCCGACCGGGCTCGAACTTCGATTGGAATAGAAAGAACGGACACGTGGCCCTATTCGAGATAAACGAGAAGAGCAGCATCCCCATCTGGCTGCAGCTGAAGAACCGGTTCATCTACCTCATTACCTCGGGGTACTACAAGCCGGGCGACCAGCTGCCCACCGTGCGCGGCCTCGCCGCGGACGTCGAGGTGAACTACAACACGGTGAGCAAGGTGTACATGAGCCTCGAGCAGGACGGCTACATCCAGTCCAAACGCCGCCAGGGCGCGTTTGTCCTCGATGTGTCCGACAAGCCGGGCGTCAGCATCTCGTCCACGGCCGAGATCGTCACGAGCGAGTACCTCAAGCGCTGCTTCGAGCTAGGCATGTCGCTGGAGGACATCGAGCAGCAGTTCGCGCTCAGCTTGAACGAAGCGAAAACCAAGCGGGACGCAGGCTAAAGGCCGCGCCCGAACGCGAAGGGAGATCGAACGATGAAACGCGACAAGCGAGCAGGTGCGGAAGCGGGCGTCGGGCCGACGGGGTTCTCGACGGGCGCCATGCCCGCGTATTCCGACGGCCGTGGCGCCCCCGACGGCATCCGCTCGGTGACCAACCGCAGCCGCGCCTCGCGCAACGGAGCCGTCGTGTTCGCCGTGGTGGTGTTCGTGCTGGCGTTCGGCATCGTGCTGGCGGCGGCGCAGGCGGCATTCGCGGAGATCGGCCTCGTCGCCCTCGTAAGTGCGGCCATCGTCGGGTGGCTGGCATCCTCGTCGGTACACATCGTGCTGGAGTGGGAGAAGGCGGTGGTGCTGCGCTTCGGCAAGTTCAACCGCGTGGCCGGCCCCGGCCTCGTGTTCACCTGGCCTATCGTCGAGTTCTACACGCTGCGCATCGACCAGCGCGTGGCCACCACGTATTTCGGCGCCGAGGAGACGCTCACGAGCGATCTCGTGCCCATCAACGTGGACGCCGTGCTGTTCTGGATGGTGTTCAGCGCCAAGAAGGCGTGCGTGGAGGTGGAGGACTACTCGGCCGCCGTGGCCTGGGTGGCCCAGACGGCCATGCGCAAGGCCATCGGGCGCGCCACCGTGGCCGAGGTGGCCATGCGACGCGACCAGCTGGACGCCGAGCTGAAAGACGCCATCGAGGAGAAGCTCAGCCCCTGGGGCATCGACATCATCGACGTGGAGGTGCGCGACATCGTCGTGCCGAAAGAGCTGCAGGAGGCCATGGCCATGGAAGCCGTGGCCGAGCGCAAGAGGAACGCTCGCATGGTGCTGGCCGAAGCCGAGAAGGACATCTCCGAGATGCTGAAGGACGCCTCCGAAGTGTACGCCGGCGATCAGGACGCCATGAAGCTGCGCACGATGCATCTGGCCTACGAAAGCGTCGAGCAGTCGGGCGGCACGCTGGTCATCCCCAGCGCCTTCAGCGAGGGCTTCGCGCCCGAAGCCGGAGGTGCGGCGTCTGCGGGAAGGCCCGCAGCGGGGGAGTAGCGCGGGCTTCGAGCGGCGTCTCCTAAGTGCGCAACGGAGCTCCTTGGTTGAAGGGCTTCAGGCCAGTGGCCTCTTCGGCAGCGGCCAACATGCGAGCCAAAGGTGCGAAACGCGCCGATTTTGGCTACTATATGAGCTAGGCTGCGGCCGAATGCCGCAGTCGGCTCTCATACCATAACCTCCATGATAACCCTTCATACTCCCAGTTCAACCTTTATATCCCCAAAATAGTATAACTTCCTGTCATATCCTGTCATACATTGTTATTGATAATCATAGTGACGTATGGCAGACTATGACAAGAAGGAATCGGCCGATTCTGATATGAGGGGGAATATCGGAACCTGTATCGGAGCGCACGCGCACCCATGCAGCCGGAGGGGGATACCCGTACGCGGAACACTCACCTTCTTACGATGATCCCCAGGCATTCTGCAACATGAATGGAGGAGGAGACATGTCTGAAACGAAGAGCCCGCTCGGCGGACTCACGCGTAGAGGCTTCCTGAAGACGACGGGTGCCGTCACGGCCGTCGCGGCTGTCGCAGGCACGGGCGCTGCGCTGGCGCCGATGCCGGCGAATGCGGAGGGAAGTTCATCCGCCGATGGCGAGCAGACGTTCAGGAGCGCATGCCGCGGCAACTGCGGTAGCCGCTGCCCCTTGGAGGTGACGGTGCGCGAGGGCAAGGTGGTCAAAGCCCGTCCCATGGATATGCCCGGCGAGGATGCCGTCCGCAAGCGCTTCTGCGTGAAGGGGTTCAGCCAGCCGCAGCGCGTGTACGATACCGACCGGCTCAAGTACCCCATGAAGCGCGTCGGGGAGCGCGGAGCGGGCGAGTGGGAGCGCATCAGCTGGGACGAGGCTGTTAGCACCATCGCGGAGAAGATGGGCGCGGCTATCAAAGATTACGGTGGCACGTCGGTTGCTGTTTGGTCCTCGTATGGTTCGTACGGCGTTCTGAACGGTGCGATGGCAGGCTACATGTCCGTTGCCTACGGTCGCTTCATCACGGCCGTCGGGGGCTCGGTACTGGGAGCCGGTGCCGATACGGCGCAGCAGCATGAGCAGTCGACGCTGCTGGGGATTTCCGGCAACGACTTCGTGGATGCCGCCAACGCCAAGACCATTATCTCTTGGGGCGGCAATCCGGCGGAAGCGTACGTGCATGCGTGGCAGTTCGTGTGCGATGCGCGCGAGAAGGGCGCAAAGCTCATCACCATCGACCCGCAGTTCACCGCGTCGGCCATGCACTCCGACGTCTACGTTCCCGTCCGGCCGGGCACCGACGGCGCGCTCATGCTGGCCATGGCCAATCATATTATCGAGAACGGCTTGATGGACGAAGAGTTCATGCGAAGCAGCACGGTGTCTCCGTTCTTGGTGAAGGAGGACGGCACGTACCTTCACATGAGCGATCTGGGCACGCCTGCCACCGAGGGTCCGGTGGATCCTCGCACGGGCAAGCCCACCGTGATCGATCCGGTTGCGGTGTGGGACGAGGCTGCCGGCGCACCTGCGACCGCCGATGCCGCGCAGAAGCCCGCCATCGAAGGATCGTTCGAGGTGCAGGGTTTCGCCGTGAAACCGGTCTACCAAGTTGTCAAGGAGAGCATTTCCGAATACACCGTCGAGAGGGCTGCGGACATTTGCGACCTCCCGAAGGAGCAGATCGAGGAACTGGCCCGCGTGTATGCCACCGAAGGCCCCGTGTACGTCATGACGTTCCAGGGACTCGGACACCATGCGAACTCCCATCACAACTTCAAGAACCTCGCGTTCCTCGCGGCTCTGACCGGCAACGCCGGTAAGCCGGGCGCTTCCATCTGCGGCAGCCCATCGACGGGCATGGTGGGCTACAACGTGAAAGCCTACATGTTGGGAACTCCCGGTGCCAGCTTCTGCGGCATGTACCTCCCGAAGGTCATGGAGGAGAAAAAGTGGGCGGGGCGGGATCTCGAGATCCGCGTTCTGTGGTGCTGCAACGGCAACATGCTGTCTTGCGAATCGGGACGTCAAGACCTTATCGAGGCGGTCAAGAAGATCGACTTCGTGGTGTGCGCAGACGTCAACATGACCGACACTGCGCAGTGGGCCGACATCCTTTTGCCGGTGCCCCACTCGTTCGAGGTGCAGGATTTCGACCCGGTGTGCTCGGTGCCGTATCCCACGTTCACCCAGAAAGCGCTCGATCCCCTGTACGAATGCAAGACCGATCTGGAGATCATGCGTCTGGTGACCGCGAAGATGGGCATGGACATCTACCCGAAATCGGACGATGATTTCTTGAAGGAAGTCATCGATACCGAGGCCAACGCCAAGCAGGGCTGCACGTTCGACGAGCTCAAGACGGGCAAGCTGGTTCGCGATGCTTCTTACACCGAGTCGCGTATGGTGCCGAAGTTCGGCAGCGCCGAGGCGCAGCGTTTGAAGTACTACCTCGAGAAGCCCACGCCCCGCAACAACTTCGGGCAGAAGATCGCCGATTGCGAGCGTCTGCCTTACTACGAGCACGCGAACGAGGCATACGAGGAGAATCCGCTGCGCGACAAGTATCCGCTGTTCGGATGCAGCGAGCACAGCAAGTATCACGTGCATTCGCAGCTGGCGTACACGCCGGTCATGCGCGAGCTCGAGCCCGAGCCGTTGCTGAAGGTCAACGCGACCGATGCCGCCGAGCGCGGAATCCAGCAGGGCGACTACGTGCGCGTCTACAACGATCACGGCTATGCCGTGCTCAAGGCGCGTGTGACCGAGGGCATCAAGCCGGGAGTCGTCTCTATTCCGCACGGTTTCCAGGCTAGCCAGTTCGTCGAGGGGCATACGCAGGATCTGACGAATGTGTACATGAACGATTTCTGCTCGAACAGCGCCTTCTACGACTTCCTCTGCGAAGTCGAGAAGTACGAAGGGGGTGTGAGGTAATGACCCGCTACGGCATGGTCATCGACACGAAGCGATGCGTGGGGTGCAACGCCTGCTCCGTGAACTGCAAGATAACGAACAACCTTCCCGAGACTAATTGGTGGACCCGGGTCCTCACGGAGGGCGGCGACGAGATCGACACGCCGGCCGGCGTCTTCCCTGACGTGTCGATGCGCTACATCACTGTAGGCTGCCAGCATTGCGAGAATCCGGCTTGCACGAAGGTGTGCCCTGTGGGGGCAACCTACAAAGATCCCGAGACGGGCGTCGTGCGCCAGGACTACGACAAGTGCATCGGCTGCCGTATGTGCATGGCGGCTTGCCCGTACACGGGCGTGCGCTCGTTCAACTGGGAGGAGCCGAAGTACCCCGTCGACCATGCTGTCGGCGATGCAGACGTCCCGAAGCACCAGAAGCATGTGGTCGAGAAATGCACCTTCTGCTACCAGCGCCTTGCCCGTGAGGAGGTGCCGGCATGCATGGAGTTGTGCCCGGCCCGCGCCCGTCACTTCGGTGACTTCGACGATCCGGATTCGGAGGTGTCGAAGCTTGTCAAAGAGCGCTCCTACGAGCAGCTGCTGGCCAGCGAAGGCACGAAGCCGTCCGTGTACTACCTCGTGTAAGGGGATTGATCATGTCTGAGAACGTATCGGCGGAGAAGTCCGCCAAGGTTTCCGCTGCCGGATTCGGCGGCAAAGGGGTTGCTGTCGCCATCGTGGTGGCGGCCATTCTCACCGTCGGCGGTTTGGCTTTGTGGGCATTTCAGCTGACCAGCGGCATGGTGAACACCAACATGCGCAATCTGGACTCGTGGGGGCTTTACATCACGATGTTCATGTTCCTCGTCGGTCTGTCCGCCGGCGGCCTTATCGTCTCGAGCGCTCCGCGCGTGTTCGGCATGGAGGGTTTCGGCGGCGTGTCGAAGATCGCCGTGTGGACCTCCATCTGCTGCACGGTGCTGGCGATCGGCTTCGTCGTGATCGACCTCGGCCAGCCGCTGCGTCTTTGGGAGCTGTTCGTGTACTCCAATCTCGGCTCGCCGTTGATGTGGGACATCATCGTGCTGGGCACGTACCTGATCCTGTCCATCGTGTATTTGTGGGCTATGCTGCGCTTCGAGGGCGGCAAGGGCTCTGCCGCTGCCTTGCGCGTGGTGTCCGCCATCGCTCTGGTGTGCGCCGTGCTCGTTCACTCGGTCACCGCTTGGATCTTCGGTTTGCAGCAGGGTCGCGAGATGTGGCATACCGCGCTTCTGGGCCCCTGGTTCGTGTCGTCGGCTCTGGTGTGCGGCGTGGCGCTCGTGCTCGTCGTGGTCATCGCGCTGCGCAAGGCCGGTTACCTGGAGCTCGCGCAGGAGCGCGTCGTCAAGATGCTCAAGCTCCTCGGGGTGTTCGTGATGGTGGATTTGTACTTCTTCGGTTGCGACTTGCTGACCGAGGGCTTCCCGGCCGGATCGGGGGCGGAGGTCGTCGCCATGCTGACCACGGGTCCGCTCGCTCCTTTCTTCTGGATCGAAGTCGTAGGGTGCGCCGCCACCGCGGTCATCGCCTTCGTGCCGAAGCTGCGCACGAACCCGCTTATCGTGATTGCGGCGGTGCTGGCTATCGTGGGCATCTTCTGCAAGCGCGTGCAGCTGCTGGTGGGCGGCTTCCAGATCCCGAACCTCGATATGCCCGCCGTCGTGTCCGGTCCGGCTCTTACGGATGCGGGTGCGGCTCTGCAGAGCGCAGGCGGATCGATGGTGTACTTTCCGTCGATGCTCGAATTCGGCGTCGTGCTGGGCGTTTTCGGGCTGGGCGCGCTCATGCTGCTGCTGGGCCTCAAGTTTCTCCCGTTGAAGCCGACCGAGCGTTCGCACTAGATACGATCCGTTTTTCGGCGGGGCGCCCGAACCATCGGGCGCCCCGCCGTGCGACATGGAGGGGTGGCGAACGAGATGCTGAGGAAAGCGATCATCACCTTGGCGACGTTCTTCTTTACGGGAATCGTCGTGTTCGGGGCTGTTGCGGCTGCGAGTCCCGCGGTGGGGCTTCCCCGGCCTATCGAGCCCCACTCGCCTTGCCCGGTCGTCGGGTGCGCGTCGGGGTCGTGCCATGGTTTCGGCGATGTGCCCGAGCCGGATGGCGTGCACGAGATGGCCTGTCCCGAGGCGGGCTGCGCCAGCGTCGAGTGTCATGCGTGGGACACGCTGGCGACGCGCTATCACCGCGCGTCCGATGCCAGCTTGAACCTCTGGATCTTGGCGCCGGTCGTGCTCGTCGGGCTGCTTGTTCTGATCGTGCGAAAGCTTTAAGAGGGGAAGTGACCTGGTGAAGCGGATGCTCGTTGTTGATTTCTCGGCGTTTCTGGCTTATGCGCTTGCAGCGCTTCCCTCGTTGACGGGCGTGCCTGCGCACGAATGGTTTGGTTTGGCCTTGCTGGCACCCGTTTTCGTCCATTGCGCGCAGCATGTCGATCGGGTTGCGCGCGCCCTTCCGCGATGCGTCCGCGGGACGCGTTTGCGGAACTGCGGGCGTTTGGCGCTCGATGCCGCGTTGCTCGTGGCGCTCTCGACCGTCTTCGTGTCGGGATTGGGCATGTCGGGCACGGTGCTGCAGGCGTTCGGCCTGTATGCCGAGGGGTATTATACGTGGTCACCTCTGCATGCCGCGGCGGCGAAGGCGCTGCTCGCGCTTCTTCTCGTGCATATGGCCGTGCATGCGGGCTCGCTGTACAATCTGCTGAAACGACGCGGCGTTGCAAAGGCTGCCGCGCATGACGACGGAGGTTTTGACGATGAGCACCGATCTGCTTGAGGCGAGGCCCACGCTGCGCGCGTGGCTTGACGAATATGCCGCCATCGAAGCTGATTATCTTGCTCGGCTTGCCGATTGGGGCATCCGCATCGCGCCGCGCGATGCGGATGCGGATGTGGTCCGTGCGGCGAAGGATCGGCTGCGGGAGAAGGGCGCGCAGTTCCGCAACGGCGATGCCGGCGTCGTCTGCGGCAACCTGTCGTCGGCGTGCGTGGCCTGCACGGGAGGGCGGGGGAGCAAGACGTTCTTCCTGTCGCTTGCATGCAATCGATCTTGCTATTTCTGCTTCAACGCCAACCAGGCCGACTACGCCGATCGTCTGCGCGTGAACAATGCGTGGCGCGACGAGGTCGATGCGTTCGCCGATGCGTGCGGCGGCGAGGTCACCCATGTAGGGTTGACGGGGGGCGAACCCTTGCTCCATGCCGACGAGTCCGTGGCGTTCTGCGCTTACGTTCGCCAGCGCTTTCCGCGTGCCCATATCAGGTTGTACACCGCCGGCGATTTCCTTGACGAACCGCTGCTCGATCGCTTGCGCGACGCCGGGCTTGACGAGCTGCGCATGAGCATCAAGCTGGACGTTCTCGACGTCGATCGCGCCGATGAGATCATCGATGACGCCGTCGACGTGCTTGCCCGTGCGAAGCGCTTCATCTCGCAGGTGATGGTGGAGATGCCCGTGATACCGGGCACGGGCAAGGCGATGCGTCGTCTGCTGGATCGTCTTGATCAAGTCGGCGCGTTCGGCATCAACCTTCTTGAGTTCTGCTACCCCATGGGAGCTTGGGACGAGTTCGAGCGCCGCGGCTTTTCGGTGAAGAACCCGCCGTTTCCCGTGCTGTACGACTACGGCTACGCAGGCGGTCTGCCGCTGGCGGGCAGCGAGCTCTTGTGCTTGGAGTTGTTGGAGTACGCGCTTGACGAGGGGTTGTCCCTTAGCGTGCATTACTGCTCGCTCGAGAACAAGCATCGCGATCAGATCTGCGTTCAAAACGGCGCTTGCTCCGTCGATGCGGGAGTGTACGAGCGCGATCCGCATGATTTCTTCCTGAAAACGGTGAAAGTGTTCGACGGCGACGTCTCCCTGGCGCGGCGCGCGCTGGAGGCGTGCGGCGTCGGCGCGTTCTCGCTTGAGGACGAAGGCCTTAGCCTGGCCTTCCATCCGCGCCACATCCCTATCGTGCAAGCACTGCCCGTCGTATTGTGTCGATCGATCAACGTGCTGGAAGAAACCGCGGATGGCTTCATCGTTCGCGAGCTGAAACTGGAACCCTTGAAAGGCGAATGACGATGACTGTTGATGAGCTCTGGCAAACCCGTGCCGCCGCCTGGGAGCTCGCGGCGCTGAGCCTGCGCTACCCGGGCGCGGAGCTGGCCGGAGCCGCGGCGGGCGGCGAGTGGGACGAGGCGGCGGGGGAGATCCTGGCCGCGCTGG
>OLRC01001299.1_pt1 | contig 16261 bp, 12 predicted proteins | sample 1672081 | NCBI WGS metagenome assembly OLRC01 (sample SAMEA3136643, study PRJEB25190) | human gut metagenome | biome: human gut; feature: human-associated habitat; material: faeces | place: Austria | collected 2013
CACTTATGATTATAATGCAAACGCTTGCATAAGTCAAGAGTTTTTAACAAAAAAATGGGATTTTTTTATATTTTTTTGAATGAATGTTCGTGAAATAAACGCTTTCATATCTAAATTATAGCTTTTTTAGATACACAGGCTCTTAGTTTTCTGAAAAATACGTCAACTTCGAATATAAAAAATAGTCGGAACTAGTTCTGTCTAACCATTTTTTTATGATCCTTTTATATAGATGTTACACTTTCTCTTTCAATGAGATGGAAGGGAATAGTTACTTTCTGAGGCTTAGTATTTTCATCTTTCAGGATAGCAACTAATTTGCGAACACTTTCTTTTCCCAGTTCCTGAATGTTAATGTCATAGGTTGTTAAGAAAGGATGCATGATTTCTGCAAACGAAGAATTGTTAATGGAGATAATAGAATAATCTTTCGGAATCTTTATTCCTTGATTGTTTACCCATTGGATAAGCCGAAGGGCAACAAGATCATCTTTAACAACCAATGCTGTAGGTAGAAAAGTTCGCAAGTGCTTTTTAAACGAATCAATCGTCTGAGATGAGAAAACAAGTTCAGGTAAGCTTTTTATATGCAACTCACTAACAGCATCTTTATAACCTTGATAACGTTCTTGGCCTACCTGACCAAAAAGATCATCTGTGACAAAGCCGATGGTTTGGTGACCTCTGGAATTAAGATACGAAACTGCTTCTTGCCCTATTGCCTTGTTATCATTATCGATATAAGTAACTTTATTAACATTGTCCACTGCTGCTCCAATTACTACAAAAGGAACTTTTTCTTTTAAGAGATAATCTTTAACAGGATCTTTTGTTTCTGAATAGAGGATTATAAATCCATCTGCACGTTTTTGACGATGCATCAGTTTAACTTGCTTAACCAATTCATCTAAAGTTGCTCCAGTAGCGATGCTGACAACCTGAGAATTACAACTAGCTTCTTCGTTAATCGCTGTTAGAATTTCCATATAGAAGGGTTGGCTAATATTTTCACGATTTGTTAAAGGTGGAAGTATAACACCTAAACTATGTGTTAAGCCAGTCGCCAATACTTGCGCAGCTATATTAGGAACATACCCTAATTCATCCATAGCCGCTCTGACTTTAATCTTGGTTTCTTCTGAAATAGCCGGATTATCTTTTAACGTTCGACTAACTGTCGACGGGCTGACACCAGCCTTCTTGGCAACATCCTTAATTGTAGCCATATATATCCCTCTCGTTTCTATTCATAATCTAATTTGCTGAAGTGTGAGAATTACCCAATATAATTACTATCAAGGTAATATTATAGCATTTAAGCAGAGAACTTCAAGTATTTTTGCAAGCGATTGCAAAAAATTAATTTTTTTAAACAAATCACTTGACAGAAAGTGAAAACGGTTGCATAATGTATCAGTAAACTAATTTTTTGGAGGAATTCGAAATGAAAAAATGGCAAAAAGTGCTACTTGGTAGTGCAGGATTACTAGTTGCTGGATCGCTCTTGGTAGCTTGTGGGTCTAACTCAAGCAAGAGTTCAAGCTCAGATAGTAAGACTTTGAAACTTTGGGTACCAACTGGTGCTAAGAAATCTTACTCAGATACAGTAGCACAGTTTGAAAAGAAATCTGGTTACAAAGTTGATATGGTTGAAATGGAAGATCCAAATGCTCAAGAAAACTTGACTAAGGATGCTTCTACTGCTGCAGATGTCTTCTCACTTCCACATGACCAACTCGGTAAATTGGTAGACGCTGGAGCTATCCAAGAAATCCCAGAGCAATACTCAAAAGAAATTGCTGAGCAAGATACTGAACAAGCTGCTGTAGGTGCTCAATACAAAGGTAAAACTTACGCCTTCCCATACGGTATCGAAACACAAGTTACATACTACAATAAATCTAAACTTAACGAAGAAGATGTCAAATCATATGAAACAATCACTTCTAAAGCAAAATTTGGTAGCAACTTGAAAGAAGTTAATGCTTATGTAACTGGTCCTCTCTTCCTTTCAGTTGGTGACACACTCTTTGGTCAAAATGGTGAAGATGTTAAAGGGACTAACTGGGGCAATGAAGCTGGTGTGAACGTTCTTAAATTCATCGCAGCTCAAAAAGACAACAAAGGATTTGTTAATGTTGATTCAGCTAACATGATGGCTAAATTCGAAGATGGTTCTGTTGATGCTTTCCAATCAGGACCATGGGACTACGCTGCAGCTGCTAAAGCTGTCGGTAAAGACAATCTTGGTGTTGCTGTTTACCCAACAGTTAATATCGGTGGTCAAGACGTTCAACAAAAAGCCTTCATGGGTGTAAAACTTTACGCAGTTAACCAAACACCATCTAAAGGTAACGCTGAACGTATTGCTGCTTCTTACCAATTGGCACAAGCTTTGACAAGCAAAGACAGTCAAAATAACCAATTCACTACTGAATCACGTCATATCATCCCAGCTAACAAAGAAGTTCAAGCTTCTGAAGCTGTTCAAAAGGATGCTCTTGCACAAGCTGTCATTACGATGGGTTCATCTGACCAATACACAACTGTTATGCCTAAACTCAGTCAAATGTCAGTCTTCTGGACTGAAAGTGCTGCTCTTATGAGTGATGCATATAACGGTAAAATCAAGGAAGATCAATTCCTTACTAAATTACAACAGTTTGATAAAGATTTGGCAGCAGCTAAATAAGAAACCTACAAATGAGATGGTAAAGAGGCAGGTGAAGGTCCTAGCCTCTTTATCTATGACTTATAGACAAAATAAAAACATCACTAATCATACATTTATCTGAGGAGATATCTATGTCACAAACAATCTACGACACAACTCCTATGCGCCAGGTCTTCAAAGAGGGTACATGGGATGTCAAATTATCCTTTCTGGTAATGGGATTGGCAAACTTGGTCAACAAACAGTTCACCAAGGGATTGCTCTTCCTCCTCTCTGAGATTGCCTTTTTAGCGGCATTCGTCATCCAAATTGTCCCTGCTCTCCAAGGCATGATAACTTTGGGTACTCAAGAACAGGGTGAAGCTATTAAAGAAGTTAATGGTATCAAGCTAACTGTGCAAGTTGCTGGAGATAACTCGATGCTCATGTTGATTTTTGGTCTTGCTTCAGTAATCTTCTGTGCAGTCTTTGCTTATATTTACTGGTGTAACCTTAAAAGTGCTCGCCATCTCATGGCTCTTAAGCAATCAGGTCGTAAGGTACCTAACTTTATTGAAGACTTTAAGACCTTGGCCGATGGTCGCTTCCACATGGGGCTAATGTCTATCCCATTGATTGGTGTTTTACTCTTCACCATCTTGCCTTTGATCTACATGATTTGTTTGGCCTTTACAAACTTTGACCACAATCACCCAGCTCCTAAATCACTTTTCGACTGGGTTGGCTTTGCAAGTTTTGGTGAAGTCCTACAAGGTCGTATGGCTGGTACTTTCTTCCCACTTTTGACTTGGACCTTGATTTGGGCGGTTGCCGCAACAGCAACTACTTTCTTCTTCGGTATTGTCCTTGCCCTCTTGCTTAACACTAAGGGGCTAAAATTCAAGAAAGTTTGGCGTACGCTCTTCGTTATTACTATCGCTGTTCCTCAGTTCGTATCACTTCTTTTGATGCGTAACTTCCTTAATGACCACGGTCCTTTGAATGGTTTGCTTCAAACCTTGCATCTTACAAGTGGTCCGATTCCATTCTTGACTGATCCAGTTTGGGCTAAATTCTCTATTATCTTGGTTAATATGTGGATTGGTATTCCATTCACAATGTTGGTCGCAACTGGTATCATCATGAACTTGCCAACTGAGCAGATTGAAGCAGCTGAAATTGATGGAGCAAGCAAGTTCCAAATCTTCAAGAGCATCACTTTCCCACAAATTCTCTTGATTATGGCGCCATCTTTGATTCAACAATTCATCGGTAATATCAATAACTTCAACGTTATCTACTTCCTTACTGGTGGTGGACCTACTAATTCTGAATACTATCAAGCGGGTTCAACTGACCTCTTGGTAACTTGGCTCTACAAACTGACTGTTAGCGCTAAAGACTACAACTTGGCATCTGTTATCGGTATCTTGATTTTCGCCATCTCTGCAACATTCAGTCTCTTGGCCTACACAAGATCATCTTCATTCAAGGAAGGGGCTGCTAAATAATGAAACGTAAGAAAAATCTTTACCTAACTGGTACTTATATCCTATTGACAGTTCTAGCTGTCATCTGGTTGATTCCGATTCTCTGGATCTTCCTTACAAGTTTCCGTGGTGAAGGAGCTAATGCGGTACCGTACTTCTTCCCTAAGACTTATACTCTTAATAACTACATCAAACTCTTTACCAGCGATGCTTATCCATTTGGAAAATGGTTCATCAATACCTTCATCGTTGCCACATGTACATGTATCCTCTCAACTTTGATTACCGTTGGGATGGCCTACTCACTTAGCCGTATTAAATTCAAACACAGAAATGGCTTCTTGAAATTGGCACTTGTGCTTAACATGTTCCCTGGTTTCATGTCAATGATTGCGGTCTACTACATTTTGAAGGCACTCAATTTGACACAAACCTTGACATCTTTGGTTTTGGTTTATTCTGCTGGGGCAGCACTTGGTTTCTACATTGCGAAAGGTTTCTTTGATACCATTCCTTACTCATTGGATGAATCAGCAATGATTGATGGCGCAACTCGTCTTCAAATCTTCACTAAGATTACCTTGCCACTTTCTAAACCAATTATCGTCTACACTGCCCTCATGGCCTTCATGGGACCTTGGGTAGACTTCATCTTTGCATCTGTTATCCTCGGTGACGTTAAAGATAAATATACTGTTGCCCTTGGACTCTATCAAATGCTTAACCAAGACGCTATCAATGAATGGTTCCTTCCATTTACCGCAGGTGCTATTATCATCGCCATCCCAATCACCCTTCTCTTTATCTTCATGCAGAAATACTATGTTGAAGGTGTAACCGGCGGATCAGTTAAATAATAAAGGATAAATGATATGACAACTCTTAAACTGGATAAAATTTACAAAAAATACCCAAATGCAACTCACTACTCTGTCGAAGATTTTAGTATCGACATTAAAGACAAGGAATTCATCGTTTTCGTAGGGCCTTCAGGATGTGGTAAATCTACAACTCTCCGTATGGTTGCTGGACTTGAAGAAATCACAGAAGGTAAACTCTATATTGATGGTGAAGTGGTTAATGACAAATCACCAAAAGACCGTGACATTGCCATGGTATTCCAAAACTACGCACTTTACCCACACATGACTGTTTATGAAAATATGGCCTTTGGTCTTAAACTTCGTAAATATAAAAAAGACGATATCGACAAACGTGTGCGTGAAGCTGCTGCTAGCCTTGGTTTGACTGAGTTCTTAGATCGTAAGCCGGCAGACCTTTCTGGTGGTCAACGTCAGCGTGTAGCTATGGGACGTGCCATCGTTCGTGATGCTAAAGTCTTCCTCATGGATGAACCTCTCTCAAACTTAGATGCTAAGCTTCGTGTTACCATGCGTGCCGAAATTGCTAAAATCACTCGTAATATTGGGGCAACTACCATCTACGTAACCCACGACCAAACAGAAGCCATGACCCTTGCTGACCGTATCGTTATCATGAGTTCTACTAAGAACCCTGATGGTTCTGGTACTATCGGTCGTATCGAGCAAATTGGTACACCTCAAGAACTTTATAATGAGCCAGCCAATAAATTTGTTGCCGGATTTATCGGAAGTCCTGCTATGAACTTCTTCAATGTTAAGGTTGATGGCAACCGTATCACTAACTCTGAAGGCTTGGATATTGCAATTTCTGAAGGTCAAGCTAAAATTTTGAAAGAAACTGGTTATCAAGGTAAAGAAGTTATCTTTGGTATCCGTCCTGAAGATGTTTCAAGCCGTCCAATCGTTCAAGAAGTATATCCAGATGCCAATGTTGATGCTGAAGTCGTTGTTTCAGAGCTTCTTGGTGCAGAAACAATGCTTTACCTAAAACTTGGAGAAACTGAATTTGCTGCTCGTGTTGATGCGCGTGACTTCCACAATCCAGGTGAAAAAGTTAACCTTACTTTCAACGTTGCTAAAGGTCACTTCTTCGACGCTGAAACAGAAAAACGTATCAGCTTGTAAGCACAAAAAATCAGCCTTCCTGAGCTGATTTTTTGTATGGCTTGATCAAACTACCTTTTAACTTTTACTTCCTGATACTCACTAACCATAACTCTATCAATCTATGATATAATAGCCCTTGGCACCTCGACACCGCCTACGAAGGGAGGTGAATTTGCCTATGATGGATTTACTATTCAAAACTATCATCGGACCTATTGTGGTCGGTGTTATCCTTCGTCTGATCGACAAGTGGTTAAACAAGGATAGATAGTGCTAAAAAAGACCCCGAGCTTATGTGGAAGTTAGCTTGGGGTCTTTTCTTGCCTATGATATAGACTTACTATTCAATACAAGAGTATTATGTCATAAAAGCTTATAATTGTCAAGAAACTTGAAGATATTCACTAAGTAGAGATCCTAGTCTTTAGTCTTGTCTTCTTCGTCTTTTTTATCATCATCGGTCTTATTTACAGCCGCTTTAAATTCGGATAGCATTTTACCAATAGATTGACCAAGTTCTGGCAAGCGTTTAGGACCAAAGATGAGGAGGGCTCCTAGGACAATGATGATAAGTCCTGGGGCTCCGATATCACGTAGAATTCCCATGAGATTTCCTTTCTATTTATCTTTATATTTTCTTTGTTTACGTTTATAAATGAGCTTGCTTAGAGTTACGCTAACTTCATAAAGCAAGATTAAGGGTGCCGTCATGGCCAAGTCGCTAATAAAGTCAGCTGGTGTCAGAATGACCGCCAAAACTAAGAGAATAAAGTAAGCATAGCGTCTATAGTGTGTCAGAAAAACTGGTGTTATTATGCCGATAGATGTCAAAAAACTCACAACTACGGGAAGTTCAAAGAGAACAGCCAAAGGCACTGTCGTATGCAGTAAAAAACTGAGGTAGTTTTGCGCTGTAATTTGTGTATTAAAGAGCCCTTCGCCTAGTTTTAAAAGCACTTCTAAGATAGCTGGACTAACAAAATAATAACCAAAAGCCAAACCCAATACAAAACAGACAAAAGTTGCTGGAATATAGGCAAAGATAGCACGCGCTTCATTGTCCCTCAAACCTGGTTTCACAAACTGCCAAATCTGGTAGGTGGTGAAAGGCAAAGTGACCGTAAAAGCCATGAGACTAGCCAAGTTAATGTAAATCCAAAGAATATCGTTAGGCCCTAGAACTAATAAAGGCTTGTCAAATCCTCTGGTTAGATAAGCATAGAGTTGCCCAGCAAACAACAGAGTAATACAAAAAACTAGGAAAAAGCATAACACTACTGCAATGAAACGTCTCCGAAATTCCACCAGATGCTCAACAATAGTCATCTCATCTTTATTTCTTGCCATGCTGTTTCACCGTCACAAAGGCAATAATAACAATAAAGATAAGTTGTGGAATCAAGACTTCCAAGCTTGGATAGATACCAGCCCAATCAATGGTTGGGAAACCACTAATCAAATGATTAGACATCATATTAGTCAACTGAAGGGCATGAATGCTGACACCGAGCATCTTGAAGGCCAAGGCATAAATCAACCAAGTCAAAATAAAGAAGATACGATGCGGTTTAATATAGTGACTAGCTTTAGTCATAGCCACAGCAATAATAACAAGAACTGCAATGGCTAAAGCAATACCAATCAAGAAATTAGCTGTCGTGATACGTGGGATAATACCAACATAGAAAAGAATGGTCTCGGCACCTTCACGGAAGACAGCCAAGAAACTGAGGGCAAACATGGATACAAAACTTCCAGTAGCCGTCACTGTCTTCATCTGACGGTCCATAAAGTCATTCCACTGTTTAACTGACGACTTGCTGTGGAGCCAGATTCCAATCAGAATCATCATCGCAACTGCAAAGATACCAACGCCACCTTCAATAATTTCACGGTTAGCCCCTGAGGTCACAGCTGGAAAGACAACTTGTAAGATAACAGCGATAACTGCGCTGGCAAGAACACCAGCAACAGCTCCGCCATAAACCCATTTGAGTCCCTTACGCATCTTAGCTGCCTTAAGAGTTGTCACAAGAGCCATGACGATGAGGAGGGCTTCAAACCCTTCACGCAAGAGAATCAACATGGCATCAAATGCATTATAAGAAGCACTGGTATCGATAGCTGATAGGTCTGTAATTAAGGCTTGCAGTTTGTCCTGATAAGCTTTTTCTTTCCCCTTAACCATGATAACCGGTGTTTCACTCTCCACTCGCGTATAGAGGCTTGGGTTAGTCGTGCTCACGTCACCTTCAATGGTTGGCCAGATAGTGATGAACTTCTTCATAGTTGCCGCAGCCGTTTTTTCATCACCTGATTGGAATTGACCAAGAGCTTCTTCCAAAAGTTTAATACCATCTTTTAGGGTTAAACTTGAGCTTGTATTATCAAGAGGAACGCCCTTGATAAAGTCATCAATCCCACCCTTGAGATCATCATAAGATGACTGGATGCTGGTGAAATCAGTAGGCTCCGTCTCAATACTGCTTCGTAGAAGTGAAATAGCCGTCTCAATCTTACCGTAGTAAGCAGTACTATGGTCACGGACAACAGCTTCATTTCGTGTCCAAGCATTATTTAATTCACCGTAAGTTTTGCGGGTCGCGGCTAGGTCTTTAGCCGTAATGGCATCCTGTAAGTTCTTGAAATATGGCTCAAGGCGAGTATTTAGTTTTTCCTTCTCTGCGTCTAAGTCAACAGGATTTTGCTCTTTTTCAAATTTAAGAAGGGCTGACGAGATAGAGGTTAGGTCCTCTTCTGTCACGTCACCCTTAATATCAAGAGCCTTGCTAACTTTTTTACCAGCCTTGGAATCGTGATTTTCTTTTGTTTCGAAATCAGTCTTAATCTCAGCAACCAATTCCTTAGCTTTTGCTTGATCCTTGTTTTGAACAGCTGTTGTTGCATCTGTGATTTTGATATAGAGATCACTATAGGATTCAGCAGCTACTGGATAGGTCCAGAATAAGGCTAAAAGCCCAAGTAAAACGATGAGTTTATTCAAAGAGTGCTTGACCAAGGTAGCCTCCTTTCTCCACGCCAGCAAAGCAAGCAAATAACCCACTTCCGATATGGGTAATGTACTCATTCATCTTGTCTACAGCACCAAGATTGGTCTGTATTTTGACAAAACGGTCTGGATCCTTCTGGTAGGCAATGAAAATCAAACCTGAATCAAACTGGCCAGTTCTCTCATCAATGCCATCAGAATAAGAATAGGAACGACGTAAGATAGGAAGATTTACTTCTTTGGCCAAACGCACATGGGAATCTACAGGAAGTTTAGATAAATCTACTTCATCAAACTCATCTTTCTTACCAAAAGGAGCACCTGATTCCTTATAGCGACCAAAGGTGTTTTCCTGCTCCTGCAAATTGGTACGATCCCAAGTCTCCAAGTGCATCTGTACTAGACGAAGAGCCATATAAGAACCACCCTTCATCCAATCTTTACTATCCGTCCAGACAACCTTGTCGAATTCCTTTTCCGTCGTAACATTGGCAGTACCGTCCTTAAAACCAAAGAGATTTCGCGGCGTCTCCTTACGATCTCCGATGGCTGCAAAACCAGATTTGCTCCACTTCATGGTGATTTTATTACGACCTTTGCGGATCAGATTTCGAACAGCATGAAAGGCTACCTGTTCATCATCTGCACAGGCTTGAATAACAATATCTCCACCCGTATACTTGTCCTGCAACTGCTCCTTTGGAAATGGAGGCAAATCACGGAAGAGCTTAGGACGCTTGGATTCTAGGCCAAGCTTTTTAAGAAAATCAGCCGAAACTCCAAAAGTCAGGCTAAGGCGATAGGGATTGAGTCCCACGGTTTCGCCTGTATCCATAGGAGGCAAGAGGGCATTAGAACCGTCTTTTTTGACTAACTCTCCTTCGACCAATTTACTACTATAATCGGTCCAGTCTTTAAAAAGCTGGATGACTTCTTTTTTATCGGTTGTATGAAGATCTAGCACCACCAAGTAGCAAGCCTTCTGCATAGGAGTCGTAATCCCAGCCTGGTGCTTGCCAAAGAAGCTAATATCTTCATCACCATCATAAGCCTTTTTACTTGAACTATCCTGATTAGCGAAAAAAGCAGATGCACCAGAAAGACCAAGCGCAAGCCCAGCCCCTCCAATACCTGCTTTTTTAAGAAATTCACGACGGTCCATTTTTTTATCTAAAAATTTTTCGTCAGTCATTTTTCTTATTTCCCATCTAGGATAACACCCATTTGTGATAATGGTTCACCAAGTTTAGTTACAGCTTCGGCCAATTCCTTAGTATCTGCCTCACTCAAATCTGTATAAGACTTATAGTTTTTCTCATCAATCATGTGTTTGTCCAAAAGACCATTGACATTCTTGAATTCTGTTTCCAAAGTCTTAACAAGCTTAGCATCTTTCTTCTGGATCAATGGCTTGAAGAGTTCAAAGATTTTTTCTGCCCCTTCAATATTGGCACGGAAGTCGTAGAGATCAGTGTGTGAGAAGACTTCTTCTTCACCTGTAATCTTTTGAGTGGCTACTTCGTTAAGAAGGTCTACAGCTCCTGTCAACATAATATCTGGAGTAACTTTAACAGTTGCAATTTTAGCCTTGAGTTCTTTAATATCGTTAACCAATTGATCTGCATAGGCATAGGCAGTTGTACCCTCTGTCGTGTTGTCTTGCCACATGATGCGTTCAATACGGTGGAAACCTGACCAGCCGTCTTCTGATTTATTTTCGTCCATGTAATCAACCAAACGGTAGTCGATTTTCACGTCAGACTCACCAAAGCTTTCTGCAATTGGTTCTGAACGTTCGTAAGCCATACGAACTAATGGGTATTGTTTCTTAGCTTCTTCAAGATTTCCTGACTTGAGGGTTTCACTGAATCCCTCAGTATCTTTCAAAAGCTGATCAATTTCGCCTTCTACGAAAGTCTTGTAATCACTTGTGGCCTGCTTCAATTGCTTTTGCTCACTGGCTGTGAGTTTTGAGCTAGTTGAACTTGAATTACTTGAATTACCAGATTTGGCACAAGCCGTCAATAAAAGTCCTGATGCCAAAAGAACAACACCAAGTTTGCTAAGTTTTTTCATGAATGTCTCCTATTTTCAAGATAGTGTTCGACATTTGTCGTTATATATGTGAATCGTTTGTTATTTCGATATGAAAAACGAACGATGATAAGTCAATAATGGTCTCTCATATGTAAGAGAACATATCTAAACTAACAGAAGAAACCAGCACTGTCAACGGTTTTAGGCTATTTAAGAACTATTCTAAAGAGCAGATAAGAATGATTCTAAATAAAAGAAAAACAACAGGAAATAACCTGTTGTCACTTATTATTTCATCCGTCGTTTTCTAAGGAATCCTAGGCTAAGAATGCTTAGAAGACCTGCTAAAAAGAGTCCACGATTTGTCTTTTCACCAGTGGATGGCAGTTGCTTATCAGTTTGACGACTAGCTTCAGTCTTAGCCTGACCATTGCCATGATTAACAAGTTCAGCATCTCCAACAAGGTCCTCTTGACTTGAGGTTTTAACAGTTATTTTTGTTAACTCAGTATCTCTATCAGCAAATGACCCGTTCTTTTCAAAAGGCTGATCTACTTCTTCAGTTGGCGTCTGAGCATTGGTCAAACGAATAATAGTCGCTGTTAGTGGATCCAAGGTCAAGATGTGATTGTTGATTGTCACACCTGATAACTCACTAATTCCGGATAAATTGACTTGACTGCCATCTGCCAAAACCAGATAGGATAGGCCATTTGTAATCTTGCTCAAATCAAACTGACGAGCCTTGCTATCAGCATTGACATAGACCAGGTAACGATCCCCATTGGAAGCAACAGTTTGGTATCCTAATACCAAATCTTCTTGAGCCACATTGCCCTGACCAGGAACTGTCAATAGTGTCACACGAGTATCCACATCTGCTTTTGATTTGAAATTGAAGGCATCTGTCGACTTACGTAAGGCAATCAAACCTTTGGTAAAGGCGCGAGTTTTCGTATTTTCTGGGAATGCCTGACTATCAGTTGCTTTAGTCCAGTCAAAATGATTGACGGCATCACTAGAATCATAAGAATCATGGATAAAGTACGGATAATCAAATGGATTGCCCTTTTCATCCACTAAGAGATGGGACTTATTCGGCACCTTGTCCTCAGACACAGGATAACGGTAGGCAGGATCACGGAACTGTTTGGTGCGGCCGTATTCCTGACCAGAGTGAATAAATGGTGTTCCCTGAGCGGTCAAGACCATGAGGTTTCCTAAACGCAAGCGACGATGAATTTCAGCATTATTCTCAGGCTTGCTTGGATCCTTCTTGATTGATTGGGCAATAATATCAAAAAGGGTCAAATTATCGTGAGCAGCAATATATTGAATCACATCACCTGGAGAATCAGCCTCGAAGTTAGTTGGTTGTGCCTTGATATTGTCAAAAACCTTATTAATATCACGTTTGCCACCTGTAATGAAAGCTGGTGTCCCCTCGTTTGGATAACCTGATTTGAGGGTGTTTCGAATATCATCTGAAAATACAGCTACGGTATCTGTGTCTTTCATCCAAGACTGATCGGCAGGCTGAACAGGGCTATTTTCATCGCCAGTATAAGTCACCCAGCCCTCACCAAGCATAATAAGGTTTGGATTAAGGGCACGTGCAGCATGGTAAGCTTGCTCGATACTTTCAGCATCATGGTCACCCATCATATCAAAGCGGAAACCATCTACCTTGTATTCCTTAGTCAAATAAGCAATCGAATCAACCAAGACACGACGGCTCATATAGTGAGTTGTTCCAAGACGCCCTCCACCAAAACTCGAACGAGGAGTACCATCAGCATCCATAAAGTGATAATAATTTGGCTCAAGGTCTTCAAAAATAGCTGTCTTTGCTGTGTGATTGTAGACCACATCCAAGATAACACCCATACCGTGGGCATGAATAGCTGCAACTAAATTCTTGAATTCTTCAATACGTTTTGTCGGATCACTAGGGTTTTCAGAATACATACCCGTCAAAGAGAAATAGTTTTGTGGATCATAGCCCCAGTTGTAGTTACTATCGCTTGAAGCATAGGCATCCAAACGCTTGCCATTTTGCAATTCATTAACAAAATAGTAGCTCAATACTGGCAAAAGCTGGATATGGGTAACCCCAAGGTCTTTAAGATAATCCAAACGCTCCGCAAAGGCTGCAAAAGTACCAAACTGGTGCTTCAATTCATCTGAGATAGCCTTGTCAGAGGTGAAATCACGGACATGAGCCTCATAAATGATAGCATCTTCACGAGACTTAAAGTTAGGAATCTTAGCGTAGTCAAGATCTTTTGGTCCATAATTAGCAGGATCTACAAAGGCAGCCTTGGCAATCTTGTGTTCAGGACCCTTGCTAGCATCGTCACTATTCCAAGCTGCCAGAGATTTCGCATAAGGATCAAGAACAATTACTGACTGATCTCCACGTTTAATGCGGTATTGATAGTAATAGCCTGTTAAGTTTTCAAGGCCAAAATCAGTCGCAAGGAGGTCAGCTTGCCAAGTACCTCGAGGCCCTTTGCTTAGAGTATGTTCAGCGAGCACCTTGTCTTGATTATTCTTATCATAGACAATAATGTCTACTTGATCAGCACTTGGTGACCAAAGTGTCACATGTGCCTTAGTACCATTTTCTTCTAGTCGAGCACCCAACTCACCATCATAACTGTAGAGGGCATCCTTTAATTGCCAGCTCTCAGATGTTTTAAAACTATCACTGCCCAAAGTGACCTTGTAAGGCAGATTTTCTGCAGCAAAATCACCTGTTAATGTAGCTTTTTTGAGTTTAGCATTCAAGTCAAGCTGTTTAAGAGTGACACTGTTACCATCCTTATCCGTCACCTTAAGGTCTTTGAGAATATCCTCAGAAGAGACCTCGTCTAAGTTGGTGAAGCTAAGTTCGATTTGGCTTGGACTAAGCTGCTGAGCCCCAGTCAAACGCACATCCTTGACAAAGTAAGGGTTGGTGTAGACTGTCGGATCAGTATCTCGTACGAAAAGCTGACGAGATTTTTTCAAGTCACTAAATTTATAATCATTTGGTTGAATTTTCACATCATCTCCTGTTTTGCTCTCATCTAAGAGTAAAAATCCTATCGATTTTGCGGCTTGAGTTAGTGGAATATCTAAGTAGGCACCATACTTACCATTCGGTTGGAAATTGACACCATCAGGCCAATTGCTTGGAGCGTCCTTAACATCACCCCAATACCAGACAGACTTATTGCTATAGTCGCCATCCGTACGGAAATAATTGATACGAACGTGGTCTTGAGGGATAGGTTGATAGCTGTAAACTTGGAAATCTTTGTCAATCCAGGCCTCATTCATTTGAGGGCTAAGAATTTCGACTGCTTTATCCCCTGAAAGGTTCGTTCCAGCGGCATTATTAATCAAGAAGCTAAGTTTTTTAGGTGTTGAAGACAATTTCACATCTAAATAGACACCATAATCATCCTGTTTGGCTTCAGCAAATGAGGTTGCCCCTGTCGGCCAGGCCCCCTTCTGAGATGATGGTGTCTCAACATCATCCCAAGTCCAAAGACCAAGAGATGACTTGTCTGGACTTGGCAACTCTTGGAAATGCAAGCGAATAGTCCCCTCAGCAATAGGATCCTCAGATGCATTCGTAAGAGCTTGACTATTACTAGTACTTACTGTTTTTGGCGTGTTTTCGCTAGTTTCAGTTAGCTTGGGAATCTCAGTACGGCCAGTATTTTCTTCTGGAAGAGAAACTGGCTCATTTGCCTTGGAAACAGAGGTACTCTCAGCTGTTACAGGAGCTGCTGGCGTTTCAGTTACTAGACCACTGGTAGTAAGACTCGAATCAGCTGGTTCTACCTGTGTGCTTGATTCGGTCGTTGACACTGCTTCATCTGCCTTGACTCCTTGAACAGCAGCAAAGCTCAAAAAAACAGCTCCAATGGTTACAGAAGCCAAACCTAACTTGTACTTGCGAAGGCTATAACGAAGGACTTTTTCATCATTAGCTTGAGTATTTCTTTTCATAGAAACTCCTTTTGTTAACGTTTTCATGTTTTTTAATATACCATTTAGCTTTCGTTTATGCAAGCGTTTTCTCTCTTTGAAAATTAAAAAAGAGAGAACATTGAAAAGGGGACGAATAATAACGTTGTTCACGGCCGTCGTGCTGTTCGCGGGATGTTTCAAGGAGGTCTCGTACAGGACGGACTATGTGCTCAAGCCGCTTGTGCAGGAGAACTCGGGCGATGTCGCCCAATTGCTTCCCGAGGGGAAGGCGCAGGCTTTTGCCCATGCTGCCGACACGGTCTTTTGGGAGGTCGCTTCTTACGAAGACGCCCTGGCCGGGATCATTACGCGGCGGGACAACCCGACCGAAAAACAGACCGTGCCGCTCGTGACGGCCGAACCCTACCAGCAGGAAGGGATTGCCGGATGGCTCTCGATGCGGATCGACAAACCGTCGGTAATGGTCGTCGCGGTCGATACCGAGCACAGGATTTACGGCTATACCCAGCAGGAGATCGCCGAGAATTTCCCCAAGCTCTACGTTTCCGTCGTCTTCAAGCCGTGGAAGGAGGGGACGGAATACAAGGACGGTAACTGGATTTTCCGCAACCAGTTCTATGTGCCTCCGACCTATCTCGATTGTTACATCGCACCTTCGGTGCAGGCCGAGGAGGACGGCGAAACGACCGAGCCTTCGAAACTCAAGGCCTATGCCTATGCCGTCGATACGACGGCGTGGAGGATCGCCTCATACATCGACGCCGCGGCCGGAGTCATCACCTCGAAGAACGACCCGTCGCAAACCCGTTCCAACCCCAATTTCACTGCCTCGAAAGAGGAGTCGGGCGCTTACGGCATGGAAGTGAGCAGCCCGACGCTGATGGTGGTCGTGGTCGACCAGACCAACGAGGTTTACGCCTATTCGAAACAGGAGGTCGACCTCGACGGCGAGCCCGTGACCTTCCCGATTGTCTTCCGCACATGGCGCCCAGAATACCTCTATGTCGAGGAAGGCTGGCGCGTGGTCAATGAAAAGAACGCCGACCCGGAACAGGAGGGTTCGGATACAACTAAATGATAACGATGGATATCCGCA
>OLRC01001303.1_pt1 | contig 16231 bp, 12 predicted proteins | sample 1672081 | NCBI WGS metagenome assembly OLRC01 (sample SAMEA3136643, study PRJEB25190) | human gut metagenome | biome: human gut; feature: human-associated habitat; material: faeces | place: Austria | collected 2013
TATTCTCTTTACTAAGATGCCCCAGAAAAATATGTTTACACTCTTCTCCAATTACTTTTGACAAAAACTGTCCGGCTCTCTCGTTTGAAAGATGCCCTTTATTCCCCATAATTCGCTTCTTGAGAGGATATGGATACGGGCCAACCATAAGCATGTTTAAGTCATGATTGGACTCAACCAGTAAGGACTCACAGCCCTGTAACTTCTCTACAAGATATTCATCATATGTTCCAAAATCGGTTGCTACTCCGACTTTTGATTCCGTATCACTTACCGTATAACAAACCGGGTCTGCCGCATCGTGAAGAATACGGGATGCTTCTATTTTAATTCCATCCATGTAAATCGGATTGTCCGGTGTGATACTCTCAAAAAGATTTTTATCGACCTTTCCAAGAGAGGATGTACTTAAAATCTCATCAATGGTTTTTGCTGTAGCAAATACTGGAACGGGATACTTTCTAAGGAACACACCAAGACCACTGATATGGTCCATATGTTCGTGTGTCACGAAGATTCCCTGAATGGTTTCCGGTGCTACTTCCATCTGTGTCAGTCCCTCCACGATTCTCTTTCTGCTGATTCCCGCATCAATAAGAAAATGGGACTTTTCATTACCTACATATATACAATTACCGCTGCTACCGCTGGCGATGCTCGCTAAATTCATCTGTTTACCATCCTTTTGGCTCAAATTTACCAACCATTATATACTAAATTATCTTATTAGTAAAGAGTTAGTAAAGAGAAAGCAGGCTCTTTACTGCCGTTTTTATCTGATTTTCCGTTTCAGAGATTCCTAAATGGTTATCAATTACTGTGGAACATTCCTTCCGAAATACTTCTTCTGGAAGCTGTTTTGCCATAATCTCACGGCACTTTTCTTCGGTATATCCCCGGCCTTCTTTTAGACGCTCAATACGAGTTGCCTCATCTACATAGACATACCACATCATATCAAAATCATTCTGATAGCCTTCTTCTAAAAGGAGAGCCGCCTCCACCGCAATGAAAGAAGCCTCTCCTTTTTCCTTTATCCCATCGATCCGATGGAAAATCTCTTTTTTTACATTCGGATGTGTAATCGCATTTAAACGGGCGAGTCGTTTCTGATTTCCAAAAACAACTTTTGCCAATGCCGGCCGGTCAATCGTTTTATCTTGGGCAAGGATTCCCTCACCAAATGCCTCCACGATGTCTAAATAATTCTGCTGGCCTGGCTCCATTAAATCATGTGCCACTAAATCGGCAAGAATCACTTCCGCACCGTATTTTTCTTTTAAAATGTTCATGACCACACTTTTTCCGGAACCAACTCCGCCGGTAATCCCGACAACTTTCATATTATTTTGCTCTTTATTTTGCTTCATACCAGGTCTTTCCTTCTTCAATATCAATAGACAGCGGAACTTTAAGGTCTGCCGCTCCCATCATTTCTTCTTTTAATATCTTGCGTACTTCTTCTACTTCATCCTCTTTTGTCTCGATTAAAAGTTCATCGTGAATCTGTAAAATAAGTCTTGAAGCAAGCTTTTCTTCCTGCAGACGTTTACTCACACGAATCATCGCGATCTTAATAATATCTGCAGCCGTTCCCTGAATGGAAGAATTCATCGCCACACGTTCGCCAAAACTTCTCTGCATAAAGTTACTCGAAGAAAGTTCTGGAATTGGACGGACACGGCCATATAACGTCTTAACATAGCCTTCCTTTTTGGCAAATGCTACATTGCCGTCAAGATACGTCTTAATTCCCGGATATGTTGCAAAATATTTATCAATATATTCGCTCGCTTCTTTTCTCGAAATCTTTAAATCCTGACTAAGTCCAAACGCACTGATACCGTAAACAATACCAAAGTTTACTGCCTTTGCACTTCTTCTAAGTAATGGAGTGACTTCCTCAAACGGCACACCAAATACCTGAGAAGCGGTCATTCGATGGATATCTTCCCCATGCTGATACGCTTCGATCAAATGTGTGTCTCCTGCCATATGTGCAAGCACACGAAGCTCAATCTGAGAGTAATCTGCACTGACAAATACATAACCTGAATCTGGCACAAATACTTTTCGAATCGCCCTGCCAAGTGGCATACGAATCGGGATATTCTGTAAGTTTGGATCAGAACTTGATAATCTTCCCGTTGCCGTTACTTTCTGATGGAAAATACTGTGAATCTTTCCATCCTCCTGAATAAAGGCTGCCAGACCATCCGCATAGGTAGACTTTAATTTTGTAAGCTGACGATATTCTAAAATGTCAGAAACAATCGGATAATCTGGTGCCAGCTTCTCTAAAATATCCGCACTCGTGGAGTAGCCTGTTTTTGTCTTTTTCGCAAACGGCATCTTTAAATCTTCAAATAAGATGACACCAAGCTGTTTTGGTGAATTGATATTAAATGTCTTGCCTGCCTGCTCATAAATATTTTTTTCCAGCTCTTCAATACGTCCTACAAGCTGGTCGCCATATTCTTTTAAGGCATCCTTTTCTACTGTGATTCCGTACTTTTCCATATCGTAAAGCGTGGCAACCGTTGGACGCTCAATCGTAAGATAGAGTTCTTCCATTTCGGCTTCTCTCAACTTTTCAAGTACAAGTGGATAAGCATGGAATGGCACATAGGAAAGATAGGCTGCCATCTGCACTGTCTTCTCTTCTTCCTGTGAAAAGACTTCTTCTAACGCTTTTTTTCCGCAGACTTCCTTTCTTGACGGAAGCATCTGACGAAGGTAATCTCTTGCAATATCCTCATAGTCATACGCAGACTGTAATGGATTTAACAAATATGCCTGTATACCTACATCCTGAATCTGGCTTTCATACTCTCGCACTTCTTCTGAAAAATGTAACAGTGCTTTATAATCAAGGACAATCAGCTCTGTTCCTTCTTTTAAAAGCTCTGTAATCTTTTCTTTTAAATAGTCCTCTGTCACAAAGCCGCCCACTAAGGCAAGTACTGTATTATCCCTCCATGTAAGAGAAAGCCCCTTACAATTTCCACTCACACCGATAATTCCAAGCGCTGCCTGTCCCTCTTCTTTAATAGAAGCAAATACATTCTCTATTTCGCCCAGGTCAAAAGTACTTACAACTTCTAAAGTCTCTTCTTCCTTTTCTTCCTCCCCAAAATATTTAAAAAGGCTCTTTAATTCCAACTCTTTAAATAACTGGTATGCATCCTTTGTAAAAAGTGTTCCAATCTTTGCATCTTTAAAATCATAAGAAATATCGCAGTCTTTTTTAATTGTCGCAAGATCTTTGCTCATAATTGCCTGTTCGTAGTATTCCTGCAGATTATTTTTAGCACGTGCAGGCTTAACCTCTTCGATATGATCATGAGCATTCTCAATAGAATGATATTCCTTAATAATCTTTGCGGCTGTCTTTTCCCCGATTCCAGGAACTCCAGGAATATTATCAGAAGTATCTCCCATAAGCCCTTTCATATCAATGAATTCTGTTGGGCTCACGCCGTAAAGTTTGCGGACATCTTCCTCATAATAGTCCTCTGTTACCGTACCAGATGCCTTGGTCTTTGGAATCTTAATTTTTACTTTTTTTGTCGCAAGCTGTAATAAATCCCGGTCTCCAGATACAATAGCCACATCAAATCCAGCTTCCTCGGCTTCTTTTCCGATTGTTCCCAAAATATCATCTGCCTCAATGCCTGCCTGCGTGATAATCGGGATTTCCATTGTCTTTAAAACTTCCTTCATCAACGGAACCTGCTCATGTAATTCCGCTGGCATTGGCTTTCTCGTCCCTTTATATTCTTTATATTTTATATGACGGAAGGTCGGTTCTTTCCGGTCAAATGCCACAAGAAGATGCGTTGGCTTCTCTTCTTCGACATAGCGAAGCATGATATTTAAAAAGCCAAGAACCGCATTCGTATGCTTTCCCTCGGCATTCGTCAAATCCGGCAGCCCATAAAACGCCCTGTTTAACAGGCTATGTCCGTCCAACAGCATAATTTTATCTGCCATTCTTTCCTCCTAAACTTTATTTATGTACTCTCGGAATTTTATCACACAATCAAATGCTGAAAAGTTCTGAAAATACATAATTTAACAATTATAACATAAACATATTTTTCAATTTCTTTATAATTATTCAGCAAAATAATACAACAGCCCACAACTGAATACAGACATTTCTTTCTTCAGTGCAGGCTGATGTATCGTATCATTCTTATTTCTTTTCCCTAATGATACAATGCAATGGATAAAACATCACAGCAACATTGCAGAAATCAGATACGCAAACATCCATATTAAAATCGCCGCCGTGACAAGAATTGTTATGATTTTCGCTATATGTTTACGCTTTGCTTCTCTTTCAATCTCTACATAACGACTTTCTACTTCATTCTGAAGCTTCTTCCTAAAATCCGCAGCCAGTTCTTCTCCTTCATCGAGCTGCTTTAATCCAACAAGCATCACATAATATATTTCTAATTCTTCCCAGCAATCTTTACAATCTCGGACATGCTCGATAAAAGCCCTTGTCTCTTCTTTATCTAACTTATTATTAATAAAATTCAGTACCATGGACTGTGCGTTCTGACAATTCATATGTTTCTCCAGTTTCAATATTTTATAATTATTAAGACATTACTTAGAGTATGTTTGTATCCCAGAGCGTGTTTGAAAAATGCTTTCTGCAAGATGTGCATCACAATTTGCGGGAGATTTCGCCTGAATGAGGGCGGCGTAGTGGGCTACGGCAACCGAATGAAGGCAAAATATACCGCAAATTGGGGTGTGCAGATTGCTGGAATGATTTTTCAAACACGCTCTAGCATCCCATACTAAAACGATTTTCAAATCGAAAATATCAGATTTATTAATCCAGCATTAATAAAGCTTATCTAACACTTCATCAGCAATCTTAAATGTATGTTCCTGTGCCGGGAAGGAGCTGTCCTTTACTGCGGCATCATAATCTTTGAATGCCTGTGACATAATCTCCCCTACATTTGCAAAGCTTCGTACAAACTTCGGTGTAAAATCAGAAAACATAGAGAGCATATCTGCATAGACAAGAATCTGTCCATCGCAGCCCTCTCCTGCTCCGATTCCAATCGTAGGAATATGTAACGCCTCTGTTACCTTGCGGGCAAGTTTGGCTGGAACACATTCTAAAACAACAGCAAATGCTCCTGCTTCTTCTACTGCCTTTGCGTCTTCAATAAGCTGCTGTGCTGCCTCTACAGTTTTACCCTGTACTTTAAATCCACCAAATGCATTGACGGACTGTGGAGTGAGTCCAAGATGTGCCATTACTGGAATAGAAGCATCAGTGATTGCCTTAATCTGTGGACACACACTTTTTCCACCCTCTAACTTCACACAGTCACACTGTGTCTCTTTCATAATCTTTCCGGCATTTACAACTGCATCATAAACAGAAGTCTGATAAGAAAGGAAAGGCATATCTACTACTACTAAAGAATTCTTTGCTCCTCTTGCAACAGCAGCTCCATGATGAATCATATCTTCTACTGTTACTGGGATTGTAGTATCATATCCTAAAACAACATTTCCGAGGGAATCTCCAACTAAGATTCCGTTAATTCCTGCAGCATCTTCTAACTTTGCTGTGGAATAATCGTATGCTGTCAGCATAGAAATCTTTTCACCTTTATCTTTCATTGCCTGAAAAGTTGTTACCGTGTTCTTCATTATATACCTCCTGATTCGCTGTCCCTATGTTGTTGTCATGCAACCCTCACACAAAATCTTCGCTTCATCAAATCATCATCTGATAAAATCGCGAAATGATTTGTGGTCAGACAGTCTTACTCATTTCCGAGAATGTGTTTTAGCCTTCCATAATCTCTGCCCGGATTTTTCTTTTCTCCTATGGAAATAAGAACTTCTGACAAAAGGCGATAAATCATTTGCTGTTTCTCATCCAGACAGTTCAAATGCTTTTCCACGGTCTTTACATCGGCTCTTTCCACCGGACCAGTGAGACTATTTACAGTTCCACGCTCTGCAATATGCTGCATATTTCCAAGCATAATTGGAGCTAATGCCTTAAGCGCACTCTCTTCATCAAACCCACACTCCTGCATCAGATCAAGACTTTCCTGTATCAGTGCAACCACATGATTACTGCATACGGCGGCAGCACAATGATATTTCACTTTATCCTTTGCTGCTATATAACGCACCTCATTCCCAAGATTATTAAAAATCCCGGCGATTTCTTCCCGATGCTTCTCATCGCCTTCTATTACAAAATACGCATGTGATAGCTCTTTGTAAGAATTGTACTTATCGCTGACTGCAAAGAGCGGATGGACAGAATATCCGAAAGCACCACACTTATCAATTCCGGGAAATGCATCTCCGGCTGATAAAGCACCACTGCAATGACATATAAACTTTCCCTCAAGGGACATATCCTTAATCTGATTCCATACAATCGTAATCAGATCATCAGGAACAGTAAGAAACAGAGTATCACTTTCTTTTACAATTGTGTCTAAATCTTTTATAAAAGCTGTCGCTGTAAAATCTGCCGCTTCTTTTGCAAGATTCTCGTTCACATCGTAATATCCTGTTACTTTCAGATTATTTAATCTGAAATACTTACCAAGGGAACACCCAACTTTCCCTGCACCTATAATTCCTGTTCTCATATTTATCACCCTGCCTTTCGCATGGTGATACTCCGAGTCTTATTCCTAAAGGATATAAGCTCAATACCTGTCAGTTACACGCGGTATGGTTTCGCTAACGAATACCATCCATAGTTACCTACACACTATACCATTTTAAAATACATTCGTAAATAAACTTTTTGAAAAAAATTGTTTATTTTTTAACACAAAAAATTCCACAATACTATATTGCCATTTGCAGCCTCTGATCAAATGGAGAAGTGAAGAAACACTCCCCACGCATTCAGACAGCGCAAACGTAATATAGTATTGCAGAACTCTCGTCTGTGTTAAACACGATACATTTTATAAATACTTCTTCAGAGTTTCTACTTTATCAAGTCTTTCCCATGGAAGATCCAGATCATTACGTCCAAAATGACCATAAGCTGCAGTCTGTTTGTAGATTGGTCTTCTTAAGTCAAGCATTTTAATAATTCCTGCTGGTCTTAAGTCAAAGTTTTCGCGGATCATATCTACAAGTTTTTCTTCTGCAATCTTTCCTGTTTCAAAAGTATCTACCATGATAGATGTAGGCTGCGCTACACCAATAGCATAAGATAACTGAATCTCACACTTATCTGCGAGTCCAGCTGCAACAATATTCTTTGCCACATATCTTGCAGCGTATGCAGCAGAACGGTCTACCTTTGTACAGTCTTTACCGGAGAAAGCTCCACCGCCATGACGTGCATATCCGCCATAAGTATCTACGATAATCTTTCGTCCTGTTAAACCACTGTCTCCATGTGGTCCACCGATTACAAATCTTCCTGTTGGGTTAATGAAGAACTTTGTATTATCATCAACCATATTTTGTGGAAGAATCGGATCAAACACATACTTTTTAATATCTTCATGAATCTGTTCCTGTGTTACATCAGGATCATGCTGTGTAGAAAGAACAACAGCATCTAAACGATCTGGCTTACCATTCTCGTCATATTCTACAGTAACCTGTGTCTTTCCATCTGGTCTTAAATAAGATAATGTGCCATCCTTACGAACCTTTGTAAGCTGTCTGGATAACTTATGTGCTAATGCGATAGGATATGGCATATATTCTTCTGTTTCATTGCTGGCATAACCAAACATCATACCCTGATCACCGGCACCAATTGCCTCTAATTCTTCATCACTCATCTTATTCTCTCTTGCTTCAAGTGCCTTATCAACACCCATAGCAATATCGGAAGACTGCTCATCTAAGGCTACCATAACACCGCATGTATCTGCGTCAAAACCGTATTTACCTCTTGTATATCCAATCTCTTTGATCGTATCACGAGCGATTTTCTGAATGTCTACATAAGCATTCGTTGTCACCTCACCCATGACAAGTACAAGACCTGTTGTCATAGCTGTCTCACAGGCAACACGACTCATTGGGTCTTTTTCCATTAATGCATCAAGTATTGCGTCAGAAACCTGATCGCACATCTTATCCGGATGTCCTTCTGTTACAGATTCTGATGTAAATAATCTTCTTTCCATTGTACTATTCATCTCCAATTCTTAATTTACAGTACCTGTTTTATAAATAAACTTATTGGTTTCTTTCTCAGAATTAACTTCTTCAATTAATCCTCCGAGAGCACGAAGCTTCTCATCAAATCGCTCATACCCTCTCTTAATATAACCAATCTGAGTTACCGTTGTATATCCTTCTGCCGCAAGCCCTGCGATAACAAGCGCTGCTCCGGCGCGGAGATCCGGCGCTGCCACCGTAGCTCCTGTATATTTTTCAACACCATGAATAATCGCAGTGTTACCTTCTACCATCTTTATATTGGCACCCATACGGCGAAGTTCTTCTACGTAACGGAAACGATTCTCAAAAATACTTTCTGTAATCGTACTTGTTCCGGTAGAAAGCCCCAGAGTAATTGCCATCTGCGGCTGCATATCCGTAGGGAATCCAGGATATGGAAGGGTCTTGATCTGTGTATTGCAAAGTCGCTGTGTTGCCACAACTCTTACCGCATCATCAGACTCTTCAATCTGTGCTCCAATCTCAGACAGCTTTGCGGAAATCGTCTCTAAATGCTTAGGAATGACGTTCTTAATCAGAACATCTCCCCTTGTAGCCGCCGCTGCCATCATAAATGTTCCTGCTTCAATCTGATCCGGAATCACAGAATATTCTGTATCGTGGAACTTCTCCACCCCTTTAATACGAATCACATCTGTTCCAGCACCACGAATATCTGCGCCCATACTGTTTAAGAAGTTCGCTACATCTACGATATGTGGTTCCTTAGCTGCATTCTCGATAACGGTATTCCCCTGTGCCAATGCTGCTGCCATCATAATATTGATCGTTGCTCCAACAGAAACAACGTCTAAATAAATACGACTACCTACAAGCTGTTCTGCCTGTGCGATAATCATCCCATGCTCAATCTTTACTTCTGCTCCAAGCGCACGAAATCCCTTAATATGCTGATCGATCGGACGGCTTCCGATATCACATCCTCCTGGAAGAACAACCTGCGCCTTTTTATATTTACCAAGAAGAGCACCGATCAGATAATAAGATGCTCTAATCTTTCTGATATATTCATTATCTACAATCAGATCACCGGCAGAATCAATATCCTTTCCGCTGATCACTACTTCGTTATCCCCTTTACGTTCAATACGGGCTCCGATTCCTTCCATTGCCTGTAAAAGAACATTCGTATCTCTGACATTTGGCATATTATCAATTAAACATTCTCCATCTGTCATAATTGCTGCTGCCAGAATTCCAAGCGCTGCATTCTTTGCTCCACCAATTACAACTTCACCAACTAACGGATTACCACCTTTAATAATATACTGTTCCATTTCGCACCTCTATAATCTATTCTAAACGTTATTATTCTTAACACTAATTTTCAAACTAAAGTAAAATCAAATAAAATTCCAGGTAAAATATCTCTACCAAAAAAATGGAATTCCTATTCCAAAGATTACTCTTTATATTTTATACAAAAAATAAATTAAAAATAAAATTATCGTAATCCTGTTTCAAAAATTCCTGTCATGATATTTTATATCTCAAACAATATGTACTTTTCTTCACAATTCAAACTAAACCTAGAATCATTTTATTATATCATATTCTCTCGTTTATTGTAAATCAAAAATTGTTACAAAATAAACATCTTAGTTTATTTATTTTTTCTCTTTTTTTTCTTTTTGCGAACAGAATATCCAAATGTCCCCAAAGATTCTCCCAATCCAAAATATGTTCCATGAGAATATACAATCGGCGCCGCCTTCTCCAAATGAAACGTGCCCTTCTCATCCATATAGGTATCATCTACTGTCACATGTACAACGTCTGCTATAAACATTGTATGCGAACCAAGTGCCACTTCTTCTCTGACACGACACTCAATATTCACCGGACTATCTTCAATCACAGGCGCATTGATTTTCTTTGCCTCTCCCTTTTTCAGATCGGTCTGCTCAAACTTATCCATATCCCGTCCGGAACGAACACCACAAAAATCCGTAGCCTTCGCAAGCTTTTCTGTGGTAAGATTCACCACAAACTCTCCCGTTTCATGCAGCGCTTTATGAGAATGTCTCTCCGGACGAACAGAAATATAGAGCATGGGCGGATTGGTACATACCGTTCCTGTCCAGGCAACTGTTATAATATTATCATTCCCTTCTTTATCCCTTACCGATACCATGACCGCCGGAAGAGGATATAACATATTACCCGGCTTAAAATCTAACTTACCCATACTCTTTCCCTTCTATTTCTATTTGTATTTCTATTTGTATTTCTTTTCTGTTTCTATTCTTATTTCTGTTTTCTGTTTCTTTTATTTTTATTATTTACTTTTGTTTCCAAAGTATTCTTCTACCCGTATTGTTAGATTGACTTTTTAATAGACTGTCTGATCTCTTCTAACTGTTCTCCTGAAATCTCCTGCTGTGGCCAGTTAAGATTCAGTCCATCACCCTCATAACGAGGAATCAGGTGAAGATGAAAATGATTTACCGTCTGTCCCGCAACTTCTCCATTATTCTGAACAAGATTCAAACCGTCGCATTTTAATGCATCCTTCATTGCTCTTGCAATACAAGTAGCCAGTGCAAATAACTTTCCGGCTGTCTCGCCATCCAGATCATAAATATTATCAAAATGTTCCTTTGGTATAATCAGACAATGTCCCTTTGTTGCCGGATTCACATCAAGAATTACTGTGAAATGGCTGTCTTCATAAACTGTAGCAGAGTGAATCTCTCCTTTTGCTATCTTACAGAATAAACAATCTTCTTTTATCATTATTACAAACACACCTTTCTTTTTCTTTACTAATAATGTATATATTAAAACCCTTTAAAACTTAAAAATCAACGTTGCCAGAGGCGGGACGGATATTTTAATCGAATACGGTCTTAAATCCCAACATTCCGAAACGGCTTTCACTTCCTGATGCTCTCCGCGGCCTTCGCCACCAAATTCTACTGCATCACTATTAGAAATCAAAGTATATTTACCATTTTTCGGAATGCCGACCCGATAATGCTTCTTCCCCTCTTCACTAAAATTACATACAAACAGCAGATTATCTCTTCCGGATGGCGACTTCCTTATAAAACTTAAAATGAAAGATTCTGCATCCATCCCATTAATCCACTCAAAAGGAGCACGCATTGGGTCATACTCATAAAGGGCAGGATATTCCTGATAAATCCGAAGCAGTGACTTCACATATTCCTGTGAAGAAATATTCTCATGTGAATGCAAGTCCCATGCCTTTCTTCCTGGAACTCCCATCAAATAACCATAAGACATCCTGACTCCTGTTAACTTATCATAATCACAAGAAGCCTTCTTGTCAATGAAAGATTCTTTAAAAAGATTATTTTTCTCTATACTAATTTCTTTATTAAGTAATAATAACGCACGAGAAAAATCCCCGTTCATCAGTGGCTGTGACAACTGAAAATATTCTTTCTTCCTGCTATGAATATCTGCCTTTAAATACTTATCTACTCCTGCCTTTATTTCCAGATTCCATTCAAAATCAAAGAAACTTTTCAAATCTTTATCCGTTGTCTGCTCTCCGATAAATAAAATATTACTGTCTTCTTTTTTAATTACTTCTTTGGCCTTTTTTAAAAAATCAGCAGCACCTTCACTTAATCCTCGAAATACAAATCCATCCATATGATATTCCCGAATCCAAAAAAGAATATTTGCAAGAAGATAATTTATGGCCTGTGGGTTTTTCTTTTCAAAAAGGTTCACCGCCCTCCTTAAATATTCCGGTGATATTTCTAACAAAACCCCGATATTTCTTTTATGAGAACGGTTAACAAAAAAACGCATTGTATCGGGTGTATTCCCATAAAAAGCCGGTTCAAAAAAGCCTTTATGCGCCCCAAGTTTTTCTCCTTCTGACGTTCCACGAAGCAAAATATGTGTATGTCCCATATCCTGTACAGTTTCCTGTACCTTCTCATCCGGAGAATCCAATTCACTGATCCGGACTTCACAAACAGACATAGGTCTTTTTAAAACATTTCCTCGATATCTTTCAGAAAGCCATCTCATATCCTCCCAGTGAAATCGCTTAAGATCAAACATTCTTGAGGCACCGTTCTCTTTTTCCTCATTCATAACGGCATAAGGATCAACCATCTGTGTAATCTCCCCCTGTGCATTTTTCACTTCAAATTTATAAAACTGCCCACAGGAAAGTCCCGGAATAAACAACTCAAAAATATCAGAATTCTTCATCTTGTGCATCGGATACAGCATTCCATTCCAGAAATTAAAATCTCCAACGACACTGACACGTTTAGCGCCCGGTACCCATACTGCAAAATACATTCCCTCGGTATCTCTAAGCTTCACTTTATGACACCCCATCTTATGATATACCTCAGTCCAGATTCCCTTTGAAAACATTTTTTCCTCTTCTTCGGTAATCAGTCCTTCATAACTATAGGGATCATTACAGATATACGTATTACCATCATGGAATGTCATATGTATCTGATAATAAAAAGATCTTTTATGCGGAAGAAACAAGGAAAATACCGGCTGTCTTTCTACGGTGTCCATCGGATAGTGTTTCCCATCTTCTGAAATAACTTCCATCTTTACCGCATCAGGATGATAGGCAGAGATAACTTGTCCTTCCATAATAAAATGCCGCCCCAGTAAATCTTTAGGTTTACTGCAATTACCAAAAACCAATTCCATAACCTGGTCTTTTTTTATAACTTCGCTGATTTCGTATCTCATGCCGTTCCCTCCTCTTTTCAGTTTCTTTTCAAAACAGGCATCTATATATCAATATATTCAAATATGCCTACTGTAATTCCTGTTTGAATAATTCTATATCATGAATCGTTCACCACTCATCATTCCTTTACATAGCTATAGTTATCTATAGTTATATTATAATTTTTTTGCGCAAGGAAGTCAATAAATGGCAAAAAAGAAGAAACCCTGAATACAAAAACCGCATCCAGGATTTCTTCTTTTATTCATTTATAGCAACTAAATTTAGGAAATTAACTTTGAACAACATACGACGTAATTACTTACTTTCTACCGGTTTTCTTAAAAGTCCGAGCATGATTGCTCCAACGATAGCACCGATTAATAAAGCTACGATATACATTAATGCATGTCCTACTACAGGGAATACGAAGATTCCACCATGAGGTGCCATCAATGTACACTTAAACGCCATAGATAACGCTCCGGCTACTGCAGAACCGATTACACAGGAAGGAATAACGTGGAGGGGATCTCCTGCTGCGTATGGGATTGCTGCTTCTGAGATAAAGCAAAGACCCATGATCGCATTAACTGGTGCTGTTTTTCTATCATTGTCTGTAAATTTATTTTTAAATACCCAGGAGGAAATTGCAATGGCAATCGGAGGAACCATTCCACCTACCATAACGGCTGCCATAATCATATAACCTGCCTCTGTCTGATATGCTAAGGAAGCTGTACCAAATACATATGCTGCCTTGTTAAATGGACCACCCATATCAATAGACATCATACCACCAACAATAACTCCAAGTAAGATACTATTTGCTCCTGATAAGGAATTTAACGCATCAGCAAGCAACTGATTTAACCAGGAGAAGAATGGATTGATTGCGAACATAATCACACTGACCAATAATAATCCAACTACCGGGTAAATTAACATCGGACGAAGACCATCCATGGAATCTGGCATTTTCTCTGTAATCTTTTCTAAAGCTAATACAAGATAGCCTGCTAAGAAACCTGCAAATAATGCGCCAAGGAAACCACCGGAAATTACTGTAACATCCGGATTAAAACAAGAAGCAAATGTTGTTCCTGCACTTGCAACAGAACCACCTACAAAACCAACCATTAAACCTGGGCGGTCTGCGATACTCATTGCAATAAATCCTGCAAGGATTGGAAGCATAAAGTTAAATGCCACACCACCTGCTGTCTTAAAGAATGCCGCTGCCGGTGTGTTCATACCAAAGTTAGAAGGATCAATAGAATAATCATCTAACAGAAAAGCAATCGCAATAAGAATACCACCACCGATTACGAATGGTAACATATGAGAAACTCCATTCATCAGATGTTTATAAATCTGACGACCAAAGCTTTCATCTCCATCTGAAGATGTGCTTGCTACTTTTCCACCTTCATGATGATAAATCGGTCCGTCACCTTTTACTGCTCTCTCAATTAATTCCTGAGATTTATGAATACCATCGGAAACCTTTACTTTAATAACTGGTTTACCGTCAAAACGAGCCATTTCTACATTTTTATCTGCCGCAATAATAATTCCATCGCAGGCATCGATTTCTTCCTGTGTCAGAATATTTTTTGCTCCTCCGGAACCGTTTGTTTCTACTTTAATAGAAATTCCTAATTCCTTACCTTTTTCTTCAAGTGCTTCGGCTGCCATATAAGTATGTGCGATACCTGTTGGACATGCAGTTACTGCAAGAACCTGGTATCCGGCTTTCTTTGCAGGAGCTTCGGCTGCCTGTGCTGCCTTGTCTTCTTCTCCGTATTTTTCTGTTTCCTTTTCATCAATTGCTGCTAAAAATGCATCAACGTCTTTGGCAGATAATAACTTTTCACGGAAAGCAGGATCCATTAAAATAGTAGATAATCTGGATAATGCTTCCAAATGAACATCAGAACCTTCTGCAGGAGCTGCAATCATAAAGAAAAGATTGGATGGCTCTCCGTCAAGTGCTGCACAATCAACTCCAGATGGTACTGTGATTGCTGCGATACCCGGGTTGATAACCGCTTCATTTTTTGAATGTGGAATACAGATTCCCTCTGCGATTGCAGTAGGTCCTTCTGATTCTCTTTTCATGATTCCTGCTTTAAAAGCTTCTTTGTCTTCAATGTTGCCAACTTTTTTATGAAGGTCAACGAGTAAATCAAGCATCTGTTCTTTTTCGCTTACATCTGCATTAAGAACAACTGCCTCTTTTTTTAACAAATCGACAATTCTCATAATCTTTTCCTCTCTAAAAAATTAAAACTATTCGCTGATCTGTTTCAGCATCTTTTCGTACATTTCAAGAGATGCAAGTCCCTCTGAAAAAGCAGTGGCGCTTCCTGCTGCTGTACCGCTCTTTAATGCTTCTTCATAGCTTCCGCCACGAAGATAACCTGCGACAAATCCTGCCACCATAGAATCTCCTGCACCAACGGAGTTTACTACTTTGCCCTTCGGTGTTCCCATCTTAATATTCTGTCCATCTTCTGTGATAAGAATGGCTCCGTCTCCTGCCATGGAAATCAATACATTAACTGCTCCCATTTCCTGAAGCTTCTTTGCGTAATGTATGATATCCTCATCTGTTTTACAGACTGTCCCGAACATTTCCCCAAGTTCATGGTTATTTGGCTTAATTAAAAACGGATGATATTTTAAAACATTAAGAAGTAAGTCTTTTGTCGCATCCACAACGATACGGATTCCTTTTGATTCAAGTCTTGCAAGAATCTTTTCATAGATATCCTCTGGTAATGTGTTTGGAATACTTCCTGCTAACACAAGAATATCCTCTTTTGTAAGAGTATCCAGTTTTGCAAAAAGTCCATTAATTGCTTCGTCAGTAATTACCGGTCCCTGCCCGTTAATCTCTGTTTCATCACCATGTTTTACTTTCACATTAATTCTGGAATTGCCTTCTGGAAGATGAATAAAATCTGTATGAATTCCCTGTGATGCCAATCCATCTTCAATTGCCTTTCCTGTAAAACCTGCGATAAAACCAAGAGCGGTTGTTTCAAGACCAAGCGTATTCAAAATCGTAGATACGTTGATTCCTTTTCCTCCATAGAAAATAGATTCTCTTGTGGAACGATTCACATCTCCTAATTTCAGATCATCAAGAAATACAACATAATCTAAAGCCGGATTAAAAGTTACCGTATAAATCATTACTTTTGCTCCTCCTCTCGCTTTGCCCTTTCTCTCTTTTTTAATGGCTTGCTTTGTTTGTGATTAAAGTATAACAAAACAATACCTTTTATACATCTAACGAATGTCATTGAT
>OLRC01001317.1_pt1 | contig 16124 bp, 6 predicted proteins | sample 1672081 | NCBI WGS metagenome assembly OLRC01 (sample SAMEA3136643, study PRJEB25190) | human gut metagenome | biome: human gut; feature: human-associated habitat; material: faeces | place: Austria | collected 2013
TACAAGCATCTTTGCGTTATTTTTCACTTTTTTCTTGATAAACATACTCATTTGAGCTGCTTAATACTTTTGGTGTCTTACTTACAATGCTTACTTTAAATGTATCTCCATTCTTAAGATCCTTCTTTGAAACCTCCAGAAGATGTTCATTATGATACGTTGTATTGATCTTCACATCGCCAACATAAACCTGACAGAAGTTCGTAAAATTATTTCCTACAATAAAAACACTGTCCTTTGTCTCATATGCCTTAGTCACAGTAAGTGGACGGATTCCAAATTTAAGATTTGTCGCCTTGTATGGATTCTGCTGGTTCCATACATACTGTTTGCCATATAGCATATCATATTGAAGATTCTTCATATCTTTCTGATAATTCTTTGTTCCTTTTCTTGTCTGATGAAAACTATTCATGATTCCTGTATGAATATTACACTTATTAAGAACTTCTGATCCAAGATCATATGCCTCGATCGTTCCATCCTGTTTCTTTAGTCCAATATTATCCCACATAAAATAACTTGTCTGGTATTTGTTTCCATATGTCAGATCCTCATCTTCAATATCCAGACTTGGCAGATGATCACCATACATGCAAAGAATTGTTGGTTCACCACGTTTTTCTAATGCTTTAACCAGTCTTCCGACAAACTGATCCATCTGATAGACCTGGTTGACATAATACGTGTATTTATTCTTTAGAGCTTCATCTTTGATACCTTCAACTTTGATCTCTGGATTCTCAATGATCTGAGTTGTTGGATAATCTCCATGTCCCTGTACAGAAATACAATAAACATAATCCTGATTCTTTGTAGAATTCAGACTGTCCATGATATATCCTGTAAGGATTCCATCCTTCGCCCATCCATTTTCCGTCCATTTCCTGATATTCATACTTTCCTTCGTTGTAAATGTATCAAATCCAAGTTGTGAAAACACAAGATCTCTATCATAAAATGAAGCACTATTATCATGGATTGCAAGGGCTTTATATCCATATTGCTTTAATACAGTTGCCATACTCTCTGTCGTAGTATCTTGAAGCACTGTCTTATAAGGATATTCTGCTGCTCCAAAATGATCCAGATTCATTCCCGTGATCAGTTCAAATTCTGAATTCGCTGTTCCCGCCCCATAAGAAGGCATAGACAATTGCCCAGAAGAATACTGTTTCATATATTTATGAAAATTCTCCAATGGATCTTTATTAAATTTCAATCCTTTTACTTGCGTTACATCAAAATGTGATTCAAGCTGTACAAAAATAATATTTGGCTTCTTCACTTTCTCTTTCTTCATCTTGGCAACACTTTTTTTTGTGCGCTCTTCAATCTGTTCAATCTTCTTCTCTGAATAGTTCGATGGCTTGTCGATTCCATTCTTCAAAGCTGTAATGCAAAAACAGTATGCTGTTCCATAATCACTGAATGCAATTCTTATATTATGAATCTCCTCTGTCAACATACCACTCTTAAATCCATACGATGTTACTCCTGCAAATGCTGCCACGATCACTGCCACTTTCACAAATCCAATCTTACGATTTAACTGTTCTTCCATTGGAAGATACATATATGCTACAACAAGCAACACCAGTGCGATCAAAATTAATGCTCCGATTGCCCCGATCTCCAGAGGAGTAAAATAATTATTCATAACCGGAAGCACAGATTTCATCAATGTAATATCAACATAAGTAAATGGCGTATTTCGTGAACTTAGCATCATAAAATTCACAATCCCAACAACACTCCATAACAATGTCACTATAATATAGGTAAAAAGTCGTCTCTTAGTGATCAATGTCACAGAATATGTCAAAAATATAATAAAAATGCTGTAAAGGAACATCTTGGTCCGTTCATTCACAAACCCAACCGCACTTAGATCAAATGTCTGACGACCTAAAACTTCCAGTAAAAATGCCAGAACAACCGATAATACAAGATTACATATAATCGGATGTCTGTGAAGTTTTTCCACGATCACTTTCCCTGTATTCTTAAAAAAAGTTTTCATTCTTTTCTCCTTTATCTTCTTTTGCTGTCATAGTATTATACCATTCCTATAGCCAACTATCCAGTTTTAAGTTCTTAAAAGTTTATTAACAGCCATTTTTTATGTTATACTATTTATCATAATGAAAGTATGTAGAACATATGCGAGGTAATCAAATGTCAGCAAATGAAAAAAACAGATTTAGTGAGCTGCTTGAACAGCTGATCAATATGTCAGGTGTCAAAAGTACCGGTCTTGCCAAAGCACTGCAGTATGATGCAAGTTATATCAGCAAATGGGTCAGTGGACGCATGCTTCCCCCCGAAAAAACAAAGAAAAAAATCTTAACCGGGCTAAGCCATGAGATCGTAAATCAAAGCACTCAGGACGGTCTTGAAAATTTATACAAGAATTATCAGGTAGATTTCCCAGAAGAACTTGAAAATGTTATCTATGATAATTTGGAAATCGAATATGATTATGTCATTGATCTTCAAAACACCTGTGGATCTATGATCGCACCCGATGTCAATTTCTTTGCGTCCCTAAGTCCTGCACAGTATATTACAAAGATGCAGCATCCAGTACTCCGAAGAGTTAAGATGCTTGATATCATGGCTGAGATGGATCTTTTAAAATTAAATCACGAATACCGACTTCAGATCATGCAGGGAGATGTCCATCGAAAACTATTACATAATTACCCAGATGTTCATTTTTCTCTTGTAATCGATCTGGCACCAGATAAGATTGATGATATTTATGATTCTATTTTTATGATGAATATGCTGTCTGCTATGTCACAGGTCGATTTCTACCTATATCAGAATCAGCAGGCTTCCGGACGAATGATCTTTACGGTCAAAAACGATTTCATGATCTCTGGACTCCTGGTGAATCCTGACCGTTGTATGTCTGTAACCGTCAGCAGTAATGAGAAAAACTGTAATCCGATCTATCATGGAATCAAAGATCGCTGCACAAGAGAATCTCTTTTATGCAGGAGAACAACAATGAACGAAATGCTTACTACCCGTGACTATATGCATTCCATCCTGTCCCTCCATGCAAAATGGATCATTGGCCATATGACAGAACATTTTCTTCCCGACGAACTCTTTGATGAGATTCTTGACATGTTTAAAGCAGAGGACAACAAATTATTCTTTGATGAAAGCAGTCTCCGTTATATGCATTCCATGACTCTTCGGACGCTTGAAGAATCAGAACTTCATCTTTTGATCCATTGTCAGGCATTGTGGGATTTTGCAGTTGACGGGAATCTGGATTTTTATGACCATATGCTTCATTTGTCTCTGCCTCAGCGAAAACAATATTTTGATCATTTACTATATATATTTGATCATTCTGAAAATCTTAAGTTTAAGCTGGTCAAAGAACCTATGATCCTTGATTTTAAATATCAGATCAATCAATGTGTCTTTTTATCTGACCAGTTTTCATATCTGCGATTAAATACATATAACTGGAATAATAGCCTTGCGATCATGAACCACCCAAATCTCCGATGTATGTTTGACCGTTTCTTTCAAAGTGCATGGTGTGATGAAGATAAAGATCTGTTGACGAGTCATGATGAAATTCATTCATTTCTTGTCCATATTATTCAACAGATAAATATTCTCGATGAAATACAACTTTAAATAATCTTTTAACATCTCTGCAACATGTGATAAAACCGTCGTTTTTTGCATGTTGCAGTTCTTTTTTGTATAAAAATCAATAAATTCATTTTTTTATCAACTTTATTCCGTTTCATTCATTCTTTTCTATGATACACTAGAGTCCAACATTAATCTGACTAATATTTTAATACAAATAAATTAATGCAGAAACTAGAAAAGAGGTTATAATGATGAGTATTGAACAAAAGTTAACTGGTAAACCAAGTATTGACCGTCCATGGCTGCAGTATTATCCAAAAGAACTGATTGAAAATCTTTCTGTTCCAGATACTACAGTCTATGAATACCTGATGCAGAACTGTCCTGGAGATGATGTTGCTGCCATTCACTATTATGGACGTGATATCACTTGGAAAGAAATAAAAGAAGAAACAGATAAAGTCGCACGTTCTTTAAGAGCAATCGGTTTCGGGGAAGGTGACGAAATCCCTATGTTCTTAAAATCCGTACCTGAATTTATCTGTCTGCTGTTAGCAGCTGAAAAAATCGGTGCTTCTCTTCTCTGCCGTGACAATACAATTGAAGAAAATGTTGCTGCAGTTGAGAAAGCTGGTTCAAAAATGATCTTCGCACATGACTTCCTTTCACAGGAAGATTTCAATAAATTCCGTGCCGTTGGTGTTCGTGGAGCTGTTCTTTTAAATCCTCTGCGCAGTGCTGACCGCTCAACAATCCCTGATTACAGCTGGGATTTCCTGGATTCTCACTATACAGATCATCCAGCTTATGGTCCTTGTACAATGTCATGGGATGAATTCCTTGAATTAGGAAAAACATTTACTGGCCAGGTCGATGCCCCAAAAGACATCCACCGTCCCTTGTTCCGTGCATATACTAGTGGATCAACTGGCCCATCTAAGCAGGTAATTCATTGTGCCTATTCTATGGTTGGAACTGTACATCAGATGAATTTTTATGGTTCTTCTGACGAATTTCGTCCAACATGGATGGTAACTTTATTACCTCCATCCTTGGTTGCTGTTGTTGTTTCCATGGTATTACTTCCACTTTCATCCAACAAACTGCTGATTCTTTGTCCATTTGTTGCTGCTGAAGATGTGGATCTTGAAATGATGCGTTATCGTCCAAACTGCTGGCCATCAATTCCTATGTTCATTGAATTAGTGATGCGTAACGGACGTGTTCCTGATGATTATGATCTGTCTCATTTAATCTCTGTTGGTGCAGGATGTGAAGCATACAATAATAATCAGTTAAAACGTGCACAGAAATTCTTAGATGATCATAACTGTAAAACTCGTTTTACTACTGGATACGGATGCAGTGAAGCCGGTTCAAACATAGGACTTCCTATGCCTACTCCTCATCCAATCGGAAACGGAAACGTTGGAATTCCTATGCCACTGACAACAATTTCTATCTTCCAGCCAAACACAGAAGAAGAATGCACTTATAATCAGTTAGGTGAGATCTGCCAGTGCGGACCTGGAACAATGATCGGATATGATAACAAAAAAGCAACTGATAATGCGATCAAAATCCATTCTGATGGTAAGAGATGGTTACATACAGGTGACATTGGTTATATGACAGAAGATGGAACAATCTTCTCATTAACACGTGGAAACGCTCCTCGTTACGGTGGTGGAGATCTTGCAACTCTTCCAATGGAAAATCTTCTTGCCGATGCAGAAATCCCTGGAATCGATGATGAATTTTTCGTAATCATCCCTGATGAAGAACATCACCGCTGCTTCGTTCCATATTTATTTGTTGTCTTAAAAGATGGTTATACGATTGACGATATCCGCGAAAATGTCGCAGACTGCTTAGAGCCATATATGCAGCCAGTTGATATCATCGCACTGGATGAACGTCCATTCTTCCACTTTAAGACAAACCGTATCGGTTTAACAAAAGATATTTTAGATGGAAAATTCGAATAATCTTTCGAGTTATCTTATATAATAAAACAAATATAACATAAAAGAAAAAGGAATCCATTTTTCATTTGGATTCCTTTTTTATTACATTTATCGCATTATTTATTACAGATAAGACTTTTCTAAAACCGTTTTTTCTTTACAACTACTTTAACTGTTACACTCTTTGTACCGCCTTTAACGGTTATCGTACAGGTTCCTTTCCCTTTTGCTATGATCTTTCCATGACTACTGACTGTCGCAATTTTACTATTTGATGTTTTATAAGTAATCTCTTCATTTGCAGTGACTGGTGTTTTCTTTACGATCAGCTGATATGTTTTTCCTGCTTTTAATGTCACTGTTTTTTTGTTAGCTTTCAGTGTCTTGATCGCTATTTTCTTCTGTACAACTACTTTTACCTTACTTGTCGTACCGCTTTTCATTGTAACTGTAATATAACAGGTTCCTGCTGCTTTTGCTGTAATCTTACCATTCTTATCAACTGTTGCGATCTTTTTATTGGATGTCGTCCATTTTAATACTTTATCTGTCGCAATCTTTTTGCTTACCGTTAGTTTATATGTCTTTTTTGGAAGCAGTGTGATCGTTTTCTTTGATAACGTGATCGGTGGTTTCGTTACGGTTACTGTACATTTTAAGTTTGCTTTGCTCTTTGTCGTGACGGTTACTGTAACTTTTCCTGTTTTTACTCCATAAATCTGACTACCGCTTACACGGATGATTCCTGATTTTGAGACTTTCACAGCAATCACTGTATCCCCTGGATAATTTGAATTCAGCTTGATCTTCTTGCCTTCTGTAACATAAAGATTCATCGTACTCATTTTTAGTATAACTTTCTTTACTGCCTTTGGAAGCATCTTCGCGCGTCCGTCGTTATAGGATTTGCCCTGAAATGTACATCCTGCTCTATATTCCTTGATTCCTTGTTCGAGACAGTTACTTTCTTTCACGACTTTTGAAGTCACTTTACAATCAACTTTTTCTACATTTCCACAGACAGAACAGACAAATTCAGCCTGACACGTCTCTTTATCATCACTCCAGTAAAATTTTGGTCTCTGGTCATATTGATGTACTTTTACACTAAATGATGTGACATGATTACAGTAGGTACAACGATATTTCTTAGAGTTTGAATCGTATACATAATGGTGATTAACGATATCACTTGTCTCTTTTCTTGTTCCTTCTTTAATCTTTCCACAGATTTTGCAGCGTTCTTCGGTAAATCCTTTTCTGATACAAGTTGGATCTATATGGACTGTCTCATATTCGTGTTCGTCACTTTCCAGATGTTGCATATCTATGGTTTCTTTGACATTCGCACACTTTCTAAACTGCCTACTGTAACGAATACTCTCTCCCAAATATCCATAATACGGGATAAAATTCACCGCTTCGCTTTCATAAGAATATTTACCCGTCAAATTCGTTGCAAGAGCGACATACATCTTTCCATCATTTTTGATAGAAATTCCTGCGATCGGGCGTTCTGTGAAGTTAAAATTCGTATTATCGCCTGCTTTATCTGTCAGGAAAAATGCTTCTCTGACTGGTGTGACATTTTCATCTTGTTTTACATACAGTTTATTATATTCTTTGACCTTGGTGATACTTGCATCCTCCAGAGAATATTTATAGATCTTATTTCCCATATTAAAATACAAAGATCCATTATACCAGCTGACACTATGCTGAAGTGCCGGATAGATCTTATTATAATCGATATCTTTTTGATACTCTTCTTTTAACTCTTCATTTGTCTCAGAAAGAGTTCCATCCATCTTATAGACTTGCCCGCTCTCATAATCGATCAATGTTTGTAATTCTCCAGTTTTGCGGTCACGCATCGTCAACTGGTCTTTTTTATCAATATAATGATAGCTTTTTTCCTCTTCCGATACATTCGTTGTGTCTACCTGCGGAAGAACATAATACCAGTAATCCTCATCATAGGATAGCTCTGATGTGACATGACTATACCATTCGTTTTTGTATGTAGTATTGACGCATTTGTCTTTATAAGCGCTGTCAATGGCACTTTCTTTGATATTCAGCCATTTCTCCATATCTTCCTGTGTATACAAGAAAAACTGATGACTGCAGTTTCCATCCGTCTGTGTTCTTAATAATACAACCTGATCAAATTTGATATCGTCAAAACTTGGATCTAAATAATACCATTTTCCTTCCAGTTTGATGACATTCATATAGTGAGGATTTCCTTTGATATACTTTGCGTAGTCGATCATATAATCATCGCCTACTTCTTCTTTTGTCTTCCATGTGCCATCTTCATGTTTATAAATCTCTGGATACATGTTCTGAACAAGATATCCATAGGCTGCCGCATAGCCAAGACAAATTGCTTTTCCCTGATTGAGTGCACCAAACGCTGTACTTGACAACAGACCGCCTCCGCCATTTCCGTTCTTCTCCAGATAATCTGTGTCAAATGTGGCTCGTCTTGCAAGTTCATCATGCACCACCAGAAGTTTCTCAATCTCTGTCATCTGATCATCAGTCTTTGCAAGGATTTCATCTTTGATCTTTAGAAGATCTTCTCCATAGTACTGCACATACATCTCCAGTGCCTGTTTGATCCCGCAGATTGTCTGATCCAATTGTTCCATATCAAGGTTATCTTCGTCAAGATCAGCCAGTCCTATGATTGCTCCAAGTGGTGTCTCTTCTGTATCTTTATCCGTAAAATATGGAACTGCAACACCAAAATAGTCTGGATTATCTTCAAAATACTTTTGAAGCTCTGCATAATCGCTGATCACCTGCTGTTTTAATTGTTCCTGTGAATCATTTGTGGAATCGTCTTTCGAATCATCCGCAGAACCAAAATCGTCAGAACTTTCATCAAGTTCATTCACCTGTTTGATCACAGACTGATAGCTCTCATCTGTCTGCACCTTAATCTTTGATACAATTCCGTCTTCATTTGTCTTATAAGTGCATTTCATCAGACCTGCTGCACCGTAATCTTTCTGGAGCCCTGTTACGATCTTCTTTGCCTGATCTTCTTTTAACTGGTATTTTGAAATATCAATGGATTGTCTGGTATCTTTTCCAAACAATTGCTGCTTGATGACTTTTTGTGCGATGCTTGTCTTATCTTGTGCATTTACATGAGCGCCTTGAGATTTAAGAGATAAACAGGCAAACATCGTTATCATCATTATTCGTTTTATTATTTTATGTTTCTTCATCACATAAACTTCCTAAAAATGGCAATATACCCCGATCACAGTCAATGCTGCAATCGGAGCATATAAAATCTCATGTTATTACTTCTTGATCTTTACTTTTTTCTTACCACTCCAAGCACCATAATATGTTGTACCTGAAACTTTCTTGTAAGCTCTGATTCTGACGTAATATGTTTTGCCTTTTTTCAGTTTGCTAATTGTTTTGCTCTTAGATTTTACGGAAGCACTGACTTTCTTTGTTGTCTTACCTGTTACATATTCAATCTGGTATCCAGTACACTTAGAATTCTTCGCCCATTTTACATAAAGTTTCTTACCTTTTTTGTTTGTAAGGCTTGATACTTTCATTGTGCTTAAGCGGTATCCTGTCTTCGCATTTGAGTAAGCACTGCTTACTGTCTGGTTTCCATTGTAGTATGCAACAACTTTGTATACATATTTCTGTCCGTTCTTTGTAGCTTTCTTATCATTGTATTTTACAGTCTTGTAAGATTTCACAGTTGTAGCTTTTGTAAACTTCTTACCATCTGTGCTGCGGTATACATAGTATCCACTTGCTTTGCTTACTTTGTTCCAAGAAACTGTTACATAGCTTGATGCATTTACAACACTTGTTACTTTTGTTGCTTTTGGACTGATTGTAAGTTTTACAGATTTACTTGTTGCTCCTGTGTAGCTGTCATCTCCTGCTACCGTTGCTTTTACATAGTAAACACCTGGATTTACATGAGATGTTACTTCTTTTGTACACTTACTGTCAGAGTAATATTTGTATGTCACTTTTCCTGCAGATCCTACTACAGTTGCTGCATCTACAGAAATTGTTTTTCCTGTATATGTTGCTGTCTTCGCCTTTAATGTAATCTTGCTTACTGTCTTTTCATGTCCGCATACTTTACATACACCATTCTCATCATAATCATGACCTTTAGCTGGAATTGAAATCACTGTTTCTGGAGATTCATACTTATTATCTTTAAATGTAAATTCTGCTTTATATGTCTTTGTTCCTGCTTCTGTACATGTTGCATCTTTTGTAGCGACAGTCATCTTCGCATTGTCCTGAGGATCATTTTCTGTTGCTTTCAAAATCTGTTCATCTGTACATCCAGCATTTTCACACTTAAATGTTGCTAAGATAAACTTGCTTCCATCGTCACCCTGTAATTCACTGTATGTTGGTTTCCCATATTTGTGTCCTGTTGCTTTTACAACTTCTTTCTTAGTGTCTGTGTATGGTTTTCCTTCAAATTCACAAGATGCTGTGTATGTGATCTCTCCATCTTCTGTACATGTTACTGCTTTTGTATTTTCAGATTTTACTGTACACTCTACAGTTTCAACATGATCTTTGTTATTTGCACATGTGAATGTTGCTGTACATTTTGATGTTCCATCCCAGTTGAATACTGGTTCTCCATACTTATGTCCTAAAGCTTCTTTTTCATCTGCATCTTTTGTAGTTGAGTAGTCTTTTCCATTGACTGTAATTTTCGCTGTATATGCTGTCTTTCCTTTTTCTGTACATGTTGGAGCTGTAACTTCTGATGTCACATCACAATCTTTTGTGGATTTTTCTCCACAGATGCTACATGTAAATGTTGCTGTACATGACTTGTTATCGTCACCCCATTTATACTCAGGATCTTTAAGGTATACATGTTTACCTGCCTCTACAGTAACTTTCTTTGATACTTTATATTCTTTACCATCGATTGTTGCAGATGCTACATATGTAACTTCTCCACCTTTTTCACAAGTATAGTCTTCAGGTGTCTCAATCTTGATGTCTGTTGCATCAACAGTCTTTGTTACTTCCTGTGTATCTTTGTTCTGGTCATCTAATAACGCATCTAATTCTTTACCATCGCATACTGTACAAGAAATTGTGATCTTAGCACTTGTATTATCCTTATTCCATTCAGCTGTTGCATCACCATATGTATGGCCTGCTGTTTCACCTTCTGGAAGTGATTCTTTTGCATCTAAGCATTCTGTACATAAGTAGTATGTACCAGATTTTCTGTTTCCATCATCATCTTTTGTATAGTAAAGATCATTTGCTTTGATATAATGATGTCCTGTTGCTTCTGTATCTGTTTCTTTCTTTGTATCAGCTTTCACGATTCCACAGTCCGCATCTGTACAACGCTCTTCTGTAAATCCTTTTTCTGTACATGTTGGATCTACTGTTACTTTCTCGAAATTATGGGCTGATTCATCTGTTGCAGAAACTTTTGACATATCCAATGTGTCTACAAAGTTTGCACTCCACATGAATTCCTGGTTATCATTATCTCCACCTCTCTGGATTGTCTGATTACCCATCTTGTAATTCATGTATGAACTATTGTAATTTGTCTCTTCATATTTGTAGTTAGATGCATAACAATAGTTTGTTGCGATAGATACATACATCTTTCCATCATCTTTGATCGTCAATGCAGCGATTGGATGATTCTTTACTGTATGAACAGCTTTGTCTTTATCAGTTGTTACTGTATAAGACATTCCTGTAAATTCATTGTCTGTATCCTGCTGTGCAGAAACTGTATTGTATTCCTTTACTTCTGTAATCTTATCTGTATCTAAATCATATTTAAAGATCTTGTTGTTAACATTGAAGTATAATGCATTGTTATAGTACCCTGCAGAATGTGTAAGTCCTGCATATTTCTTAGAATTCACATCATTATCAACTGCAAATTCTTTTGCAACTAATTCTCCACCTTCTGTATCACTCTTTGTTTCTCCTGTAGATAAGTTAAGAAGAACTCCATCTCCATCACTTGTGTTTAATCCATCAGAGCATTTACGACGGATCAACTGTTCTTCTCCTTTTTTATAACCAGATCCTGAACTATATGTAGATGTATTCTTGATGTAATAATAGTAAGTACCATCAGTTGAAACTGGTCCCTGTGCTTTATTTACCCAAGAATTTTCATATGTTGTATCTGTTGCAACATCTTCATATAATGTATCGATGTAATCAAAGTTTCCTTTAAACTGCTTTCTTAAGCTGGTATCACTGATCAGGAAATAAGAATGTGTCATATTACCATCTGTCTCAACTCTGTTACGCTGCATACATTCTACATAAATATCATTGTAGCAAGAATCTACATAATACCATTTTCCATCAACTTTTGCTGCACTGAAGAAATGAGGGTTGTTGAAATTAGATTTCTCTCCTAACATCTCTACTTCAGAATTCCACTGGATTCTTACAAAGTCGATCATATAATCAGGTGTTCCACCTTCTTCATAGATTTCTTTTCCATCGCTGTCTAATTTAGGGGTTCCATCATCATTCTTCGCCAGTACTTTTGTTACATACTGTTTATTTCCATCTTTATCTAAGATAGCATTTCCTTCGTCATCTGTCTTCAGTTCTAACTTACCGTTAACTTCATCTTTTGTCTTCCATGTTCCATCAGCATTCTTGTATACATCTTTAAATGCACACTGTACAAGATAATTATATGCTGCTGTATAAGACATACATACAGAGTTTTTATTCGTAAGAGTTCCAAATGCTGTTGATTTATATAACTCTGCAAATGGATCTGCTGTTGCTTTCTGAACTTTAGCTTCGATTGCCTGCTGACTTGTATCTTCTGAACTAGAATTTTTCTGCTGATCCTTCATGATACTAGACATATCAAAGTTAGTGTAGTTTCCTAACCAATCATTAAGTACCAGTAATTTCTCAGCTGGTGTCATATCATCTTTGATATGAGATAATGCCTGTTTTTTAGCTGCTAGTAACTCATCTCCATGAGCCTGAACTAATCCTGGTAAAGCCTGTTTAAATCCATCAACTAACTGCTGTACCTGAGCAATTGTAACTCCACCTTCAACTCCGATTGCTGCTCTTGGAATATCAGCTACTGAAAGTAATGCACTGATTGGTCCTTCTTTTGCATCTTTGGATGTGAAGTATGGCACCGCAATTCCAAAGTAATCTGGCTGTGATTCATAGTATGTCTGAAGTTCAGCATAGCTTGCTTCTACCTGTTCCATTGTAACTTCTGAAGCTTTATCTTCATCACTGGCAGCATCGTTGATTGCTTCTAATTCGTCCACTGCCTTTAAGTATGTTGCATCTGTCTCAACATTTACAGATTCAACTTTACCTTCAGAGTTTGTTTCATAAGCAACATCTGTTAACTTAGAAAGATTGTTAGCTTTTAATACTTTGTTTGTAGCTTTCTTTACTTCTGATTTGCTTGCATCGTAAGCAGATACATCGATCTTTGTCTGGTCAGTATCAGTGATTCCTTCTTTGATCGTATCCTGTAAGCTCTGTGTTGAAGCCGCAGATTTTGCTTTGCTCTCTGTTGACTTCTTAGTTTCTGTTGTTGCTTTCTTCGCTGCTGTAGTAGCCGCTGCCTTTGTTGCACTGTCTACCGCTTTCGCTGCTGCTTCCTGCGCCTGCGTTGCTTCTTTGACTGCATCTGAAGTTGTTGTTTCTTCACTTGCTGTTGTAGAAGCGTCTGTATCCGTAGCCGTAGCAGCTGCTACTGTTGGCATAGGCATCATGCTGACATTGACTGTTAATACAGTTAACCATGCCAGAATCTTCTTCATCTTCCTCATAGTTCCTACTTTTCATGAACTCATGACCTTATTATTAATTGTTTTGCTGTTATATAAACTCACTGAGTCCTATAACACCCCTATATAATACAATCAATCAAAAATATATGCGACATCTTCCTGTTTCATGCATCTAGAAAAATACCGCAAAATGTTCTTTGATTCTTCGTATCATCATACCTATATTATATATTTGTGTGTACTTTTCGTCAATCTTTTATTTACGATTTCACAATTGCAATCATTGGTTCTTATAATAAGGAAGAAACTCATCCTTTGTATTGATTTGAATTATAATTCTTATCAAAAAATTTACATTCCTATTTTTTTGGAAAATTATATTTATAGATTATATTTTATGTTTCTGAATTTATTAACATTTTATTAAATATTGCAATCTCATTTGACTTCTGCTTCTTTCCGTGTTAGAATCACTACCGTTAAAGAACTTTGGGTTTTGAGTCCTTTAGCAAATATTTGAAAGGAGATTTACGAATTTTTATAGCGCCATGCACCTTTCTGGTACGGAAACAGACATGATCTTGTCTGAATCGAAAGGTTAACGAGGAGGAAAGTTATCGAGATATTCGGCGGATGCTTTCCCGCAGCTCCGGACTACGTGATATACTGAGTAAAACCATGAGTGATCATGAAACAGAGGCAGTATAATCTGGACAAAACCGCATATGATTTAGAAAAAGAAAACAAAAGATTTATTTGGAAGTTTTTTACATATCTATACTTCCTTTTATTTTCTTTGCGCAATTTTAAGGAGATTTATATTATGTGTGGAATTATTGGATTTACTGGAAACTTACAGGCACCTGGAATCTTAGTTGATGGATTACAGCAGTTAGAGTATCGTGGATATGATAGTGCCGGAATCGCAGTAAACAACGGATCTGAAACTCAGATCGTAAAAACAACTGGTAAAGTTGCAACTCTTCGTGAAAAAGTTGCTGCTACTGCTGGTCTTGAAGGAACATGTGGTATCGGACATACACGTTGGGCAACACATGGTGGTGTTACAGAAGTCAACGCTCATCCTCATGTATCTGGAAACGTAACATTGATCCATAACGGAATCATCGAAAACTACAAAGAATTAGCTGCTTCTTTAAAAACAAAAGGATATACAGCGATTTCTGAAACAGATACTGAAGTTGCAGCAATGTTAATCGATTCTTTATATGATGGTGATCCATTTGCAGCATTAAAAGAAGCTGACAAGGTTTTAGAAGGAGCTTATGGTTTCTGCGTAATGTTTAAGGATCATCCAGGGGAAATCTACTGCATGAGAAATGCAAGTCCTCTAGTAGCATCTCATACAGAAGATGGATCTTTCATCGCTTCTGATATGGTTGCATTATTAAAATATACAAAAGACTATTTCGTTGTACCTGAAGAACACATCGTTGTTATGAAAGGTGACAGCATTACATTATATACAATGGACGGTGAAGTTGAAGAACCTAAGATGCTTCACGTTGACTGGGATACAACAGCAGCTCAGAAAGGTGGATATGATTTCTTTATGCAGAAAGAGATCTATGATCAGCCAGAAGCTCTTCATAACACGATCATGCCTCGTATCCATAACAACCGTGCAGATTTTACAGCAGATAATATCTCTGATGATATCTTTAAAGGTGTAAACCGTGTGATCGTAACAGCTTGTGGTACTGCATGGCATGCAGGATTAGTTGGAAGACATCTGATCGAAGCTATGATCCGTATTCCTGTAACTGTTGAATTAGCTTCTGAATTCCGTTACATGAATCCGATCTTAGATGAACATACTTTAGTTGTTGTCATCACACAGTCTGGTGAAACAGCTGATTCCCTTGCTGCACTTCGTCTTGCAAATGAACGTGGAGCAAAAACGATCTCTATCGTTAACGTAAAAGGATCAAGTATCGCTCGTGAAAGTGATTATGTATTATATACACATGCAGGTCCAGAGATCGCTGTTGCAAGTACAAAAGCGTTCTCTGTACAGTGTGCAGGTATGTATCTGATCGCATTAAAACTTGCAGAAGTTAACAACTTAATGACAGATGAACAGATGAAAGATTTCTGTGATAAATTTGAACAGGCGATCGGAACTGTTGAAGAAGTCTTAAAGATGGATGATTATATCAAAGGAATCTCAGAAAAGATCAAAGATACATTCTCTGCTTTCTATCTTGGAAGAGGATTAGATTACGGTATTGCTTGTGAAGCCTGCTTAAAATTAAAAGAAATCTCTTATGTAAATGCAGAAGCATACTGTGCCGGAGAATTGAAACATGGAACAATTTCTCTGATTACAGAAGGTGTACCTATTATTGCGATCGCTACACAGGAAAATGTCTTACCAAAATTAATGGCAAACGTTGAAGAAGTAAAAGCTCGTGGTGCTCATGTGATCGTAGTAACAGATAAAGATATGAGTAATTACGAAGGAATCTATGATGATTTGATTCAGGTTCCTGCAACAGACGACCTGTTTGCAACATTTGCTTCTACCGTTGCATTACAGTTACTTGCTTATCATGTCACAGTATTTAGAGGATATGATGTAGACCAGCCAAGAAACCTGGCTAAATCTGTAACTGTAGAGTAGGCAGACATTAAAAAAAGATGCGAAGGAGGAGTGTCCCAAAGTTTGTGTAAACCTTCAAACTGATGTAAGATAACATTACTC
>OLRC01001326.1_pt1 | contig 16059 bp, 28 predicted proteins | sample 1672081 | NCBI WGS metagenome assembly OLRC01 (sample SAMEA3136643, study PRJEB25190) | human gut metagenome | biome: human gut; feature: human-associated habitat; material: faeces | place: Austria | collected 2013
CTGCTTTGATAGAACCGACCAAGATTTTTGCAATTTCCGATGGGTTAGCTGCGTTGCCTTTTGTCAAAGCCGCTACGGTCTGCTGCATAATGTCGGCCTGTACCCGTTTAGCCTGTTCTTCTTTCCGGGCGTTTTCAGCTGCCTCGTACTTCTTGTTTAGCTCATCCAGCTGTTTCTGCATTTTCTCGGCGGCCGTCTGGTCTCCTGTACCTTTTTCCGTGAGTTCTTCTACCTTTGCCGTGAGTTCGGCAATTTTCGCGTCAGCTTCGTTTTTAGATGTGCGGAACTTTGCGGATTCGCCGTTCAGTCGTGAGATCTCCGTTTTTACGGCTGATATCATCTCTGCTCCGTTCTCTAATTTGCCTAACGCTTCATACAATTCTGCCAAAGTCATAATAAGTACCTCCTGTGTACTGTGAAATAATGGGCTCCTGTCCCGATAAAAAAGACCGTTCTTTAACGCCTGCGGACGGGCTCCAGTCCCGCGAAAAGGCAATACATACCATCTGATTAAATGATTCCTTTCTTTTCCAGTAATTTAAATATCAACGCCAACATTACACAAAAACACCAAAGTGCTCCTATCCCTAAAACGGGGATAAATGCCATCCACCAAGTCATACCGGGAAATAAGCCTGATACTTTCATAACCAAAAGTACCCCTTGTGTCAACCAAAACATAGAAACATCCTTTCCGAAATAAAAAAAGCGCTCAACTTCGTGCGAATTTGACTTTTTTGTCATTATCTCTTATACTTTTAATAAAGAAACAAGCGGCTTGAACCTCCGCCCATATTGGCGGGGGATCATCAAGTCGCTTATTTCTTTTTGTATTGCAGCACTTGATAAACATCCTCTTTTTTCAGTAGTATTACATCGATATCAAACTCTGCGCTTCGACATAGTCTTGATTGTATAATTTCTAAAAGTCTGTGCTTATCAATATCGTCATTTTTTAGATATAGAATAATCCCTCCCGGCATTTTTTCAATTTGTTTTAGCCCGTGTCGTATCGCACTATCCGCAGCCTTTTCTGAAGAAATAGTTTTCAAATCCCAGCTTTTACCGTCCCAGATATAATCCGGGCTTTTTTGTGGGTAATTTATGCGTTCATCTACAATTCGAATATTACCGCCTATGGTTCGCTTTAGAATCATTGCCACTTTAACTTCATCACTATGCAAGTTCACTCTACAACCATCATCAATGACGATAGTCCCTTTAGTGTCAACTCCGTTAGCAATATAATCCTTAGTTACATCTGTAATTCCCCCTCTCTTTTCAATTCTGCTTTTCATCTTTTCGCCGTTGTATCCGCGTGCTTTTTCTGTCCAGCTCCGCCCAGCCTTGACATCTTTTTCACCGTATACGCCGAGTATTCGCTGTCTGTTCGGCAGTGTCTGTTTATCCAGCCATTCTCTGCCGCCCTCTTCTATTCTTGCGCGCGGCGTTTCGCTTTTTAGCAGCTTAGATCCTACCATCACGGGTCGCAAGTGGCACATGCAGTTCGGATGAACAGGAAGCGTCGGCACTTTATCTTTCGGAAATATCCCGGGCCCCATACCGTATAAGTCGGCTTCAGCATACATGTCGCAAATATCGCAAAACGGATGCGCCGTGGACATTTTCCACTTAAACGCTATACAGTCTTCATCAGTCGCCCATTTTGCCATAAAACCGTCATTATACGCTCTTGCAATCTCGGTGCGTGCAATTCTGCGGGCAAAGTATCGAGTGCGCTCCTGCGTCGCTGTATAGACTGCTTTTTCAATACGTTTTTCATTTCCTGACAGTACAGCATTCTTGACTTGTGTATAGGCCGCTTTCAATCCCTGTACATTCAGTTTCTTCAGGTTGCGTTCTACTGCCCGGATCGTTTTATGAAACTCTGCGCCGCCGTAGTCTTTATCTTTTGCAATCTGCGTCAGCTGTTTCAAAAAGTCGGGGATATCTTGTTCCGGCAGTGTGTGTCCGTAACCATAACCGTCAAAAAGTGCAAGTGCCGCTTTTTGTACAGTCTGTCCCTTCTTTACCGCTTCGGCGATAACTGCGGCGGCTTGCTTTGTAACTTCTTTTGCGCCCTGCGTTGTTCTTTTAGACAACGTCAATCCGTCAGCAGCCCACACCGCAGTTGACGCTTTTTTTAACAGCGGTTTAGCGACGCCTATCGCACCGCCTCTCTTCATTTCACCGATTAGCTGCGGCTCTATTTCCCCCTGCATGATTTTCATGACCGGATACAGCTTGTAGGCTTCGTTGACAGCCTCTTTCGGTGCTTTCCCTGTTTTCAAAAGCCGCTTTATTTCAGCATCAAAAGCCTTAATCGCCTTGTCCGTCGCCGTCAGGATCATCTACATCACCATCTTCAAATGCGCTGTTCTGCTTGCTCTCTTCGATAGCGGCCGCGACTTCTTCAATCATCTTGTCGTATGTTTCCGGCGGCAGATTGGGCATGTACGCTTCCAGTACCTTTTTCAGAACTTCCAGTTTATATGTCGGGCTATCAAATCCAAGCTCAAGTGCTGCAGCCGCATTTGACAACGAATCAACAACATCGTTAATCTTGAAGTCTCGCGGGTATTCGCAATTGTAATCGACCGTCTCACCTGACCACATCTCAAATAATTTAACGATGGCTTCGTCGGCATCCTCGCAGCGTACCGCAAAATCTGCCAGTCTTTTATTGGTTTTCTCAAAATCCCACTGCTTGGCCACGCCGGACTTACTCTTGTCACTCTGCACGCCAATCACTGAATCTAAGCCGGACATACGAAACATTTCCTTGATAATCCTGTCCATCTGTTCTGTCAGCATTTCGGCGGGTGCGGCGGGCGGTGCTATGAAATCGGGAGTATGCGACGCGTCAGCCGGGTAAATGAGTGCGTTATTCGTACCGACTGTTACTTCACCAGTGCCGTCATCGGGCATTGTCAGAATGCTAAAAGCCTGATCACGTAGAAGCTGCGTGTGCCAGCTGCAGAGTTGATACAAAAAATAATTCGCCTGTGCTACAGAAAGATATTCTGACGGCGGTTTAATAATTTTCCTGTCCGTGTTTCTTGCGAGCCACTGCACAACTGGAACGCATCCGATGTTATGGTTACCAGTTGCCTTACCATCGCCATTCCCGATTGCCCACGAATCCTGCGTCCACGTATACGTCTCTGTGTTTTTCGCGTTTGCCCCAATCTGCGATGTTTCGGTATACTGAAACATCGTTAAACGGCCGTATCGGTCAATTGCCCAATTTTTAATCTGCGCGGGTGTAATAATCTTTAAAAACGGCAGCTTGCGTCCTGCGACAGCGTCACTTCTTCGTTCTGCCAGTTCGTCGCTATTATCAACAACAATATATGCGACGCCGTATAATTTTGCTTGCAACGCCGCCGATTTACAAAAATCCTGATAATCCGTTCCAGTTCGGTCACAGTCATCAAGAAATGTCTGAAACAGTGTTGACCCGTTATAATCACGCTTGATATCGTTTTTGAATATCGGATCTACCGCAGCATTGACAATCGGCCCGGTATAGTTCAAGTAGTAAGCGAGCCCCTGTCGGTCTTTATAGTTTGCCGGGTCTTCCCGCGGATGTTGCCTGAGTCCGGCTCCGTTCTCGAAAAGTCCGGTTCCGAAATAGGCATCTGTCAAAAGACTGTATTTATCCATTTGTCACCTCAATATAAATTGCTCCGCACAGCTTTAATTTTGAACCGTGCAGGCATTAAATCTTCGCAGCCGTACCGGACGGCGTCTATTGCATGATTGTTTTTATCCGGATATGCACTGATGTACTGCCCGTCGCGCGTTGTTTCGTATTCATATGTCACGAATTCTTTATACGTATTCGGACAGCGCTTTTTATCTATGACAATAGCCGAAAGCCCCTGCAGCCACCTCATGCCGAAGTCAACGCTGTCGGGACCTTTTTTAGCCGCTATAACTCTTAATCCCAATTCATTTAACTCTTTAATCGACTTTGGCTCTGCGCTATCCGCGCGGATTAATGCTGTTTCCGTGATTTTCTTTTTTATTTTTACCGCCGCCTGCCTGTTTGTCAGCTTCGGCTGATAAATTTCATCGAAAATATATAATATTTCTCGTTTTACGTCGTAGTGCATGCAGATAAAAGCCAGCGGATCTACTGCGAAACCGAAATCCAGACCATATCGCCTGCGGTCAAACTGCTGTATTTCTTCGTCGGTAATCCGCTTCTCTATGACATTTTCAAAAACAGCTCCGCCCGTTCCGGTAATCTCACCAAGATACTCATGTCGGTATGCGGTTTCATTTTTTGCCTTGAGTTTATCAGCCTCATAGATAAATTGCGGACCTAACCAATCAGGATTGACACTTAAGTAGTCTGAACGATGTACAAGTCTATCTTGTTCATCAAGCAGCATTTCCTCATTGACCCAGTTATTCGCTGATTTCGGTGGATTGTACGAAGAGAAGCACCAAAATTTAGAGCCTCCGCGCATGAGAGATTGGTTTAAATTGCGAATTTCTTCCATGCCGGCAAACTGATCAAGTTCTTCGTACCAGACCACGCCGACATAGCCGAACGGCAGCTTTATGGATTTGATTTTCGCTTTATCATCAACACCAAAGAATAGAATCTTCTGCCCCGTTGCTTTCCGTATCATTTCCATCGGACTAATCGTCATCTTCCATTTATCCGATATGTGCAAAGCGTCAAGTGCCCATTCCATCTGTGTATAGACAGAATTTCTAAGCGTATTTGCGACTTTTCGCAAAACGACAGCGTGGCATTCGGGATTTTGCATAAGAAGCAGCAGGATTTCAAGTGATACGTAAGAAGATTTTGTGCTGCCTCGGCCACCGGCTAACACGTAATGCGTGTGATCATGCCGTTTAACATCCTGATGAACAGAGAAAAACGAAGGCGCCATCTTTTCGCTAAGTTTAATTTGTATCATCGATAATCTGCACCTCTTCCGCCCCAGTCTTACTATCCTGATCTTCGAAGAGGTGGTGGCGTTTGCCCATTAATTCAAGTGCTTTTATACGATCTTTAGCCGATAAACGCTTTTTGATGATTTTTGATTCACTGAAACCATCACCGACACCTTCAACGACGACAACCTCTTCTTTGAGTTCACCCCTGCCTGCTTTAGACAGCAGATACTCGACTTCTTTTGCCGACATGATCGTTTTATCATAGTATTCATCGCGCATTTTCTTAATACGGCTTTGAATCTCAAGTTTTCTCAAGTTTTGATTAGCAATTCTGTCAGCAGTTCTTTTGCTATATCCGGCTCGTATAGCCGCTTGTGTTGCGTTCAAATCAATCAAGTATTCAACGCAGAATTTTTCTTGCCTCGGTGTCACACCACCACCTCCCTTCTTCGGACAAACGAAAAGCACACACCGGGGAGTGGCATGTGCTTTTCAAATTGAGGAGGAAAGTATCTCGCGATATTTTCACACTATCATAATACCACATTTAAATGTCAGATTTTGTCAGGTTTTGCTTTCTTTGAGATTTCCCGAAAAGCTTTATTTTTCAAATCATAACAATATGTTCTTGCATAATGATGTTCTTGCGCGATTTTTTCCCAAATTTTGTTTAAGAAATATCTGTCAATCATGATTGATTTCTGCTCCGGATCAGAAAGCAAAGCAAGCAGCCTGAACCCTCTTGTAATCATGTCACCGTATCTGTTGAGCTCTTTTATCCGCAGTTCTTCTGATTTTGCCATCCTCTCCTTGAAAGCAATCACGATGTCTGACAAATCGGATGGAGAGCCGCCATCCACAGGCTCCTTGTCGTATCTACAGCCTTTTAAAGAGAACAAATCCATCTCGCACTGCTGGCGGTATTGATTCAAAGAGTCAATATGCTTTCTACAGCGTCTAATTTCCTCGAAAAACGCTTCAACTTCACCGCGTACCCGTTTTGATTCAAAATGCAATTTAACTGCCGTTTTTTCATACGTCGGATCCGGATTATGAAAAATGCCCGGTCGCATTCCGTTATTCATCATCTTCTCCTTTCAGGATTTTTAAAATCTCTTCTTTGTGTGCTTCCGCCGATTCTTTTGTTCTAAAGCAGTTTCCTATTGCTCTATTAAGGACATCTATCATAAGAGAATTATCAAATAACGTGTTTTGCAACACCCCATCCATTCTTACATACCAATATCTACCACCATTGTTCGGGTTAAACGCCTTTAATTTAAATTTATACTCGTAAAAATCCTTAATAAAATTAACCCATCTTTCGGTTCCACTCCATTCTTCTGATAAATTTTTAAAAAGTAATTTACCTTTTGAGATTTTGTAAGTAGCGCAAGCTCCGTCAACGGTACTCGCCTTGAACTCTTCATCTTCTACCACTCCGATTCTTTTCATCAGCAATTCCATTACTTCTTCTTTTAGTGTTTTCATACTTCATTCACCTCTATTTCAATCCTCGGATTATCCCGATCGGTAAATACTTCCTGCGTCAAGTGCACGTATTTCCTGCTGTCGTTTTTGATAAACCCTATATCCTGCATTGCGTCCAAGATAAACTTTGCGGCGCTCATCACATTATCTTCATCCCGGCGCATATCCTTTTCGTAATACTCAATGCGGATATTTACTTTTTCGGTAAACCTTTGTCCTTGCACTTGCGGCTGCAGAATCAGAATAATTTGCCTCTGTGTTTTCTTCTTGACGCCTGCCCCAGCGTACTTGTTCAGCCGGTTAGCAGCGATTAGGTCGTTCATACATGGAAGACGACCGGGAATCACCAGTTTCATCTCAAGCGCCCCTTTCAATGACCGGAACAACATCCTCTTTCTTTAGAATGTCGTACAAGAATAGACGGCCCTTTTGTGTCCATTTTGTATTCATCTTCACGGCTTCCCGCCCATCAGCATGTGTAATGCTCACCGTCTCGCTGTGAGTATAGCCTCTTGCTTGGTGTCTACTGTATAGCAGCCACTGTCCGGACTGATTATAAATAATACCGAGGCTATGAAGAATTTTATTCATAGCCTGACCGCTCATGCCGTAGTCCTTAGCAATTTGCGTTATCGTGACAAGCGATCTGTTCTTCAAGATAAGATCTGTGTAGTCCGCCTTCGACTTCAGCTCACCGATGAGCTGTTTCTGTCGAGCGTTCTGTACAGCAAGGCTTTTATTTTCGTCCTGAACTTTTTTATACTCCGCAAGAATCTCGATAAAAGCCGTTGGATTATTCAGAATATTCTGTACAGCCCCATCCGTCATATACATTCCTGTTTTGCGGATCGCCGGAATAACTTCGTCGGCAAGTTTCGCTTGGAACCTCTTTGCCGTTCCGTTGCTCGCTCTAAATCCGAGCCTATACACCATGTTCTCTGGGATATAATCATCTTTCCCAATTTCTTTGAGAAGACCAAACTCAGATAAGTAGCGATTGACCCTCGCCCACCGAATTACCGCGTTGCCACTTTTGGCAACGGTCGTAAATCCGAAGCCTCTCGCTACATCCTCTGCGTTGAGATATGCCGTCCCTGTAACCGGATCCAAATACCCCTTCACGTTTTCAATGGTAATCAAGTTGTTCATTTTTTACGCCTCTCACCGTAAATACGCTCTTCTTCATCGCGCAGTTTCCTTGCTGCTTCGTCGAGTTTAATTGCGGCATACATGATCAGAACAATAAATAGTACGACGCTTGCTACATCCATCGCTGTATTCATTTCTCTCCCCCCTTAGAACGGTAAATCATCATTCTGCGGCGGCAGTTCACTCTGCGCCGTTCCGAACTGCTCAAAATTGCCCGATCCTGTTCCCTGCGGTTTCTTAATATTGAGAGGGCAGGCGACAAATTCAGCGACAATCTCCGTCATGTATTTCTTATCGCCGTCCTTGCCGTAAGAGTAACTGCTGTACCGCCCCTCGATAAACACCGGCATCCCCTTCTGCAGCTGGTTACCGATAGCTTCTGCCCACGGCTGCCACGCTTTTACTCGTACATAATCCGTAAATTCCTGTTTTTCTCCGTTCTGATTGACAAAATACCGGTTAACCGCCACCGTCATCGTTGCTACCGCTTTTCCGGATGATGTCGTTTTAATTTCCGGATCGCGGACAAGGTTTCCGCAAATCTGACAATTGTTCATGTTTGGCATTTTTCATTCTCCTTTTCAGATATAAACGTCTATTCTCCCTGATTCATAAGCGCTCGCTATTTTAAAAAAAGCATTTCTTGCATTTTCTTTCGTTTCGTATTCCAGCTCAAGCTGTTTATACGTTCCGGGCATGTAGATGATAAGATTTTTCCCTTTCTGCTCAATATACGACGGATTCATTGCGATAATATCCTTTTCTTCTGACACAACCATAAATCGATTATTTCCCATCTGTTACTCCTTTCTCAAACTGCATTTTTCCGCAGGCTTTCTCCTGCTTCTATAAGTAACCTGTTCGCATGCTTCAACCTGTCAAAAATCCGTGCCATGTACCTCTGATTCATTTCTTCCGGCGTCTTATTCGTCGTAATGATTACCGGCAGGAGTTCGTTGTACCGTTTAGATATAATTGCATCGACCGCGTTCAGTACCCAGTCATTTTGATACTCCGCTCCCATGTCATCAAGAATCAGTAGATCTGTTTCTTTTGTCTGCGTTCTGACTTCTTGTGAAAGATTATTCTGCAGAAGGCTGTCCATCAATTCCGGCATAGTGATGAAATACGCCCGGTTGTAATCTTTCATGATCTCCTGCGCTATGGCGACCGCCATCGTGGTCTTCATACGTCCTACCGGTCCGGCGAAGATAAGCCCCTGCCCTTTTGCCTTGTGTACCTTGAAATTCTTAGCGTAATCTTTCGCAATTGCATAATGGCTTTTCAGCAGCTTAGAATCCGGTAATCCTTTTCTTTCAATGTTCTGAAACGTGCAAGCATGGTACCGCCTGCCTATTCCGGCTTTATACAGCCGATTTGTCCATTTTTTTCTTTCTTCTGCCGCCTCTTCCGCTTCCGTTTTTGGATTTTGCTCATTTAAGCGGCCATTGTTTTTGATAAATGTCTCCATTTTTTTCCGGAGATCATCCATATCCCGTCCGATTCGTTCCATTGTCACCATCCGTCTTTGATACCTTTCCACTCTTCCAGAGAAGCGATATGTCCATAGCTTCCTTCCGACTTTTTGCGCTTATGTTTTTTGAGCGGCCAAAATCCGAGCCATTGATTTTCTATTGATTGCTCTACAATGAGAACAGCGTCCTCTATATTCCCGTTTGATAACTTCTTGAGTTGTGTCAGGTTCTTTTTGAGAGCCGTCGGTGATACAGAAGCTTTCCTCTGTTTCCTCATGTCCATCCACTTTTTGATTGATTTCTCCAGTCCGGGAGAAGAGGAAGAAAATACTTTGATGATTTCAGTTTTCGGAGAAGACGCTTTGTCCTCTACCTCTACCTCTTCCTCTACCTCTTCCTCTACCTCTTCCTCTACCTCTTCCTCTACCTTGTCGGATTTATTCCAGAGGTTATTCGATTTATCACGGAGGAAATCGGTATTTATTCCGGTGGAAATATTTTTGCATAGAAAATCCCCTGTGACCTTCACCGACTTTCTTTTCAGACGGGCTACTGCATCAAAGTAGCGCTGCTGAATACCGTGTGAAGTGAGAATTCCGTACTTCTGAAACATGTGGCTGTCAAAAAACTCAACTGAAACCGCCTTTCGAACGGTATCCTCTACTGCACCCTCGCTCACGCCGAATTGCTCAGCTATGAGGAATGCCAGATCGTTATCGTATTTCACGTAATACCCCTCTTCTCGAAAAATATTACAGAGCAACGCGATCAGTATCGGTATTGATTGATTGCCACAGTCCTTTTTTATCTTCCGGACCTTTACGCTTTCAAAGAAATCAACATCCAGTGTGAGATAGTCCAACCCTTGTTTAAGTTGGCGCCCCACGTTATCACCCCCTTTAAAGGTTTATAACGAAATTTACTCATTCCAGAGGATACAGAGTCCCGTCTACATACTCATAGATCCTGATTCCCCTTGCCTTCGCATAGCCATATTCCGCCATGCAGCCGCGGCTATGCCGCCAGTATCCGGACAAAATCAGAAGAGTGCAGTTGTTGAGAAGTCTAAAATCGTACCGGAGAATCTCCGTCTCTTTCAGCTCCTTTCCTTCTAAGAATGAATACGCATGGAGAGGCGAAATGATCGTCAGGTTGGGGTATTTCTTCATGATTTCATACGCGATGTCTCCTGTTTCCTCTACATTAGCCTCCTTAATTTCTCCCGCAAATACTTTCGCAAATACTTTCGAGCTTTTAGCGACGGGAGCGTAGGGAGCGTAGGGATGGGCCAAGTAGGCCATCCCACACTCCAATGCCGGAAGAGGGTTTCTCTTAATTTCTTCCATCGCTTAACACCTCCCCGGTTTCTTTATCTACCGCAGGCGGTATCGGATCGAACGGAATTTCTTCGTCCTGCGGTGTTTGTGCTTCCGCATCAATGGTTACCGTTTCGTCCGGCAAGTCCGTCATGTTTTCCGAAATATTAGATTTAATTGTTTCATCTGCCGCCAGGGCCCGAACAAAGTCTGTTTTTATCGGCGCATATTTCAGCATCTTTTTGATGACCGTTTTCTTTGCCATTTCGTCAAAATATTTAGACCAAGGAGAATAGGGGCTGTTAAAAGACTGGCTTGTTTTTTTAGCGTGATTGATTACATCCTCCCTGCTCATGACCTCGAATCCGTAACCACCGTTTACCATATGGAATACGGCATAATACATGATCACGTTTCCCCGGTCATGTGTAGCGGGGATATGTTTCAGCTTAGGCTCCAAGCCGAACTCGTATTCAAATGTGTCATTCTCGTATACCTCGTGTGCCTGAATGTCTTTGATTTCGCCGCTCCGGTATGCTAAATCAATTCCGCCTTTATAGCCTAACTGGAATTGGCATTCTAACTTCCCTTTGTTTCTGTACGGAATTAAGTATGCCTGCCCGATTGGTGTGTTCGGTTCCAGACCGAGCTGTGCCGCCTGCATCATAGCCCCCAAGAAACTCTGCGGACTGCATTCCTTTAACTGCGGGTTGCTTGATAATGCTGTAAATACCATCCGGGTAAATCTTTCCGGTGTAATGACCGATGGAAGGGCTTTCTTGATTTCCGGCTCCATCGCCCGGATTAGCCCCTGTAGAGACCCGTCTTTCTTCTGCTCTGTAACTGCCGTGTTCCTTTTTGCTAAACCGCCTTTTGTGTTCATTTTTGCCTCCTGTTTTAAACTTGAAAACCTTCCGGATATTTTGTGCTCAATGGACGATAATTTGCTCCGTCCTGCTCTGTTTTTTCGCATTTTTTACATTCCATTTTGGGGATCACATTCAGATGAAAATTGGCGTCATCGTACCCCGGTTTTTCTTCTTCATACCCACAAAATGGGCAGACAAATAATGCCCTGAAATCTCTTCTGTTCTGCGAAAGTATCTCCTTAATCCTCATTTTTTATCCTCCACTTTCAAACTCATATAATGTTCCCATCGGAGAATAGGCTTTCCCGACGGGGTGTGACCGGTTCTAATCAATGCCGATTCGTTGACTTTGTCTGCTAAAATTCCGCGGATAGGCGGGGTGGAAAGGCCTCTCATGACCTTTACCCTCGTACCTATTTGCAGGGAGTTAAACTCGTCTTTATTCATTACCAGACCCTCAATGTGCGGCTTGCTTTGCTTAGTGTGACAAGCCCCATTGCTTTCAACGCTTCATAACTTCCGGGATCCGCCTTTTTCACTTTAGACACCGAAATGGATTCCCTCGGCGTTCCTGTCTTGAATGTCACCTTGTAATCTCCGATACGTCCCGTTTCATAATTCCCCATGATTTCTGCCAGCTGATTTTCTTTCAGTTGGATATTTTCTTTCAGCTTGTTGATGGTCTGTTTATCCAGTTTCACGCTTTCAATCAGCGGCAGCGCTTCATCCGGAAGTACCATCTCGGATCCTTTGTCTTCTTTGAAATAAATCCCTAAAGCCGCAGCGCAGGATTTAGATCCGTCTACCGGGGGCGGTGTTTTTGTTTCTACCAGATTCCAGAATTCTCTTTCTTTTTCAATGAGAACTTTGATATCCTCTTCGTTTCGTTCGATTTTTTTCCAGCGTGCTTCGTTTCCGCCTAAGAGAACCGCGATGTACCAGTAGTCAGCTCCGGTTACCGCCATATAATGTAAACATTGGCAGTAATAAGCGTCGGGAATTTCATCGCCTTTCCATTTTTTATACTGAGAAACGCCGGCAGTCTTGATTTCAAGTCCTGCGTTTTCGCCGATAACCGTTCTATCTACATTAGCAATCATGAACGGATAATCTTTATTGCGAAGAGTACCGAGCCGCTGTACCTTTTTGCCGGTTTCTTCGTTAAACCAGTCGGCAATATTCGCTTCGTTTTTCTGCCCCCAGTACACAAAGGGATTTCCCGTTAAATCTTCTGGTGCCGCCTCGCCGATTTTCTCCAGCCAGAGCTGATATGGTGACTTGTACGAATTCAGCCCCATGATGACCGAGGCGTCACTGCCGCCAATTCCCATGTTTCTTACTTTTAGCCATTCGTCGCGGTCATCCGCGTCTTTTACCGATAAAATCAAGTCGCAATTTGTATATGCCATTTTTGTATCCCCCTTCAATCTGCGTTTTCCAATAAATCATTAATAAGGATATATACTGCATAAGCGTTTCCGACTAACAACCCGAGCTCTGTCGGTTTTCCGTTAGATGCAATAAGCCCTTTTTTGTTTTCTACTATCCATTTTTCAAGCTTTATGTTCACCGGTCTTAAAAAATCACATAACTCATTTGTTACTTTTTGTAATTCTTTGTCCATTTGTGTAATCCTCCTGTTTTTGTTACAATAGAGGCGGAAATTTACCCATATTTTTCCGCCTGCCGATTGATGCTGCGAACATCAGTCGGCTTTTTACATATTTTTGATATACGCATAGATCGCTTCAAATGCATAGGATTTGCCAAGAGCTCGATTTGCCGCAACTGCATTGCCTTCTTCGTTATATTTTTTATAATTTTCATACTCATAATCTTGTGCGCCCTTATACGTCTCCTTCATCTTTTCTATTTTTGTTTTTAAATTCCTGAGTTCTTCTACTGCTGTCATCTATTTCCTCGCCTCCTTGATGTCCAACTTGTTAATAAAAAGAATTATTTCCCAGAGAATTTCTGAACGGATACTCGCTTTAGCTGCGTTTATCATGTCGCCTTTTTTACCCAACTCCGCATAAATATTTGACTCTTCTTTGTACCTGCGGCATAAATATTTGATTACCTGTCTAAATTTTTCTGTGTCATCCATTTCGCGCCTCCTCAACTCTGACTACAATCAACATCCCCGGCTGCAGGTTGCCGACGTCCATAATATGGTTATCCTTTTTGGCCTGATAAACCAGTTTCCGCAGGTCTTCTTTATCCGTAGCTATCTCGCCACAGATTGTCCAGAGCGTATCTCCGAGCTTTACCTCCCGGCGGTACTCGACAATTCGAGTTTCCGGAAATATCCGGTGATAAAGATTATCTGCGTCCACCGCGGCACCTGCTAAGATAACAATTGCCGTAAATGCGATTAGAGATTTAGACATGACATTTTCTCCGCGGCTGCGACAATCAGCATAATAGACATGAAAAACCATAAATAAACTATCATTTTGTCAATCATGCTCTTTCCCTCCTGTACTTTCTAATAATTTCCATGACTTGTGAACTTTGCGTTTTCATCCCGACCCGCATCTTCGCGCGGGCGGTCGCCCATTCGCTAATTGCAGCCTCGGTCGTGATTAACTTATTTCCAACCGAGAAACACGGGAACGTCGGGTCTGTTCGAGCGTACTCCCGGAGTTGTTCTACTCCGATATGGAGAGCTTTGGAGACCTCTGTAATAGTCATGCCGATTGGCTTTGATTCCATTTTGATCACCTCCTTTCATACACGCTTTTTCAGCTTTCCTGAACTTCGTGCGTAAAAAAATAATCCGCGATGTCAGCAGAATCAATGCCGAGCGAATCGCAAGATTTCAAAATCTCGTCTTGCGTGAATTTAGTTTTATTCGTTAAACGCTGGCTAAGTGCAGGTACACTGATTCCAATGGCTACTGCAAATTTTTCTTGAGTACCAAAAACTTCACGGATTTTCCCTCGTAATTTATTATAATTATATCCCATATTCTCACCTCCTTCTTTTCAGGTTTCCTGAACCAAGTATACCATTGGATTTTGGATAAATCAACACCATTTTTCATTTTTTCTGAACAGCATATTGATTTTTCTGAACAGCGCTGGTATTATTTAATCAACACAAAAAGGAGGATAAATTTATGAAAAGTGCAACATTCGCTGAACGACTTTCTGAAGCTATGCAGATTCGAGAAATAACTCAAACAGAACTCCATAGACGTACTGGAATAAATAAATCCTCTATAAATACATATCTCAAGGGAGGATATAAAGCAAAACAAGATAAGGTGGATATATTAGCGGAGGCACTCAATGTTTCTCCCGTGTGGCTGATGGGGTTTGATGTTCCGATGAACAGGAAAAACTATCTAAATCCAGAAAAATTAAGAAAAGAAATGGAAGAAGAAAGGAATGCAATTCACTTAGACGAAATAATTCAAAATGCGAAAAATATCAAATTTAGGGGCGGAAACTATAATCTCAATAAACAAGAAAAGGAAATGCTTTTAAATTTAATGCAAGTAGTAATAAATAAAGGGGGAAAAGGAAAGTGAAAAGGCTATTGCCTAAAGTTGTTGATATTATCAGGGAACACAAAACAAATGATCCGGATAAGCTGGCATCGCTAATCGGAATTGAAGTCTACTATGAGAATGTGCATTCGGAAACATTTCAAGGAGCTTCATTTACTTATAAAAACCGTCGACTAATTGTGATTAACGAAAAATTCGACTGGAATCATCGAACGGTCATATTAGCACACGAACTCGGGCACACATTGCTTCAAAATACTGATGGGCTTGATTTTTCAGAGTCTCATGTGATCACAGAGGAAGCAATCAATAAAGATGAGCTCGAAGCCAATAAATTTGCCTTTCTTCTTATTAGTCACACATGCATGCGAAATTGTCCAGATATGATAGACGGTATCCGGGATGAACAGCTTTTAACGATTGAATCAACAGAAAAGTTGTTAGAGCAGTTTTCGGTGTTTCCGTGTTTCGCGGCAGGTGAGAAAATATAATAAGAAGAAACACAAATAGTGAAATTATTTTAAAGAGAAAGGAGTATAAGACATGTCACATTTTAAAATCATAGGTGGAGATCTTCCGAAAACAACAGCACTAATAACGGTGTTCGGCGCTCTTCAACTTTCTGCACCGAGACCTGGATTCACACTCCGAACAGACACATATGATTTAAAAAACAACATAGCACTGATCGAGCAAATCACAGAAGATAATAAAAATAAAGTCCTATCAAAAGCAGGATGGAGCACGCTTGGCGCTATCGCTCTTGGCCCCGTCGGGCTCCTTGCCGGACTTCTTATGGGCGGGCGCACAAAATACATATGCATGGCAGTAAAGTTAAAAAGCGGTGAAGAATTTATAGCTGAATGCGACATAAAAACATATCAAAAATTTCATAGTGCTTTCTTAGAATCAAGAACGTCACGCGATAATGAAGTTGATGAAGAAAAAGAGCTTGCAGCAAAAAATAATACTACAAGTGATCCTACTGCACTTCTTAAACAGTTGAAAGAACTAAAAGATAGCGGCGTTATTACAGAAGAAGAATACAAAGAAAAGGCACGGAAAGTTTTATGCGATATTTAACAGTGTGAATTTATCAGAAAATCGTTCGAAATCGTTCGAAATCGTTTGTGTCAATTTTTATCAAGTAATTAATAAATAGAAAGGATGATGATACGCAACCCAAACATTAATAATATTTTAATTGCCTAAAACTTAATATAGACACTTCTTCCATTTTTTTATAAAATAGGTAATAGAGAGGAGGATGATTCCCATGAAAAACGATGTTAAAATTTTGCTTAATAATATTGATTTCAAGGAATTAA
>OLRC01001355.1_pt1 | contig 15794 bp, 7 predicted proteins | sample 1672081 | NCBI WGS metagenome assembly OLRC01 (sample SAMEA3136643, study PRJEB25190) | human gut metagenome | biome: human gut; feature: human-associated habitat; material: faeces | place: Austria | collected 2013
CCGTCTGCTGGTTCTTGCGGCGGTCGTTGACCGCCACGCCGAAGCCCAGCACGGGAAGCCCGCTCGCGGTGGAGCGAAGCTCGGGATCGCGGGTAAGGTTTCCGCTGATGATAACTCGGTTGATGCTCATGTGTGTCTACCTCTTCTCATGCCGGACGCTGGGTGGTGCCCAGGTCCCCGCTCGTCTCCTAGTCGCGGTCCGTGCGCTTGACGATCATGTGGCGCTCCACAGCGTCGGTGATGCGCAGAACACGATCGAGTTCGGCAACGTCAGCGGGATCGGCGTGGAAATCGATGAGAGTGTAGTCACCATCGGTCAATCCGTTGATCTCGTAAGCGAGTTTACGCTTGCCCCAGTTGTCGACGTTGTCAACCGTGCCTTTGCCCTCAGCGATCGTGGTGTCGATACGCTTCATAACGGCTGCGCGGGTTTCCTCGTCGATAGACGGAGCGACAAAAAACAGCAATTCATAAGCCTTCATCAGCTCACCTCCTTTGGTCTTTACGGCCCCGGTGCTGAGAAGGCAAGATTGCCGGGGCAGGATTAGCCCGACTATTCTAGCAAACAGGGGCCGAAACGACCAACACAATCTTCCCGATCATCGTTTCAGCATGGTTTCGCCATACTTACCATGTTCCAGCAACGTGCCGAACATCTTGCATACATGATACCAAGCTCATCTCACGTTTATATGGCGCAGATCCAGCGCGCAGCCTCCTCAACCTTGCCCGTTTCTCACACCGATCTCACGCGGATTCCACGTTTCTTGCCACGTTTTCCAACGCGGATTACCCGCCGTTTGCCATCTTTTCCAGCGCGAATCCAACGCTGCGGGAGAGTCGGCGAGCTGAATCAGCGCGGTGAAGACCAACGACGCAGGTGGGGAGCTTGCGACACAAGCGACGATGGGATGGTCGCGGGTTGTGGAAAACCCCGCTGCAGCTGCACGCGCAGCTGCAGCGGGCGACGCTTTCGCCGCAGTGGAAACCATTTGGCGCTTCGCGGACGCGAAACGCCGGCGGTCTCCCGACACCCGAGACAGCGCCCCCGACAGCTGAAGCGGCATCCCCGCCAGGTGAGGTAGCGCCCCCGCCAGGTGAGGCAGCGCCTCCACCAAGTGAGCGGCGCGCCCGACAGGTGAGGCAGCGCCTCCACCAAGTGAGCGGCGCGCCCGAAAGCTGAGGCGGCGTCCCTGGCGGCCGAAGAAGCCGCACATGCGAATCGGCCGCACCTTTGCAGGATGCAGCCGATTCGGAGAAACTTGCGTTTGTGCGAATGTTTCACGTGAAACATTCGTTCGGATGGGCGAGGCTACTCCTCGTCGTCCACCGCATCCTCCTCGAGGTACTTCTCGTCGATATCCTCTTCGGCGTACGAATCGGCGTCGTTCAGCGCGATCATGAAGTTCGGCGCCTCGCCCACATAGGCAGGCTCTTCCTCGAACGTCACGTTGCCCTCTTCGTCCATTTCGTAGAGGTAGCTCACCGCGTAGCCGGTATCTTCGCCCGGTACGCCGCCCTCGGCGATGAGCGCGTCCTTCACGCCGTCGTCGATTTCGATGTAGCCGTCGTAGCACAGCGCGTACGCCGCGGCGCCGCGAGCATGCTCCACCGTATGACGAGCCAGGTTGAAGCATTCCTCAGCCGAGTCGGCAGGATGGTTCTCGATGAACAGGTTCTCCTTCACCACCAGTGCCGTGAACGGCACAACGTCGGAACCCTGCGTCATCTTTTCCTTGGCTTCATCGAGCGAGAACAGGAGCACTTTCTCCAGAATCTCGGGGATCTCGGGAACTTCCACGTCAGAGCTCTCAACTTCGCGATCGGCCATAGCCTTGTCCTTTCAAAAGAGGTACTTCGTTGCCAACCAGTGTAGAGCTTGCAGCCGCAGCTTCGCCTCGCGCCACAAGCTATTTCGGCGTATCTGCAGAATTTGGCTGCGCGAACCTGCAAGCACGATGCGCACGCGGGATGCAAGAGGCGCGTCTGCTCAACTTCGTCGGCGCCGAGATCGAGCGCCACGCGGCTGCAAACGTTTCGCCAGCGCTGGTTTTCGGGCTGGTTCTGCAAATTTTTCGACTTCGTGGCAAACCGTTTGCAAGCACCGGTTTTCTCACCAGGCGTTTTGCGTCGGCATCGGGAAGGAGCGACTGGGCGTTGCGAAGCGTCGAGGACAAAACCCCTGGTCGTGAATGATGGCTTATGCCACGAAGTCGAAAAACTTGCACAGGCCGCCCTATTTGCTGCTGACGCGACTTTCGATTGCTGCTACCCGTGCCAAACCTTCTCGACCGTAGCGTTCGGCTCGCCAGCACAAATGTTTCACGTGAAACATCGGACAGAACGGAACGCAGGGGGATGGGATCCGCCGTTGAACCGCAACCGACACGACCGCTCCCCGCCGGGCTCTGAGCTGAGCCGCGCCGATGTCGGCGCGACGGCTACCGACCGTCAGAACCGCGCGGGCGCTGCGGAAGGCGTGGACTTCGCAGGCTAGGGCGGCTTGCATGGACGAGCCCCCGGCTTCGGGAGAAGCCGGGGGCTCGGACGATGGCGCATATGCGCGGCGGTTAAACCCGTCTGCGATATTTAGCGGCAGCAGCACTCGTGGGCTTTGCGACCCTTCTTCTTGCCGTTGATGCCCTTGTCCTTCATCGAGAGGATGAGCTTCTCGGTGATGGCGTTCAGCTGGGCGATCTCCTCCTCGGACAGGCATCCGATGATGTCGTCAGCCGTCTTGTCGTTCGCGGCGACGCGCTTTTGAGCGACCTCGCGACCCTCGTCGGTGAGCTTCACGGCGTAGGTACGCTCGCCTTCGGCGTCCTCGATGGTGACGTAGCCGTTGCGCTCGGCCTTCTTCACGATATCCTTGAGCTCGCTGCGGTTGAGACCGAGAATCTTCACCAGCTCGCGCTGAGTGGTGCCGTCGTTGTCGACGAGCGCGTTCAGCAGCGCGCCCTGGCCGCGCTTGTAGCTTTTCGGGCCGTTCTTGTGAAAGGCGAGGCGAACGAGCTTGCTGGCCTTCTTGAGCTGCGCGAGGGTCTGGGATGCCTGGTTCATGGAGGGTCCTTCTCTCTTCGTATTCATCTCTTACGGGGCAACTATAAGACTTTCCAAGAAGTAAGAAGAGATTATCCAAAAATATTCATTGAACAATTATCTTTCGAGGTAGATCGCTATATTTGTATTATCCGAGAATAATTGATTTGCAGAAAGACTTCGTCGCAACGCCACAACCGGGGGCAGGCGCCGACCCCAGGCGAGCAGCTCCGAAACTGGCGAATAGGTTGAGAAATGCGGCGGCAGGCGGCACGGGTCTTTACGCGAAACACCGAACCAGCAAAACCGCGCGTGGTTTCCCGGCCATGAGGGTACCGCATTCTGATGCCAACGGCGGCTGCAACGCCGCGAGCGTCGCATTCTTCTGCCTGGTCTTCTTTTAATTTGACTATAGAGATCATCGAATGATAGGCTAGGGAATCGGCTAAGCAAAAGCAGCCGATTGAAGGAGGGTCGCCCATGCTCAATCGCTGCTTCGCCACAAGTTCGCTCGATGCCCTGCGCGTCTACTTCGATCCCCGGACCATCGATCCAGTAGCGTCGAACACGGCTCTATCGTTCTCCTTCGATCGTCCGGGCGCTCTGGCGGCACGCCCGCTGCACGTACTCAAGCCCGAGACCGACCGCTCGCTCGCGCAGCTGCTCGACGACGATGCCGTCGATGCGTCCGCCGACGACGCGCGGCTGCTGCGAGAGCTGATAGTTTCCGCACGCGCCCTGGCGAGGGAGTGCTCCCAACGCGACGGCGAACCCGCGCTTTCCTTGGCGCTCGCGTGCGTCGACGACCCCTCGTTCACAGGCGCCATGATGTTCAATGTGGCCGCAACCCCGAAGAAGGCCGAGCTGTTCGGCGATGCGGCGCTCGTCGGCCGTTGCTCCTTCTTCGCGCCGTGCCTGCGCGTCGAGGGCATAGCGCTCGACGCGGGCGGAGGCCTCGTCGAGAGCGGCGCCCAAGGGCTGAGCCCGCGCATCGCCGGCTGCGTGCAGGGTCTCGCCGCCACGCCGATGATCGTGGCTGCATCCGCTGCCGCCGGCTTCGTTCTCAGACTCGACCGCATGACGGCCCAGTTCGTCGACTCCACCATCATCTCACCGTCGCTCGACGTGTCCCTTTCCCTCAAGCGCCTGTTCGAAGCACCGGTGGCCGACGCCGCCTATCTGAAGCTGCACGGAACATACGTGGATGCTATCGGCTCGGGCGCGAACGCGACAGCCGCGTACGGGTTCTCGCTGCGCGCCGGCGCCGAGCTGCGCCTGGCGGGGTTGCCGCTGGCTTTGGTGGCCGTCGAGGGAGCCACCGCCACCAGCCTGTCCGGCACGGCGGGATGGAACCTGCGGCTGCAGTGCTCGGGAAAGCTTCGATTCGCCGCGCCCGAAGGCGCCTACGATCCGTTCGGCTTCGGCCCGTCAGCTGCACGCAGCGAGGACGGCTATCTGTCGTTCACGGGTCTCGATCTATCCTTCGCGCTCCCGCCCGCCGCGCCGCGCCTGACCACGACCTACCGCACTATCGTGCCGCGCGAGGAGGTGTCCCGCGCCCGCGCCGGGTCGTTCGCGGCAAGCGTGCCGCACGGATCGCCCTGGTTCCTCTGCCACCAAGATGGCGGCTCGCCCGAAGACCTGGGCTACCACGCCGTCGCGGCCCCGATCCCAGGCGGCCGGCTTTCCGGCGCATGGTTCGGGCTCGTGCTTCCCCTCGACCTTATGGCAGGCTTGCGCGTCGAGCTGCTGTTTGGGTTCGACGCCGCGGGAACCCAGTACGCCGGCGCGCGCTTTCCCGGAGCCCAGGGCGCGGCGTCCACCAGCGCGGCGCTGTCGCACCTGTTCTCCATCAAGTTCCAGGATATAGCCATTCACCTGGATCAACGCGAAACGGGCACGGATTACTCCCTGCTGCTGCGCGGCTTGAAGGCCAACGCGCTGCGCATGGAGCTGCCGGAGGGAAGCTGCAACCTAGCGCTGCTGCCGCGCGCGGACGCGACGGGCTGGTACGCCGTCTACGACAATCTGAAGTAGCGGGAAAGGATGCACCATGAAGGCGAGGTTCATCATGCGCTACGCGGGTCACGGAGCTCTGAACCACCTGACGGTCTTAGACGACGCCGACCAGGTTATCAGGCATATCGTAGTCGACGCCGGCACGAACGCAACGTACTTCCCCGACGTGGCCGAAGGCGAATTCGAGGAAGTGGCCGGATCGATTTGCGCGTCGGCCACCCGGAACTCGGTGGACATCTGCCTGACGCATGCCGACGAGGACCACTACTCCTACATCTACAGACTGGTGGAGTACATCAAAGAGCATGCGCAGGACCACATCGACGCTATCGACCACCTCTACCTTACGCTTCTCGCCGACGAGACGGGGTTTGCGAACGATCCAGCCCGCGAGGTGGATCGCATCGTTTCAGGCCTGGGCGCCTTGGCCAACGATTTCATGCAAAAAAATCGCGAAGATCGCTTTCGCGTGCTGGGTGAAAGAGAGGTCGACACGACGCTTTGGCAGGATCCTTCCTGTTGCGCCACGTTCAAGCTGGCTTATACGAATCTGTGCGCGTCGCGCGACGACAAGAACGGAAACTCGTCGATGTTCACGTTCAAACTGGGCTCGACGGTGGTGCTCATGCCCGGCGACAGCACGGGCGAGACGTTCCGGAACCTGCTCGACGACCAGGACGTGCGCGACGGCGTGACCAGCACGGTGTCCGACGCTGACAAAATCATCCTCGTTCTGCCCCATCACGGCTCGGTGCACAGCCTGGAGGCGGACGGGTTCCTGGCAGGCGACGATCCGGACAACCACGCCATCAACGCAAGCCGCCTTCATCAGGCTATAACGTTGCTCGTGCCGAACGCGAACGCGCAGCTGTACGTGAGCGCCGACCACCACGATACGAACGGCCATCCTCACGAATGGACGCTCGACCAGTTCTCAACGGTGGCGACCGACTCGACAGAACCCATGCCCATCGGCTTCTATCGAACGAACGGAGGCGTGTACGAGGAGCTCGTGAACTTTCACGGTGTTGGAGAATTCGTCGTGGGCGCGCAGGAGAAATGCCTGTGGTCCACCGTCAACGTGTCGAACCCTGAGGAGCCCTTCGCCCAGTTCGTCTACGACGAATTCGAAGACTAGGAAGGAGCGGCCTCATGGCGGTGAGAACGACGTTCGCCGATCTGCTGGGCGCCATCGGGCCGATGATGCGCGCAGAGGCGGGAGGGGCGCGCTTCGCCTCGTCGCCGCTTGGCGATTTGGCGCTGGTGAGCGAGGATGCGCCGGGCGCGACGTTCTCGGGGTACCTCGATGCGAGCCATGGAGAGCTGTCAGCTCTCGAATGGCTGTCGGGCAATCGGTTCTCGCTGCAAGGCAGCAAGCGCGGCGACGGGCTTTTCTCCATCGTCGCGCGGCCGCCCGCCTCTGCCACCGACCTGCCGAAACCCGCGCTCAGCCCCTTCGCCGCCGATCTTACCTTCGATCGCGTCGAGTTCTGCGGAAAGCGCGCGGACGATTCGATCGGCGATGCCCCGATCATATCGTTCGCCCAGGCCGTGTGGAAGCTGGGCGCCCGCTCCGGCAACGCGGAGGACGCGCTTTCCGCCGAAGTCGCCCTGCCCTTGCTGAGCGGCGACGCCCCGCTGCTCAGCATCGGTTTTTTCGACGCTGCGGGAAATCCCGGCACGGTGCTGGCCGATGCCAGCGAAAGCTTGCACGACCTTTTGGGCGTTCGCATCCCGTTCTCACGGTATGTTCCCAGCACGGTGCCGTTCTCGAACCGCATGCGGCTCCATCGCGTGATGCTCGCCTTCAACGGGCCGGTGCTACAAGCGCGCCGCAACGCAAACCCCGCGCAGGTGCGATCGCTCTGCCTGGAGCTGGGATTCGACGGCGCGGACGAACCCGCCGCGCTTTCGAACGGCTTCGCGCTGAACGGCGTGCGCTTGGAGCTGAGCCTTCCCCGCAACGTCAAGCTGTCGCGCGCGACAGCCGCCATATCCGCCGACGTCGAGGTGGCGGGCGTTCCCCTCACCGTGAGCGCATCCGCACCGCGATTCGACATCCGGGGAACCACGCGGTTCGACCGGCCGGTGCCGCTCTCCACGGTAGCGGCGAAGGCGGGCTTTGCGGTGCCGGCGTTGTTGGACGGCGTTTCCCTGGCCTATGTGAACCTTCGGGCGAACCTGACCGAGAGCGACTATCGCGCCGCGTTCGCCATCGAGTCGGTCGCGAACGCGCACGAGCCCTTCGCCTTCAGCCGCCTCGACGCGCGGCTGGAGCGCGCCGACGGCGTGGAGGGGCGGCTGCTGGGCGCCCAGGCCGAGCTCGCAGGCCGGGGCGGCTCGTTCTCGGCGCGCCTCTCAGCCGAGCTCGCCTTCCAGAAGAGCGGAAAGAGGGTCTGCGGTTTGGGCCTGCGCGGCGATTTCGGCAAGGAGACGCGGCTGTTCGGCTCCCTCATGGCCCCGTTCCCCTCGTTCGGAGACGTATACGAAGCGCTTGCGGGAGCGTCGCTTCCGCAAGGCTTTCCCACGGTGAAGCTCGAAACGCTTTCCGCAACGGTGCTCGCAGGCGCGACGACGTCCGTGGAGTCGTTCGCGGCCGCCGTCGTTTTGGACGTGGACGCGTCGGTGTTCGGCACCGCGTTCGCGCTGCGCGCCGCGCTGTCGCATGCGCCCGGCCGCACGCAGGCGAGCGGGTCGTTCAAGCTGGCAGAGCGCTTCGACGTGGACGCGTCGCTTACCATCGCGGACGCGGCATTATCCTGGACGTTCGGCTTGCGATTGGGGTCGACGTCGGTGGCCGTAGCCTACCAGTCCGCTGCGCGACGCATACAGGGCACGGTGACCGCGAACGTCACGCTTGGCGAGGCGGCGGGCGCGCTCATGCGCCTGTTCAACTGGTCGGCGTCGTTCGACCGCACGGGAGCCTGGTCGTTTCTGAACGATATCGGACTCAAGGGCACGGAGCTCGTGTACGACTACGCCAAGGCCGAGCTGTCCGCAACCGTCACGCCCTCTGTCAAGGTTCCCTTCGTGGAGATAGCCTCGCTGCGCCTGGTGGCCGGCGCCCAGGGCGTGCGTTTCGAGCTGGCTGGCACGTTCGACGGCGTGGCGTACACCCCGGACAAGCCGCTGCCCATCGACCCCTGCGACCCTCCCAAGCCGTCGGGCAACGCGCTTAGGGTGAGCTATCTGGCTCTCGGCAGCCGCATCCACGTGCCCGGCATGAACGTGCCGTCGGTCCCGAGAGCCCTCGCAGCGCTGCAACGCACCCTCGATAGGAACACGAAGCCCTCGGATATCTCCGTTACGGCGGGCGGCGACGTGCTGCTGGGCGCCGACTTCGAGGCGGCCCAAGCCGTGCGCGTGCAGCTTGTCTGCTACGAAGCCACGTCGTTCGTCGGCGGGCGCTTCGAGCTGTTCGGCGACAAGGCCGGTCCGCTCAAGGGGCTCGCGGCCGAATGCTCCTACGTGCGCGTGTCGCCGCGCGTGGGCGCGTTCTCCGCCTCGTTCGTACCGCCGGTCAGCTTGCAGCGCATCCGGCTGGGCGGCATGACACTGGGCATCGGGCAGCTGTCCGCACGGGTTTGCACCAACGGAGATTTTGCAATCGACCTGGGATTTCCCGAAAAATGCGACTTCTCGCGCTCGTTCACGCTGTCATACGGCGTGTTTTCCGGTTCGGGCGGGGTGCGCGTTTCGAAGGCGGCCGATGCGCCAGCCGGATCGGTTCCGGCCGCCGCACACGGGCGCTTCTCGCCGGTGCTTCAGATGGGGCTGGGCCTGCGCCTGGCCTTGGCGAAGGGCGTGAACGCCGGTATCCTGACGGCCAGCGTGAGCGCGGCGATGCAGTGTCTTCTGGAGGGCGTGTACGCCACCTACCTGCCCGACGGAGGCAGGGCAAGCTCGAGTTACTACCGCGTGGCAGCCGCAGCCACCCTCGACGGGCGGCTTTCAGGCGGCGTGAACTTCGGCTTGGTAGGCGCGTCGGTGTCGGTGGCCATCGCAACACGGTTCACCCTGCGCGTCGAGACGGGCGAGCCCGCGAAGGTACACGCGGAGGCGCAGGTGCGCGCCGAGGGGTCGATCAAGGTGTGGTTCGTCAGGCTGCGCTTCTCCTTCTCGTTGTCGGTGTCCCTCGATTTCACGCTTTCGGACGGGGGAAGCGCGCCATGGAAGGGAGCGCGCGGCCTTGCGGACGAGAGCGCCCTTCCCGCCACCCCAACCGGCGCGCCGCCCGCCCCGCTGTACGCCGCAGCCGCTCCAACCAGCCCCCTGCGCCTGCCCGCGCGCCGTGAAAACGGGTTCATCACCGTGCCCGTGCGCGTGGTTCCCATTTGGTCGCGCAGCGGCGGTTACCCGGTCGCCGCGCTCGTCGGGCTTGTCACGGCGGAACGGTTCGTCAAAGTGATCGAGCAAGTAGCGGCAGTGCTTGCGGAGAACGGCTACTGGGGCGAGCTGGGCAACGCCGAGCTGTTCAACGGCACGCGGTTCTTCTCGCGCATCGACGATCTCTACCGCGTGCTCGCGGAGTTCTTCGTGTTCGAGCTGGCTCCCGGATCATCCTCTTGCGCAGAGGAAGGCGACGTGATCATGCCCTTGCCCGACTGCCTGAACGTGACGATATGGACGAACTACCGAAACGGCGCGCGCGACAAGGCAGAACGCGACCTGACATCCTGCTTCCCGATAGACGAGGCCTACCTCGAAAAGCTCGCCGACTACTTCGCACGCACGTCGGACGACATGGGCGAACGCGCGCCCTACGAGGGAGGCAGAGGGCTTGCCGCCGAACTGTTCGCAGGATGGTTCGAAACGGCGGTGAAGGCCCTGCGCGCCGTGAAAGCGTCGTGCGAGCTGCGCGGAACGCCCTTCAACGCCGCCGCGCTCACCGACGAGCAGGCTTCGGACGTGGCGGGCATCGTCCAGCGCTTCTACCTGTCCGGCCGTCGGGCTCCGCGTGCGTTTCCCGACGACGAGACGTCGGCCTCGCCGCTCGTGAGCGCATTCGCACTTGCAGGAACCCAGCTGTCGCTGGCGGTTGACGACGAGGGCGTGGACGGGTTCGATTTCGCGATCGAAGCGGTGGAGCCGTTTCCATGGGTGAGCATGGAGAAAGGGCTGCCGGCGCTCGAATGGTCGGTCGCCCGGTCGGAGGCGCTGGCACAGCTGCCCGCCTTGCAGTTCGGCGCCGCCGTGTTCGCCGAAGAGCCACGCTTGGAGCCGAGTTGCACGACGGTCGATGCCTCGGCGCTCGTGCTGCCGGCATCGTTTGCGGTCGACGGCGCGCCCGTGTTCGACGGCACGGGCCGCTTGCAGCCGGGCGCGACGTACCGCACGGTCGAGGCCGGGTTGCCGCGCTACGCGGCTCTGCTGCGCTTGGACGTGATCCGTTGCGCCGACGAGCAAGGAGTATGGGAGGTTGTGAAGGCTACAGGGCTCGAGGATGTGGAAAGCTGGTGCGCAGCGGGCGCCGTCGAAACCCTGACCCTGATGCTGTGGGACGACGCCGGCGCATGTGCGTCCCTGTCCGCCGACGGGCTTTGCCTGGTGCGCGGGCGTGCGCTGACCGACCAGGAAAACGTGCCCTGCACCGCTTCGGTGACGGCTGGCTCCACACGGTGGCTGCGCGTGGCGGCGACCCTACGCGAGTCGCAGATGCGCTGTTACCTGGTGCGGCAAGACGGCCTCGAACTGCCTTGGACAGACGACAAGGCGTCGTTGGGCATACTGATGGGCCATGCGTCGCAAGAAGCGTGTCCGGCGGGCTTTCCGCTGGTCGTGCGACCGGCGGGGTCGAGTGCGGAACTCGAGCTCTCGACAGGAGGAAAAGTCGCCCAGAGTTCGGTGGAGCAAGGAACAACGGTAGTGTTCGCCCGAACGACGAACACCTCGCTCGACGAGACGGGCAAGGCGCTGTTCGACCTGTACGACGGGCTCGCCGCCGCAGTAGGATCTGCCAACGCTCCCCATGCCGCCCAGCTCGAGACGCCTCCCGCCGCGCCGCGGCCGGGAACCTCAAGCGACGGCGAGACGACCCGGCTTTACAGCCTGTCCGTTCCCTACGCCCGCGCGCTGGGCGCCGACCCGTACGCCCTCGTGTCGGCGGACAAGGACGTGGCGCTCACCTTGAATTGGACCGATATGCTGGGAAACCTCTTACCCGTGTCCGCGTCTGCAGGGGGAGTCCTTGCGGTTCGGCCGCGATACCACGATGACGTGGTGCCGTTTTGCGGCTGCTCCGGTATGAGCGCATCGTTCTGCTTCCAGGCTGTGTGCGCTCCGCCTGCCGCAGGCGTCTCTGCGGAGGAGCCGTCCGCAGGCTCCCTGTTCTTCGACTACCTTGTTGTTCGCCTCATCTACGAGCCTCCGCTTGCAGAGGGCGCCCGGCACTTCGAAGCCCTTGCGACCGAGGCCGAGCGCGCTTCTCGCCAGCTTCTCCAGCCCGACGTAAGCGTGAAGCTGTCGACTCCGCTGACCGGCGGCGTCGCCGTCGACCTCGACAAGGACGCCGTGCGACTGTTCTACGACCAAGTGGCCGCCCACCCCGACGACTCCCATGAAAGCGAACTCGTCGTCAAGCTGGACGATCCACCTGCCGTGACCGTGGTCGAGCTCTCGGTTCGCATCGACGTGCGCCGCAGCGCGGACCTCGTCGATCCTTCCGCGCCGTCCAGCGCGCTGTCGGCCGAGATCGAGCTGCCTTACCTCGGATCCGCCGAGGCCGAGCGACTGCGACTGCATGCGAACGAATGCAGAGCAGCCTGGCTGAACGGTTCCGACGCGGCCGACGTCCCGCTCACGCTGCGCCACGACTTCGAGGAAACGGCCAACTTCCGCTTCCCCTACGAAGCGGACGGCAAGCTGTACGCGTTGGAGACCATGGGCGGTTTCTTGGTGGCCTGCGGCTCAGAAGGACCTGCTTGCCTGGCGCTGCGGCCTCTGCCGCTCGTGTCGGGGGCTTTCTCGGCCGGAGGGCGTTCGATGCAGGCGGCCGATGCCGACCTGCAAGGCGTGCTCGATGCCTTCATCGACGACCTCGCTCTGGTGTCCGAGCCGGCGACTATCGCTTCGTTCTGCCGCGACGCCTCCACGCACGCGTTCGCCAAGCGTGTGCTGAATTTGCAACTCGCGGCAGCCCGAGCCCTGGCCACGCGGCTAGCCCCTCTATACCTGAACGCAGGGAGGGAGCCCGACCTTGCGGCGGCGCGGGCGGCGTTCGTGGACGCGTTTCTGCAGGTTCCCGAGGTCGACCCGCTATCCGTCGCCGTCGTGCAGGCATCCGTGACGCAGGCGATGCCCGCCTCGACGGGCATCGCCGTGGCGGGTATCGTAGGCGAGGGGAAGGGCCTTCCCTGCGCCGTAGAACCGGGATCGGCGCTGCTGACGGCTCCGCTGGCCGCAGACGCGGCCGGAGCCGTGGTGCGCCTCGACAGCCTGGCGCTTCGGGTGGATTGCCTGATAGACGGCGCAGGCCGACGCCTCACCCCTGTATCTCACGACGACCGATTCGACCGTACGACTCTGGGCGGAGTCGGGTCGGTTAAGCTGCCCGACCGAAGGCGGCCTCGGTCGCCGGTGCTCTGTTCCCTCGAATGCGACGCATCCTCCACTACGGCCTCGTTCTCGCTTTCCGTAGCGCAAGGCTTTGCGGCCGAGCTATTCTACGGGGACATTTGCAGCCGCGGCATAGGAGCCGATTTACGGGCGGCGGCCGCGCGGACTTGCCCCTACCCGCTTGGGCAGGGTCTTTCGTACGAGGAGCGCGTCGTGTCCATGGAGCGCTACCGGCTGGAAGCGCCCGCGCTCATCGAGGCATGGGACACCGCCTCGCTGTCAAAGCTCTTGGATCTCATGGAGGAGTACGTGCGCGCGCTCGCCGACTTTCCCGACCAGGCGCCGCCGGCGTCGGCCCTCGCCGCTCGGGTTGAGGGTGCCGAAGCCGACGCCGTTCTGCTGTTCGCGGCAGACGACCAGGGTTTCCTGTCCTCCATAACATTGACGGGCGGCACCGATGTGGTCTCGCTTTCCTATTGCGTGGGAGGCTCGCGCGCGGCAGTCATGGAGCGCAACGGCGGCACGTTCTCGTTCGCGTCCGACCTGAAGCCGCGGGAGGAAGAGCCTTTCACCTTGCACGTGAAGCTGTCCGGCGACGGGACTGGCCTTCCGAGGTCGGGCAGCCTGAGGCTGGCCTACAACCCGCCCCGTCCCGCGGATGCGCCCGGCAAGGCGAACCCCGCGTTCCGGCAACAAACTGCCCGCATCGTGTTCTAGCGACGTCGCCTTTCGGGCGGAAAGCGCGGCCACTGCGCAAGAAGTGGCGGAAAGAGCGGTAGAGGAGTCGATATGGAAACCGACGATAGAAACGAAGCTATGGCGACGATGGCCCGTTGGGCGCGCGAGCAGGAGGGAGGATGGGACGGCGCGGTGGCGATCGACCTCTCCGATCCCGAGCTGTTCTCCTGTACGGCCGCGATGTTCGGCGGGCGCGAGCACATGGCCAAGGCCTATCCCGCCCACCTGCGCCAGCTCGAGCAAGCCGCAGAGCACGGCGCGCCCCGCGCGCCCGGCACGGTGCCCGGCGCAGACAACCTGGTGATGATCCGCGATCTCGCGTGCACCACTTCGTTCGCGGGCGCCGTGGCCGACGTTTCGCTCGCCCATTCCAGCCCCTCCATATTGCTGGCCCTCTCCATCTTGGTGAACGGCGCCATCGTGCACAAGCAAGAAGGGCGCGCCAGCGACACGTCGTTCGCCACCATCTCGTGCAGGATCGACCAGAACATTCCCGAGGACGCCTGCGTCGAAGCGGTGTTCTGGGCGTTCTGCAGCGACGGCGGTTTCGGAACCCCCGTGTCCTTCGTCGTGGGGTGCGAGACCTTCGCCACGCCTGTCGATCCCGTGCGCGCGTCATCGGTCCAGCATCCCGTGCTCAATCCCGTGCAACCCAAGCCCGTTAACGCCGATTTCGCCGGAAAACCTTCCGGCCGGCCTGCCGATCGCGCGTCGCGAGACGTGAACGTGTGCTACGCGCGCACCCCCCTGTACCCCGAGGTCATCGATTACCGGTATGCCGAAATGCGCAAGGAGGGTAACCAACAGATGCTCCTGGACGTCCGGGGCAACGTTGCTTTGGAAGAGGGATTCACCTGTTCTAAAATCGACAGCGTGTATGCCGCACTCAACCTAATGGGTGGCGGAGGCATCGTGCATCTGCGCAAAGATCTGGTGGACTACGTGCACATCGAACCCGAAAAGCACGGTTTCTCGTATGAGCTGCCCACCGATTGGTGCAACCAGATCCCCGACAGCGTCATGGCGGGCGACCGGCGCTATGCCGTGGACGTGCATATAACGTTCGAATGCGAGGAAGCCGCAGGGCCGTGCACACTGTTCGTCTCCAGCGAAGAGCCCGTCACGCCCGATTCCCACCATTTCACCAGCGTTCCCTTCGTGCGCCTGTTCTGGGGGTGCCTTGAGGAGAACACGCTCGTGAGCATGGGAGACAGCACGAAGCGTCCCATCAGGGACGTACGCCCAGGCGACAGGATCATGAGCGTGGACGGCCGCGACCGCGTTTCAGTGCGCGACGTTGTCAGGGGCTCGGAGGATCGCCTGTGGTGCCTGACCACCGAGGAGCGCGGCGCTCTTTACCTGACCGAGAACCACCCTGTTTTCACGCGTTCGGGCATGAAGCGCGCCGTGGACGTGCTGTGCGCCGACGAGCTGCTGACCGACGACGGACGTTGGCTTCATGTGCGCTTCCATTTTCCCGTCGAAGGAAGCTTCACCGTGTACAACCTCGTGCTTGAAGGAGACGACCGGTTCTTCGCCGCGGGCTATGCCGTGGGAGATAACGCCGCGCAAGGCCGACTTGCGCGCGAGCGCGACGAGCTGCGCTCCGACGCTCCTCCCGAGCTGTTGGAAGAGGCCGACCGCTGGGCGCGCGAGTTCGGCGCGGAGCTCACCGACGCGGAGAAAAGGCATTGAGAACCGATGTTTCACGTGAAACATCTGCAGGCAGACGCTTAAGAAAAAACCCTCCCGGCGGAGCCGGGAGGGTTTGCTGTTTACTGGCGGAAGGGCAGGGATTTGAACCCTGGTCACCGGGGTCGCCGGTGAAACGGTTTTCGAGACCGCCGCATTCAGCCGCTCTGCCACCCTTCCGCGTATGATCGGGGCAAAACCCCGTATGAAACGCGCCTCGGGGGCGCGGGAGTAATCTGGCGGAGAGATAGGGATTCGAACCCTAGGTACTCTTTTGGAGCACACACGATTTCCAATCGTGCACCTTCGGCCAGCTCGGTCATCTCTCCGCTTATTGGTCGAGCACGCTCGCGCGTTGCGCGGTCATGCAGCAGCTACGTAGTATACAACAGCTAATACGCACTCACAAGCGAGAAATATTCCTCTTCACGAGCATCATCGAAATTTTCGTCTGCTTGCACACAGGGCGAGGCGGATTTCGCACTCGACGCGCAGGGTATAGAAGATGTCGACGCAGCGTCAACAACGGATCGCGGAAGCGTGCTATGCGGTACGGCTGATCGCGGAGACGTCGTGGGGGACGCAGCGGAATGAGAGATTTGCGTGGCCGGCTCCGCGGAACGTCCGGCGATCATGCGCTGCACGTGCAAAGGAACGTCGAACAGCCCGCTCATCACGCCATCCGTCAAGAGCCGGTCTTTCGACCCGTCGGCGAACACCGTACCGTTTTTCAATAGCACGACGCGCTTGAT
>OLRC01001357.1_pt1 | contig 15787 bp, 14 predicted proteins | sample 1672081 | NCBI WGS metagenome assembly OLRC01 (sample SAMEA3136643, study PRJEB25190) | human gut metagenome | biome: human gut; feature: human-associated habitat; material: faeces | place: Austria | collected 2013
AGCACCGCCTCACGAAGCGAGAGCAGCAGGTGTTCGAGCTGTTGGCGCAGGGCCGTTCCACCACCGACGTGGCCACCGCGCTCGACGTTTCCGAGAACACGGCCAAGACCCACATCAAGCGCCTCTACAAGAAGCTGGACGTCCATTCCAAGCAAGACATCATCGACCTCGTCCGCAAAGGCGACGCCCCGTCGGCCGACGCCGCGCCAACCAGCCCCGCCCCCGCCGAAGCCGAAGCCGCCGCCTCCGCCACGGCGTGAGTCAGCGCGCGTGCATCCAGGCGAAGTCGAGAGGGGCCGTGTCGGCACGCCACATGCAATGGAGAGGCTGGCCTGAAGCGTCCGTGGTAATGAGCTGCACGGCGCGGTCGCCCGTGTAGTTCCAGAAGCCGCCGATGTTGTACAGCTTGTCGGCATTCCAGCCCAAATGCACGAGCAGCGTCTTCGCCTGCCCCGCGTAGCCGCCCGCCCCGCACATCAGGAAGATGGCCTTGTCCTTGGGGAAAAGCTCGTCCAGAAGCGGCCCCGACTCGCGGAAGTTCGGCGTGGCCGACACGATGGAGCCGTCGTCCGCCCATTCCACCGTCCATGCCGTCTGCCCATCGTAGGCGTTCGCCACGGGAAGGGGCGGCAGGGTGGCCAAATAGGGAAACGGCACCACCTTGAAGCCCTCCACGGTGGCCGTCAGGTTGGGGTCACCGCCGATGGAGGCGTAGTCGGCAGGGTCGAAGAACAGGCGCATGTCGCGGTAGGCCACGTCTTCGCGGCCAAGCCACTGGTCGATGGTGCCCACGTTGACGTTCGCGTCCACGCCGAAGGGGCTTTCCGGGTCGGCCTCGGGCGCGGGAAGGGGTTTGTGGCCTGAAGCGTCGCCAGGCACGGCAGGCGCCCCTGCGCCTCCCGCGCCTCCCTCTGCGGCCGGGCCGCCCTCCCCGTCGATGGGTTGTTGGTCGGAAGGCGCTTGCTGGGCGTCCTTCCCTGCAGAACACCCCGTTGCGACCAGGCTTCCCGCCACAGCGAAACCCGCAAGCGCTGCACCCGCGACGAACTGGCGCCGTCCCATGAGATCGCCGTGGCCAGCGCGACCTTCCGCACGCGAGGCCTGCAGGTCCACGCCCGCATCGCATGGATCGTCTCCGGCAAGCGGGAAACCCGCGCCCGCGCCGAACGTGTCTGCGCCGCTGTCGCTGCTACCTCCGTCTGCGGCAGCCTTCATGCATTCCATCACGCTTCCCCTTTCGCGGCTTGCGCCGCCCTTATCGCGCGCCCGCCACCACGCAAGGCCATCCCGCACCGAGCCTCGCAAGCGGTGGCCGAATCCCTTACGCGCCATGTCCCAGCGCGTTGCGCACGGCTTCCTTCAAGCCCATGCTGGTGACCGTGGCACCGGCCACCGCGTCCACGTCCGGCGTGCCAGCCTGGACCATGCGCGCCCTCAGCTCGTCCAGCGCAGGGGCGCCCACTTCGGCATGCTCGGTGTGGCGCAGGACCTCCACCGCGTCTATCGCGCCGCCCGTGGCGGCGACCTTCACCCAGAGGGGGCCGCCCAAACCTTCCCCAACGCCTACGGCCTCCCCCGATGAAAGGCCCGACTCGTCGGGAGCCTCGTCGTACACCGACGCGTCGCCCGACCCCGGCCCATACGTCAGGCCCTCGGGCAGCGCCACCGCATCGTCTTTCGCCGTTGCCGCTTCCTCCCCGGCAATCTTGCCGAACACGATGCATTCCGCCAGGTTCCCGCCGCTTTGCGCATTGCGCGCCGTCACGCTGCCACATTCGCCCGCCGCGTACAAGTGCGGGATGGGTTCGCCAGAAGCGCCCATCACCTGGGCATTCGCCGCTCGCTCCGGACCACCCTGCGTGGCGAGCACCGCCGGATACACGGCTACGCCGTAGTAGGGGCCGTTGCCAAAGGCGCGCATGTTCTGTGATTGGCGGCCCAGCGCGTCGAAGCCGGAGGCAGCGGCGGCGTTGTACGCGTCGATGGTGGCCTGCAGGGCCTCTCCGTCCAACCCCAGCACAGCAGCCAGGCCGGGCACGTCGTCGGCACGCGCCACCTTGCCGGATTCCACTTCCGCAGACAGGTCCACGCTCCAGTTGGGAAAGGGTCGCGGCGCCACGCCGTTTTCCATATCGGCACGCTGGGCCTCGTCGAACACGAAGAAGTTCGCATCGGGGCGGGCGGGCACCACCCACGAACCGCCCACCTTCACCCGACCGCCCCGCTGCTCGGCGTCTTCTGCAAGGTAGCGCCGCGCGTCGCCGCCCACCAGCACCACCGATCCTGCCCTGAAGAACGCGATGTCGGCTCCCAGACTGCGCATGCGGTCCGCCTCGGGAACCAGGCCCACGCCGCCGCTCTCCCATGCGTTCGTGTGCCACAGGCGCGCACCGGCTGCCTGGGCCATGCGCATGCCGTCGCCTTCGTTGTACAGTGTGCCGGTGACCAGGGTTTTCGGCTGGTCGAGGAACTGTTGCGCCGCATTCGGATCGTTCTCGTAGCCACCCAGCGCCAGCACCACGCCGTTGCGTGCAGCAATGTTGAGCTTCTGTCCGTTGCGCTCGATCTCCACGCCCACGACCGCCTTCGTCACGGGGTCCTGGATGAGCGCCGTCACCGGCGACGAGTACCAGCAGTCTATCTGGCTCTTGCGCGCCACCACGCCCTTCTTCAGGAAGCGCCACAAGGCCCCGTCGTTGATGGACGAACCCACCAGGTTCGTGCGGATGGAGGAAGCGCCTGGCAGTTCCGGATGCGACACGGAAAGCGGCGGCAGGTTGTAACGCCCCGGAATGGCGGACGGCACGATGGCGGGCGCTTGGGGCGGCGCGATGGCGGGAGCATCCGACCCATCCAGGCTGGCGCCGCATTTCTCGCATCTTTCGGAATCGAGAGGCGTCGTCTTGCCACAGCTAGGACATACGACCACGCTCTTCGCTTCCGAATTGGAAGGCCTGAAGCACATGCTACTCACCTCCCTGCGCGGACAGCGCGTCTATGTCGGCCTCGGTCACGTCGGTGACGTCCAGCAGTTCGCCTTCGTCCAAGCCCCAGGCCACCAACGTGTCACGCACGTCGCACAGACCCTGTGCGTAGGCGTCCAGCACGTCGGCGGGCACGTAGTAGCCTCCCGCAAGCGCACCTACGTAGGCAAGTGCCTCGTCCTTGTTGGTGGCAGACGCGAACAGCTGCGAGCTGTAGCGGCTGTTGCCACCTTCGCTGCCTTCGGGGGCCTTGTCGACAACAAGCACGCTCGCGCCGCTTTCGGCCGCTGCGATGGCCGCCGATGCGCCCGCCGCCCCCAACCCCACGACCACCACGTCGAACGCACCGTCCCACGCGATGTACTCCAGCATGGCCGCGCCCGTCGCGCCGCCGGAGTCGGCCTGCTGCCCGCCGCCCCCGCAGCCCGCCAAGAACCCGGCTCCCAGCGCTCCTATGCCACAGGCCGCGCTCGCCTTCAGAAACGTCCTTCGAGACGTTGCAGGTCCCTCCATGACAGGTCCTCCTTCTCTCGGCCCCTGACGCCTTGCGCCCCTCCCCGCACCAGCAGCCTTGTCCGGCCGAGCACAACACGTCCCACCCTGCCGGAAAACGCCGCCATGGCGAGCGCCTTCCGAACGCTCGCCATGGTATCGCCTGCCCTTGGGGCAAAGTCAAGCGACCGGTGTCTAAGACACTATCTTTGAAACCGCCTGGGCCACCACATCGGCGTGCAAACCAGCCATGAGCACGAGGAAACGCAGGGCGCATCCTCCCACCAGCGCGCCAGCCGCCCCCACAAGCATGGCCGTACGCCCGCTTTTCCTCCTTTTGCGCAGCACCATGCCTGCAATGGCCATGGCCAAAGGAAGCGCCAGGCCGCATGCCCCCACCAGAAGCCAGAAGAACGGCGCGAGCATGCCTTGGGCCAGCAGCCGAACCGAAGCTGCCGCTGTTGCACCCGTTGCCGTGGTCAGGTCGCTCCCCTGCATGGTCGCCAGAAACGCGGCGAGCACGACCACTTCCAGCACCACCAGAACCACCACCGAAGCTTCAAGCAGACGATGCGTCTTGTTGGAAAGCACCGCCCGCTTGGGCGCCACCGCCACGATCTCCACCAACGCTGCACCCGTGTCCAGTGCAGAAACGGTGAACAGGCAGGGCAGAAGCAGCGTGTTCCACAGCGGCACGCCCGGAACGGACATGAGCAGAATGCCGGTGTACACGGCCACGCACAAACCCAGGACGATACCCACGACGGCAAGCACGCTGCGCATGCGATTCCTTGCCTTGGGATAGCCCTTCCATTTCTTGGAAACGGGCTTCACCCACTGCTCGGTCGACAGCACGGCCATGAGGCCGAACACGATCACCGCCGCGAACACCACCCACGCACCGAACGTCATCCACGACGTCCCGTTGCTGAAGCTTTGCCACAACAGCATGCCGCGCAACGGGTTCGTCAGCTCGGACAGCAGCAGAAGCAGGCCCGCGACGAGGCAGGCCGTTGCAGCCCATGAAGCGATGCAGATGGTCTTGCGATTGCTTTGCCTGTCGAGGAAGTACAAGAGCGCAGCCACGACGAAGGCGCCAGCGCCCATGCCTCCCAAGAACAAGTACAGGGCCGGTTGCCAACCCCATACCGATTGCAATTCGGCCATCGATTACCTCCTTACCTGACTTGCAGGCACATAGTCGTTCACAATCCGCGCCCGCCTATAGCAGCACATACGAGGGGCCGGTCGATGCTTCTATCTTCTTGGCACGTCCGCCCGACCCTGCTACCAACTCGTCGATCGTGCCGAAGTGCAGCGCACGGAACTTGCACGCCTGCACGCAGTTGGGCGCCTCCCCCAGAGCAACGCCAGCCTCGAGGCACAGGTCGCATTTGTCCATGCCGGCAGACGTGTAGTGCGGCACGCCGAACGGACATGCCTGATAGCAGTACTTGCAGCCGATGCACCGGTCGTGGTCCACCGTCACCACGCCGCCTTCGCCTTTCGTGATGGCCCGTGCAGGGCACACCGTCGCGCAGGCGGGATCCTCGCAGTGCATGCACGAGGTGGAAACGTACACCTTCTGGCCATTCGCCGTCGTGTACGGCGTCACTGCACGGCGGGCAGGCACGTCCTCCGGCGTGCCGTTCGCCTTGCGGCAGGCCTCGACGCATTGCTGGCAGTTCACGCAGTTCGACATGCGCACCAGAAACCCGTACTGCATGCCGCCCTGCGAGGTTGCGGCCTCTGCATCCTGCGGCGCCGCGCCCGCTTTGCCGTCTTCGGCGAAGGCGGCCTTGCGCGTGGCGCCGACCGCACCTCCAGCGAGCGCCGTCGCGCCCAACACGGCAGCCCCTTGCAGCAGAGTGCGCCGTGGGATGCCCGTATCGTCTCGCATGTTCTCTCCAATCCTTTGCCCAGAGCGGTATACTGTGCAGCAACCGCTCATCGAACTTCCCCTGCCAACCTCTGAAAGGAGCCCTTATGATCGCCCCTGTCCAAGGAAAGGTCGGCCAGCCGGTAACCTTCGAGGGATACGCTGACGACTACGGCAGCCACATCGTCGCCCTCGAGTTCTCTCTTGACGGCGGAACCACCTGGGCTCGCCAGGACGTGAGCGCCTCCAATCCCGACCTCATGGTCCACTGGACCTATGCCTACACACCTCAGCAGGAAGGAATCTACCAGCTGAAAGTGCGGTCGGTCACGGAAGACGGCCGGACGAGCCCCCTTGCGGCCGTCGCCGAACTTCACGTGGAAGCCTGATCGACGGCCGCACACGTTCCGCCCTACTCGGCCTCCGCCGAAAGCAAGCCGACATTGGGACTGTTGGGATATTCCATGCCCTCGCCGGGGTTCGCCGGAACCACGTCTTCTGCAGTGATGCGAATCTCGGCGATATCGCGCACGAAGTAGTTCGCCGGAGCACCTGCCAGCCACAGCTGGTTGTTGCCGCCGACCGACGCCGACAGGTCCTCTCCGTTTATCTCGAAGGAAATCACGCCGTGATGGCCAATGACATAGGCCAGCGGCATGGCCACTTCCGTGCCGTCGGACGAAACGAACGTGATGGTGTTGGCGTCGCTGTGCGCACCTGCTCGCCCTGCCAGATAGTTCACCGGAATGCCCTTGACCTCGGCCGTGATGATGGCCTTGCCGTCAGAGGGGTTGCCGCCACAGGAGCACGTCATCGTCTGCTGCACGGCCTGTTCCTGAGCCAGTTCGTCGACCGTCGCCGTGAAGGCGTTGTCCACGTCTCCCGAAACCGCCAGACGCCACTGCAAGGGGTTGTCGACCGCCAGATCGTTCGTCGCGTTGCATAGCGCGCTCGTAGCCGCTCGGAACACTTCCTTGATGACCGAGTTCGGCGTGATCGTGGTTTGATCCCAGGCGAATTGGCCCTCCGACGCATCGGCCTTCACGAAGGCGCCCGCGCTCTGGTTCGACTGCACTGCGCTCTCGGTTGCAAGCTGCGCAGCATCCGAAGACTCGCTCGTCGCCGCCAAGGCAGGGGTCGCGCCGGCCAGCAACAAAGAGGTAGCAGCCACTGCGCTTACGGCAAGTTGTTTTTTGTCAGCCATGAATGTCACCTCCGCTATTTCACGTTCAGCAGGAACTGGGTGTTGACGCCGTTGACGCGCTCCGTGCCATCGGCCTGCAAGCTGGTCGTGCGAATGTCAAGCAGGTATGCGCCCTCCGAAGGAGGCGTGAAGCCCATGCGCCAGTACGTCCAGTACTGCGGGTCGTTGTCCGGCGTTTCCAACGTGGTCCACGTCTGACCGTGATCCCAGGAGAATTCGATCTTCTGGATAGGCTCGTCGAACGCGTCGGCAAAGCCTTCGATCTGCACTTCCGTGCCAGCCACGCCTTCAAGCACCACGCCAGAGGGGTAGTTCAGCACGGCGCTGTTGGGCTTGTCGGCCGGCGCGCCGTCAAGGCCCGCGTCTTCGAAGCCTCCCAGGAAATAGCCAGAAGCGGCGTCGGCTTCGTCCACCACGTTGAAGTTCACGCCCGTGCACACCTTGAAGATGCCGCCGGCAGCGGAACCGCCCGCCGTCCATACCGAGCACGGGTAGCCCTGCGTGTTGGGCAGCGTCTCGCCGTTCATTTCGATGACCAGGAGAGAATCGTTCTCGGTCATGGCCGTGAAGGGGATGTTGTACGTTTTGCCCACATTGGGATACGGGTCCTCGGTCATGAATTCCACGGCGTTCACGTCGCCTTGCGGCTTCACGTAGTCGATGATCGCCTGCATGGGAACGCCGGTGACCTCAACCTGCGCGATGGCCGCATTGCCCGCTCCGTTGATGGTGCACTGCTGCTTCATGACGGTGGTCACGGTGCCGAACTTTTCAACCAGTTCGGGCAGCGTCATCTCGAGGGGATTCTCCACGGCACCGCCAACGGAGAACACCCAGTTGTTGTACAGTTCGGGATCCATGTTGCTGTCGTCGGTGCGCCAGTCGCTCGCGTCGAAGTCGCCGTACTCCTTGATGCTCTTGTAGAAGAAGTCGTCGTTCGAGGTAAGCGTTTCCTGATCGTAGGTCACGCTCAGATCGGCATCGCTCGCCGCGACATCGGTGATGCCCTGGTACAGATTGTACTTCTCGTAATCCCAGCGCTTGAAGTCGCCGTTCTCGTCGATGTAGTGGCACGACTCGCAAGTGCCGTTCTTGTTCTCGAACAGCTCGTTGCCCAGATGCGTTGCGTGGATGGAATCGCGCAGCGGGTTCGCCCAAATGTGGCAGGCCACGCACGTGGACAGCGTCTGCTCGGTGGGATATCCCATGAAGATGGTGCCGTGGTACGTGTCCAGCATCATCAACGCGTCCTCCAACGTATGGCACGACGTGCATCCGCGCTGGTCGGCGTTCAGGTAGCTGATGTTCCACCCAATGTCGTCGCTCGGCACCGGCTGCACGGTGAAGCCGTTGCGGTCGACGTAGCTGAAAGGCGCGTTGATCTCGGCGTTCTTCGTCCCCAGGTCAGCATCAATGCCATCGGGGAACGCCGCAACATTGTCCTTGTAGCGTCCTTCCGATTGGTAGTTCACCGTAGCCTGGCCGACGGTGCTCTCATCTGCGGGCTCCTCCGTCACCGCGTTCTGCGCGCAGCCCGCCAGGGCGGCGGCGGCCAACGCTACCGTCACGACGGAAATCACCATTTTGCGGTTCTTAGCGAATCCCATGTCTCTCCTTTCCCCAACCTTTTGCTGCATACGAAAAACGGCTCGTTTTCCGCACCTCCTTCGGTATCGATCGGACGTGCCGCCCCTTGTCAATACCTCATGGCGCGTATCTTATCATAAATCATACTAATTTATGATACTTATCTTAGAGTCGTGTGATTCTTTTTCGAGAATAGTAAACGATGGGCTTGCAAGCCACCGATGTCTATGCTGGCGAATAGCCCATGCGGGCGTCATTGCCTGCGATGGTGGTCGAAAGACCTACCCCTTCGACGGAACTTCCCTCAGACCAAGAACGATCGAGGGAAGGGGGTATCGACAAGCAGGCGATCCGCTCATCACATACGCGAAGGCCCTACCCTTTCGCGATCTTTTCCAATCCCTCGAAGGCTTCTGACAGCGCGCTGGGAACCACTACCAGACCGCCCTTCTCCTTCACGCTGTCTGCCACGAAGCTCATGGCTCGCAACTGCAATGCGGCGTCTTCCTTCTTGTACGTGCGTGCGGCATCCACGAACATTTCCGAGACTTCCTTCTCCACCTCGGCGAGAATGATGCGGGCATTGTACTCGCGTTCGGCACGCGCTTCGGCGGAAAGGGCTTCCTGCAGGTCGGCGGGGATCTCTATGTCGCGTATTTCAACCGACACGATGGTAATGCCCCATTCGCTGGTCTTGCGTTCCAGAATGCTCGCCACTTCCTTGTCGATCTGCGTGCGCCTCACGCCCATCTGGGCAATGCCGACGCCGCCCATCACGTCGCGCAGCGTGGTCTGAGCCACCCAGTACACCAGGCGCTCGTAGTTGCGAATCTCCGAACACGCCTTGCCCGCGTCCCATACCATCCAGAAGAGCACGGCATCTACGTCCACAGGCACCAGGTCGCTTGTGAGCACGTGCTCGGCCTTGAATGCGGTGGAACGCATGCGCAGGTCAACCGTGGCTGCAGAATATTCCACGAAAGGAATCATGAAGATGAGGCCGGGACCTGCCACGCGGTTGAACTTGCCGAAGCGCAGCACCACGGTGCGTTCCCACTCGAGCACCACGTGCATGCAGCTGAAGAGGACGGCAGCGCCCAGCACGCCTACGATGCCCCAGGCAGGCTGCTGCGTAAGGAAGGCAATGGCCGCGAATGCAGCCGCCACCGCAAACGTGATGATCCAGCGCAGAAACCCGGCGCCGAAACGGCTGGTCGCCGCATCTTCGAAGACTTCATCGATCTCGGTGATCTCCGGCTCTTCGTTCAGTTTTTCATCTTCGGATTTGCCCTTGTCCTTGCCCATGTCCTCTCCATCCTGCCGTTAGCCAGAAGTTCCCCTGACCAATGCCGCCCTTGCACGGGCGCTGCGCCGCCCTGCAACCGATCGTCGCTTCCGCCCAGCCGCAGCTCGTCATCCCATCTGCTCGAAGCGTGCTTCCACACGCAGAAGCACGTCCTGCGGCGTGATGCTGGCCTCTTGCGCCACCCGAACCAATTCCTCGATGACCAGATCTACCGGAGACTCGGGAAGCTCCAGTTTCTTGCTGTCGACATCGGCCACGAACGATCGCTTTCCTCGGCTGGAGCAGATGAGACCGTCGGCCTCCAAGTCTTGATACACCTTGTGGACGGTGTTGTAGTTGACGCCGAGACGAGCGGCAAGTTCGCGCACCGTGGGCAACACGTCGCCCGGTTTTATACGCTCCGATTTGATGAGGAACAATAGATGGTTGCGTATCTGCACCCATACAGGCACGCCGGACTTCTCGTTTATGTGCAGATCGTCGAACACCCGCGCAACTCCCACCTTCCAAAGTATCGTGCGAACGTATGATACCACGGAATCCCTTCGGGAATCGCGGCCCACGATCGAGACAACATTCGGCCGTCCGCGGGGCCGCCCCCTTCGACAGGCGGCCGCCTCGAAGCGCCACGCTCGGGCGCATGCCGGAGATCCGAGACGGCATCGTTGCCAGCATGCGCACGAATAGGCAAAGCGGCGGAAACGGCCGAAACCGCCTCCGCCGCGCATTCCTGCTACGCCGATCGGGCCCGTCCTCGCCCCCCGCACCCGTTGCCCTAACCTCGAACGCGGGGATTCTAGCATGATCGGATCATGGTTGCGAGCGAGAGAGCGTCAGGACCGCATCTGGCTGCCGCCCCCGGCGTTACCGGCCCCCGCCCTGCTTGACCACCAGAACGTCGGCGCGAACGGTGCGGACGAGGTGCCGCGACACGCTGCCCACGAAGGCGTACTTGATGTCCGAAAGGCCGCGCTCGCCACAGACGACCAGGTCGGGTTCGTACGGACCGACGAACTGCTCCACCAACACGTCGGGAACGCGCCCGACGCGCACCTCCAGCGAGCAGGACGGGATGGCGGGGTTGGCACGCGCCTCGGCCAGCACGCCGGCGAGTTCCTGCTCGATGCGCACCTGCTCTTCCTGCGCCAAGGCCTCGAAGTCCGCTCCGTTCGTGTCTGAGGGAGCCACGTCAACCACATGCCCGAACAAAAGCTGCGCCCCACTGGCGGCAGCAAGCGCGACGGCTCGGCGCGCCACTGCCTCCTGCGTCGACGCTCCGTCGAGTGCGGCGAATATGCGCAGATAGGGAAACGACATGGCAGATCCTTTCTCGCATCGGGTGCCCAAGAAGGGTTGCGGCTGACATTGTATCGCTTCGCGCTCTCCTGTCGAGCCTGGACAAGGTTTCGGCAACATTCATCGCAAGTCAACGAAAACCCTTTTCGGCAACATTTTTACGAGGCGCTGCGGCCCGCAATCCTCCGCGCCACGCCGCGCCCGCAGCGGAGCGCGCGCAACTCCCCCGCCGGCACGCTCACTTCCGCTGCAGCGAGCCGTCGTCTCCGAACAGGGCCCCCAGCACGTCTTCGAACATCTGCGCAGGCGTCCATGCCTCCGCGCTCGCCGGGGTTCCCAGCGAAATGGCATAACTGGCGTCAGGCGAAAGGCCGATGCGCACCAGCCGGCCGGTCAGACGGTCCGTCTCGTTCAGCATGTTGGTGGGGCAGAACACGCCTCCCAACCCCTTCGCACATAGCGAAAGCAGCGTGATCAGACTTTCGGACTCCACCAAACCACGGGGCTTGATGCCGGCACGTTGCAGTTCCACACGGGCCACACGGCCCGATATGTCGTCGACGGTCTCCAGCAGGAAGGGGCAGTCCCGCAGCATGCCCAGCCCTTCCACACGGACACGCGCAGCCGCCTCTTCCGCAGGAAGGCCGGTCACGTGCTCCAGCAGGCCCGAATGCACGACCAGCACCACTTCCTCCTGATACAGAGGGCGCACGCACACGCCCGGGTGCGTCTCGTCGAAGTGAGCCACCACCACGTCGGCCTCGTTGCGCTCGGCCAGGCGGACCAGCTGCTCGTTCGTGCCTTCCTGCAGCCTGACGCTCACGCCCGGCAGGCTGCGGTGGAACTGTTCCAACACATGGGGCATGAGCACGCAGCCGCGCATGCTGGAAATGCCCACTTTCAGCACGCCGGACCCGCCGACCGTCACCTCCCCCACCTGGCGCAACATCAGCGACCGCGCCTGCTCCTGCTCCTGCGCATAGGCCAGGAACGCCTCGCCCGCGCGCGTGAGGGTCAACGGCGTGCTGCGCACCACCAGCTTGCATTTCAGTTCCCGCTCCAACGCGGCCAATCGCGCGCTCAGCGTCTGCTGGGGCAGCTGCAGCTCTTCGGCGGCATGGGTGAACGAGCCCTTCTCCATGAGCCGGACGAACCACTCCCAAGACTCCAGCGCCATGCTTCACTCCTCGTCGTTGGCCAAACCGTCGTATTCCGAACCTGTGCGCAGCGGCACACCCATCTGCCCGACACGGCCGCCTTCCGCGCCTGCGGGTTCTCACGCAAAGGCCGGGCGGCCCAACCCGCATGCACGATGCCTGCCGCTGCATGTCGGTACCCAAGATACTGCAAGTGAAGGATAGCCACCGTGAATTATTGTGATTTCACCGAAAATTTTTGTTAGATGCCCTATTTCGAAGCAGCAACCTCTGGGAATGGCTTAGAATAGGGGGCGTTTTGAAGGGGTTGCCTCACAAGGCCGTTGCGGCATGCCGGCAACGGCCAGGCAGTCGAATAGGGAAGGGAAACAGACCATGAAGAAAAAGATTCAGGCACTCTTGGCCGTCGCCGTGGTCGGCGTGCTGGCCATGGGGCTTGCCGGCTGCTCTTCCGGCGGCAATGACGAAGGCAACAAGGGCAACGCTTCCGGAGACACCGCCAACCTGCGCTTCGTGACGGGCGGCGAGTCCGGCACCTACTACGCCTACGGCAACGTGCTGGCCCAGTACGCCACCAACGGCGAGTACGGCCTTGGCGTCACGGCGCTTTCCGGCAACGGAAGCCAGGCCAACGTGCAGGCCCTGCAGGACGACGACGCCGACGTGGCGTTCTGTCAGTCCGACGTGCTGGCCTACGCTTACGAAGGTACGAACCTGTTCGAAGAGGACGGCGCTTACAAGGACTTCTCCGTGGTGGCCAGCCTGTATCAGGAGCAGGTGCAGATCGTGACCTGCAATCCCGACATCAAGTCGGTCGCCGACCTCAAGGGGAAGACCGTTTCGGTGGGCGCTGCGGGCTCGGGCGTGTACTTCAACGCCATCGACGTGCTGGCCGCCTACGACATGACGCTTGAGGACATCACGCCGGTGTACCAGTCGTTCGGCGATTCCGCCGACTCCCTGAAGGACGAGAAGATCGACGCGGCCTTCATCGTGGCCGGCGCCCCCACCACGGCCATCACCGACCTGTCCACCACCAAGACCGCTTACCTGGTTTCCATGGACCAGGCCCACGTGGACAAGCTGCTGAAGGCTTCTCCCTACTATGCCGCAGCCACCATCTCCGCCGACACGTACGGCCTTGACGCCGACGTGCTCACCGTTTCGGTGGGCGCCGTCGTCATCGCCAACGACTCCGTCTCCGAAGAGGCCATCTACAACCTGACGAAATCCCTCTTCGACGGTGCCGAGAACAACGCGAGCGCCCATGCCAAGTACAACGAGCTGGACATGGAGGAAGCTGCTTCCGTCACCTCCGTGCCCTATCATCCCGGCGCCGCGAAGTACTTCGAAGAGCAGGGCATCACCGTCGCGAGCAAGTAGCGAAAACCCTATGCTCTCGTTCGGGCTCCCAGCCTGAAGATTGACGACGCGGCTGCGACGGGCACTTTTCCCGTCGCAGCCGTTTTAGGCTTAGGTCCGCAAGTGCTTTCGCCTGGAGCCTTTTGGCACCCATCCGGCACATACGAAGTCACCTGCGGATCTCATGCCTGCCGTGTCCACCGATGCGAGAAAAGGGGGCGTGCATGGCACTTCTCAAGAGAAAGAAGAACGCCGACCAGACCCAGGCAGCACCACAACAGGACGCCAATGGCGCCGTCATGGAAGAGATCGATGCCGAAGAGGTCATGCGCAAGTACGACAAGGAGTCGAACACGCGCATCTGGGAAGGGGTACCCAAGATCATCGTGACCACCTTCATGGTGGCGTTTTCGGTATACTGCCTGCTCATGACCTTGCTCTCGACGGAGCAGGCAGAAGCGCGCCTCGCGCGTTTCCTTGCGTTCGTGGTCGTCATCGGCTTCATGATGTACCCCGCCCGCAAGACCAACCACAAGGTCAACCATATTCCCTGGTACGACATCGTGCTTGCGGCGCTGGGCTTCGGATCGTTCATGTTCTTCGCCACGAACTGCACCGACATCCTGCTGATGGGTGCCCGCATCGAGCCGTTGCACGTGGTGCTGGGCGTGGTGGGGATCCTGGTCCTGGTGGAGCTGTGCCGCAGATGCGTGGGCCTGCCCATCATCATCGTGGTGCTGTGCCTGGCAGGCTATGCGTTCTATTGGCAGATCACGTCGTCGAGCAGCGCCGACCCGTTCGCTGCGCTGCGCAAGATCGTGCAGAAGCTGTTCTACACCACCTCGGGCGTCATCGGGACTCCCGTGAACGTGTGCTACACCTACATCGTGCTGTTCATCATCTTCGGCGCGTTCCTGGAACGCACGGGCATCTCCAACTTCTTCATCTCGCTGGCCAACCGCATTGCCGGATGGTCGAGTGGCGGCGCGGCCAAGGTGTCGGTCATCGCGTCGGCGCTGTGCGGCATGGTGTCCGGCTCCTCGGTCGGCAACACCGTGACCACCGGATCGGTGACCATCCCCATGATGAAGAAGACCGGCTACAAGCCCGAATTCGCCGGCGCCGTGGAAGCGGCCTCGTCCTCCGGCGGCCAGATCATGCCGCCCATCATGGGCGCGGCAGCGTTCCTCATGGCCGAATACATGGACATCCCCTACCTGGAAGTGGCCACGAAGGCCCTCATCCCCGCGCTTCTGTACTTCGCCGGCATCTTCATCGCCGTGCACCTGGAAGCCAAGAAGCTGGACCTGAAGGGCGTGCCGAAAAGCGAGCTTCCCGCCTGGAGCTACCTGGCCAAGAACTGCTACCTCATCCTGCCGCTGGTGCTGCTGGTGTGGTTGGTGGCCTCGGGCACCCGCACCATGGCCGTCAGCGCCGCCATCTCCATCTTCGGCGCCTTCCTCATCGGCTTCGTCAACTTCCTGATGAACAACTGGCGCGAGCGCGCCGAAGGCGAGGGCTTTTTGGCCGTGCTGGCGCAAACCGGCAAGATCGCCCTGTTCACCACCGTGGACGCGTTCGCCGCCGGCACCAAGAACGTCATTCCCGTGGCCGTTGCGTGCGCCATGGCCGGCATGATCGCCGGTTGCATCACGGTGACGGGACTGGCCTCCACCATCATCAACGTGATCGTGCTCATGGCTGGCGACTTCGTCATCGTGGGCCTGGTGTTCACCATGATCTGCTGCCTCATCCTGGGCATGGGCGTGCCCACCACCGCCAACTACTGCATCATGGCATCCACCTGCGCGCCCATCCTCATCCAGCTGGGCATCGACCCCATCTGCGCTCACTTCTTCGTGTTCTACTTCGGCATCGCCGCGGACATCACTCCGCCGGTGGCGCTGGCCGCCTATGCCGCAAGCGCCATCGCCAAGTCGCGGCCCATGGCGACAGCCGTCAACGCCACCAAACTGGGCATCGCCAAGTTCGTGGTGCCTTACATCTTCGCGTTCAGCCCGGTGTTGCTGCTCTTGGGAGACGACGTGACGGCGTTCACCGTCATACTCAACACCGGCACCGCCCTGGTGGGCGTGTTCGGCCTGCAATGCGCGCTGACCAGCAAGCTGTTCGGCTACCATCTCAATCCTCTGGTGCGCGTGGCATTCGCGGCTGCCGGGCTGTGCATGATGATCCCCGGCGTCGGCACCGACGTGGTGGGTCTGGTGGCCATCGCCGGCCTGTGCGGGTTCCAGCTGCTGCTAGCCCGCAAGCACAAGAGCGACAGCGACGATGACGCGGACGACAGCACCGACGTGCCGTCCATCCCGGCAGAAGCCATGGCATAGGCCCGACGCGGAAAGCGAGGTTTTCGACATGAGCGACAACAACATCGTGTGGGTGACGGGCGACCAGGGCTTCGTCGGCAGCGTGATCGGCCATCGGATGACCAAGGCGGGCTTCACCGTGATAGGCACCGACGAGGAATTGAGCGTGTGCGAGCCCGAGCGCCTGGAGGCG
>OLRC01001358.1_pt1 | contig 15786 bp, 14 predicted proteins | sample 1672081 | NCBI WGS metagenome assembly OLRC01 (sample SAMEA3136643, study PRJEB25190) | human gut metagenome | biome: human gut; feature: human-associated habitat; material: faeces | place: Austria | collected 2013
AGGTCGATCTTCACGAGCGCTTCCTCCTCGGTCAGCGGCTCGAACTCGATCGTCTTCACGCGCACCACTTCGTCATCGGCGGCAAGTTCCTGCATGAGCCCGTCCACGTCCAGCTCGCCCACTGCGGCAGGCTCGGCCATGCGGATGGTTTCGTCGGCGGCGCGCAGCTTGCGGTCGACGACCTTCGTCTTGTACTTGCGCAGCTGGCGGACCACCTTGGCTGCGGCCACGTCGATGGCCGCGTACATGTCCTCTTCGTGTTCTTCAACACGAATAATGTGGCCCTTCGTGCGCAGCGTGACTTCGCAGACGGCGGGGCGGGGGTTGGCAGGGTTCTTCTCGACGAACAGCACGACCTCGGCAACAAGCGGGTCGATGTCCATGACCTTCATGGAATTGCCGATCTTCTCCTCGGCGTACTCGCGAAGCGCGTCGGTTACAGGCATCTTGCGTCCGGTGACGGTAATGCTCATAGCGATCACCTCTTACCTCGTGGCGAATAAAAAAACAGCTCGGTCGCCGTCGTCGTACCTGGTCATACGAGCGATCGGGTGATATGCCCTCCACGCGAATCCCAAGCCGACTCCTAACGCCTAAGCTGATGAGTACAGAATAGCGCAATTCTCAGCGTTTTGCCCGGTCATTTTGATCTGTTGTGAAATCGATCTAAAAACGGGTAACAATTGCGCGAACGTATCGGGCAAATGAGGGATAATACCCCAAAAGACGAAGCCGAAAGGGCACCATGACCGAACAGAACCAAGACGGAACGCAGCGTATCTTCATCAGCGAAGTGCAGCGTCATCAGGCACGATACAGGAAACTCATCCAGTTCACCCATTCGTCCACCAAGGCGGCCGGCGCCATGCTGCTGGCGGCTGTCGTGGCTCTCATCGTGGCGAACACGGGCGCTTACGAGGCGTTCTTGGAATTCTGGCATACCGAGGCGGGCTTCTTCTTCGGCGACGCGTTCGCGGGCATGTCGCTGGCGCATGTGATCAACGACATATTCATGGCCGTGTTTTTCCTGCTGGTGGGCTTGGAGGTGAAGTACGAGCTGACGGTGGGCGAGCTGACGAACATCCGCCAGGCTCTGCTGCCCATCATGGCGGCCATCGGCGGCGTGCTGGCGCCTATCGGCATCTACCTGGCGTTCAACGCGACGAATCCCGAGACCGTGCAAGGCTGGGGCGTCCCCACCGCCACCGACATCGCGTTCGCGCTGGGTATCCTGGCTTTGTTGGGCAACCGCGTTCCCAGCGGCGTGCGCGTGTTTTTGAGCACGCTGGCTGTGGCCGACGATATCATCGCCATCCTGGTGATCGCCGTCTTCTACGGCCACAGCCCGTCGATGTTCTGGCTGGGCATGGCCGCCGCCGTGCTGGTGGTGCTGGTGCTGATGAATCGCAGCCACATCTACTCGTTGGTGCCGTATCTGCTGGTGGGTGCCGTGCTGTGGTACTGCGTGTTCATGTCGGGCGTTCACTCCACCATCGCGGGCGTGTTGCTGGCGTTCGTTATCCCGTCGGGGTCGCGCGTTAATCTCGAGAGCTTCATTTCGTGGTCGGGCGACAAGGTTCGTCAGGCGCGCGACGCGTTCCAGCCCGAGACGCCCGTCATCGCGCAGGGCGACTACATCAAGACCGTAGCGGATCTCAGCCAGGTGACGCGCCAGGTTGTGCCGCCGGCGACTCGTCTCGAGCACAAGCTGTATCCGTGGGTGTACTTCGGCATCCTGCCCTTGTTCGCTTTGACCAATGCCGATGTCAGCTTCACGGGTATGGACATCGGCTCCATGCTTACGGATCCGGTGCTGTACGGTGTCATGCTGGGCCTGTTGGTGGGCAAGCCGCTCGGCATCATGCTGATGAGCTTTGCGATCGTCAAGAGCAAGCTGGCCTCGCTGCCCGAGAACGTGAACTGGTTCCATATGCTGGGAGCCAGCATCTTGGGAGGCGTCGGCTTCACCATGGCCATCTTCGTGGCGAATCTTGCTTATACCGACGAGATGCACATCGCCACGGCGAAGCTGGCCATTCTGGCGGCCTCGCTGCTTGCGGGCGTGCTGGGCTTCGTGTTCCTGCTGCTGCAGGCGAAGGCTGCGCAGAAGCGCGGCGTGGCGTACGTTTCGGCTTCGAGCGACGACGTGGCTCGTCAGACTGCCGGCAGCGAGGTTGCGCGCGAGTCGGAGGAGCTGCTGCGCGGCATCGAGGATCATCCCGCCATCAAGAGCGAGCTCGAGGCGGCGAAGAAGCGCGGCGGCGTGTTCGAGATCGTCGTGGATCTAGGGCCGACCGGTCTTTTGGGCGGCGGCTCCATCGGGGACGTGCGCGAAGCGGTGCGCAACGAGGTGGTGCGTGTGCTGAAAGAGGAGGGCAAGGACGACCTGCTTGAAAAAGTGCAGGAGGATTTCAACGACGAAGGAAAGCCTCCGCTGCTCAGCGTGGAGGAGGCTCTTCTGCGCGAGGGCGGCGAGGAAGCGCTGCGCCGCGCCCTGCACCACGAGGAAGAGGACGTGGAGGGCGTGTCGGGCGATACCGACTCTCGAAACGAACGGTGATCGTGCTGTTGCGCTATACTTTTTAACCTTGATGAACTGCGTTGCGAAGGAGCGATATGGAAGCTGCCGCTATCGTGTTGGCCGCAGGTGCGGGCACCCGGATGAAGTCCAAAAAGCCGAAGGTCGCTCATGAGGTGTTGGGCAAGCCGCTTGTCCGCTGGGTGGTGGACGCGGCGCGCGAGGCGGGCGTCCAGCGCGTGGTGTCCGTGGTGGGGCACGCGCGCGAGCAGGTGGAGCCGCTGGTGGCCGACACGCAGACTGTGGTGCAGACGGAGCAGAACGGCACGGCGGGCGCCGTGGCCGTGTGCAAGGACGCTCTAGCCGATTTCGACGGCTCGCTGGTGGTGCTGTCGGGCGACTGCCCGCTGATCACGGCCGATACCGTCGCGCGCCTTGCGGCCGTGCGCGAGGAGAACGACGCGGCCGTGGTGGTGCTTACGATGCAGCTGGACGACCCGTTCGGCTACGGGCGCATCGTGCGCGACGAGCAGGGCGCGGTGGCGCGCATCGTGGAGCAGAAGGACGCCACGCCCGAGGAGGCGGCCATCTGCGAGTGCAATTCCGGGTTCTACTGCTTCGATGCGCGGGCGCTGTTCGACGCGCTCGAGCAGGTGGGCAACGATAACGCGCAAGGCGAGTTCTACCTCACCGACGTGCTGGAGATCTGCCGCAACGCCGGCCGTCCCGTGTTGGCGTTGGCCTGCGACGACCCTGCCGAGTGCCTGGGCGTGAACTCGCGCATCCAGCTGGCCGAGGCCACGAAGCTGGCCCAGCGTCGCATCAACCGTGCGCACATGGCGGCCGGCGTGACCATGATCGACCCCGAGCTGGTATGGATCGGTCCGGACGTGGCCATCGCGCAGGACGTGGAGCTGCTGCCCAACGTCACGCTCATGGGCGCCACCAGCATCGGCGAGGACAGCGTCATCGGCCCCGACTCGCGCCTGACCGACACGACGGTGGGCTGCGGCTGCGTCGTGGACGAGACGGTGGCCGTAGAAGCGCAGATCGACGACGGCGCCACATGCGGTCCGCGCGCGTACCTGCGTCCGGCGGCGCATCTGTGCGAGGGCGCGAAGGCCGGCACCCACGTGGAGATCAAGAAGTCCACGGTGGGGAAGGGCTCGAAGGTGCCGCACCTGTCCTACATCGGCGATACGACCATCGGCGAAGATGTGAACGTCGGTGCCGGGTCCATCACCTGCAACTACGACGGCAAGAAGAAGCACGCCACCATCATCGGCGACGGCGCGTTCATCGGCAGCGACACCATGATGGTGGCGCCGGTGAACATCGGCGCGGGCGCGATCATCGGTGCGGGCTCCTGCATCACCAAGGACGTGGCGCCCGACGCGCTGGCTCTGACGCGCCCGGAACAACGGGAAATCCCCGGCTGGGCCGCTGAGAAACGCGAGCGGCAGGAGTAAGCATCTTGTCATCCTTCGACTCCGGCCTACGGCCTGCGCTCAGGATGACAAGTCTAGGCGTCGCCCATGATCGGGAAGGCGAAGCTTTCCTACAACGTCGCTTTCAGCAGCGCCAACGCGTCGGCCGGGGCGAGCGCGGCGACGGGGGCGTGCTTGATGAGCGCTTCGTCGTTGGTAACGAGGTACGTCGCGTCCGCCCGTTGCGCAGCGGCCACCACCAGGTTGTCCTCGAGGTCGTTGTGGACGCTGCGGAGGTTACACGCTGTCCAGAAGTCCGATTCGTCCGCGCCCACGGCGGTGGCCTGTTTTCGCATGCTGTTCACGCATCCCCACGCGGTTTCGGTTGCCGTTACCGCGTCGCTTTGGGTGAGCGATCCCTTCTCTGCGCGAGCGATGCGCTTGAACGTCGAGACGGCAACGTAAAACACGTCTTTCACGATGGCAGCGGGGTAAAGAAGAGGGAATTCGTACTCGAAAGCGAATACGATGAGGTCGATCGCCTCTTTGCCTCCCGCACGATCTGGGAGGAAATAGTCGAGCCAGACGTTCGTGTCGATGAGGAGGGAGGGCCGTTGGCTAACCATCGAGGCCTCGCTCCCGCAAGCGTTCCATCAAGGCGTACTCGCGCATCTCGGCGTACGACGCGTTCTTCGTCCACTCCGAAGGCTCGATCCCCGCTCGTTCGTACGCGTCGGCAACGATATTCGCGCTTTTGAGAGCGACGGCCCGCCTTCGCGCGCGCTCTTCCTCGGCTTCGCGTTTCTCCGCTTCGTCTTCGGTGTCGAACAGGCTTTGTATGATCTGCGGGTTATGCGAATTGCGGGCGGCGAAGTCCCACAGCTTGCGGACGGCTTGCGATGGCGTCATCCCGGCCTTCTCCAGCGCCGCATCGCCGCGCTCCTTGAGCGAGCGGCTGATGCGCGTGTTCATCTGCGCCATTTCCGTCGACATAACAAACCTCCCTTCGACAATGCTATGCCATATAGTATAGCAACTATACAAATGTATAGCAACAAAGTCTGATCGTGTGCCAGCAAAGAGGGGTTTCGTACGCTTTCAAGACGTTTTACCTGATCAACACCCTTACTCATCCATTATTGGTGGCGTTCGTCACCCATAAATATCCTTGCTTGCCGCACGTTTTCACGAACTACGGACGTTTTCCGTCCGTCCGTCGCGCCGTAAGGTGAAGTCGCTCGAAGCCGAGAGGAGGAATCGGCGGGGCGTTATCAGACGAGCGAAACGGGGGACATCATGAAACAAGACGACCAGCGCGCCGACGCGACCCAGGCTGACGCTGCCAATCAGCGCGCCGACGCGAACCAGGCCGACGCCGTTGCTGCCGACCAAAGCTTCGACGACACGGTGGAAGCCGTCGTCAAGCGCCTCAAGGCGAACCGCGCGAACACGCTGGCGCTGTGCGCGTGCCTTGCCGTCTGCGAGACGCGCATGCCCTATCGCGAGGCCGAGGCGCTCATCGGCCAGCGTCCCGAGCTGAACCTCAGCACGCAGAACGCCCACGCGCTGCTGCGCATCATGATCGATTGCGGAGGCGTGGAAGCCCAGGAGGTTCCCGAGCCGGCGTGCGAGCCGGGCGACGACAAGCAGGATCAGCCCGTCGACTACACGGTGCGGACCACCGAGGCGGGCGCGGCGGCGCTGGCGCAGTTCGAGCCGACGAAGCGGTTCGGCCGCATGCTGCAAGACGAACCTGCCGGCTACGCGCAGGCGTACGCCATCGTGCTCGCCCTGTGTGAGGACGGCGCGACGAAGGCCGCCATCGAGCAGGCGCTTGAGGGCAACCCCGCGCTGAGCAACCCGAAGCAGGTATTCCCCAGCTACTTCATCTCCAAGCTGGAGACCGTGGGTGGTCTTACATGGGACGGTTCGTGGAAAGCCACGGAAGCCGGCCGGCAGATGCTGGCCCTGGTCGGGTAAAGCGCTGCCCGATCGCCGCCCGCGCAACGGGCGCTCCCATCTGAGATAGCAAGCAAACAAGCAAGCGAAGACGAGAAGAAGGAGGGAACATGACACAGCCTACCATCACGCGACGCAGTTTCGTGAAGTCGGCGGCGGCGCTGGGCGCCGCATGCGGCTTGGGCGTCGCCGTGAGCGACGACCTGGTGAACGTGGATCCGGCGCACGCCGACACCGGCGGCGACGTGAAGATCGTGAAGACGGCGTGCCGCGCCTGCATCGCAAGCTGCGCCGTGCTGGCTCATGTGAAGAACGGTCGCGTCATCAAGATCGAGGGCAACCCCGAAAGCCCCATGAGCCAAGGCGGCCTGTGCGCGAAGGGCATGGCCGGCATCCAGGCGCTGTACCATCCCAACCGCAACAAGTACCCCATGCGCCGCGTGGGCGAGCGCGGCCAGAACCAGTGGGAGCGCATCACCTGGGACGAGGCCATCACCGAGATCGCCACGAAGCTCATCGAGATCGACGAGAAGTACGGTTCCGAATGCGTGGCCGTGTCCACCGGCGGTGGCGGCAACCCGCACTTCAGCAACGTGAAGCGCTTCGGCGAGGCCATCAACACGCCCAACGTGTGGGAGCCCGGCTGCGCGCAGTGCTACCTGCCGCGCATGGGCGCCTCGCAACTGTCCAACGGCATGGGCAAGCCCAACAACCTGTCGTTCAGCGACTCCAACGGCTGGGACTACTACTTCACCGATTCGCCGGTGGACTCCCTCGTGCTGTGGGGCACCGACCCGTCGAACAGCTCCGTGGCCACGGGCGGCCGCGCGCTGGCCGAGCTGCGCGCCCGCGAAAAGGGCCTGAAGACCGTGGTCATCGACCCGCGCATGACCATGGACGCCGCCAAGGCCGAAGTGTGGCTGCCCATCCGTCCCGGCACCGACGCCGCGCTGCTCATGGCGTGGACGAAGTGGATCATCGACAACAAGAAGTACGACGAGGACTTCTGCACGAACTGGACGAACATGCCCTACCTCGTGAACCCGGAGACGCGCCTGACTCTCAAGCCCACCGAGTGCGGCCTCGAGGGAACCGACAAGGACTACGTCATCTGGGATCCGGCGCGGAGCAAGCCCGTCGTGCTGGAATACCCCATGAACGAAGGCGTGAAGCCGCCGCTGTTCGGCTCCTACGAGATCGACGGTAAGCAGTACCCCACGGGCGGCCAGCTGCTGAAGGAGAGCGTCGAGGAGTTCACGCTGGCGAAAGCCGCCGAGATCTGCTGGCTCGACGAGAGCCAGATCGAGAAGGCACTGGAAATCTACACCACCGGCCAGTCCGGCATCATGCAGGGCGTGCCCATCGACCAGTACGAACAATCGCAGCAGTGCGCGCTCGGCGCCCTCAACCTGGAATACCTCATGGGCAACGTGCAGAAGCCCGGCGCCATGCTGCAAAGCTTCAAGCCCTGCCCGGCGCGCGATCAGATTCCCAACACGCCGCGCTTCCTGCACAGGGACAAGATGCTCAAGCGCCTGGGCGTGCAGGAGCACAAGGGCCTGCTTGACTGGGACATGGCGTTCATCCCCGCGGTGTTCAAGGCTATGAAGGACGGCGATCCGTACCAGATCCACGCGTGGTTCGAGCGCTCCGGCAACAAGCACGTGGTGCTGGGCAACGCCACCTGCCTCGACGAGATCGTCCCGAACCTCGACTTCGTCTGCCACATCTTCATGTACCCGACCGCGTTCTCGGTGCTGTGCGCCGATATGCTGCTGCCCTCCGCCGAGTGGCTTGAAACCAACCTGGTCATCCCGCAGCTGAACGCCATCGTCATCCGCCAGGCGGTCACCCACCTGTTCGAGACGGTGGAAGAGGGCCTCATCTGGACGCAGATCGTGCAGAAGATGGCCGAGATGGGCAACGTGCATGCGCAGGAGGCCTTCACGGCCGAGGGCACGAACGGCATCCCCATGTACAGAAACGAGTACGAGAAGCAGAAGCTGCACCTGAACAACTTGAAGATGAGCTGGGAAGAAGCGGCCGAGAAGGGCGTGTTCGAGTGGTGCACCGAAGAGGAGTACCGCACGTACTACGGCTATAAGGCGGTTGACGAGGCCACGGGCAAGGCGAAGGGCTTCGGCACGCCTTCCAAGAAGTGCGAGGTGTACTGCGAGTCCAACACCATCCTGGGCCGCACGGGCTTCCCCTGGTCGCAGTGCTTCGAGGAGAAGAACCTGGTGCTGGAGCCGGCCTCGAAGGACTACGAGCCGCTGTGCTACTACAAGGAGCCGGCCGAAAGCCCGCTCACGGACACCGAGTACCCGCTGGTGCTGACCGAGGGCCGTCTGCCCATGTATCACCACGGCACGCTGCGCAACATCCCGTACCTGCGCGAGATCTACCCCGTGCCCGAGATGTGGATCCATCCCGACGACGCGGCGACCTACGGCGTGGAGGACGGCCAGTGGTGCACCATCGCCAGCCGCCGCGGCGAGACGCACGGCAAGGCGCGCGTTACCACGGCCATCGCCAAGGGCGTCATCTACCAGGAGCGCTTCTGGGCGCCCGAGCTGCTGGACACCGACCCCGAGCGCGCCTACCGCGTGATGAACATCAACGTGCTGACCAAGAACGACGAGCCGTACAACCCCGAGTACGGCACCTATACCCTGCGCGGCTTCCAGGTGAAGGTCGCACCTGACGCCGCCGCTCCGGAAGGCGTGTGGACCGAGCCCGAGCAGTTCGAGCCCTGGATGCCGCAGCCGAGCGATCCCACCGAGGAGGTGTTCGATTATGGCGCATAACTGCATCGTGGTGAACCTCGATCGCTGCACGGGCTGCTACTCCTGCGAGATCACGTGCAAGATGGAGAACGACATCGCCCTGGGCGAGCATTGGAACAAGATGCTGCAGCGCGGGCCCTTCGGCGACTACCCGAACATGACGCGCTACCCGCTGCCCACCATGTGCCAGCAGTGCGCCGACGCCCCGTGCGTGCACGTGTGCCCCACCGGCGCCAGCTACCGCGACGGCAACAACGTGGTGCTCATCGACCGCGAGAAGTGCATCGGCTGCAAGTACTGCATGATGGCCTGCCCTTACGGCGTGCGCGATTGGAACAAGGCGTCCAAGACGGTGGAAAAGTGCACGCTGTGCGGCCACCTGACGGCGAACGGCGAGCTTCCCGCGTGCGTGAAGAGCTGCAGCGCCGGCGCCCGTTTCTACGGCGACTTGGACGATCCGAACTCCGACGTGTCCAAGGAGCTGGCGAAGTACGATGCGGCGGACATCCACGAGCTGCCGAACGTGGGCAACAACCCCTGCACGAAGTACATCATGACCAGCATGCACGGCGAGTGGATGGAAGGGGCTGAGTAGCATGGACATCCAATGGTCCCTCGTTCTGTTCACGGCGATCGCCAGCTGCGGCACATGGGTGTCGGTCGGCGTGGCCGTTGACGAGCTGCGTGGATTGACGCAGCGCACCAACCTGGTGGCTTCCGTTCTGGCGCTCGTGCTGGCCGTCGTGGGCGGCATCGCGTCGGTCACGCACCTGTCGCACCCCGACCGCATCATGGCCGTGCTGAGCCATCCCACGGCGGGCATCTTCCTGGAAGCGCTGCTCATCGGTCTGTTCATCGCGGCGGTGGCCGTGTACGTGATCCTGCTGAAGCGCGATGCGTCGGCCGGAGCCCGCAAAGCGGTTGCTGTGCTGGCCGCCGTCATCGGCATCGTGTTCAGCTTCGCCAGCGGCTACTCCTACATGATGGAGGCGCGCACCACGTGGAACACCATCACGCTGCCGTTGGGCTATCTGGGCTTCGGCGCGGCGAGCGGCTTGAGCCTGTACCTGCTGCTGGTCGCCTGCAAGAAGGAGAGCGCCGAGGCCGTGAAGCTGGCCGGCTTGGAAACCGTGATCGGCGGCGTTCTGGCGCTCGTGTCCGGTTTGGCCTTCGGCTTCGCGTCCGGCGCGGCGACGGGCGATGCCGCGGCCATCTTCTGGGTCGCACTCGTGTGCGGCGGTCTCGCGCCCCTCGTGTGCGGATGGCTGGCGCGCGGCAAGTCCGCGTCGGCCGTGACCATGGCGACCGTCGCGTTCGCCGGCGGCATCATCGGATCCATCGCGTTCCGCGCCGTCATGTGGATGGTGGGCACCGCGGTGGCCAACTACTTCGGCATCGTCCTGTAGATGATGCCGACGGGGAAGGGGCCGTCCAGCGCGCGTGCGGAGGACGGCCCCCGACCGGGCCGCTCGATCAAGCCATACGCAACCCCCCTCCCCTCATGCGTATGGCTCGATCGGTCGACAACGGAACCGGTAACCAACGGGGAATGCAAGGAGAGCACCATGGAACAGCATGATCGCGAAGAGCTTGCCGAGGTGAACGCCGCGCGCAAGGGCTTTTACGAATTCCTGGCAAGCATGTACAAGTTGGAACTGACCGACGAGCAGATAGGGACGCTGGCGAAGCAGGACCTGCCGACGGATGCCGAGTACGTGGGCGCGGGATACGCGACGGTGAAGGAGTACCTGCGCCATCGCGATTCGGGCACGCGCCAGGAGCTTGCCGTGGACTACGCGCGCGTGTTCTTGTGCGCGGGCATGTACGAGCAGCTGATGGCGCCGCCGTACGAGTCGGTGTACACGAGCGAGGAGCACCTGCTCATGCAGGATGCGCGCGATTCCGCGGTGGCGTTCTACCTGGGCGAGGAGCTGGGCCTGCCGGCCGACAACACCACGCCGGAGGATCATCTGTCGTTCGAGTTCCAGTTCATGGCGAAGCTGATCGAGCGCGCGGGCGCGGCGCTCGATGCTGGCGACGAGGCGCGCTACGCCGAGCTGTGCGCGAAGCAACGCGCGTTCTTCGACGAGCACCTGGCCAACTGGGTGCCGCGTTTGTGCGCTGACGTGCGCGCGTACGCGCAAACCGCGTTCTATCGGGGCGTCGCCGACATCACCGAGGGCTTTCTGCAGTTGGAAGACCAGATGATCGGCCAGAGCGCCCAGGCGGCGTAAGCCATGGCCGCGTACACGCGACGGGCGTTCGCAGGGTTCTGCGGCGCAGCGGCCGTATTCGCCGCGTTCGGCGGGGCGGTGAAGGCAGCCGACGGCGCGTCCGAAACCGCGCTCGTGCGGCCGCCGGGGGCGCAGGACGAGCTGCATCTGCTGGCCTCGTGCGTGAAGTGCGACCGCTGCCGCAGCGTGTGCCACACCGGGGTGATCGGCGTGGCGGAGGTAGGCGACGGCTTTCTGCGCGCCCGCACGCCCAAGCTGAACTTTCATCGGGGAAGCTGCGACTTCTGCGGCGACTGCCAGCGCGTATGCCCCACGGGAGCCATCGGGGCGTTCGACCCGGAGGCCGACAAGATGGGCATGGCGGTGGTGCAGAAGGACCGCTGCGTGGCCTACTACCAGGGGTGCGTCGAGTGCCAGAAGGCCTGCCCGTTCGAGGCGATCTCGCTCGACGGAAACGGCCATCCCGTGGTGGACGCCGACCGATGCAACGGCTGCGGCGTGTGCGAGGACGTGTGCCCGGCGCTCGTGTACCGCAGCTTCTCGGGCGGCACGCGGCGCGGCATCGTGGTGGTGAGTCCCAGCGCGTACGCGCGACTGGGGAAGACGGTGGTGGAGGACGAGAGCGAGATGAGCGCGTGATGAAACGGAACTCCAAACTGCTGCGCACGCTGTCCGTCTTGGCGGTGATTGCGCTCGTGTGCCTGGGGCTGGCCCTGCACACCGGTACGGGCACGCCATCGGCCTGGGGCATCTACGACATCGCGGCCATCTGCCCGCTCGGCGCGGTGGAGGCGGCGCTGGCCAGCAAGACCGTGGTGCCGCCGATGCTCATCGCGCTGGCCATCGGCATTGCGCTGGTGGTGCTGTTCGGCCGTGCGTTCTGCGCCTGGGGCTGCCCGATCCCCCTGCTGAGGCGTATCTTCGGCTTGAGGGAGCCGAAGCGCAAGCGTCGTGCGTCCGATGCGCTCGACGTGCCCGCCGCCCAGCGCGGCGGCGCGGCCGATTCGCGCAACTGGGTGCTGGGCGGCGCGCTGCTGTCCACGGCGGTGTTCGGGTTCCCGGTGTTCTGTCTCATCTGCCCGGTGGGTCTCACGTTCGCCACGCTCATCGCGGTGTGGCGCTTGTTCCAGTTCAACGAGGTGGCTCTGTCGCTGCTGGTGTTTCCGGCCATGCTCGCCTTGGAGGTGCTGGTGCTGCGCAAGTGGTGCAGCCGCTTCTGCCCGCTGGGCGCGCTGTTGTCGCTGGTATCGCGGCTGAACAGGACGTTTCGCCCCGTCAGCAACGAGGCGACGTGCCTGCGCTCGTCCAAGGGCGAGCACTGCCACCAGTGCGCCGACGTGTGTCCCGAAGGCATCGACCTGCACGACGCGTCCGCCTCGGCGCCGATGCACGAGTGCACGAAATGCCGCGCATGCGCCGACGCCTGCCCGATGCACGCCATCTCGTTTCCTTTTCTTCCGAAGCGCGTCGGCGAGGACGGCGTCCGGGTCGACGCGGGGGAGGACGAACGGGTGCTAGAATAGGCCTTTGCTGTACGGGGAGCGCGGGCTGTTGCGAGGCCGCGCAAAGGGGAGGAACATGATGCGTGAGATGAAGGCTGGCGAAGAGCGGGATCGCGCGCGGTTTTCGGCGACGCGGCTGCTCGAGGACCTGGACGAGCAGTGGCCCAGCATGAAGTTCCTGGGCTTCGGAGCTTATTACGCGTGGATTTTCCTCAGCTACAACAGCGACGTGCTGTTCGGCTGGTCGGGGGCTTCCGTCGGCGGCAACTCCATGTCGGTGATGTACCTGGCTTCCACGACGGCGCTGGGCCTCGTGCTCATCGTGGCCGGGGCGTTCCAGAAGGTCACGGCGCGCATCGTGGAGTCGCGGCTGTCGGTGACGGTGCTGGCGGGAATGGCGACGCTGGCCACGCTGGTGGTGGCTTGGTCGGCGCCTGCCCAGGCCGGCGAGGCGCTGTACGTGGCGGGTTGCTCGCTCACCGGGGTGGGCACCGCGTTCGTCGCCTTGCGCCTGGGTTCGGTGTACAGCACGGTGGGCGCGCGCCAAGCTTTCATGTACACGGCGGGATCGTTCATCTTCGCGGGCATGCTGTACTTCGTCTGCATCGGGCTGCCCCAGCCAGTGGGGCTGCTGATGACGGCCAGCCTGCCGCTTCTGGCGGTGGTGTTCACCATGGCCGCGGTGCGCGCGCCGAGCGAGCCGGCGGAGGACGTCGTTCCCATGCGCGAGCTTCCGCGCGGCTACTTCATCCGCCTCGTGGTGGCGGTGTCGGTGTTCTCGGTGATCGCGGGCGTGATCAAGGGGTTCATGGCGCTGCAGCAGCCGCTGTCGGCGGCCACGGACCAGGGCGTCATCATCGTGTTCGCCACGGCGTGCGCGGCCGTGCTGCTGTTCGTGCTGGTGGGGTTGCTGGTGCGCGAGTTCGACATCAGCCAGCTGTACTATCCCATCATCATCCTCACGTGCCTGGGCAACCTCGTGGTGCCGTTGTTCGGCGGCCTGGGCGTCATCCAGGGCGAGCTGGTGAGCATCGCGTACAACCTGTTCATCCTCATGGTGTGGTGCCTGCTGGCCAACGTGGCGAACCGCACCGACCTGTCGTACGTGCGCGTGTTCGGGTGGGGCCGCGGCGCGTCGGCGGCGGGCACCACCGTGGGCTGGTTCGCCGGGGCGTCGCTGGCGCCCGTGCTGGTGGAGAACCCCAGCAACATGGTGGCGCTTGCCATGGGCATGGTGTTCGTGCTGCTGGTGGTGTCGATGGTCATCCTCAACGAGCGCACCATCGGCATGGCGCTCAGGAAGACCCGCAATGCCCAGACCAACCAGGGAACGGGCGATTTCTTCCCTAGCGGCAGGGGGCCGGAGGGCGCTGGGGGCGCCAGCGACGGCGACGGCGCGCCGCGCGAGGGCGCCTGGACGAAAAGCTGCAACGCGCTGGCCGAGCAGGCGGGCCTGTCGCTGCGCGAGCGCGACGTGCTGTTCCTGCTGGGGAAGGGCTATACCATCGAGTACATCGCAGGCGAGTTGGGCATCTCGTTCAACACGGCGAAAAGCCACATCCGCAACGTCTACGCGAAGGCGGGCGTGCATTCCAAGCAGGAGCTGCAAAGCCTCATCGAAGACGGGAAGATCGTGCGCTGAGCGTTCTCCGTCCGGAGTTGGGCGCTTGCCCCTTGTCAGACCTTGCGGTCAATCTGCGAAGATGCCGAAGTTCACCCTGTGCGTGCGCGACGCGTGCGGATACAATAGTGCCGATGAGACAGGGGGCGACGGCTGCGCGGTGCGGCGGCCCTGAGGGTGAAGCGAAGGAGCGCGCACATGACGGAAGTGCAGAAGAGCATGGCCTTGTTCTCGGGGTCGGTCAACCCCGAGCTTGCCGAGGAGATCGCGAAGGATCTGAACGTGTCGCTCGGCAACGTCAAGCTTGAGAAGTTCGCCAACGGCGAGATCTACGCGCGCTACCAGGAAAGCGTGCGCGGCGCGGACGTGTTCCTGGTCCAATCGGTGTGCAGCGGCGCGGGCTACGACGTGAATGACGCGCTCATGGAGTTGCTCATCATGGTGGACGCCGCCAAGCGCGCCTCGGCCCGCTCGGTGTCGGCGGTGGTGGCCCATTACGGCTACGCGCGCCAGGATCGCAAGGCCGCCCCGCGCGAGCCTATCACCGCCAAGCTCGTGGCCGATCTCATGGCCGCGTCGGGCGTGGACAACGTCATCACCATCGACCTGCACCAGGACGCCATCCAGGGTTTCTTCGACTTGCCGGTGAACCATATGACCGCCATGCCCATCTTCGTCGACTACTTCCAGAGCATGGGCCTGGACAAGGACAAGCTGTGCGTCGTGTCGCCCGACGTGGGCCGCGCGAAGGCCGCGAAGAAGTTCTCCACCATGCTGGACTGCGACATCGCCATCATGCACAAGGACCGCCCGAAGCACAACCAGGCCGAGATCACGGCGCTCATCGGCGACGTGCACGGCAAGGTGTGCATCCTGAACGACGACATGATCGACACGGCCGGCTCGCTGGTGGCCGCCGCCACCACGCTCAAGGCGAAGGGCGCCGAGAAGGTGTACGCGTGCGCGACGCACGGCCTGTTCAGCGGCCCGGCGTACGAGCGCATCGCGAACTCGTCCATCGAGGAAGTGGTGGTGACGAACGCCGTGCCCGTGCCGCTGGAGCGCCAGACCGGCAAGGTGAAGGTGCTGTCCGTGGGCCCGCTGTTCGCGAAGACCATCAGCAACGTCTACAACAACGGCTCCGTCGCCTCGCTGTTCGAGTAGAGGTCCGATGTTTTTGATCGTTGGCCTGGGAAATCCGGGCGAGGAGTACGAGCATACGCGGCACAACGCCGGGTTCGACGCCGTGGACCTGATCGCCGAGGAGGTGGGCGCGCGCTACTGGAAGACGGAATGCGGCGCGCTGACCACCAAAGGCGTGTATCGCGATCATGACCTGGTGCTGGCCAAGCCGCAAAGCTACATGAACACGTCGGGCGGCCCGGTGAAGCAGCTGATGAACGCGTACGGCGTGGATGCTGAACACCTGATCGTCGTGCATGACGAGCTGGACATCGACCCCGGTACCGTGCGCGTGAAGTTCGGCGGCGGGCACGCGGGGCATAACGGTCTGCGCTCCATCTGCGACAAGCTGGGCACGCGCGACTGGCATCGCGTGCGCGTGGGCATCGGGCGCCCGCCGGGACGCATGCCCGTGGTGGACTGGGTGCTGTCGAAGCCGAAGAAGGACGCGGCCGACGACTTCGTCCAAGCCACCGACCGCGGCGCGCAAGCGGCGTTGTCCTTGGTGCAGGTAGGGTTGGAGAAGACCCAGCAAGCGTTCAACTAGCGCGCACCCG
>OLRC01001373.1_pt1 | contig 15670 bp, 14 predicted proteins | sample 1672081 | NCBI WGS metagenome assembly OLRC01 (sample SAMEA3136643, study PRJEB25190) | human gut metagenome | biome: human gut; feature: human-associated habitat; material: faeces | place: Austria | collected 2013
CGCTTTATGGCGTTTGTATCTTATTATGAAACCAATTATTTCCATTATCATGGGCTCCAAATCCGACTGGAGCATTATGCAAAAAACCGCTCAAGTTTTGGATAACTTCGGCGTGGCTTATGAAAAGAAAGTCGTCTCAGCCCACCGCACACCAGACCTCATGTTCAAACATGCAGAAGAAGCCCGCAGCCGCGGCATCAAGGTCATCATTGCAGGTGCAGGCGGTGCCGCGCATTTACCGGGTATGGTGGCAGCTAAAACAACACTGCCTGTTATCGGTGTGCCTGTCAAATCACGCGCCCTCAGCGGCTTGGATTCGCTCTATTCCATTGTGCAGATGCCGGGTGGTGTGCCTGTGGCAACCATGGCTATTGGTGAAGCGGGAGCTACCAACGCTGCCCTGACCGCCCTGCGCATTCTCTCTATTGAGGACGAAAAAATCGCTCAGGCGCTAGCTGATTTCCACAAAGAACAAGGCAGAATCGCCGAGGAGTCCAGCTATGAACTCGACTAAAACCATTGGCATTATTGGCGGCGGCCAGCTGGGGCAGATGGGTGACGCACAGCACCTGCTTGGTGCGGCTGATGCGGGCCATCTTCTCCGCCACCTTCTGAGCGGCCCGGCCGGAGACGCCGGTATCCACCTCGTCAAAGACCATGGTGCCTACCCGGTCCTGCTCCGACAGAACGTTCTTCATGGCCAGCATGATGCGGGCCAGCTCACCGCCGGAGGCGATCTTCTGGATGGGGCGCAGCTCCTCGCCCACGTTGGCAGACATAAGGAAGCGCACGGCGTCCATACCGGACTCCGACAGGGGCTGGGGCTGGAAGTCGATGGCGAAGCGGATGCGGCCCATATCCAGTTGGCGCAGCTCCGTGAGGATCTGCTCCTCCAGCCGCTCGGCCGCCTGATGGCGGGCCTTGGACAGCTCCTCCGCCGCAGACTGGGCGGCGGTCAGGGCCTTCTTCTCCAGCTGCTGCAGGTGCAGCAGGGTGTCGCCGGCGTCCTCGATGGCGTCCAGCTCCCTGGTGCTGCGATCCAGATAGGCCAGCATACTCTCTACATCCGGGCCATACTTCTTTTTCAGCCGGTACAGCTGATCCAGACGGCCCTCCACCTCGTCCAGCTCCTGCGGGGAGAAGTCGAAGGCGTCCCGCTTGTCCTGCACGGTGTAGGCCAGATCATAAACCTCGCTGTACACTGCCTCCAGCCGCTGGTACAGCTCCTCGAAGCTGTCGTCCAGACGGCGGATGGGTTCCAGAGCGCTCTGGGCCTGCCGCAGCAGGGCCAGTGCGCCGCTGGTGCTGTCGTCACCGCTGAGGCAGAAGTCTGCCTCGGAGACGGCGGACATGAATTTTTCGCCGTTGCGCAGCAGGTTGCGGCGGGAGGTCAGCTCCTCCTCCTCGCCGGGCCTCAGCTTGGCCCGCTGAAGCTCCTGGATCTGGTAGCGCAGGGTATCCATGCGGCGGGCCTTCTCTGCCTCGTCCATTTGCAGGGCGTGCATCTGGCGACGGATATCCGTCAGCTTGGCGTATTTCTCCCGATAGGCGGTCAGCCGCGGCTCGGTGCGGCCGAAGCTGTCCAGATACAGCAGGTGCTGCTCCTCGTCCAGCAGCTGCTGGCCGTCGTGCTGACCGTGGATGTTCAGCAGGCGGCTGCCCAATGTGCGCAGCTGCGTCACCGTGACGGGGCGGCTGCCCACCCGGCAGACGTTTTTACCGTCGGCGTGGATCTCCCGCTGCAGCAGCAGCTCCTCATCCCATGTGATGCCCAAGTCCTCCCCTACCCCCGGCGGGATGCCGGTGAAGCAGGCGCTGACGTAGGCCTTGTCGGCCCCGGTGCGGATCAGGTCACGGGAGGTGCGCTGACCCAGCACGGCGCTCAGCGAGTCAATGACGATGGATTTACCGGCGCCGGTCTCGCCGGTGAGGGCGTTGAAGCCCGGCTCAAAGGTGATATCCGCCCGGTCGATGATGGCGATATTTTCGATATGGAGCAATTCCAGCATCTGTCATCCCTCCGTACAGGCGCTGTTTCAGCGCAGCATCTCCTTGATCTCGTCGGCAAACTCCGCCGCTGCGGCGTTGTCACGCAGCACCAGCAGAACGGTGTCGTCCCCCGCCAGAGATCCCACCAGATAGGGAACCTCCATGCCGTCCAGCGCTGCGGCGGCGCCGTTGGCCAGACCCGGCATGGTCTTGATGACCACCAGATTCTGGGCGTAGTCCACGCTGAGGACACCCTCCCGGAAGATGGTACGCAGGCGGTCGGCAAAGTTCAGCTTTGTCCGATGGGCGGACACGGCATAGCGGTAGCGGCCCTGCCCTACCGGCTCCTTGATGAGGTGCAGCTCCTTGATGTCCCGTGAAATGGTGGCCTGGGTGCTGCGGATCCCCCGCTCCTGAAGCCGTTCCAGCAGCTGCTCCTGTGTCTCCACCGTCTCCTCGGCAATGATCTGCAGCAGATACTCCTGACGCTGATTTTTCATGCTTTTGTGACCTCCCCGCCCATTTTCTTATCCAGGATCTCGCAGAAGCTCTTCTTGGACAGCCGCACCAGTCTGGTGGTATATTTGGAGGTGCTGACACGCACCTGATCGTTGTTTTTCAGAGAGAACGCCTTGCCGCCGTCCACGGACAGATAGACGAACTTGCGGTTGGCGTCCGGGGCCTCCACGGTGATGACGTGCTCCGGTGAGAGAACGTAGCTGCTGGAGCGGGTGGAGTGGGGGCAGATGGGGGTCAGCAGCAGGTTCCGGGCCGTTGGCTCCACGATGGGGCCGCCGGCGGCCATGGAGTAGCCGGTGGATCCGGTGGGTGTGCTGGCGATAATGCCGTCGCCGCCGACCTTGGTGAGCTGGCCCTCCTCTGTAAAGATATTCAGCCTTACAACCCTTGCAATGGAGCCCTTGGAGATGACGGCGTCGTTGAGAGCGATGTTGTTATACACGGACTTTCCGCCCCGGAGGACGGACACGTCCAGCATCATCCGGGACTCCACGTCGAAGCTCCAGTCTGCCAGATCCCGCAGGCGGTCCAGCTCGTCCACCTCCAGCTCCGACATGAATCCGAGGCTTCCCAGATTCACTCCCAGCACCGGGACGCTGTGCAGCGCCACCGTCCGGGCCAGATGCAGAATGGTGCCGTCGCCGCCGAAGGCGATGAGCAGGTCCGCCGAGCGGATCTCCTGATGCAGCGGGGTGATTCGCAGCCCCAGCTCCGCACCGTAGCCCTCCCGCTGGAAGGGCAGGCACACCACCGTCTGAAAATGCAGGGCATCCAGCAGCTTTTTGGCCTCCTTGCACACCCGCAGCTCGCTATCCCGATAGGGATTGGGGCAGAGGATCACTTTTTTCATATCTACTCCTCCTCAGTCCTTCAGCTGACTGTGCGACTCCGCCACCAGCGCCGGCAGGTCAAAGCTGCCGTCCGGCTCATCGCACTTTTTCAAATAGCCAAGATATTCGATGTTCCCCTCCGGTCCACGGATGGGAGAATAGGTGATTCCAAGCACTGTAAAGTGGTTTTCCTTGGCATGGGTCAGGAAGTGCTCCAGCACCTCCTGATGCACGGCGGGATCCCGCACCACGCCTTTTTTACCCACCTTTTCCCGGCCGGCCTCGAACTGGGGCTTGATGAGGCAGGCGATCTCACCCCCCTGCCGCAGCAGGCCGTACAGCGCCGGGAAGATCAGCTTCAGGGAGATGAAGGACACGTCGATGCTGGCAAAATCCAGCGGATCGGGGATCTGCTCCGGGGTCAGATACCGGGCGTTGGTGCGCTCCATGCACACCACACGGGGATCGCTGCGGAGCTTCCAGTCCAGCTGGCCGTAGCCCACGTCCACGGAATAGACCTTCCGGGCGCCGTTTTGCAGCATACAGTCCGTAAAGCCCCCGGTGGAGGCGCCGATGTCGGCGCAGATCTTATCGGTCAGGGTAATGGGAAAGGTCTTCATGGCCTTTTCCAGCTTTAATCCGCCCCGGCTCACATAGGGCAGGGTGTGGCCACGGACCTCGATGGGGGCGTCGCTCAGCACCGCCGTGCCGGGCTTATCCACCCGCTGGCCCGCCACGAACACGTGGCCCGCCATGATGACGGCCTGTGCCTTCTGGCGGCTCTCCGCCAGACCACGCTCCGTCAGGAGTACGTCCAGCCTTGTTTTATTGCTCATGCACAGCCTCCTCTGCCGCAGCGGCGACGCCCTCAGCGTCCAGTCCGCAGAGATGACGCAGCTCCGCTACACTGCCCTGTGGGATAAAGCGGTCGCCTGTATTTTTCAGCACCAGCCGCCGGGGGGCCATGCCCAGCTGGGCCATGATGGCCGCCACCCGCTGGCCCACGCAGCCGGTCTCCACGCAGTCCTCCAGCACCAGCAGGCGCTTCGTGCCGGTCAAAGCCGTGCGGACGGTCTCCGGGTCCAGGGGGGCGATGGTGCTGAGCTTCAGCACCTGAGCGGAGATACCCCGCTGTGCCAGCAGATCGGCGGCGGACAGGGCCTCGTTGATAAGAGTGCCGTAGGTCAGGAGGGTGATATCCGTCCCCGGGCGCAGACAGGCGATGGCCTCATCGCTGCGGTCCTCCTGATAGGCCCCCTCCCCGCCACGGGGATAGCGCACCGCCACGGGGCCGGTCTCCTCCTGTACCGCACGGCGCAGCATGGTCCGCAGTTCGGCAAAGCTGGCGGGACAGAACACCTTCATGCCCGGCACCTGCGACAGGTACATCACGTCGAAGCAGCCGTGGTGGGTCTCGCCGTCGGCCCCCACCAGTCCGGCCCGGTCCACCCCCAGCACCACATGGAGCCCGCTGAGGGCCACGTCGTGCAGCAGCATATCATAGCCACGCTGCAGAAAGCTGGAGTACACCGCCAGCACCGGCACAAGGCCCTGCTTGGCCATGCCCGCCGCCGTGGCCACGGCGTGGCCCTCGGCAATTCCCACGTCGAAAAAGCGGCTGGGGTAGGTCTTGGAGAATTTCGTCAGCCCCGTACCGTCCACCATGGCGGCAGTCAGGGCGCAGATGCGGCGGTCCTCCCCCGCCAGTCGGGTCAGTGTCTCACCGAACACGGAGGAAAAACTGGGTGCGGCGGGCTTGCCGCTGCCGGTACGGACATCGAAGGGTCCGATGCCGTGGAACCGGCCGGGATCCGCCTCGGCGGGGCCGTAGCCCTGCCCCTTCACGGTATGGACATGAAGCAGCACCGGACAGCGGAGGTCCTTGGCCTCCCGCAGCATCCGGGTCAGCTGGACCACATCGTGGCCGTCCACCGGCCCCATATAGGTAAAGCCCATGTTCTCAAACAGGGTGCTGCCGGGAAGCAGGGACTTTTTCAGCGCCGTTTTCACGTCGTGGCTGACAGAATAGAGCCTCTGTCCCGTCTGGGAGGACTCCAGCACCTGGCGATAGCGCTTTTTAAAGGCGTAGTAGCCGGGCTTGCTGCGCAGGCGTGACAAATGCCGGGACATCCCGCCCACGTTGGGGTCGATGGACATCCCGTTATCGTTCAGGATCACGATCATAGGCTCGTGAGAGGCCCCGGCGTCATTCAGTCCCTCGAAACTCAGACCACCGCCCAAAGCTCCGTCACCGATCAGTGCCAGCACCTGATAGTGCTGATGCAGCAGCGTCCGGGCCCGTGCCATGCCCAAGGCCACGGACACGGAGTTGGAGGCGTGGCCGGCGATGAAGGCATCGTGGGGGCTTTCCCACGGCTTGGGGAATCCGGAGAGGCCGCCCAGCTGGCGCAGGGTGCCAAACAGCTCCCGCCGCCCGGTGAGGGCCTTGTGGACGTAGCACTGGTGGCCCACGTCGAACACCAGACGGTCCTGCGACGTGTCGAACACCCGGTGGATGGCCACCGTCAGCTCCACCACGCCCAGATTGGATGCCAGATGCCCGCCTGTCCGTGACACCTGCTCCAGCAGGAAGGTGCGCAGCTCACGGCACAGCAGGCGGGCCTGTTCATCATTCAGTTTCCTCACATCGGAGGGGTCATGTATCTGTTCCAACAGCAAGTTGATCGCTCCATTTCATCGGTAAAGATGCAGGGTATGCATGAGCCGGGCCACCCGGTACACCACGCCGGTACACTCGTTGATGGCCACTGTCTTTCCCAGTGCCTTGCCGCCGATGGTGATACCGGAGATCAGCGCCGTCACGGCGATGGAGATGAGGATGGAGGTGGTGCTCAGGTCCCTCTGCAGCTCCACCACGATGACAGCCGCCGTGGAGCCGCTGACGATGCCGCAGATGTCGCCCACCACGTCGTTGCAGAAGGAACTGACCTGATTGGCGTTTTTCAGCAGACGGATGGCCTCCTTGGCGCCCTTTTCCTTGTGGGCCGCCATGGAGTGGAAGGGCTTGGGGTCGGCGGCGGTGACGGCCACGCCGATCATATCAAACACGATGCCGAGGGCGATGAACACCGCCAGCACGATGATGGCCACGGCGTAGCCGGTCCCCTCCAGCGCAGTGGAGGAGAAAAAACTCAGCAGCGCCGACAGCGCCACCGCCAGCAGAAAGACCCGCAGCGCCCAGCTGCAGCTGCTTTTCTTCTTGTTCTTACTCTTGCTCTTTCCCTTATTTCTATCGGTTTTATCGCTTTCGCTCAAAGGAATATCCCTCTCTTTGCTTTGCAAAAATATAGATGCTTCATAAGAAAATACTGAACAGGGCAGCGCCGAGGGTTAATCTTGCGGCTTAGGTACGGGTAGGATTTCCCCACAGCACACCTCTCGTTGCCGATCAGGCGGTTTCCCGTTCGGTGCCGCACCATGATGTTACCGGTCATGGGACCCGACTGCCACTTAGTCCGCACTGCAATCCCCCCTGCGCCCCTGTGGGACAGCCTAGGTGATTTCCACAGCAGTCAAACCGTCTCTTAGCCTCTTTTGCAGGCAGGGTTTCGAGAGAATCAACACGCTGCCCCTGGCCGGGGGCAGTGGTGCTTCCACTTCCCTATCTACCCTGCCCACGCAAGGCAGGCTACTCTGCACACAGCGTTCACGGCACAAGGCCGGGTAGCACCGCATTGCAGGTTCACAATCTGCCTCGTACACAGGTCGCTTGACCACAAAGGGAGTACGCCTGTGCACAACAGCAGGTCTCCACAGAGGCAGGGTCGGGTCCTCCATGCCATTGGAGGGCGCCCCACCACCGCAGATGCGGGGGCTCCCGCATCTCCTCCCAGCACCCACCCCAAACTGGGCGTAAGCAGCAGGCACCAGGAGTTTCACAGTTGTGCCCTTAAAAGGATTTTTAGGCCCTTCTTAGAAGACGGCAGATCTGACTAGGATACTGCGCCGCTGTTCAGTGATTCAATATATTATCATACTTCCGCCGAATTTACAACTGATTTATGCAAGATATTCCGTATATTTTAAGTCATCCGGGGAAAAATCGGCCGTTAAGAGATTTACAAGCCCCGGAGGAAGGGCCTCCGGGGCTTGTCTTATTTCACCGACAGGCGGCGGGCCAGCGCCTCGTCCGGTACGGCGTAGATCGTCTGATAGGTGGTATAGACTACCATGCCGGGCTTCCCCCCGGCGGGCTTTTTCACGAATTTCACCGGGGTATAATCCACCGGCACCTTGCCGCCCTCCCGGCCCTGAGAATAGTAGGCGGCCAGCGAAGCGGCCTCCTCAATGCTCCGGCGGTCCGGCTCTGTGCCGCCGGTGCAGAGGATCACATGGGAGCCGTGGATCTTTTGTGTGTGGAACCAGATATCCCGGCGGTCGGCGTCCTTGCACGTCAGCCTGTCGTTCTGGCGGTTGCTGCGGCCCACCAAAATCCGCAGGCCCGCTGTGGAGCGGAACTCCCGTGGGCGGGAGGCCCGCTGGAAGCCGGGCTGCTTCTTGCCCCGGCCCCGAAGGTAGCCGCCCTCCGTCAGCTCGGTACGGATGTCGTTGAAGTCCTGCTCCAGCTCCGCCTGCTGCAGTTCCTGCACCACGCTCTCCAGATAGGAGAGCTCCTGCCGGCCCTTTTCCAGCTGCTCCGTCAGGATGCGCTCCGCCGTCTTGGCCTTGGCATACTGCTTGAAGTAGCGGGCGGCGTTCTGCTGAGGCGTCAGCAGCGGATCCAGACGGATATCCAGCTGGGGGCAGCCCTCCTCGTAGTAGTTCTCCGCCGTCAGGCAGGTCATGCCCCGCTCCATGCGGTAGAGGTTGGCGGTGATGAGCTCACCGGACAGCCGCAGAGACTCCCGGTCCCGTGCGGCGGCGTACTCCTTCTCCTGAAGGGCCAGCTTCCGGCGGACACGATCCCGTGCGGCGGTGGCGGCCTTCATCAGATCCTGCCCCTTCTGGCGGACACGGTCCGCCTGCTCCCGGCCCTGATAGAAGTCGTCCAGCAGTTGGGCGAAGGTGTCGTAGGTGCGGCAGGTGACCGAGGGCCCGTACTGGGTCACGGGGAAATAGGAAAAGTCCGCCGGTCGGCCCTCACGCTCCAGCAGCTGCGGGAGAAAGCGGCCCTCCTGCACCTGCTGCTGCCATGTGTGGAAGGTCTGCCACAGGGTGTCGGGGTCGGTGCTGCGGGCGTCCGTCTCTCCGCAGGTGCGACAGACCAACTCCCGTGCCAGCAGGGGCGGAATGGCGGTGAAGGTGTCCATGAGCCAGCGGTCCAGCGGACTGTCCTCCGGGCGCCGGGCCAGCAGGCGGCGGAAGGCATCCTCCTCCGTCGTCAGCGGGTCGCACTTGTCCTGACGGGGCGGCAGGCGGTAATAGAGCCCCGGCAGCACCTGACGCTGCTGGGACATCTCGAAGTCCACCCGGCGCAGGCAGTCCACGATGCGGCCCTCCCGATCCACCAGAATGAGGTTGGCGTGGCGGGGCATGGCCTCCAGGATCAGGCGGTAGTCGCTCTGCTCCCCCAGCTCGTCCACCGCCCGGATGGTCAGTGTCACCACACGCTCCAGCGGCTCCTGTTCCAGACGCAGCAGCCGTCCCCCGGCCAGATGCTTCCGCAGCAGCATACAGAACATGGGGGGCTGGGCGGGATTATCCCGCAGCTGCCATGTCAGATGCAGCCGGGGCTGGCTGGCTCCGGCGTTGAGCAGGAGCCGCCGTCCGCCCCGCAGCAGCAGGATCACCTGATCCCGTGCCGGCTGCTGGATCTTCTCAATGCGGGTATTCTCTATCTGGGCGGCGGTCTCACGGACCACGGCCTGCATACAAATGGCGTCCAACGGCATATTATTCCTCCTCCATCATCACGGCGAACAGCTGCTCCACCCGGTCGTGGCGGCCGCTGAGGTGCAGCCAGCCCAGCAGCGCTTCCAGCGCCGTGGCCTGCTGGTACTGCGCACGGCTGGCATGGGTGGGAATGGAGTGGACGTTAGCGTTGCGGCCCCGGCGGAACACCGCCTGCTCCTCCTCCGTCAGCAGGGGCAGGATGCGCTGGGCCAGCTCCGCCTGCTTGGGGGCGCACACCAGCGCCACCGTGGCCCGGTGCAGGCCCTTGCCGGTGGCTTTGCCGTGGGCGCAGAGCCATGTCCGCACCAGCAGCTCATACACGGCGTCCCCCATATGGGCCAGACCGATGCTGCTGATGCCCCGGATCTGATCCGGCGGCAGCTGTATGTGAAGGTAGTCGGTCATATGCGTTATCTCCTGAATCTATATATGTGCTTCAGTGTATCACAAAGCAGGGTGAGATGCAAGCGCACCGGCGGAGAGGGCTTTTTCTCCCAAAATTTTCAATACCCCTTGACTTGGTAGGTTAATCCTGCTATACTACTAACATACCAAAATGGTAGGTAAATCTTTTCAGGAGGAATCCCTATGATATACGCAGATAATGCCGCTACCACCAAGATGAGTCCTGTGGCACTGGCCGCCATGCTGCCGGCGCTGGAGGACAACTACGGAAACCCCTCCAGCCTGCACAGTGTGGGCCAGCACGCCGCCGAGCTGCTGCAGAGCGCCCGTGAGGCCATGGCCCGGTGCCTGAACTGCAAGCCCCGTGAGATCCTCTTCACCTCCGGCGGCAGTGAGGCCGACAATCAGGCTCTGCTGTCCGCTTCGGAGTTGGGACGGCTGAAGGGCAAGAAGCACATCATCTCCACCGCCTTTGAGCACCACGCCGTCCTCCACTCCCTGAAGCGTCTGGAGAAGCAGGGCTTCGAGGTGACGCTGCTGCCGGTGGGCCCCACCGGCACCGTTACCGCCCAGCAGGTGAAGGAGGCCATCCGGCCGGATACCTGTCTGGTAACGGTGATGTACGCCAACAACGAGATCGGCAGCATCCTCCCCATCGAGGAGATCGGCGCCGTATGCCGGGAGGCGGGCGTGCTGTTCCACACCGACGCCGTACAGGCGGCGGGACATCTGCCCATTGACGTCAAGGCCCAGCACATCGATATGCTGAGTCTCTCCGGCCACAAGTTCCACGGCCCCAAGGGCGTAGGTGCTCTGTATGTCCGGCAGGGCGTACCCATCACCAGTCTCATCGAGGGCGGCGCACAGGAGCGGGGCAAGCGAGCCGGTACGGAGAACGTCCCCGGCATCGCCGCCATGGCCGCTGCGCTGGAGGATGCCTGCGCCCACATGGAGGAGAACCGGGCCAAGGTGACGGCTCTGCGGGACAAGCTCATTGCGGGGCTGTCCCAGATCCCCCACAGCGCTCTCAACGGCGACCCGGTGAACCGGCTGCCCGGCAACGTCAACTTCTGCTTCGAGGGCATTGAGGGCGAGTCTCTCCTGCTGCTGCTGGATGATGCAGGCATCTGCGCCTCCTCCGGCTCCGCCTGCACCTCCGGCTCGCTGGATCCCAGCCATGTGCTGTTGGCCATCGGGCGGCCCCATGAGGTGGCCCATGGCTCCCTGCGGCTGAGTCTCAGCGAGTGGAACCAGCCGTGGGAGATCGACCACATCCTGTGGGAGGTTCCCCGTGTGGTGGCGTATCTGCGGTCCATGTCCCCGGTATGGAAGGATCTGGAATCCGGTAAGAAGCAATTCATGCTGTAAGCGTTGATTTAGTGAAAGGAGTACTATCATGGCACTGTATACCGATACTGTAATGGATCATTTCATGCGCCCCCGGAATGTGGGTGAGATCCCCGATGCCGACGGCGTGGGGCAGGTGGGCAACGCCAAGTGCGGCGACATTATGAAGATGTACCTGAAAATCAAGGACGGCGTGATCGAGGATGTGAAATTCGAGACCTTTGGCTGCGGCAGCGCCATCGCCTCCTCCTCCATGGCTACGGAGATGATCAAGGGGAAGACCATCGATGAGGCGCTGGCCGTCACCAACCGGCAGGTGGTGGAGGCGCTGGGTGGTCTGCCGGCCCACAAGCTGCACTGTTCCGTGCTGGCGGAGGAGTCCATCAAGTCCGCCATCAAGAACTACTATGACCGCAACGGCATCGAGTACGACCACAGTAGGTTCCCGGATGACTGCGGCGAGGTGGAGTCCTGCCGCATGGTGTAAGGGCAAAATAATTTACAGGTCAAAAGTCCCTCAGCTGTATCTGACAGCTGAGGGACTCAGCGTGTCGAAAAGTTTTTTTCGACACGCTGCAATCATTTTTCAGAACTTCAAAAAAGTTCTAAAAAATGATGATTATTATCGTGCAGGACACCCCTTCCGGGTTTCCCGCACACACCCTTCCGCCCCGTTGACGAAAGTGTCTCCCCTTTTTGACAGCCAAGAGGCTTTCTCTATTCTCCGTCGAATGTGCGGGATTTTTGTCACGCCGTATAAGCCGCCTATCTGCGGGAAATACTGTCATCATCCAAGTGGTGGAGGCGGCGTATGCAGGGGAAGGTGGAAATCTGCGGGATCAATACAGCCCGGCTGGAGATCCTGAAAAACGACGAGATGATGGAGCTTCTCCGGCGCACCAAGCAGGGGGATATGGCGGCCCGTGAGCGGCTGATCCGGGGCAATCTCCGGCTGGTGCTGTCGGTGATCCAGCGGTTCAGCAGCCGGGGCGAGAACGCCGACGATCTGTTTCAGGTGGGGTGCATCGGTCTTATCAAGGCCATCGACAACTTCGACATCCGTCAGCCGGTGCGGTTCTCCACCTATGGCGTTCCCATGATCGTGGGGGAGATCCGCCGCTATCTCCGGGACAACAGCACCCTGCGGGTCAGCCGGAGTATGCGGGACACTGCCTATAAGGTCCTGCAGGCCCGTGAGCGGCTCCTGCGCCAGCAGCAGCGGGAGCCTACGGTGGAGCAGATCGCCCAGGAGCTGGAGCTGCCCCGTGAGGAGGTGGTGTTCGCCATGGACGCCATGTCGGCCCCGGTGTCTCTGTATGAGCCGGTGTACGCCGACGGCGGGGACGCCGTGTGCGTCATGGATCAGATCCGGGACGATCAAAGCAGCGATGAGGGCTGGCTGCAGCAGCTGGCGCTGAAGGACGCCATCTCCCACTTGCAGCCCCGTGAGCGGAACATTCTGGCCCTGCGGTTCTGTCAGGGCAAGACCCAGATGGAGGTGTCCTCCGAGATCGGCATCTCGCAGGCGCAGGTGAGCCGGTTGGAGAAAAATGCCATACGCTCCATCAAGCAGGAGCTGTAAAAAAAGGCGGTGTGTCCGGTGACACGCTGCCTTTTAGCGTCGATATTTATTCTCCCCACGGGTCGTTGCTCTCCACCTTCAGGGGCCAGGAGAAGTTCTGCCAATCCGTCCGGTCGGTGTAGTAGGAATAGGTAGTCCCCTCCAGCGTCACGAAGGAGATGAACACGCCCTCCCAGCGGCCGGACTGGCTGCGAGGCAAGGGATAGCGCCATAGGCGCATCACCGAGGTATCGCTGTAATAGAGGGTGGCATCCGGCTCCCCCTCCGGCAGCCGGTCGGTGAAGTGGCCCACGCCCAGAGTCGCCAGAGTGCTGTACATGGAGCGGGCGTTACTCTCCCGCAGGCGCAGCTCCTGTCCGTCCACCAGCGCCCGGACGCCCCGGTGGCGCTTGGCGTAGATGGTGCTGGCGGCGACGGCATCCATGCAGGCCTCGTAGCGGTTCTTGATGCACAGGGGACGGATGATGAGCAGACCGATGCAGGTCAGCACTACCAGCGCGATCGCCAGAATGACCGCCCACCACGGGAAGGTTTTTTGCCGGGGGCTGCGCTGCACCCGGTCATAGAGTCCCGGCATTTTTCCGTCCCCTTTCCTTTTGCGTTCTTACACAGGATACCACACATCCGGTGATCTGTAAAGGCCTACCGGCCGCCGCTGATCTGCTGGCACAGCCACTGGGCAAAAAGCGCTGCATCCTTGGCGTAGGGATGGACGCCGTCGCTGGTGTACTCCTCCTTCATGTAGCCCTCGTCATCGCAGTAGAGGTGGGAAGCATCCAGACAGTGAACCTTCTTGCCGTCGGCCAGACCGGCGATGCCGTCGTTGACCTCCTGTAGGCGTTGGGGGCTGAAGTAGCTGGCACTCTCTGCCACAGAGCGGGACACGCCGTAGACCTTCAGCAGGTAGATGGTGGCATCCGGCTGGAGCCTTTTCAAGGTGTCGATGTCCTCCTGATAGGCGCTCAGCAGGCTGCTCATGGGGTAGCCACACTCGTTGATGCCCAGCATGATGAAGATCTTCTTATAGGTACGGTTTTGCAGCAGGGTCGTCAGGTCCGTGGCATCGAAGTTATCGTCCGAGGCGGTAACGGAGAACATCTGGAAAACATTCATGCCAACGTCTGTGAAGTAATCCGCCTTGCCAAGCCTTGCATAGTAGGCGGAGCTGACCATGCGGGAATCTCCGATGAACAGGGCATCGTCGAAAAAGCTCTCGTCCTCGCCGTATTTGGCCCCCGTCACCGCGTCGGGAAGCTCCGTTGGTACCCCCGGCACCTGCGGTTTCTCCGGCTGGGTGGGTTGCTCCGGCTCGGCAGGCTTTTCCGGTTCGACGGGCTGCTCCGGCTGCTTTGGCTCATCTTGACTACGCTGCTTGGCCTGCTCCATGCGGCGGAGGTCCGTGTTGTCATGCAGCAGCATGAATGGCACGGCGATGGCCAGACGGTCCTCCCAGCCCCCTACATACTTTTGCAGCTGGGCCTTCAGCACAAGGCCCGTTACGGTGGCTGCCAGGGAGGTGGCCACCAGCAGGATGGCCAGCACGGCCAGTCCTCTCTTTTTTGGTTCTAATCTCTTCATGGCTGCTCGTCCTCAAAAGCTGAAATACATAAAGGGGTCGTTGGTGGCCACCGCCATACAGTAAACGCATACCCAGAACAGCACCAGCAGGAGCACCGTTCCCAGCGGGGAGGTGCGGATGCGGCGCCAGAGCTTCTCCGGTAAGGGCGTGGACACCAGCAGACCGATGACCAACACCACGGCGTACTGCCGTCCGTAGACCAGAAAGTCCCGTGCATGGACCGCCGTGCCGCCGGAGAAGGCAAAGAGCCGCCCGATATAGCTGCCGATGTCCTTCAGGGAGGGGATGGCGAAGATCATCCAACTTAGGGGGATCACCAGGAGCATATAGAGCCGGGAGATCACCTGACTGCGCCGGAGCACCTTGCCCCAGCCCAGACGTTCCAGAGAGATGAGGGCAAAGAGGAACAGTCCCCACAGCAGGAAGTTCAGCGTACTGCCGTGCCACAGGCCCGTAAACAGCCACACCACCAGCAGGTTCAGGTAGGTACGGCCCTCCCCCTTTTTGCTGCCGCCCAGCGGGATATACACATAGTCCCGGAACCAAGAGCTGAGACTGATGTGCCAGCGGCGCCAGAAGTCCCGCATGGAGCGGGCGGCATAGGGGTGCTCAAAGTTCCGGGGCAGCCGGAAGCCCAGCATCTCCCCCACGCCGATGGCCATCCACGAATAGCCGCAGAAGTCCAGATACAGCTGCAGGGAGTAGGCCACAAGGCCCAGCCACGCCATAGGGGTGGAGACGCTCTCGAAGCCGATGGTCTTGACCTGACGCCACAGGCCGCCGATCTGGTTGGCCAGCAGCACCTTCATGGAAAGACCGATGATGAAGTCCCGCAGGCCCGCATCCAGCTTCCGCAGAGTGCAGGTGCGGCGGTACATCTGCTCCTTCAGATCCGCCGGGTCCATGAGAGGGCCGGAGAGGAGCTTGGGGAACATCAGGATCTCTGCGGCGTAGGACACCGGACACTCCTCCGGCTCCATGCGGCCACGGTACACGTCGATGACGTAGGCGGCCATCTGGAAGGAGTAAAAGCTCAGGCCCAGCGGCAGGGCGATGCCACTGCCCAGCAGGCCGGCATATTTGAAGCCGAAAAGGCACAGGCCCAGCACCAGCAGGTTCCCCACCAGCAGGGGCTTGCTCCCCGCCAGCTTCCGGCCGGAGAGCCACGTCAGAGCCATGAGCCCCAGCAGCAGCGCCAGACACCACGGCCGCTTCCATGTGCCGAGCAGGTAAAAGACAAGACTCCCTAATGCCAGAACGCCGTTTCGCAGTCGCTCCGGCATCAGGTAATATACTGCCAGAAACACCGGCAGAAAGATGAAAATAAAGGGTAGTGTGTTAAAGCCCATGCGATTCTCCTATGGTATTGAACGTGGCCGATGCTGTCTATCCAGAAAGACAGCCCGCAGATCACTCTGCAGGCTGTCCCGTAAGCTGCGTGAAACTGTATTTATTATGATCTATCCCCATGGGAATTACAATTACAAAATATGCACAAAATGGTTACAATTTGTCTTTTATCTCCGGACAGGGAGAGGCCGGGAGATACAAAAATCGTTGGTTTGT
>OLRC01001377.1_pt1 | contig 15625 bp, 17 predicted proteins | sample 1672081 | NCBI WGS metagenome assembly OLRC01 (sample SAMEA3136643, study PRJEB25190) | human gut metagenome | biome: human gut; feature: human-associated habitat; material: faeces | place: Austria | collected 2013
GCATTTTGGCAACGCAGATGCCGTGCCGCAGCCGCCGGAGCGGTGCTTAAGCCGTTAGGCGGGAATTGTGCGGTATTGCCTAAAGTATATCTGAAAAAGCAGAACCAGAACAGATTATACCCTTTTCCAACCCCCTTGGCAATGGGCAAACGTTACGGGTGTTCGGCGGCATACTGCAAAAATTCCGGCGTTTTTGCCCAGTATTTGCAGCCCCAGTTTTCAAAGTTCCATTCGTCCATGTAGTCGTTGCACTCATAGTCAATATAGTACAGCGTATCGCCCTGCAAAATGAAATTGGTGAGAAAATAGTCAATGTTGGTGTGCGCCGGGTACAGCAGGCGGCACATGGCCTGCACCTGGCGGAGGCAGGTTTCGGGCAGGGCATCTTTCAGCACAAGGGTATACACGGTTTCGCCAGCAATGTATTCTTTCACAATGCGTTCCGCTTTGGTGTCAACATCCAGCATACGCGGCATCGGAATGCCGATTTCCTGCAGGTGGTTGTAATCCCGCAGTTCGGCTTCGATCTTATTGCCAAACTGGTAATAGACGCAGGGTTCATGGTGAATCTGCTTAACCACGACCTGCTGCCCGTCCGCCATCTGCGCCAGGTAAGAATACCCGCCTTTGCCCTTGCCCAGCAGTTTGAGCAGAAAGTAGGCATTGCCATTTACCAAAACTGTTTCAGGCATAAAAGCACGCTCCTTGTGGGTTAATCATCAAAGAAAAACAGCTCTTCTACCGTGGTATGGAACACTTTTGCAATGTCCATTGCCAGCTTGAGGGAGGGATTGTATTTCCCTTTTTCCAGGTTCACAATGGTTTCGCGCCGGACGCCGACCAGCTCGGCAAGGTCTGCCTGCTTAAGGCCCTTTGCTTCCCGGTATTCTTTCAGTTTGGTTGATAAGGCCATGCTCAAAGCCCTTTCTTATCCATAAGATAGAAGATGATCGTGCGCACCACCGAAATCAAAATGAGTGCGGCCATCAAGCCATAACCGATGATTTCTGTGGTAAGAACCATACGGCCGACAGCGCAGGTAAAGCCAATCACAATAAAAGCTGCCACGCTGATTTTTAAGCAGATGGCATCGCATCTCCACAGGTTGGCTTCAGCCATTTCATCGGGGGATTCCTGCTTGTATTTTTTGACCCGGATGGCGCGGGAAACGAAATAATAAAAGCTGAAAGCAAAAATAACGTCTTGAACGGTCGTGTAATAATCTTTCCAGTCGTTCCGTGCCCACATCCAATAGTACATGGCAATCAGGATAGAAAAAATGATTTTATCAGCAACCAGTTCCCGTAATGACACCTTTTTCATGGTAAGCCCCTTTCTTTTATCTGCATCCATAAAGTGAGAAATTTCGCACGTGCTATGTGATGAATATATCACACGAAAGCTTCGGTGTCAATAGAAATGTGAGAAATTTATAACATTCTATGGAGTGAGGAAAGAGGAGTGGAAATCGGCCGAAACAGAGTCTTGCCGTTATTGTATCTGACAGCACGAGCTTTTTTGGGGGCTATACGGTTGCTTTGCTGGGAAATATAGTGGGTACGAAAGTGTGTACCTGCAAAAGAAAACGCCGTAGATTCTAACGAACCTACGGCGTTTATTCTGGTGGAGGATGGGGGACTCGAACCCTCGACCTCTGCGATGTGAACGCAGCGCTCTAACCAGCTGAGCTAATCATCCATAACGAACAAGTAATATTATAGCCGGGAAATAGGTGTTTGTCAAGCGTTGGGCAGGGATTTTTTTGTAAAAAAGGCAAAACGCGGGAACTGTGCGCAGCAAGGGCAAAGTTCAGGGCATAAATAAAATCAGGAATTATGGAGTGGGCGCTATATTTATTCATACAATCTCGTTTATAATAAAAAGATATTCCAATATTGTTGTAAAAACTGGGGGAGAGCGCTTTGTTAAAATTACAGTTGCCGCGCCCGGCAGGCAAACAGCCGGCCGCGGCCCAGCCACAGCCCGAACGCCCGCAGGTGCCGCTGCTGGAAACAGACCCAACCAAAGGCCTGACCGCGGAACAGGCAGCCCTGCGCATGGCGGCGGGGCTGGATAACCGTGCGGCGGCTTCGCCGACCCGGAGCGAAACCGAGATCATTCGGGATAATATTTTTACGTTTTTCAATCTGGTTTTTATCGTGCTGGCGCTTTGCCTGGCATTGGTGGGGTCCTTTGCGAACATGACCTTTTTGGGGGTTGTGATTGCCAATACCATCATTGGCACGGTGCAGCAGCTGCGCAGCAAGCGTACGGTGGACCAGCTGACCCTTGTGGCGGCGCATAAGGTGCGCTGCCTGCGGGACGGAAAAAGCATTTTGCTGCCCAGCGAAGAGCTGGTGCGGGATGACATTGTGGAGTTTACCTCCGGCGAGCAGATCTGTGCAGACGCCGTTGTGTGCACCGGCAGCGCTCAGGCGAACGAAGCCCTGATTACCGGCGAAGCAGAGCCGGTGCCCAAAAACGTTGGCGATGTGCTGCGGTCCGGCAGCTTTCTGGTATCCGGCCGGTGCACCGTGCGCCTGACCCATGTGGGTGCCGAAAGCTATGCCAGCAAGCTGGCAACCGAAGCCCGCGAGGGCGGCCACAAGGTTGCCAAGGGCGAGATGATGCGCTCGCTGGATGGGTTGATCCGGGTGATCGGCATTGCGCTGATCCCGATGGGCGTGGTAATGTTCCTAAAGCAATATGTCAGCCTGGAACTACCGCTGCGGGATTCGGTGGAAGCTACGGTGGCGGCGCTGATCGGCATGATCCCCGAAGGGCTGTATCTGCTGACCAGTGTGGCCCTCGCCGTCAGTATGGTGCGGCTGGCGCAGCGCAAGGTACTGGCGCAGGATATGAATTGTATTGAAACGCTGGCCCGCGTGGATGTGCTGTGCGTGGACAAGACCGGTACCATTACCGAGGCCCGGATGGAAGCCGGGGAGCCGCTGCTGCTGACCCCTGATGCCTGGCCGCAGGACAGGGTATACACCGTGCTGCATAGTATTTACGCGGGGACTGAACCGGATAACGATACCGCCCGCGCCATGGTACAGCGCTTTGGCAAACAGAACGGCACGCCTTGGCCGCGCCAAAGCGTGGTGCCGTTCAATTCCGCATACAAATGGAGCGCCGCGACCTTTGCCGAGGGCAGCTTTGTGGTGGGGGCACCGGAATTTGTGGCCGGTGCCCGCTATGCCGAGCTTGCTGCGCAGGTGGAGCCGCTTTTGGAAAAAGGCAGCCGCGTGCTGCTGTTGGCTCGCTGTGATGCTGAACCGGACCCCAAGGTCGGGCTGGATGCTGACAAGCTGGAGTTTGTGGCCCTGCTGCCCGTTGCCAACCGCATCCGACCAGAAGCACCGGAAACGTTCCGCTACTTTGCCGAACAGGGCGTTGCCGTTAAGGTCATCTCCGGCGATAATCCCGTTGCCGTCAGCGAGGTGGCCCGCCAGGCGGGCATTGAGGGCGCAGAGCGTTATGTGGACGCCGCAACGCTGGATACCGACGAAAAAGTTGCCGAAGCCGTGCGCACCTGCACGGTGTTTGGCCGTGTAACCCCCGCCCAGAAGCGCAAATTCGTGAAAGCATTGCAAGCGGATGGCCACACCGTTGCGATGACGGGCGACGGCGTGAACGATGTGCTGGCCCTGAAGGATGCGGACTGCGGTATTGCCATGGCATCCGGTGCCCAGGCCGCCAGCCAGGTGGCCCAGCTGGTACTGCTGGAATCGGATTTTTCCGGCCTGCCTGCCGTTGTGGCGGAGGGCCGCCGCGTGATCAACAACATTCAGCGGTCGGCATCGCTGTTTTTGGTCAAGAATATTTTCTCGTTCCTGCTTACCTTTATCGCGCTGTTCATTACCATGCCGTATCCGCTGCAGCCGCTGCAGCTTTCGCTGCTGTCGATGGTCACCATCGGCATCCCGTCCTTTATTCTGGCGCTGGAGCCCAACCACGAGATGGTGCACGGCAAATTCATCCAGAATGTTCTGCGCGCGGCCCTGCCCGGCGGTTTGAGCGACCTGCTGCTCATTTTGGGTATCGAAGCCTTTGTGTTCGCATTTGAGCTGCCCATCGGCACCCTGACCACCCTGACAACGCTGCTGTTGCTGGCTGTTGGCATGGCGGTATTGTGGGATGTGTGCAAGCCGTTCACCGTGGCTCATGGTGTGCTGTGGGGCGGTATGCTGATTTTGGCCGGTGCGGCGATCGCGCTGCTGGGCGGGTTCCTCGGCCTGGAACGTCTGGATATGCGCGGTATGCTGATTTTGATCGCCTTTTTGCTGCTTGTTGTGCAGACGCTGCACAGCATGGAGCGCGGCCTGACCGTCGTTGGCGATGCCGCTACGCTTGTGTGGAAGCGTCTGCCGCGAAAGAGCAAAGCGGAAGAAAACTACTGAATTTCCGCGCAGGAGCACAATAAATAAAAATGGCATGTACTGCTCACGCACAAGAGTGCAGTACATGCCATTTTTGGTTATCCGGGAAGCAGCTGTGAAGGGGGGCAGTTAAAAAATTATACTTCCAAAATGTTTGCCAGTTTCCCCAAATCCGTATAATCCCCAATCACTGCATCCACACCCAGCGTTTCCAACTCGGCGGGCTTTTTCATGGAAGCAATGCCGACCACCTTTTTGGCTCCCGCGCGCTGGGCGGATTCAATGCCGGCACCGGAATCTTCAAAGATTACACAGGTTTCCGGTGCAACGCAAAGGCGCTGGGCGGCTTTCAGATACAGATCCGGCGCAGGCTTGCCGGGCAGGGTGCCGTCGTTGTAAATCACTTTGTCCAAATCAAACCAGCGGTCCAGCCCCAGCGTATCAAAAAAGAAACGGACATTGTTCCCGCAGGATGCTGTGGCAATCGTGCGGGGAATCTTATGCGCCGCAAGGAAATCCAAAAATTCCACCAGTCCGTCCGCCAGTTTGTAATCCGGGCTCTGGCGGCAGAGGGCGCGGTAAATCGTTTCCTCGGCTTCCTCTTCCTCGTCTGCTTCCTGTTGGGTAAAGGGGCGGCCAAAGAAATACTCCAGGGTATCGCCTGTGTTGCGGCCGTGGACCCAGGTCTGGAACTCTTCCGGTGTAATGCGGCGGCCCAGTTTTTCCGTCATGTACTGCTGCCATGCTTTCTCCTGGAATGTTTCGTCAAAAAACATGGTGCCGTTAAAATCAAAAATAGCGTTAAGCATGCCAGGCTCCTTTCTGTATGGGGGTCAGCGCTTGCCGCCGCGCTTTAAGCGCTGGTCGGTGCCAAAAAACTTGAAGATCTGGCAGCTGCCCAAAATGCGGCTGGCTACTTTTTCGGTGTAGCGGGCTTCAAAAATGGAACTATCCACAATGTTGGAAGTGTAAATGGTGGGCCGGTGGCAGAGCATACGGGTGTTGATCAGCTCATACAATACGCTGATGGTCAGCTGGCTGATGTACTCGGTGCCCAGGTCGTCCAGAATCAGCAGGTCGGCCTCCTTGCAGGCATCCAGCCAGGGGTCTTCGGCGGCACGGTCAAAGTGTTCGCGCCCCAGCTGAGCGGCCAGCGCGGCGGAGCTGGTGTACAGCACATCAAACCCGCGGTTCAAAACTGTGTCTGCAATGGCAAGTGCCATGTGGGTTTTTCCCAGCCCGGCACTGCCAATAAACATCAGGCCGCGGCTTTCCGGCGTAAAGCTGTTGGCGTACCGCTGGCAGTAGGCCAGCACTTTGCCCATGTAGTCCCGCGGGGTGCCACCCAGCTCCGGCTCCGGCTCGGCGGGGTAGCGGTCCAGTTCGAAGGTATCAAAGCTGCACAGAGCCAGCGGGCTTGCGGCGTTGATCTCCTCCCGCCGCAGGGTGCGGGCTGCTTCGGCCACGCAGCTGCAGGGACGACCGTTCACCATGCCGGTATCCTTGCAGGTGGGGCAGGTGTAGTGCGGAACAAAACCCTCCGGCCCAAGGCCCAGCGTGGCATAAGCAGCTGTCAAGCGCTCGTCTGCCGTTTTCAGTGCTGCGGCTGCGACGGTCTGGTCCGCGCCGCGGGCGGCAGCCAGCGTCAGGGTCAGCCCGGCGTGGGTGCGGGCGTCCTCGGCGGCGCGCAGCTCCGGGTGGGCAGCCAGCGCTGCGGCACGGTCACGCTCGGCTGCTGTTACGGCCTGCTGGCGGCGGGCCGCAATGTGGCGCAGTGCTTCGCGGAAGAGTTCATCTTTGGTGCGCATGGCTTATCCCTCCGTGTCATCGTCAAAAACATCATTCCAGTTGGTCTGGAACAAGTCGGTTTTGGGGGCGGCTGGCTTTGCCCCGGTGGTCAGAATGTTGCTGCCCGCCAGCTGGCCCTGACCGCGCACCGCCGATACCGTGGTTAGTCCCTGCGCGTACCAGGAGCGCAGAATGCCGTCCACATAGCGCACCGTGCGGTGATTGTCCGCCCGCAGCAGGGCTTCCTCAATCATGTCCGCGCCAAAACGCCAGTCCTCGTGCCAGCGGGCAATGGCCCCGCGCTCCCAGCGGCTGAGCTGCGCAGGGGCGATGCCAAACAGGGCGGCAGACTCGATGCACCAGCTTTCCCGCTGGGCCTGCTGCTTTAAGTAACGTTCGGCGTCCTCGCCGGTTTCCACCCCGGCATCCCGCCATTTCAAAAGTTCGCGGCTCAGCGCGCCAACGGTGCGGCGGCCCTGGCGGGCAACTTCGGCGCAGCAAAGCAGCACAACATCCGGCTGCCAGCCATCATTCAGATACAGGCTGACCAGCCGCTGCATCTCGGTTCGGCTGAGTGCCTTGCCGAATGCGGTCTGCGCTTCCTCGCATAGGACCGAAACATAAGGGTCGTTCAGGGTGGTCAGGTCGATGGCGGAAGCTTTCTGCATTTCGGTTTTGGGCAGGGGCGCATCCCGGTCACTGACCAGCAGCCCGGCACCGGCCCAATACTGCATGGCGCGCTTGGCGGCCTCAATGCTGGGCATGCCAAGATCCCGCGCCATGGTGCGGGGGTCGGTTCCGCCGCCGCCCAAAAGATACAACGCGGCGCGGATGGTATCGCCGTCTGCGCGGGCCAGGTGCGCGAACACCAGCCGCGGCACGGCAACACTTTCCCCATTTTGTTCCGCCAGCCTGTAACCCATGGCGTCAGATCCCCCTTTTACCCCAGTATAATATTAAATATTATACCATTGGCAGGGTAGGGTGTAAAGCGGCAAAACAAGACAGCAAAAACGCAAAAAATAGCAGTTCAACCAAATTACAGCCCGGCATTTTGTACGGAATTGCCACCAAAAAGCTCTTGCATATGGGGATGTTTTACAATAAAATAAAAGAAAGAGAGCGATTTATCGGTTGAAATGACAGAACAGGAGTGAGACACATGGCAATCAATATGGTCAAATTACCCACCCAAAAACAGGATCTTGTACTGCGCGTGGCAAAGGGGCACTTTGCCACAAGCCACAGCCATATCAATTATTACATTGACGTTACCATGCAAAAGACCCGCCTTTCTGAAGCGCGCGCCGTGGCACTGGAACTGGTCAGCTCTTATACCCACACCACCATCGTGGATACCATCCTCTGCCTGGACGGAACCGAGGTGATCGGCGCCTGCATGGCCAGCGAGTTGACCCGCGATGGCTATGTAAACATGAACGCCCACCAGACCATCTATGTGGTCACGCCGGAACACACCACCGGCAGCCAGTTGCTGTTCCGCGAAAATACCTCTCCCATGATCGCGGGCAAACATGTGCTGATCCTGGCAGCATCCGTTACCACCGGTTATACCGCGCAGGCTGCTGTGGAAGCGATCAACTATTACGGCGGCCAGGTAGTTGGCATTGGCGCAATCTTTGCCACCCAGACAGAGTGCGCAGGCTACCCCGTTACTTCCATCTTTAACCCCAACGACCTTGGCGATTACCAGAGCTATGATTCCCGCGACTGCCCGTGGTGCAAACAGGGCAAACGCATTGACGCACTGGTCAACAGCTTTGGCTATTCCAGCCTGTAACATAAAAATATACAGCCTGTGGTGGAACTGCGCCTGCAATCCGCCGCAGGCTTTTGTGTTGCCATAGGAAACAGAGCGGCACCCGATAACATGGGTGCCGCTTTTGCTGTCACAAAATGTGGGGACGGCGTGTTATAGAAGTGAAAGGCCTTTCTGAATAAAGGAAAAAGGAGGGAGAAGAGAATGTTCTCGGCAGATACCTTGCAGCAGGCATTGGTGCAGGATTATGGCCGCCTGTGTACATTGGCAAATAAAATTTTGCAGGACAGCCATCTGGCGCAGGATGCTGTGCAGGAAAGCTGGCTGCGGCTGAACCGGGCACGGCCCGATACGACCGATGCGGAAAAGCTGCGCCATTTGCTGCTGGTCACGGTGCGCCATACGGCCCTGAACATGCGGCGGAGCCGGCGGGCCGAACCGGCAGAAGATGCAGTATTTGCCGCCCTGCCGGATGCTGGCCCGCTGCCGCAGGAAAAGCTGGAACGCAGCGAGGCCGTGCGCTGCCTGCTGGCGGCAATGCAGGCGCTGGAAGAAACCGACCGCGCCATCTTGCAGCTGCAATACGGGCAGGGCATGACCGGGGCACAAATTGCGGCAACACTGGGGCTGCACGCCGCTACGGTGCGCCAGCGCAGCCGCCGCGCCCGGCAAAAGCTGAAACAATTACTGGAACAGGAGGGCTTGACCTTATGAAAGAACCATTGGATGAACTGCTGGTGCAGGCGTGCGCCGCCCAGCAACGCGCGGATCTGGCGGCGCTGGAACAGCTGGAACCAGCCAATGTGCCAATGCCATTTGTGCCGCAGGTGCGCCGCACACCCCGGCGGCTACTGAAAACGGTCATCATAGCCGCCGTTTGTGCAGTGCTGGCAACAACCGCCTATGCCTTTTGGCCAAGAGTTGCCGTGATCCTGGAGGGCCAGCCGCGCATACCTTGCCGTGCAGGAAGCACCGCAGAACAGCATCCCCATGGAACAAATGCAGCTGACCTGGCTGCCGGATGGCTGCACCGTGACATGGGACGACAGCACCTATCAGAAATACGGCGCGTACTCCTGCCTGATCGATAACGGCAAGCAGAGCAAAGAACACCAGGTGCTGGGCATTGCCCAAATGCCGCTGGAAAACAAAGTCAACATTCAGGGCTGCGGGCCGGATGATGCCATTACCGAGGAAGATAAAGCGAACATAGAACAACAAATCATGATTGTGGATGACATTGCTGCTTTGACTGCGGAGCAGATTGAGGATTACAGTGTGGTGGCATGGACAGCAGGGGACAGCTACTATGTGGCATCGGTGTACCGTTGGCAGGATAAAGCGGAAGTGGTGAAGATTTTGCAGGGGATACGGTAAGAGCAAACGGCCCCTGCGCCCTGCCGTACTGCCAGCAATAGAAAGTGTGTTATGCTCTGCCTTTCTGTAGGGCGGGGTCACCCGACCGCGCCGGGACCATGGTCGGAACTGTACATTAAAAATATAAGATGAACCAACAAATTGTTTGTAGGGGGCGGCGTCCCCGACGCCCCGGAAGGAGCCTGGTCATAAATCCCATGATAACAGATAAGCAGGGTTCCGGAACGGTCAAGACCGTTCCCTACAGTGCACGATAAAAGCCCACCAATCTTGTTCCACTATCCCGCACCCCCAAAAAAATTCTGAGCGGCACGCCCGCGCCGCGGTCCACCACAATTGTTCTTTATTATTTCTTCTTTTTTAATTAACCAAAAAATCCGCCCCTTTTTTGCAAAAGGAGCGGATTTTTTAGCTTAGTTCAGTTTTAGGCGCTTGAGCTGGAATATAGGTGCAATTACAGCAAGCCTTCGTTGCCCAGAACTTCCTTGGTGTCGCGGGCAATCATCAGCTCTTCGTTGGTCTCGATGACCAGGGTGCGAACCTTGGCACCCCAAGCGGTGATTTCCACAACATCTTTGTTCTGCTTGTGGGCGTTGGCGTTCTTGTCGGTATCCACGCGGATGCCCAGCCAATCCATGTGGTGGCAGATCTTGGCACGGGAGTCAGCGTCATGCTCGCCGATACCGCCGGTGAACACGATGGCGTCAACACCGCCCATAGCGGCAATGTAGCTGCCGATGGTCTTCTTGATCTGGTAGTTCAGCATATCGCTGGCCAGCTGTGCGCGCGGGTTGCCGGCGGCGGCTGCTGCCTCAACGTCACGCTTGTCGCTGGAAACGCCGGAGACACCCAGCAGGCCGGACTTCTTGTTCAGAATCTCGTCCAGCTGGTGGCCGGTGATGTTCAGGGTGTACTTCAGGTAGTTGACCACAGAAGGGTCGATATCGCCGCAGCGGGTGCCCATCATCAGGCCGGCCAGCGGGGTCATGCCCATAGAGGTATCCACAACCTTGCCCTGGTCAACTGCAGCAATGGAAGAACCATTGCCCAGATGGCAGGTGATCAGCTTCAGGCGGTCGATGGGCTCTTCCAGATATTCGGCAGCGCGGTAGCTGACGTACTTGTGGCTGGTGCCGTGAAAGCCGTAACGGCGCACGCCGTACTTCTCGTAATATTCATACGGGATGGCGTACATGAAAGCCTTCGGCGGCATGGTGGAATGGAAAGCGGTATCAAACACGGCAACATTGGGGATATCGCCAAAGACCTTTTTGGCGGCCTCGATACCCAGGATGCCGGCAGGGTTGTGCAGCGGGGCCAGGGGGCTCAGCTCGCGCAGGGTCTCGATCACTTCGGGGGTGATCAGGCAGCTGGCCTGGAACTTTTCGCCGCCGTGGACCACGCGGTGGCCGATGGCGTTGATCTCGCTGACATCATCAATGACCTTGCCATCGCCGGTGGTCATCTTCTTCACAACCTCAGCAAATGCTTCGGTGTGAGTGGGGAAGATGGCCGGGGTGGTGGCTTTATTGCCGTTGGCTTCATGGGTAATCATGCTGCTTTCCATGCCAATGCGCTCGCACAGGCCCTTGCACAGCACCTTCTCGCCTTGCATATCAATGAGCTGATATTTCAGGCTGGAAGAACCACAGTTGATAACAAGGATCTTCATTGGATTTGTCCTCCTTCAAAATTTAAGAACCATGCCGGGCGGGACCCGGTTTTTGTATTGGCCCTTTTGTATCAGACAAATTTATTATATAATGAAGCAGAAAACATTGCAAGGCTCTTTTCGGCACAAGCGAAGAGAATTTGCGGAGAATCAGGGGTAGACGATATGAATTTTGTCGGCATCATTGCAGAGTATGACCCGTTCCACAGCGGCCACGCATTGCAGCTGCGCATGCTGCGGCAGCGGGGGGCCAGTACCATCGCGGTGTGCATGAGCACCGGCGTTGTGCAGCGCGGTGGGGTACCCATCCTGCCGGAAGCTGTGCGGGTGCGCGCAGCGCTGGCTGCCGGGGCGGACCTGGTGGTGGCGCTGCCTGCGCCCTATGCCAACGCCAGCGCAGAACAGTTTGCCGCTGCCGGGGTACATCTGCTGGCCGCGCTGGGGTGCGATACCCTTGCGTTCGGTGCCGAAACCCCGGAGCCCGCCCCCTTGCAGGCAGCGGCTGCCGCGCTGTGCAGTGCGGCGTTCCCGGCGGCGCTGCGCAGCCAGCTGGAAAGCGGCCTGCCCTTTGCCGCCGCCCGTGCCGCAGCCGCCGAAACATTGTGCCCCGGTACTGCGGATTTGCTGCAAACGCCCAACAACATTTTGGGGATCGAATACTGCAAGGCCATTCTGCGGCAGGGGGCAGCCATGCAGTTGCTGCCCCTGCCGCGTCTGGGCGCAGCCCATGGCACCGCCCAGACCGGCCAGGTGCAGGGGCAGGCACTGGCTTCGGCTTCCCATATCCGGCAGTTGGTGCATACGCAAGGAATCAAGGCTGCCAGCCCCTTTGTGCCGCAGACAGCCATGGAGCTGTACCGCCAGGCCGCGGAACAAGGTCAGCTGGCGGACCCGGAAAAGTTCAGCACCGCAGTGCTGACTTTGCTGCGCACCAAAACGCCGGAGCAGCTGAGTACCTTACGCGGCGCGGGCGAAGGGCTGGAAAACCGCCTGTATGCCGCAGCCCGCGAAGCAGAAACGGTAAATGATCTGTATGACCGCCTGAAAACCAAGCGCTACCCCACGGCCCGCCTGCGGCGACTGGTACTGGATGCTGTGCTGGATGTGCCCGCCGCGGGCCTGCCCGCGCTGCCGCCGTACCTGTTGGTGCTGGGGGCAAAGCGCAGCGCGCTGCCGCTGTTAAAGCACGCAAAAATTCCGGCGGGCACCAGCCTTGCGGGTTTGGCGGGGCAGGAACAAAAACTGCAAATTGCTGCTGATATGCACAGCAAAGCGGTTGATTTTTCGTTACTTTGCCGGTACAAAATACAGCCCATGGGGCATGCGTACACGGCGCATGTAGTGCTATTATAATATAAGTATGGATAAAAAGTGCGCGAAGTTGAAACTTTGTTGCAAAATGAGGAAAAACAGTGGCACTACATGTCATGGACGAAGCCAACCAGTGTCTGGGCTGCAAAAAGCCGCGCTGCCAGCAGGGGTGCCCCATCCAGACCAATATCCCCGAAGTGATCCGCCTGTTGAAAGCCAACAAGCTGGACGAAGCAGGCCGCAAGGCGGGAATTGTGCGGTGTTGCCTTAAGGATAGGGGATAAGGGGGCGTTATTCCGTTCCGCACAGCTCAAATTCGTTTTTGCGGCAGCGGATCAGCCCATCGTCCCGCATTTTGCCCAGCTCCTTGGAAAGTGCGCTGCGGTCCAGGTTCAGGTAGTCCGCCAGCTGCTGGCGGTCAAACGGGATGGAAAAATGCGTGCTGCCCGCCCGCACTGCCTGCGCGGAAAGATAGGTTAGCAGCCGCCCACGCGCACTTTTTGGTGTGGTGCACCGGATGCGTTGGGAGAGCGCCAAGTTTTTCTGCATAGAAAGCAGTAACAGGTTGTGCAAAAACTTGGGGTACCAGCTGGCGGCAGTGTTTTGCTGCTGCAGCATGGGTACAAGATCCAGCCATAAAATTTCGCACGGCTCCGCGGCGGCCACATCCACCATCAGCGGCTCGCCGCACAGGGCATAAGTTTCGGCAAACGCCTGCCCGGCTTCCACATGGCTCAAAATGCTTTTGTTGCCCCACAGGTCGTTGGATTCTACGTTTACGCTGCCGCTTTGCACAATGCCGATCTCATGTACCACACGGCCCGCATGGTAGATCAGAGCGTTTTTGTCATAACGCTGCACACGGATGCAGTGGGCGGCGCGCAGGGCGGCAAGTTCGTCCGCCGTCATGCCACGGAAAAGCTGGATGGGGGTGCTGGCTGTTTTTTTCATGGGATTCCTCGCTTTTTGTGGTTATAACCACAGATTTATTGGCCTGATGGCATTATAATACAAGCACAGCAAAAAGAAAAGAGCAACGCGCCGCACAGCAATGCACGGCATTGAACGGCGCGGAGAAAGGAACACCCTCTATGATTCGCAAAATTATCCAGATCGATACCGATAAATGCAACGGCTGCGGTGCCTGCGCCAATGCCTGCCACGAAGGTGCTATCGCCATGGTCAACGGCAAAGCCAAACTGATGCGGGATGACTACTGCGATGGCTTCGGCGACTGCCTGCCCCATTGCCCCACCGGCGCTATCACCTTTGTGGAGCGCGAAGCCGCCGCTTATGATGAAAAGGCTGTGGAGGAAAACAAGCGCCAGAAAGCCGCAGCCGCCCAAAAGCCGCTGGGCGGCTGCCCCGGCAGCGCGGCCCGCAGCGTGTTCCACCAGCCTGTGCCGCAAATGCACCACGGCTGCCCCGGCAGCCAGATGCGCCAGATGCAGCATAAGCCGGAACCGGCAGAGGAGGACATGCCGGTGTTGCGGTCTCAGCTTTCCCAATGGCCGGTGCAGATCAAACTGGTTCCGGTCAACGCCCCCTACTTTGATGGGGCCAAACTGCTGATTGCAGCAGACTGTACAGCCTATGCTTACGCTAACTTCCATCAAAAGTTCATCCGCGGCCATATCACGCTGGTGGGCTGCCCCAAGCTGGACGATGTGGATTACAGCGAAAAGCTGACCCAGATTATCCGCGAAAATAACATCCAGAGCGTGACGGTGGTGCGGATGGAAGTGCCCTGCTGCGGCGGGCTGGAACGCGCCGCCAAGGTGGCCTTGCAGAACAGCGGCAAGTTCATTCCGTGGCAGGTCATCACCATCTCCATTGACGGCAATATCCTCAGCGAGCTGTGAGATAAGCCCGCTTTTGACAAAAAACAAATTGGATAAAAATAAAACTGCCTGGATCGTTTGCACACTGCAAACAGGTTCAGGCAGCTTTTCTATTCTTTTCAGATACACCCTCGTGTTACCGGCGGACAGACGACCGGCAGAGGCTTGCCCTTTGCGGGAAACAGCGCTGCGGGCAGCAGCAGAATGAACGGGTCGGCGGAGAACAAAAAGCATTTGTTTTCCATCAAAAAGTAAACCAGGATCACCGTCAAAAACAAAGTTTCGCCCGTGCAGCGGTTTTGGCACAGCCGCCACATCAACAGCAAAAAGATGGCCCCAATCACCACAGCGCCCAACACGCCCTTGTTCATCGGGATGGCAAGGAAAGAATTATCAATGGCGTGGTGCTCGTCTCCATCAGTGGCAAGGCCACCCAAAAGGGTAACGGCCTTGGGCATGGCATCATGGTACCAGCCGGGCACCCCGTCCTGCTCCGGGTGGTAGAGGGGATACCCCCAGAACACATGGTGCCAGATCTCGAACCGGCCGGAAAGCAGGCCGTTCAGTTTGTCCAGCAGCGGGGTGGCGGTGGGATGATCCGGGTCAAACAGCCGCCCGGCCAACAGGCTGAACCCCAGCGCCAGCGGTGCGGCAGCCAGAGCCATGCCGTGCCAGATGCGGCTTTCAAAAAAGGCGGGCAAGGCACGCTGCAGCAAAAACAAAACCAGCAACAGTACCATGGCAATGCCTGCCCCGCGGCAGCCGGGCACCAGCAGCGTGTAGGCTGCCAGGGCAGCCAGGCCGCCCCAGTCCCACCAGCGCAGGCGCGGCCAACGCAGCCAGCCCCAGGCAAAAAATACACCGGCCAGCCGGGCACCGTACCCGTTGTAATGGCCATAGCCGTAATCCCAGTTGCGGCAGTAGTACAGGTAGGGCACCAGCGGCGTTGCGGCGTGCAGCAGCTGCACCGCCAGCAGCCCGCCAGCCGCTGCGGCAAGGTAGACCTGCAGCACCCGGCGCAAATCAACATCCTTGGCACCAATGCCAAGCAAAACGGCAAACAAAAACCATTGGTCGTGCCCGTATGCGGTGGTAAACACCGCAAAAGCGGCCAACGCGGCAGCCGTCAGCGCCTGTTGTTTGGTCTGCCACTGGGTCAGCAGCAGGCTTTTGGCAACCAGCAGCACCGCCGCCGTAACGGTTAAGGCAATGCGGCACACATGGCTGAATGTGGGCAGTGTGTTTTGAATGTTGGAGCTGAATACCTCCGATAAAACCAGCAGCAGCGCCACGGCAGCGCAGAACACACGCTCGCCCTTGGCCTGTGCTGCTGGGCTGACCGGGCGGAAAAGCCGGTCAGGTGGTTGTGTGGTCATCAAACCGGCCTCCTTTCCGCATTGGTTCGGTTTGAATTTTGTGTATAGGCAATACCGCATAATTCTAAGTGCCGATACGGCGAGCGAGGTGCGGCAGA
>OLRC01001393.1_pt1 | contig 15474 bp, 9 predicted proteins | sample 1672081 | NCBI WGS metagenome assembly OLRC01 (sample SAMEA3136643, study PRJEB25190) | human gut metagenome | biome: human gut; feature: human-associated habitat; material: faeces | place: Austria | collected 2013
GGTCGTTCGGGCGCATGCCCGCCTGCCAGAACAAACGAGCCTCGGTGTCCTGCCATAGGTCGAAGTCCTCCTGCGTGAAGGGGCTGACCGTGGGCACGCCCGTCGAGCCGGACGAGGTGGCCATGAAGATGACCTCTTCCTCGGGCACGGAGCACATCTCACCGAAGAAGCTGCCCACATGCTGCGTCTCGCGTTCCGTCTTCTTGTCGCAGAAGGGGAACTTCGCAATGTCCGCCAGCGCCTGCAGGTCGCTCGGCGCGACGCCGGCCTCGTCGAATGCGCGCTTGTAGTAGACCGTGTTCTCGTACGCGTAGACCACCATGTCCTTCAGGCGCTGCAACTGCAATGCCTCCAGATCGGGACGCGGCATGCATTCGATTTCGGGGTCGTAGTATTTCTGATCGTAGGGAATGTCCTTCGACATGACGGTCTCCTCGGCTTCGCTTCTTCCTTCGTGCTTGCTGCCGGCGGCGTCGGCATTGGCCTACCGCGCCTGCGAAAGCAGCGTATTGCATGAAACCACGAAACCAGGGAGAACACAACCGATTTGGTCATTCGATGTTTTGATGGTTTGCTATCTTAATAAGAGATAGCCGGGTAAAATAAGAGAAAGAGAGCAGCCCTCCTTCTACAGAACGGCGAAACGACCATGACCTTGCAACAGCTGCGCTACCTCATCGCGATAGCGGAATACGGATCCATCAACGCGGCGGCCCAGAACCTGTACGCGTCGCAGTCCAACCTGTCCACCGCCGTCAAGGATCTCGAAAAGGAGCTGGGCATCACCGTGTTCACGCGCAGCAACCGCGGCGTGACGCTCACGAACGACGGCGCCGAGCTGCTGGGCTATGCCCGCCAGGTCATCGAGCAGACGGATATGCTGGAGGCGCGCTATGCACACAGCGGCCCTGCGCGCCAGCGCCTGGCCGTGTCCACCCAGCACTATGCCTTCAGCGTGCAGGCATTCGTCAACGTCATCGAATCGTGCGAGGGCGACGAATACGAATTCGTGCTGCGCGAGCGGGCCACGGGCGAGATCATCGACGACGTGCGCACGTTCCGCAGCGAGGTAGGCGTGCTCTACACCGACACGTTCAACCGGCGCGTGCTGTTCAAGGCGTTCGACGATGCCGACGTGGCGTACTTCCCCCTGTTCGACGCGCGCGTCCACGTGTTCGTGGGAGAGCACCACCCGCTCGCTCGGGCCACGCTGCTGAAGCCTGCCGACCTGGAAGAGTATCCCCGCTACTCGTTCGAACAGGGCACGGAGAACTCGTTCTACTATTCCGAAGAGCCGTTGAGCTATCTGCCGCACAAACGCAACATCCGCATTTCCGACCGTGGCACGCTCACGAACCTGCTCACCAGCCACAACGGCTACACGCTTTCGACCGGCGTGCTCTCGGCCGAAATGCATTCGGGCATCGCGTCCATTCCCTTGGACGTGGACGAGTCGATGCAGGTGGGCTACATCATGCACAACGAGCGCCGTCCGAGCCCCCTGCTTCTGCGCTACATCTCCGAACTGCAGGCAGGCATCCGCGCGAACCCCACGGTGGAAGCCTGTCGGGAAGCGCAGGCATGAGAGGCGGGCGGGGCGGCTTACGCCTCCACGCTGAGCGTGAGCAGCAGCAGGGCGTCGTGGCGATAGGCTTCTCGGATGATCTCCTGGGTTCCCTCGCTCCGTGCAAGGAACTAAGCCGATGGCCCATGAAAGCAAGAAGGCCGACTCTTCAAGGAGTCGGCCTTCTTCGTGCATCGTGAAGCCGTGCTTACTTGCTGGCACCAATGCGGCAGATCGTGGTTCCGCAATCGGGGCACTTGCCCTTCGTGATGGGCTTGCCGTTCTTCGTCGTGCTCTCGACGGGATCCTTCATTTCCTTCTTCGCCTTGCACTTCACGCAATAAGCTTCGATCGCCATGGTGATTCAACCTCTCTGTTCGTAATTGACAGCGGGATACCCCCCGCAGAAATGCTCGCGGACCGATGCTGGTTCGCGCCACACACGGTCGTGAATTATACTGCACCATCATGTCGTGTGCGGAGCAATGTTCCCGCTTCTATATATTTTTTAGCAATTCCATGACAAAATCGCTGTTTTGCAGGAGTTTTTCCTCTTCGATGTTCTCCAGGACGTCGTCGCTTTGGCCAAAGAAAGCCGGCTTTGCACCCGCCATGCCCGCCAGGTGCATCGCCTGATAGCCATGCTTGATGGCGTACGACGCGGCGCTGTCCTTCCACCGTATCTGCGCAGAAGCGACCGAGATGCCGGTTGCTTGCGAAGCCTTCTTCACGTAGCGCTTCATGCGCGACGACGTCGCAACGGAGCGGAACGAGCCTTCGCGCTCCACCAGGGCAAGATCGCCCGCGCCCAGGGCGTCGATGTCGATGATGACGGAGCCGCGCAGGTCCTGCGCGTGCTCGGCCAAAAACGCCCGCATGCCGCCGTTGTTCACAAGTTCCGATCCCAAGGCGACGAACCACACTTCCGTGTCGATGTCGGGGTGACGGAAGCGGTAGATCTGGTCGAGTTCGTCCGCAGCGTCGTATGCAGGCTGCGGCTGGTCGAGGAAGTCTTCTCCATAACCGTCGTCTTCCGGTTCCTCGGTCCGATTCATCATGCGCCGCGAGAACGCGCCGCCGTTCCAGCGCCGGCGCCCGCCTTGGCGGCGGCCGTCATGGCTTCCAGCAGGGGAAGACGCGCCCACGTCCAAGTCGTCAAGCTTCAGATTGGTCAACGTGTCGTCGGCATCGAACAGCGGAGGCACGCCGACGGAGGGGCTTCTTTGCGGCTCTTCCTCGAAGTCCGAGGCGAGAGCGGGGCCCGCCGCCCCGTCGTACGGGTCGCCGAAACCGACCGGCCCGGACGACTGCTCGTCATAGCCGTCCAAGGTCTCGCTCGCAGGGCCACCGAAGGCCTCCTCTTCGCGGAAGCTCTCCCAACTCCCTCGGGCCGCACCGACGGAACGGGCGTCGAACGACTCGTCCACGTCGAGCCATTCCTGGGGCGTGGGCTCTTCCTTGTCCTTGTTCTTGCCGAACCGGAACTTGTCGAGCAGCCGATGGGCGCGGGACTTGGGCATTTCCACGTAGCCGGGGCCGGCGAAAGCGCCCGTCTCCGTCACGTTGCCTTCGTAATCGGAGTCGTCGGCATCGTCCACATAGATGTCGTTCGGGTCGACGTTCTGAAGCAGCTCCTCGCCAACGGGTGCGAACGTGCCCGTGGATCCGGCTGCGAACGCTCCGGTCAGGCTGACGCTGGCGGAAGGAACGGCAGCGTCGGCGCCTTCCACTCCCTGTTGCGCCGCTCCGGATGCGGCGATGTCCCGCTTTGCGGAAATCGAACCGGAAAGCGACGGCAGCACGTTCTTGAGCGCGGCAGCGGGGTTCTTGGAAGTCTGGCGCTGGCCCGCGTCGTCTCCTGCTTCCTCCCCTACGCCCAGATCGATGGAAGGCAGCATGGTCAGCAGGCTCTTCGCCGCCGTCTTGCTGGACGACTCGACGTCGGCCAGCGGGGCGCGTTGCTTCTGCGTCTCGGGAAGCGGCGCCGCAGCCGGCGACGTGCCGATGTCAGGCAAGGCGATGGGACGCCGCTTGGACGGACGGCGGCGGGACACCGGGTCGGCCGCCGGGGCTTCGTCGGCCACGAAGCCGGCATCTGCAGAGGACGCTTCCTGCATGCCGGCGTCAGAAGAGGCGTTGCGGGCGGCAGCCTGCACTTCCAACGACTCCCTGCTGCGCTCTGCCCGTTCCTGCAAGAACGCCGGCAGTCCTATGGGAGGTTGCGCAAAGGAGTTCTCGACCCGCAGGTCGTCCACGTTGAGAGGAGGCATGGCGCAGGTCTGGCCGGCAAGAGCCTCGTCGTGCGAAGCAGCCGGCGCCTCGTCGGAAACGGCGGCGTGTTCGAGCGGCGATGCTCCGGCAGGGGCGGACGGGGCTGAAACGGATTCGGCGGGCCGATCGAAACCTGGGGCCTTCACTTCCATGATGCCGGCACGCGTCTGCTGCAGCCTCTGTTCGGTCTCGGAAGCAACGGCGCGGTTCGCCTCGGAGAAGTGGGACGCGCTTTCGCTCATGGCGGCATCGAGCGCATCGGCATAGCGCGACCGTTGCACGGGAGCACCGTCGTCCTTGGTCTTCTTCGCCTTTTCCTGGGCCTTCTTGAACCAGTCAGGCACGCCGTCGTCCGCAGCCTGGGCAGCCGGGGCTGCGGCCGCCCAGGAAGCTTCCTCGGCCCCGGCGACCGACGCCGAAGCTGCCGCTTCGGCGTCCAGACCGAACCAGTCCGTCCCCTCCCCTGCCATCTGCTCGTTCTCGACGACAGCCGCCGCACGTGCCAGCGCTTCGTTCACCGTGTCGGCGGGAATGCCGCTCAGGGCCTCGCGCGTCTCTCCGCGCGTCTCGCGCAGGTCGTCAGGCGTCGGGACGGCAAGCGGGGGCTCCTTGACCTGCACCAGACGACCGGCAATGTCGGGAACAGGCGTCGCGCTCACCGGTTTGCCCGAAAGCGCGGCCACGGCGGCCTTTGCAGCCGCCAGCCGAGACTCGGGCGTCTGCGGAGACGGCTCAGGCGGCTGCATGGCAGCGGCCTCGTACACCAGCTGCGCGCCTTCGGGAACCAAACCCGCTGCCCACGCGGCCTCTTCGCCGTGCAGCGTTGGGTCCGGACCCCCTCGGCGGACGGACAGTTCCGCCTCGCTCACGCGTCCGCGGCCAATCCGTGTGGCCACGTCCATGAGCACGGCCACGCCGGCCGCATTGCAGTTCGCGCCTTCGTTGTAGGCGGCGAACTTGTGCATCAGGACCGCAACGACCGGCAGGGCGACCACGACGAGCGCTACCACCGTCAGCACGTTGAACACGAGGGCCACGGTTCCCACCGCATGAAGAAAGAACACGTAACGCACGATGAGCAACAAGGGGACGAACACCATGGCCCCCAGGACGACCTTGCACAGGATGGGCAGGGCCTTCACGAATGGCCCGTTCAGTTCGGACTGCACCTTGCCGCTGTCGTAGCGTGCGACCACGATCACCTTCCGCCGACGTGCGCCGGCGCCGTCCGGCGTGTAGCCCGGCTCGTACTTCGCCACCACGTTCTGGCTGACGCCTTTAGCAAACAGGGAGGACAGGACGGGGCGGTCGAGCACTTCGGCCAAGAACAGCACGGCCGCGAGGGCAGTGACCACCATCGCGGGAATGGCCAGGACGGGAAGGAACAGCGAGAGGGCGGCAATGAGGATGGTGACGAAACAGCAGAGGGCGCGCGGAGCCTCGGATGCAGAAGCACTGTTGAAGTCTTCGATGACGGCCGAAAGCCCCGCCTCTTTCTGCAGGTGTTCCGTGATGTAGAGAGCCGCCTGCTGTTCTTCTTCGGTGCCAGCTGGCCGGGGACCTATTTGCTGGGACAGAAATGCGACATGGTCTCGTGTTTCCGGCATACGTTTTGCCTTTCGCTTACCGTCTTGTCGATATCTTGCAAGGCATACTTGTTTTGAAGTATACGCTATTTGCTGGTCGTTCCCAAATAATCACGAAGAAAAGCATCGGCAGATGCGGCCTGTGAACACGCCGTTGCATAGGCGTTGCGCGCGTCGGCGTTGGCGGCATCAGACACGTCGGCCACCATGCGCACCGGATCGTCGGACAGATCGGCGGCCAAAGAGGCCGCTTCGGCGTCAGCCCGGTTGTAGGCGTCGTTCTGCGCGATGGTCTCTTCCTTGTTCTTGGCCAAGAAGGCCTCGTCGGCAGCCACGGCGTAACCCATCGCCTCGATGCGCTTGGCGAGATAGGTTCGATACGGCGAGAAATCAGCCGCCGGATACCTGTCGGCCGCCTGCGCAAACCGATCGTCGGCCTGGCGAAACAGCTCGAGCGCCTGGTTCGTCTTGTCCAAAGACGCCGTCACGTTCTCGTCGGTGGTCTCCACCACCATCAGTGCGGCCTCGCGTGCCAGCGCGTCGGCTTTGAGCAGGAGGTCCCATGCCTCTTTTGCAGCGCCCGCAGCGCCGGACGCTGCAGCGGCGTCGGCGGCTATCTGCCCGCCTAAGTCAGCCATGTCCAGGCGTGCCTCGATGGCGACCACGGCCTGGTTGGCCGCCTCCTTGTCGACCGAGTCCGCCATGCCGGCCAAGGCCGTTTCAGTCAGGGCCTGGGCGGACTGCAGATCGGCAACCGCCTGCGGCAGCTGGCCTTCGAGAGAAGCGAACGTGGCGACAAGCCCTTCTCCGGCCACCGATCCTTCCGGCAGCTCGATCAGCTCTCCAAGGGCGTCGTTGAGCGGGGTGAGCACCTCGTCCGTGCGCTCGATGTCGGCCAAGGCCTGGTCAAGTTCCGAGACGTGGGACTGATGCGTCTGATAGTTCTGCCACAGCCACCATCCAGCCGAGCCGGCCAGCCCCGCCACGGCCAAGAAAACGAGCAGGTACGCCAACAGACGCCGGCGCTTGCGTGTCGTCTTCCGGCGCGCCACCTCGTCGGCAGGCGTGGGCCATATGGCCCCGGCGCCGCCCAGGTTTCCCAGCCCGGTGGTGTCGCCATCCACAACGCCGTTGATGCTGCCGATGCCGGATCCTTCCCCGCTTGGCAGGCCGAGGGTTCCTCCCCTTCCCGTGCGAGCGGACGCCGAGGATCCCACCGGCAAGGCCGAGGCAGCGGCGGCTTCGGCAGGGTCCACCGACACGAAGTCGCCCGTCGAGAGCGGCAGTCCCGACTCCTTCGTCGGCGTGGAGATGGCCTTCTTCTTGCGCGGCATCGTGAACAGCGGGATGCCGCCGAAATGCAGGCCCTTCTTCTCGTCCTCCAGGCCCTTTTCCCCGTCGAGCGCATTCTTGGCCGCATCCAGCACGCTGAACGAAATCTCGTTCGACGTGCCGACGGTATGGCGCTTGATGTGCGCCGCGTGCTTCGTCTTTTCGTCGTGCTTGCCCATGGCGTCCTCGCGCGAGCGCGTCTAAACCCGCTGGGCAAGTTCGGCCACGATGTCTGCCGTCGAGCAGATCCTGATGGTGCGGCTGGGCAGCGAGTTGAGGAACGCCTTGCCGTACCCCTTCGTGATGAGGCGGCGGTCGGTCAGGATGAGCACCCCGGTGTCGTCGGCCTTGCGGATGAGCCGGCCGGCGGCCTGCTTCGTCTCCAGCACGGCTGCGGGCAGCACGTACCGGCGCCAGGCCTGGTCGTCGCGCGTCGCGCGCTCGCAGGACAGCGGGTCGGTCGGCTTGGAGAAGGGCAGCTTGGGGATGACGACGCCTTTCAGCGTGGCGCCCGGCGCGTCGAACCCTTCCCAGAAGCTCTTGAGGGCGAACAGGGACAGGTGCTCGTCGGCCAGGAAGTCGTCGCGCAGCCCTTTGACCGACACGCCCCATTTCTGGCAGACCAGGCGCAAATCGTCGCTCTTGAGCGCCGGCTGCACCGCTTCGAAGCAGTTCTCCATCTCGCGCCGGTTCGTGAACAGGGTGAGCATGGAACCGCGCTGCGCGCGGTGCACGTCGACGAGCAGCTTCTGCAGCGCGGGCAGGTAGCCGGCGTCGTTCGGTTCGGGAATGTCGTTCGCCACGTACACGGTCATGTGGCCGTCGTAGTCGTAGCTGGAATCCAGCTGGCACGAACGGCACCGCGACTGTTCGTCGGTGTTGAGCCCCAACGACGATTCGAACGCGCTGAAGCTTTCGTCCACGGTGAGCGTCGCCGAGGCGAACACCACGGAATGCGTGTTCGCGTACAGCGTTTCGCACAGCGCTTCGCCCACGTTGAGCAGCAAGGCCTCCAGCTTGTCCACGGGCCGGTCGTTCTTTCGGCTCAAGGTGGCGGCGTACACGTACCGGTCGGGCGCCTTGTCCAGGATGACCTCGGCCGCATGCAACAGATCCTTCAGATCCATGGCGATGGACGCGATCTCCCGCTGGATCTCGGCCACGCCGTCCACGTCCTCCAGATAGCCTACCAGCTCCTGGCAGGCGGTGACCAGCTTCTCGGCGGCGTCGGCCATCACACGGCCCCGCGAGGCCACCTGTGCGAACGTCTCGCTGCGACGCACGTCCCCGTTGAGCCACAGCTCGACGTATTCGTAGCCCTTGCCGCGCTTGTTCGTGTCGAAGAAAAGCAGGTCCTTCAGATGATGGGAGAAGTCCTCCGCCGCCTCGGCGAAGGCGCGTCCTGCAGCGCGCGCCTTGTTCGTCAACGCGTAGAACAGCGTGGCGCCGTCCTCTTTGCCCGGCGCCACCACGCGACGTTCGGCACGCACGAACACGTTGCGCGACGACTCGTCGGCGGACACGCGCTGCGCGATGCGCAGCAGGTCCTCCGCGGCCAGCTCCAGCGAGAACGCACGGCGCGCCTCCGCTTCCGCTCCATGGGCCTCGTCGACCACCCAGTAGCGGATGGGAGGCAGCAGGCCTCCATCGGTGGCCAGGTCGCAGAACAGCAGGCTGTGGTTCGTCACCACCACATCGGCTTCTTCCGCGCGCCGCCGCGCGCCATGCACGAAGCACGACGTCCCGAAGTACGGGCACTTGCGGCGCAGGCAGTCATGGCTTGTCGTGGTGATGGAACGGCGGGGCAGCACGCGGTAGTCGATCTTAAGGCCGTCCATGTCGTCGTATTCCGTCTGCTCGATGAACGAAAGCAGGGCTGCCAGGGCGGGAGCCTGGGAGTATTCCTTGCCCGCCACTTCGCGCATGCGGGCGCCTTCGGCCACCAGGCGGTCGATGCGGCGCAGGCAGGGGTAGTGCGTGAAGCCCTTCAGCGGGGCATACGTCAGTCCGCCGAGCGCCTCGCCGAGCGCGGGCAGCTCGTGGTAGACCAGCTGGTCCAACAGGGCGTTCGTCTTGGTCGCCACGCCCACGGCGATGTTGTTGGCGCGCGCGACCAAGGCGGCCGGCACCAGGTAGGCCATGGACTTGCCCACGCCCGTGCCCGCCTCCACCATGAGGTTCTCGGAGGCGGCGAAGGCGGCACGCACGGACTCGGCCATGACGGCCTGCTCCACGCGTGGCTCGAAGTCCGGGTACAAGCTCCCCACCAGGCCCGTGAGTTCAAAGGCCTGGGCTACCTCGTCGGCCGCCGGGAACGTCAGCCCCCGCAGCGGGTCGGCCGCAAGGACGTCTGCATCCGGCTTCGGCTTGTGTTCGATGGCACCCACGCGCTCCTTGCGCAGCGCGCGCAACGAGAACGGCCGCAGTTCGGGGAAAAGCCCGGCATCTTCTGGCTCGCCGGCCGCCATTGCCTCCGTCGTGCTTTTGGCCGCGAGCGAGGATGCTTCCGACGATGCGCCCAAGTCACAGTCTGCGACCTGCGTTTCGGCGAAATGCTCGAACACGATGGAGGTTGGCCATTGCTCTCGTGGCGCCATGCGGGCGATCTCGCGCACGAGCGGCGCCGGCATGGCGTGCACGGCTGCCAGCAGGATGCGGAACAGGCTGCACGTCGCCGCCACGTCGGCGTCGGCACGGTGCGTGGACGGCGGTAGACCGAACGCGCGCACCAGGTCGAGCAGACGATGCGATTTCATGCGCGGCAAGGATATGCGCGCCAGGTCGAGCGAGTCGATCCACGTGTTTTCCAGCAGCGGGTAGCCGCTCGGATGCTTCGTCGTGAAGTTGCGGTCGAATTCCGCGTTGTGTGCGACCAGTTTCGCGTCGCCCACGAACGCGACCAGCTCCGCCAACGCCTCTTCGGGGCGCGGGGCATCGGCCACGTCCTCGTCGTGGATGTCGGTGAGGTGCACCACGTCTTCGGGGATGGGTTTCCCTGGGTTGACGAAGGTGATGAACCAGTCGGTTATTTCGCCGCGCTCCATGCGCGCGGCGGCTATCTGTGTCAGTTCGTCGTGATTGAGCGAGAAACCCGTCGTTTCGGTGTCGATGACGACGATGTTGCGATCCAGATCCCCATAGTCGGACTGCGCTGCCGCTTCCGGAAGGGACGCATACCGCGCGCGTACGGCCAACGGCGTCCCGTCGCTTATGAAATTCTGCAGAGCTTCGTGTTCAGAGGCATTGTGCGTTTTCATACCGTGCAGCCTATCATCTATTATGGAATCGCACAAATCGAAAACATGGCTTATTCATGGCGAGCATCGAAACCATCCCCTACAATGATTCGGCGGAGTAGGACGGAAGAGCGACGAACGCCCAAGCGCAGGCTGCAGTCATCAGGAACAGGCACGGTCGGCGAGAATGCACGCGACGAAAGAGGAAGACACGTTCATGGACCAGTATTTCGGCACCTACCATCGCTTCGATACCCCTTCCAAGAAGGACGCTGCCCTCTTGTTGGGAGCGGACAACCTGGTCGGCGATATGTACGACATAGAATTCGTCACGGAAAGCGGCCAGCGCGCTGCCTGGCTGAGGAACCGGTTCGGAGCGAAGATCGGGTTCTTCGACGCCGACTTCTCGCGGCAGCTGAGCGTCATCGTCGCCCGCGGTTGGACCGTGCAGGCGGTGCTTTCCTTCGTGGCCTACACCGACAGGCCTGCTCCCGACCGCCACTGGGGCGAAGCGGCCGTCATCTGCTTCGATCCCGCGTTGGAAGACGCATTCGGCCCGTTTGTGGACAACCTCTCCCGCCGCCTTGCCGACGGCGTGCGCCCCGAGGTCGAACTGGGAGAACAGGGCGTGGCCAAGGTCGTCGAGAGCAAGGGGTCGTGGGCACCCGCCAAACACGTCCCCTTTCCCGAGAAAGAGACCGGCACCGCCATCATGAAAAGTCGGCGCAAGATGTCGGAAAAGCTCATCGAGCAGGGCCGCAAGGGAAACAAGGGCTGCTATGCGGTCAGTTGGGCGTTCTTGCTGCTTTTGGTGATGGCCGTGCTGTTCGGCCTGAAGTCCTGCGGCGTGTTCTAAGGGAAGGCGGGGCCGCAGGAAGCCGCAGGATCGTTTTCCACGGGCAATCCTGTTCACGGTGCCGGGTGCGCAACCCCACCCGCCACCACCGGTTGAAAAGGCTACGCCTGAACCTGCTTCGCGCTCCTGCTCCGTCCGCGCTCCTGCAGTCGCCCGGGTTACTTCCCCAGCGCGTAGCCGATCAGGAGTTTGCACAATTCTGCGAACGATATGCCCGCCGCACGGGCCGCGTCGGGCAGAAGCGACGTTCCCGTCATACCGGGAATGGTGTTCGTTTCCAGAATCCAGCACGTTCCTTCCTCGTCGAGGATGAAGTCGGACCGCGAGACGCCGGCACATTCCAGCGCCTGGTGGGCGCGTACGGCCATGTCCTGCACCTGCGCGGTCACAGCTTCGGACAGCGGCGCCGGGCACAGATGCTGGGACCCGCCGGGAGCGTATTTGGACTCGTAGTCGTAGAACGCACCCTGAGGAACGATCTCAATGATGGGAAGGGCTTGCGGGTCTTCGTTGCCAATGACGGCCACAGTCAGTTCCGTTCCTGAAACGAAGCGCTCCACCAGCACCTCGTCGTCATAGGCAAGCACCTGTTCAAGCGCCTGGCTCACAGCATCGGAACCTTCCACGATAAAGACGCCGAGGGCGCTTCCTTCCGCAGCCGGCTTCACCACGCACCGCTCTCCCAGTTCGGCAACCAGATCGTCGGCAGACCGCTCATCCTTGTCCCTAAGCGTCACCGAAGGCGGCGTGGCCAGCCCTGCCGCCTCGTAGAACACTTTCGCCTTGGACTTGTCCATGGCAAGGGCGCTCGACCACACGCCTGATCCGATATAAGGAAGGCGGATAACCTCCAAAAGGCCTTGGATCGCTCCGTCTTCGCCACCACGGCCATGCAGGCAGAGGAAGGCCACGTCGAAATCGCCGTCGATGAGCCGTTTCAGATCCTCCTTGTCTGCCGGATCCAGCTGCGTGACCGGGAATCCCGCTTCCTCGAGGGCTTCGCGGGCGCCTTCGCCCGAAGCGAGCGACACGTCGCGTTCCCCGCTTGTTCCACCGGCTAGAAGCGCCACCCGACAATTTTGAGGAATCAAGGATTCGAACATGGTGCCCACTTTCCAATCGTTTCCGGCCATCAGCCCGACCAGTATAGCAAAACACGTCGCCCGTGGCGGAGTTCTCAAACGCTCGCCATGCACGTTGCACAGCGCAGCGCCTTCCCCTGTCTTATTCTCCGTTTCCCAGCGCTTTGCGCCGGAACACGGTCCTCTTCGCGTATAATGCAGACCATGACACGATCAATAAAAGCATGCTCTCTCGGACAGCTGGAACAGCTGACGGCCGAGTTCGGGCAACCAAAGTTCAGAGCGGCGCAATTGGCCCAGTGGCTCTACGTGCATCACGTGAATTCCTATGAGCAGATGACGAACCTCTCCCTTTCGCTGCGCAGCAAGTTGACAGAGGCGTATCCCCTGTCCGTTCCCTCCATCGTCGACAAGCAGGTATCGCACGATGGTACGAGGAAGTACGTGCTGGAATGCGAAGACGGAAAGCGGGTTGAAACGGTCGCAATGCCTTCGGGCAGCCAAGCGCCGGACGATGTGCGCGAGCGGCTGACGGTGTGTTTCTCCACCCAGGTAGGATGCGCCATGCAATGTGCGTTCTGTGCGACAGGCCACGAAGGGTTCTCTCGCAATCTTTCGGTTGGGGAAATGGTCGACCAGATTCTGATAGCCCAAGAAGACATGGGACAACGGGTGAGCAATGTCGTCGCCATGGGGCAAGGAGAACCTTTTCTCAACTACGACAACACGTTGGCTGCGTTGCGCATCCTCAACCACGCCAAGCTCCTGAAGATCGGTGCTCGCCGCATCACGGTTTCCACTTGCGGCATCATTCCGGGAATCGATCGGTTTGCGAACGAGCCTGAGCAATTCACGCTGGCGGTTTCGCTCCATGCCGCCCGACAGAGCGTGCGCGACGTGCTCATGCCTCAGATGACGAACCAGCCTCTCTCGCGATTGAGGAAGGCCTTGCAACAGTACCTGGAGAAGACCGACAGACGCATCACGCTGGAATACTTGCTTATCGACGGTATCAACGACAGTGAAGAAGACCTTGCGGCATTGATCGACTTCTGCAGTGGATTGTTGGTTCACATCAATCTGTTGCCCATGAATGCCGTTGCGTCTTCCTGCCTGCAACCGAGTCCGCCAAGCACCGTCTTCCGATGGAGGGAAGAGCTCGAACGCAAGCATATCGAAACCACCTTGCGTAAATCGCGCGGCGCGGACATTGCAGGTGCATGCGGCCAATTGAAGAACGCCGTGACCCGATAATCACGGTGATTGTTTCACGTGAAACAATCAAGGCACGATCGATTTATGATGAAAGGCCCCTTCGAGGGGCCTTTCCTTTTTCTGAGTCGCTCGAAAATGCCTAACACGGACACGTGCTCTGTTGCTGGCTCGCAGTTGCTGCTTTCCGTCTTTCCAACAAGGCCAAGACAACTACGCAGGAAGTTCTGATCTTCACGCATGGTCTTTAGGACGTCGCGCACCTCTCCGAAATGTCGCTTCCTAAGCCAGGTTCGAACAAAGAATCATAAAACCAGGCCTTCCGTGCACGATATCAGCGAGAGCAGCGCTGACGAATACATCTGTTAGGAAGCCGAGGCAATCAATTCTTCGAACAAACGTTCGAGATCTGATTCGTCTTTGAACTCGATCTCAATCTTGTTCTTGCCCTTGGACGATTTGACCCTCACGTTCGTGTTCAACACCTCGCGCAACGCCTTCGCCACCGTTTTGAACGATTGGGGAACCGGTTGGCGGCTGCTGGTGCCCTCGCCTTCTTTCTTGCCGGAGAGCAACCGTGCCAACGCCTCTGCCTCGCGGACGCTCAGTTTGTCCTCAACCAGCTTTTCGGTGAGTTTGAGACGGCCTTCCTTCGTCGGTATCGAGAGGATGGCGCGCGCATGACCGGCCGTGATCTTTTCTTCGAAGAGCAGTTGCTGCGCCTCTTCTGGAAGTTCCAACAGACGCAAGGCGTTCGCAACCGTCGAACGTCCCTTCGACATGGCCTGCGCGACTTCCGATTGCGTCATGTTGCGTCGCTCCATCAAGCGACGATAACCATAGGCTTCCTCGATGGGATTCAAATCGGACCGCTGCACGTTCTCGACCAGTGCCAACTCGAGAGCCTTGTCGTCATCGGCTTCCTTGATGCGGATCGGCACCGTCTTCAGGCCAATCAGCTTGCAAGCCTGCCACCGACGCTCGCCGGCAATGATCTGGTAGGAGTTCTTCGCGACCATGCGAACAAGAATGGGCTGCAATACCCCGTCCTTCTCGATGGAAGCCCCCAGCTCCTCGATCTCTTCCTTTTTGAAGTTCGTCCGAGGCTGATCAGGATTCGGAGACACGTAGTCGATGGGCACCTCGTCAAGCTTTCGCTCGACGATGCCCTTTATCTGCACGTTCTCTTCGACAAACAGTTCTTCGTCGTCGTTTTGAACGTCCTTGACCTCTTGTGGGGCTTCGTGCGGCTCGGGAGCAGGCTGAGACTCAGGTGCGCTCACGGTTTCTGCTTCTACCACGACGCGTTGCCTCACCGGCGGTTCGGGAGCAACCGGCTCCTCGTAGGCTCCCAACAACGAATTCAATCCGCGACCCAGGCCGCTTTTCGTGGATTTAGCCACGGTTAATCACTTCCTTAGCAAGATCATTGTACGATTGCGAGCCTTTTCCCGTTGGATCGTATTGGGTGATGGGCAAACCGAAACTCGGAGCCTCGGAAAGCTTGACCGTACGGGGAATCAGCGTGTTAAACACGGTTTTACCGAAGTAACGCTGCACTTCTTCGACTACCTGACGGGAAAGCGTGGTACGTCCGTCGTACATGGTCAGCAGCACGCCAAAGATGTCCAGCGTCGGATTAAGGCGAGTTTTGACACGTTTCATTGAATCAAGGAGTTTTGTCACACCTTCCAGCGCATAGAACTCGCACTGAATGGGAATCAGCAGCTTGTCAGCCGCCACCAAGGCATTGACCGTCAAAAGACCCAACGACGGGGGACAGTCGATGAAGATGTAATCGTACTTGCCCCGCATGCTGCCCACTGCGTCTTTGAGTCGGTTCTCGCGAGCCATCTCGGCGACCAGCTCCACTTCGGCGCCTGCCAGGTTGATCGTGGCAGGAATAAGATCGAGACCTTCGCACACATCGGGAATGATGACGTCTTCGACGGGAACTTCGTTCAAAAGCACGTCATAGACGCAATGTTCGACTTTGCTCTTCTCGATGCCCAAGCCGCTCGAGGAATTCCCTTGCGGGTCAAGATCGACCAAAAGCACCTGCTTGCCCATCTCTCCCAGCGCCGCCGAAAGATTGATGGCTGTCGTGGATTTTCCGACGCCGCCTTTTTGGTTGATGATCGCCATGACCTTCGTCTGCCCCACAGCACGTTTGACGGGAGCTTTCTCGGCATACGACTTGATAGGTTTGACATCTCGACTGTCTTCGATCGCAGGAGTAACTTCGCGCTCCACGATCTCCACTTCTTCGATGTCAATCTGATCGTCTTCTTCGTACGTTTCTTGAACTTCTGGCTTGACAGTCTTCGGCTCGGTT
>OLRC01001403.1_pt1 | contig 15378 bp, 10 predicted proteins | sample 1672081 | NCBI WGS metagenome assembly OLRC01 (sample SAMEA3136643, study PRJEB25190) | human gut metagenome | biome: human gut; feature: human-associated habitat; material: faeces | place: Austria | collected 2013
CTACTCCCTCCTAGCTGTCGCCCGCAGGACGTTGCATGCGGTGTAGCACCCGCCAACCGGGCCCTACACGCCTTGCGCCCAACACCCACCGCACTCGATGGCCGTCGCGCATCCTTCAGCTGCGAGCCTGCATCGAGTTTCGCTCCAACCGTTCCTCGAAGGCGAGGTAATCGTCGGAAACCTTGGTGCGGCTGGTAGCAAAACTCGCCACGACGAATATCGCCATGGCCACGATCAGCCCCGGCCACAAGGGCTGTATGCCCCAGGGATACCCCATGAAGTACCAGACCGTGGCTATCGATCCGCCTCCCAAAAGGCCGGCGAACGCCGCTGCGTTGGTGATTCTTTTCCAGTAGATCCCCATCATGAGCAGCAAGGCGGCAATGGCCTTGATCTGCGATGCACCCATCAACGTGTTCAAGAGCGAAGTGTTCTGCCCGCTTATCAGCACGCTTCCCACCAGCGCCCCGCACATGATGACGCGCGATACAGCGATGGCCGACTTCTCGGAAACCTCCTTGCCCCTCGACGCGGCAAACGGCAGGTACACGTCGCGAACCACCAGGTTTGCAATCGAAAGCAAGAACCACGGGCCAGTCGAGAAGATCGCCGCGAACACCGCCATGACCGCCAAGCCCGACAACCCCGGCGACACGTGGTTCGTCATGGCGAACAGAACCGTGTCGGGCTGGATGCCGTCGAACGTGACCGCGCCGCAAAGGCCAATGATGATGGGAAAGAAAGCGAACAGGGCGCTCAACCCTGCGACGATCAGGTGGCTTCGACGAGCCACGTCGATGCTTTTGGCCGAGTAGCCGATGTTTATGGAGGTGACCGAGATGCTGAAGCCCAGAGCAGACCCGACGAACTGGGCGAACACGGTGAACGGCCCTTGCACGAAGGGATCGAAACAGGTCGCGGGCAGCGCTTCGGCCAAGGTGCTCGGCCCCCCTACGTACCAGAGGCACACCATCGACGCGAACGCGATGCCGAAGAAGATGACGAAGCTGTGGACCTTGTTCATTTCGGCGACGCCCGTGACTCCCAACAGGGCCATCACCAGGAAAAGCGCAACGACGACCACCATCGCAAGACGAGAATCCATTCCCAGCATGCTGTTGAGGTACATGCTGGCCGCTGATATCTGTGCCGAGAAAATGATGAACAGGGGAATCAGCGTGAAAACAAGTACCAGATAGCGGACCTTGTTGTCGAACCTCAGCCCATAGGCTTCGGGGCCCGTCGTGATCCCCGTCGGGCGGATACGGAAGAAGAACTTCGAAAAGCAGACGCTGAACAGCACGCACCCGAAGCTGCTGCCCCAGATCGCCCAACCACCCGCCATGCCTGTGCTGTAGCCGGTTCCGGCCGTTCCCGTTGTCGAAGAGCCGGCAATCATGTCGCCGAACAGCATGGCAGAAACGGCAAAGAGCGGCAACGCCCCATCCGCCACGAAGAACGCGCGAACCGTCGTGCTCTTGGTCGCCTTTCGATTCAGGCGATACCCGAACGCCAATGTTCCGAGCAAGTAAATGAAAACTATCGCGAAGGCAATCATATGCCCCTCCCGTAATAGCAGCCGCCCTTACGCCAGAGCCATGCGCGTTTCCTGCGTTCCCGACAATCATTGCCTTCATTTGCCACAATGTAGCGTAGAACTCTTCCGCCGCAGCTGAGAAGACGCCCCTGTTTTCGGGAACACGAGTAGCGCGGCGTGTTCGCATTGCATCGAATGTCATCGGAGGCAGGATGGCCTCGGCGTCTTGCGGGAGACCATCCCATTCCATAGAGCGCAGAGACAGGTTATTCCACAGATGCAGCGGCTTCTTCGTCGAGGCTCTTGGGCTCGTCCGCCTTCTCCCATTGGTACTTTCCAATGAACGAACACGCCAGAACGGCAAGGGCGGCAATGACGACCACGACCACGATGCCGACGACGAGGGCGCCATGATAGGAACCCGTGCCGTCATAAATCCAGGCAATGGCGGATGTCGAGATCCCGCCGACGATGGAAGAGGCAACCGCCACGTACGACCAGATCTTCGAGTAGTCGGCGTTGCCGAACAGCTTGCGTATCGACAGGGCCCAACCCACACGTGAGGGCGCGTTGCAGAATCCCAGGCAGAATCCGCCTGCAATCAGCACGGCAGCCACCGACCCGCCGACCAGCCAGAGCACGAACGCAAGGAGCCACACGAGCTGGTGAATGACGAAGCAGGTGCTCAGCTTGATGCGGTCGGCCAAGAACCCGAAACTGAGTTTTGAAAGCAGGTTGCCCAAAGCGGCGGCAGAGATCATGGATGCGCCGATGATGGCCGCGCTTTCAGCCAGATCGGTGTTAGCCAGGAATTCTTTGGCAATGCCCGCCTGATTGTTGCTGAAGCCCATGCCCAGCGCCGTCAGCGCCACGCCGAAAAACACGATCCAGAACGCCGCGGTCTTCAAGGCCGCCTTCGCGGGCATGCCAGCCTCCGCAACGCTCTCCGCCGCGTCTGCGGCGTCTTCTTTGAAACCGAACGGTTTGAGGCCCTTGTCCTCGGGGTTGCGCTTGATGACGAACAGCGTCCAGGGAAGGATGAGGACCGCCATGAGGATCGCATTGACGAGATAGGCCGTCTGGTAACCAAAATTGGCAATGATGACGGTGAACAGAGGCGACCAGAAAATGGTGGACACGCCGGCGAAGCAGGAGGCGATGCCGATCATCTTGCCACGGTGCTGCTTCGCGAACCAGTTGCCGATGAGCACGGGCGTCGCCATGGTGAAGCAGGCCGCAATGCCGACGCCGCCGATAAAGCCTGCGACATAGAACACCGGCAGGCTGGTGGCGAACGAGCAGATCAGCGGACAGGCGATCATGGTCAGCGCGCCGATGGTCAGCGCCAGATTGATGTTGATCTTCTTGTTTTGGAAGATGTTGCCCCAAATGGGCATCGAAACGACGATGGATATCGCCTGCGTGGTGAGCATCAGCGTGAAGTCGCCGCGCGCGCACTCCAGCGCCGTCGTCACCGGCACCATGTACACGCCGATGATCGAGTTGATGAGCGCCATGGAACCGGCGAACATGAAACAGCAGCTCGCCAGAATGAGCCATGCGTAATGAAAGCCTTGCTTTTTCGTTTGCTCGGCCATTGAGACCCCTTTCTCGGTTTCCTTGTCTTGCAGGCGCTTTGGCTTAGCGCGGCACGAACAGAACCTGACGCGGCTTCTTCTCGAGCTCCCGCGCAAGTTCCTCGACCGGCCCGTACTGCATGACGCCGGTGTAGCAATTGTGAACGCAGGCCGGCAGCTTGCCTTTTTCCGTCCGGGACGCACATAGGTCGCACAGGTCCGTGGGAACCGGCATGTACGTGAGCTGCCACCGGTCGCCTTCGATGTTCCACGGCCCAACCTCGTAGACCTTGATGCCCCATTTCCCTTCCGGAATGTTCTGCTCCATCTTGCAGATGACCTCGCAGGTATGGCAGTTGGAGCAGTATTCGTAATCGATCAGGATACCGTTGCGCGACATCAGCGCTCACCTTCCTCGCATCGATAGATTTTGCAGAGCAAGGCCTTCACGTCCGCACCGAATCCAGTAGGGCCTTGTTGCCCGAGTTCGCTCAACAGATTAGGATTGACGTCCCAGACCCCGTACATCGGATCGTCGTGAGGATCCGTCTCGGGGAACCACCAGCCACTGTTGACGTTCGCCATCCCCGGCTTGATGGTGGGAGTGAGCTTCGCACGATGCTTGATGCGGCCGATCTTGTTCTCGATCCACAGCCAGTCGCCGTCGCGAAACCCTTGCTCTTTGGCCCATTCGTCGTTGATCTCCACCAGGGGGTCGGGTTGGATTTCGCGCAGCTTGGCCACGTCCCGATGCTCCGAATGGAAAAACTGGATGTTGCGGGAGCCCGTCATCACGATGACCGGATACTCCTTGTACAGTTCAGGGGTGGTATACGGGCTGTAGTAGGGCTCGTCGTAATAGGGAAGCACGTTCTCGCCAATCTCTTCGGCCATCGGCGAGTAGAGTTCGATGCGGCCGGTGCGGGTGTTGAACCCTGGCTGGCCGTCTTTGCGAAGCAGCCCCTTTTCGTAGCGCCGGTACTCCTGGCCGGGATAGGCCCAGTGTTGGTTGCGTATCTCCTGCCAGGTCATGCCGGAGTTCTTGACAAGGAAGTCGTATATTTCCTCGACGCTTTGGTAGGGAAACATCTTTTCGTTGAAGCGTTTGCCCAAAAGCCAGACGATCTCCGCGTCGCTCTTCGGCTCGCCTTCGATCTTGAGGCCGGCGATAGGAGACATGGCGAAGGCGCCGGTACGTTTCGCGATCATGCCGAGCTTTTCGACGCACATGGCAACCGGCAAGGCGACGTCGGCCAGCATCTGGATCGTGGGAGTCATCCTCCAATCCGCAACGGCAATGAACTTGAGCTTTTGGAGCGCCGGATACACGCGGTTCAGGTCGGCGTTGCTCATGCAGGCAAGCGGATTCGTGCCCATCATGATGGCGCCCGTGAAGCCGTAAGGCTCTTCCGTTTCCGCCTGGACCACGGCTAAATCGGGCTGGTCGAGCACCATGCCCATGCGGATGAACGGGTACTCGTCGTAACCGATGACCATTTTCTGCACGTCTTCGGGCAGCTCGTCGAACCCCCAGCTGAAGTAATGGAAGTCGAACGGCGCGCCGGTGAATATCTGGCCGCCGGGCTGGTCGATGTCTCCGCAGATGGCCAGCATGGAAATGATGGCGCGCACGGCGCCGATGCCGTTGCGCTGCATGTCCAGCGCCAGCCCCAGCTGCACCGCCGTGTGGTGTCCGGCCGCGAAAAGGCGCGCGGCTTCCCGGATCTTCTCGGCAGGCACCCAGGCGCGTTCGCACAGCTGGTCGAAATCGTATTCGTTGCAACGTTCCGACAGCGCTTCGAAGCCGTAGGTCCAGCGGTCGACGAAATCGTGATCGTACAGATCCTCGTCGATGATGACCTTGAGCATGGCAAGCGCCACGGCCGAATCGACGGCAGGGCGCGGCTGGATCCAAATGTCGGCTCGCGCGGCCAGCCATGTGAGCCGCGGGTCCACGACGACCAGCTTCGACCCACGCCGCATGACTTCCACCAGCCAGTCGCCGAAGAAGCCGTCGGAGCTTGACGCCACGCAGTTGTTGCCCCAGCAGAAGATCACTTCGGGGTCGCGGTACTCGGGGTTGTCGAAGCGGTCTTCATGGCATTCGGAGCAATCGGGCATCATGTAGTCGCCCGTGCTGACGTTGTAGGAAACGAGGCGCGGCATCCAGCAAGCCAATCCCGACGAATAGCTTTCGACATGCGGGGTTCCCATGGCGTAGGCCAGCCGCTGCGACTGCCAAAGGATGTCGCGCCCGGTTCCGCAAAACGTCTGGAGCGTGTGGGCTCCATATTCTTGGGCGAGCGCGGTCATTCTCTCGTAGACGAGGTCGAGCGCTTCTTCCCAGGTGATCTGCTCCCATGCATCGGGATCCCCCCGCCTCGAAGGGTCGCGTTTCATGGGATGGAGCAGGCGGTCGGGACTGTTCACCACGTCAGGCAGACAGGCGCAACGGGGGCAGATATGGCCCTGGTTGAACGGATTCTCCCTATCCCCCTCGACTTTTTCGAGCACCCCTTCCTGGTTGACGTAGCACACGATGCCGCAGCCGGCATGGCACCCTGGTGCCGACCATGCGGTTGTTCTGGTCACGGTGTAACCGTCTTCCTCCCATGTGACCGGCAAGTCAGGTCTACCCATATGATCCCCTCTCTCTCGTTGGGTCTTGGCGCAGTACAGCGCGCCCGAAAAGGATCATAGGGAGACGACCGGGATGCCGTCCATTGAGAAAGGTTGCTAGAGTTTCGTTCTGGGCTGCGCACGCCTTAGCCGAAACGGGCATTAGCCAAACGGTATAACCCTCCTTTCACCACGAGGCCTCCTTTTCTTTTCGAAGCAAGAAGATCCGACCGACTGGCTAACGGGTCCTTGCCTGAAGGCTCTCGAGAGGCAGATATAATGAAGAGAGCGAACATCGGTCGTTGGGGGGATCAATGGTTGGCACGAATGATGCTCGGGAATGCCATGCCCGCAAGTTCGGGCAAAAGGATGCGGAGAAGGCGGATACCGTACAAACGCCGCAACGCGTCACCTCGCTTCGTGGCAGCGAGTCAGCGGCAAGCGGGCCGGATACGGCCGGCTTTGCAGGATCCAACGAGGCGGATGCCGCCCGGGCGTTCAGCAGATACGACGCGCTGGGCGTGATCGGATTCTCGCTCTACCTTACCTGGGTTTTCCTTCTCATGATGAATCCCATGCTGTATCGGTCCGGCATGGAGAAAAACGCCGTGGCGGACATCGTGACGTTCTTCTTCCTGGGAGAGATAGTGGCAAGCTGCGTCGCCTGGCTGCTTTCCAGCCGCCTCATGTCGAAGGGGGCGCTCAAAGGGGTGGTGGCGCTCACCGTCGTGCTTGCCCCCGCACCTGGGCTGGGAGCCCTGTGCTTCCCGCATTCGGCGCCGCTGCTCGCATGCGCGTGGGGCTGTGCCGGTTTCGGCGCCGTGTTCCTTCTGTCCCTCTGGGCGGTGTTCCTCTCTCAGTTGCCGCACAAACAGGCCATCCTGTATCCGGCCCTGGCCATGTTCATCGAGGCGCTGCTCGTTCTGGGCGTGCTTTACCTGCTGGTTCCCGATGCCCTGGAGGCTGCGGCCATCGTCATCCCCCTCCTTTCGATCGCTTCGTTCGTCGTCTGGGGCTTTCACCCGGAACACGTGGGCCATCTGCTGACCGGCTACGATGCCACCAAGCCTCCCGACGGCAGATCGCTCGTCCGGTCGTCAGGCGCCATGGTGGCCAACGGCGTGCTCATCGGGTTCGTCATATTCGCGTTGTCGGTCTCGGAGAACTCCCTGTTCGCCGGCATCGTGCTGGCGGCCATGCTCGCCGCCACCGCGTTCAAGATATTCGATTCGACGCACGACCAGCTTTTCGAGGTCGGAAGCATCATCAAGATTCTGGCCCCAACCGCCGCCGTCGGCTTTCTCATGCTGCCCTACTTCGGCATCGAGGTCAAAATAGCCTGTTGCGTGCTCATGATGCTGGTAGCCGCCACCAACGAGTCCGTCTGCTGGTCTGCCGTGAGCGAATACACGCGGGTGTATCAGCTGATCCCCTTCGCCAATATCGCCTTCGGACGCCTGGGGGACATCATCGGCACGGCATGCGGATACCTTGTGGGACGCCTGGCGTTCGGCACCACGTTCGAAAGCGGGCCGAGCAATTCGCTGGTCCTGTGCCTGGTCGTCATCGTCTTCATCCTTTTGCAGACGTTCTTTTTCCGTGACAACTACGCACCTTTCTCCGAGCATCAAGGCAGCGAGATAGACGTCGATCAGCGGACGCAGTACGAGTATGCCCCGGCCGGAGTCGCACAAACAGGCCGCTGGAGGCAAAAATGCGCCCAGTTCGCCCAGCACTACCATCTGACGCCGCGGCAGGAAGAGATGCTCGTCATGCTGGCGAAGGGCTATTCGACGTCGTTCATGCAGGATGCCCTGGTGGTGTCGGGCCATACCGTCAAGGCCCATATCTACAACATCTACCGCAAGGTGGACGTCCATTCCCGCCAAGAACTGATCGAGCGGCTTGAGACGTTCAAGCAGGAAGAGGAACAGCCCGCCTCCGTCCCCTCCTAGCTGTCGCCCGCAGGACGTTGCATGCGGCTTAGCACCCGCCAACCGGGCCCTACACGCCTTGCGCCCGCCAGCCCGTCTGCCGTCACCTCCGGCGGTTCTGCTCCACGATCGCGTCGAAGAAGGCAAGCACGCCCGCGTTCGTCTCCTTCTTCCGGCGCACCACGCACACGTCGAAGACGTCGCGCGTGTCGTCCAGCGGGCGCGTTACCAGGTCGGTGCCGTACCGCGCATAACCCGGGAAATGCACTCCGAACACCACCCGGTCATCCGCCTCAGGAAAGCACAGGGTGCCCGTCTCGAGGTGTTCGATGTGCGTGTCGATGCCGTGCCTCTTGAGCACTTCCTGGACGAAGGCGTGATAGCGGGTGCGGTCTTCCAAAGGATAGGAGACGATGCGCGCCCCTTCCAAGTCCGAAAACCCGAGCCGCTTCTTCGTGGCCAGCGGATGGGTGCGGTAACAGGCGATCCCGAAGGGGATGGAGAACAGGTGCTCGAACCGCAGGCTGCGGCTCTCTTTCCCGTAACGGAACACGATGCCCAGGTCGGCTTCGTGGTTCACTACCCGTTCGCAGCTGTCGCGCACGCCCACTTCCGTCAGGGAGGTCCTGAGGCCGCCATACGTCGCCGACACCTGCGTATGGGCATGCGTGACCAAGGCGGCAATGGCGTCGTTCATCAGAGGACCGACGACCCTGATCGTGGCCTCCGCGCTCCTCTGGAGCTCGAGCCCTTCGCTGACCGCCTGCTCGTACTTCTTCGCCACCTCGCGCAAGCGCTCGATGTACGCCCGCCCGCTCTCGGTCAGCTCCACCTTGGTCGTGTCGCGATCGAAGATGCGGAAGCCCGCTTCCTTTTCCGCCGTCGCCACATGCTTGCTCAAGGTCGACTGCGTGACGAACAGCCGATCGGCAGCTTGGCTAAAGCTCAGGCAGTCGGCAAGGACAACAAGCTCGTTGCAATACGAAATGTCCATGGCATCTCCCCAGATTGTCTTCCCCTTGCGGGCGTCCCCTCGTCTCCGCAGCTCCATGATACACGACCGTCGTCCCCTATGGCTACGGGCCGCCACCGGCGATGCTTATTCCGATTCGGCCTTTCCTTATGCCTCATTGGAAGCGGCTCGTTTCGGCCCCCTGGCGAGCGGCTATTCCGCTTCGGCATCAGGCGATGCCCGTTCGTCGTTTCCTTTTCGGCGGATTCCTTTCTATCGTTGGATTCAGAGCGATGCACGACGCGGCGCATGGCGCGGCCTCCTGCATCGAAGAACGCAAGGAGAAGGGAACCATCATGGAAAAAAGCACCTCGGCACAAAAGTGGACAGCGGAAGAGAACGTCGAAGGCCACGAAGGGATCGCGGCGGACGGCACGGGCGCTTGCATGGTCGACGGAAGCGGCCACGGCCTGTCTCGTCGTGGCTTCCTGAAAGGCGGCACCCTCGCAGCCGCAGGCCTTGCCCTTGCCGGGCTGGCTGGATGCAGTGGCGGCGGGGAAACGAAGCAAGGGCCGAACGGGAACCTGCCCGAAACCTGGGATCAGGAGGCCGACGTCGTGGTGATCGGCTTGGGCGCGGCGGGGCTGTCGGCAGCCATCGCGGCCAAGATGGACGGGGCCGAGCGCGTCGTCGCCCTTGAGGCCGCTCCCGAAGAGGATGCCGGCGGCACCACGCGCGTGTCGGGCGACATGTTGATGATCCCCGACGACGTCGACGGGGCGGTCACCTACCAGACCCAGCTCAACGGCCCCTACGAATGCGAGCCGGAATTCATGCAGGCTTGGGCCGAGGGCGTGGTGGACAACTACTCCTGGCTGACCGAAGACCTGGAGTTCGAACTGGGCGACGCGACGGCCGGCCGCCCCGAATTCCCAGGCATGCCGGGCGGCGAAAGCATCAAGACCTACTACGTCGACGGCATCTGCGGCATGTCCTCGCTGTGGATCCCCCTGTTCGACAAGGCCCAGGAACTGGGCGTCGAGATCGTCTACGAGGCGCGTGCCGTCGAACTCGTGCACCACTACGAGACCAAAGAGGTGTACGGCGTGCGCACGGAAGACGGGCGCACGTTCAAGGCCCGCAAGGGCGTGGTCATGGCCTGCGGCGGGTTCGCAGCCAATCCCGAAATGCTGCAGAACTACCTGGCCAGCATGGGATGCCCGAACGCGTTCGCCCTCGGGTCGCCCTACAACGTGGGCGACGGCGTGAAGATGGCGCAGAAGATCGGCGCGGACCTGTGGCACATGAACAGCTATGCGGCCGCAAGCACGTGCGTGCGGGCCATCAGCCCCGAATCCACGATCTGCAACATCCCCTATCCCACCGGCGTCGACTATCTCTACGTGAACGGCGAAGGCGAGCGGTTCATGTACGAAGAGACGCGCAGCATCCAGCGCCACGGCAAGCAGAAGGACCGCGGCATCTGGCCGCTGCTCACCGTGCCCAGCCCCTCCTACATGATCATGGGCGGCAAGAGCGGCAGCATCGACATCCTGGGCATGATCACCTACATGGCCTGGCCCGTCATCATGAAGCGCGGCTGCACCACCAACCAGGAGCTCATCGATGCCGGCATCATGTTCAAGGCCGACACCATCGAAGAGCTTGCCGAAAAGATCGGGTATCCGCCCGCAACGCTTGCCGCCACGCTGAAGAAGTACAACGACGCGATCGAGGCGGGCGAACCCGACGAGTTCGGGCGAGGCACCGCCGTGTATGCCAGCAACCTGTTCAACGCCGTCGAAGGCACCGATGCCATTTCCGGCGACGAGCACGGCACCGAGTCGCTGGCCATCGAGCCCTTCCCGCTGGAGAAGATCGAAGGGCCCTTCTACGGCATCGAGATTGCCTTGGGCCTGCTGAATTCGCAGGGCGGTGCCAAGCGCAACGGTCAGAGCCAGGTGCTCGACGTGGCGGGCAATCCCATTCCGCGCCTGTACTCCGCCGGCGAGTTCGGATCCATCTACGGGTACATGTACAACGGCGGCGGCAACATCAGCGAGGCCGTTTCGACCGGGCGCATCGCCGGCCAGGGCTGCGCTGCCCTCGAGCCGTGGGACGCCGAGTAGGGGCGCGCATGAGTTCGCGACCGAAAGCCCTCCGCACGAAAGCTCTCCGGAGCGGGACCACGGCCTTCCTCGTCTGCGGCCTTGCGTTGTTCCTGGCCTCGTGCGCTCCGCAAGACGCGCAACCGGCGAAGGAAAGCGGCGGGGACGCGCCGAAGACGCAGGACATCGCTTTCGCGTGGTCCGCCGACAGCGACTGCAGCGCCTGCCACGAACGGGACGTGCAGTCGTTCGACGACGCGGACTGCGTGGCCTCGCAGCATGCCGACCTGCAAGGCCAATGCCTGACGTGCCACAACGACGAGCCCGGCCTTGAAAAGACGCACGCGAAGGTGACCTTGGATTCGGAGAAGAAGAAGCAGACGCTGAAAAAGACCGAGGTGCCGGAAGCGGCGTGCGTCGGCTGTCACGACAAGGAAGACCTCGTGGCCGCCACCGCGTCGAGCACGGCCCTCACCGACAAGAACGGGCTGACCGTCAACCCGCACGACCTGCCCGTCAACGACGACCATGCGGCAAAGGGCCTCACGTGCGCCTCGTGCCACAAGATCCATGCCGACGAGCCTTCGGCCGAAGTGGCGCCGGGCATCTGCCTGAACTGCCATCACGCCGACGTGTACGAATGCAACACCTGTCATTTGGAAAAGTAGCCGAAAGCCGGCAGGAGACGTGCGCCCCCTGCCGGCAAAGCAGGCTCCGGCGAGAGGGATCGTCGCTCCGAGGACGTGCAGGGACGCGTCCGGGTCAGTTTCGGGCCGATCATCAAGATCGCCGATGCCCTCGGCGTGCGCGTGCGCGACCTGATCGACTTATAGCGCCTGCGCTCTTCTCGCTCCCTACAGAGCGGCACCCTGGACAAGTGCCATGAATTCCTCCCGGGTCGAAACGCCCAGCTTCGCGTATATCTTGCTCACATGGGCGCGCACGGTGCCAGGAGCTATGAACAGGTTGCTCGCGATCTCGGCGTTGCGTTCGCCCTCCATCATATGCAGGGCGATCTCCAACTCCCTCGCGCTGAGCTTCGAGTCTCCGGCCTTGCCGGCCAGCTCTTCGAGCAACGCGGTCTTCGCCGCATCCCCGTCAGAGCGAGGCGTCCCGGCCTGCAGGTAGAAGTCCTTCTCACGGAAGACGAGCACGGACGCAACGACCGCGAACGCCGCTGAAAAACCGAGAACGGCGTAGGCGACTATCGAGCCGGGCGCCTGCGCTACAAGGGTTCCGGAACCGACTGCCTGCCCGAACGTTATGACAAGCGTGTGTGCAAGAGAGACGGCGGCACACAGGCGCACGGCCGAATAGCGGCGCCGATAGGCCGAAGCACACACGATGAGGTAGGCCAGGACCATGAAGCACTCGTCGCCTGCGCTGAGGAAAACCTGGGCGAACGCGGTCTGGCCTGGCAGCACGAACAACGCCGCAAACCCCACGACAACCAGCGGGAGCGTGAACCGGTAGACAACGCCCAGGTCGAACACGCTGCTGAAGCAGATCGACCCCACAAGGATCACGAGCGCGGGGATGAGCTTTCCCACATATGAGGCGCCCTGGATGCCGGCACCCGTCAGGGAGTCGGCAAGGCCGAATGCAAAACTCAACGCGCAGATCCACACGAGCAGCCGCCAGAGCGACCGCAGATCAGGCTGATGGGCGCCCCGCTGCGGAAGATGCACAGTCGGAATGCGCCGGATGCCGGACACGAAAAGGGCGATCGAGCAGAAGGGAATAGCCGCCACCGATGCGACGGCGGCATCCTGCGGCAAAACGCCCACGAGCGCCCACACGGCCTCGCACACGACCATCGACCAGCAATAGGCGATGGCCGTCTTGAGCGGCGGCAAACATCCCAAAGCCTCCATCCACACGCAAAAGAGCACGGCGGAGCCGACGGCAGCCGCCACCTGGCCTCCGACGCCTACGAGGGCGGGGACACCCATGAGCGAGGGCGCCAACGCGCACGCAGAACCTGCCGCAAGGAGCACAGCGGCACCTAGCCACAGCCCCGCGCGGTCATAGAAGGGCACGCTTCGTCGGGCACACAGCAGCACCAGCGCGAGCGCGACGCATTCGGCCACGCCGCTGAGCGGCACCGCGCCCAGCGTCACGCCAGAGGCCGCAGGCCAACCAGCGGCCGCAAGGAGCCCGAACCAGCGCCGCACGAGCCCGAACCCCAGGAACGGCAGCCCTACGGTCACGAAGCCGGCCGCACGGTCGTAAAGCGTATTGATGGTCTTCCAGAGCATCGCCCGAGCCGCCTTTGCGTCTGCGATCCATGTATCCTGCCGGACATTATAGGCGATGGGCGCTATCGCAGACCTAAGCATCCCGGTTTCAGCCCCCGCACGGGCAATATAAGCGCCCCTGCTTATCATAAGCGGGGACTTTCCGTCCTATCGTGCACGTGCATCAGGAAGCCTTGTGGCCGGAAAAGCGCCCCCTCCCCCAAGGGCGCGGCGCGCGGTACGGCACAGGCTTCGCACAGACCACGAAGGAGGAGAGGGACATGGAAAACGGATACTCGAGGCGCACGTTCCTGAAAGGCGCAGCCTTTGCAACGACAGGCGCCCTCGCAGGCTTCACGACGCTTGCTGGCTGCGCACCGCAGGCTTCCGGCCAAGGCGGCGTGCAGGCAGCGACGGAGGGCACGCCTTTCGAGAACACGGTCGAATGGGATGCCGAGTACGACGTGATCGTGTGCGGGTTCGGGGCGTCCGGAGCCTGCGCCGCCATCGGCGCGGCAGACAACGGCGCCAAAGTGCTGCTTCTGGAGAAAGGCGACGCGACGCTTGCCGGCGGCAACTCGCGCTACGGGCAGAACTTCATGGCCTACACCGATCGCGACTTGGCCATACAGTACATGAAGAACATGCGTGGCGGCCATACGGAGGTGCAGGGCGACGACGTCATCGAATTCCTCGTCGACGGCTTCATGAGCTTCCACGACTGGCTCATCGACCATGGGCTGCCCGAAGAGCACATCAAGTACGCCACGCGCCCCGAATACCCCGAGCTTTGGCCCAACGGAGAGGACACCGAGGGCTTCCGCAAGATAACCATCCGCACCGACGAACGCTTCGGGGCCGACCGGCTCAACGCGAACCTCGCGTTCTTCACCAGCGTCATCAAGGACAACCGCGACCAGATCGATGTCTGGTACGCGTCCTCTGCCGACGCGCTCGTGCAAGACCCGTTCACGAAGACGATCCACGGGGTCAAGACGACGCACGACGGCAAGCAGTACACCGTGCGCGCCAAGAACGGCGTGGTGCTGGCCACGGGCGGCTTCGAGAACAACCTGGAAATGATCCAAAACTTCACCGGCTACGAAGAGATGTTCGCGAAGGGCTGCCATCTGAACACCGGCGATTCGGTCGCCATGGCCGCAGAGGCGGGCGCGCAGCTGTGGCACATGGCGAACCTGGCTGCGCCTGACCCGAACTTCATCAGCCCCTATACGGGGATCGCTTACGACTGGAGCTGTGCGAGCGACGGCAATATCGGCAAGACGAGCGCCATCTTCGTGGCGGGAGACGGCACGCGCTTCATGAACGAATGCGCCGAGGAAACGTTCAACTCCCGCCACGGCAAGACGAATTTCCACGGCACGTGGGTGCATATGCCCTGGCCGCGCAACACCTGGATGATCGCCGACGAGAATGCGCGCACGACCGGCCACGCCCCGTACTCCTTCTGGAGCGAAGGCTGGGAAAACGAGCTCGCCCAGGGGTGGCTCGTGCAGGCGGACACGTTGGAAGCGCTTGCGGACAAGATCGGCATCGACGGGGAGGCGCTCGCGTCCACGGTCGAACGGTACAACCGCCTGTGCGAACAAGGCCTTGACGAGGACTGGGGCCGTGACCCCGAAGGGCTCGTCGCCTTCAGCGGGCAGGGGCCCTTCTATGCAATGGAGATGAAGCCCTGCGTCACGAACACGGACGGTGGGGCGAAGCGTAACACGAAATGCGAGGTTCTGGATCCGCGCGACGAGCCCATCCCGCACCTGTACTCGGCCGGGTCGTTCGGCTCGTTCCTCATCGGCGACTACAACGGCGGCGGCAACATGGGCGAGTGCTTCGTTTCGGGCACGGAGGCCGGAAAGAACGCCGCAACCGTCAAGGACGACGTCTCGCAGGAGAGCGCGCTTTCGAAGGATGCCGTGAACTTCGCTTGCACCTGGGAGGACACGCCGTTCGACACGGCCGACGGCCAGTACCTGGGTCGTTACGGCGGCAGAGGCGGCACGCTCACGGTGCGCGTGACCGTCGATGGCCAGAAGATCGAGAATATCGAGGTCATGGAAGAGCACGAGACGAAGGGCATCGGGTCGCGCGCGGTCGAGGCGATGCCGCAGCGAATCGTGGACGCCCAGTCGACGGACGTCGACACGGTGTCGGGAGCCACCGCCACCAGCGCGGCCATCATCCTCGCGACCGAGCAGGCGCTCAAAGAGGCCGGCGTCGCCCTCAAGACCTCCGGCGACAAGACCGAAACGCCGCAGTAGGCCTATCGCCCCCCAGCCCTCCACGCGCAACGCGGGCTGCAAGGCACCTCTCCTTGCAGCCCGCATGCCGTGCGCGCCGCCGCCGCGTTTTCCCCAGGAAAACATTTCTGTCGTCGGGCTAAACAGAAACGTCCT
>OLRC01001412.1_pt1 | contig 15343 bp, 13 predicted proteins | sample 1672081 | NCBI WGS metagenome assembly OLRC01 (sample SAMEA3136643, study PRJEB25190) | human gut metagenome | biome: human gut; feature: human-associated habitat; material: faeces | place: Austria | collected 2013
CCCTTATCGCATGGATTACGATTAGGCTCTGGACACACTTTCTTGCCTATAACCCAGAAGCGCGCAGGCTAAAACCGCCGAGAGCAGCACTCTCGTGCATAAGCGCAAGGCAGTCGTATGTGATCTCTTCTTCGTCGTGCTTCCTTGTTCCGGGTGGAATATCGGGGTTACAGTATAGCCTCTTTTTGTAAACAATTTTGCATCAAGGTGCTGCCTGTGCACGACCATTTGCGTGTTCCGCACGGATGTTTCACGTGAAGCATCCGTGCATGGCCGCTCGACAGCAGCCGGGCGCGCAAAAAAGCGCCCCCGAAAGGGAGCGCTTCTGCATTCGAATGGTGGTCGGAGGGGGACTTGAACCCTCGACACGCGGATTTTCAGTCCGCTGCTCTACCAACTGAGCTACCCGACCACGATCAACCGTCCATGGGGACGTGGGACGATATTCTACCATATCCCATAGCCTCAGCAAGAGGAAATTCCCAAAAATCCCCCTCTGCTTACCGGGCCGCCTGCTTGGAAGCCCGGCGCGCATCCATCGGCCGCCTGTCCGCGCACCTGTCGGCGTACCTGCCGCGCCGTTCTTCTAGCGATAAACGATCTTGCCAACCGTCACGCCCTCGGCGATCATTGCGACGCCGCGCCACAGCACGAACACGGCTATGAGCAGAGAGAACAAGATCGGCGAGACGAACAACATGATGGCACACACGATGTTGACGATGCCCGAGAACAGGCCGATCCCCCATGCGGAGAAGCCGATGCTTTTCGATTTCATCGCCGCGAACATCTCGAACAGGCCGAACACGAGGAAGCACAGGGCCACCAGCCACGAGATGGCCGCGCCGCCCACCAGCGGATGCAGCACGAACATCAGGCCGATCAGCACGTCGAGGATCGCGTAGGCCAATGACCATCCCGACACGCTCATCATAGACCTGAAACGCACGTAGAACACGATGCCCAGCACGCCTGAGAGCAGGAAGCCCACGCCCGCGATCATGGCGATGGTGGCCAGCGTCAAGTTCGGCGCGAAGCAGCAGAGCAGGCCGCATGCGAGCAGCAGGATTCCCGCCAGTATCAGGCTCCAGTCCCATTTCTTCTTCAGTGTCGCCATGAGCGCTCCTCCTCGTCTTGCCTTTCGGCATGCGTTTCTCTGACGCATTGTATCACCGGCTTGCGAGCGTCCGAGCGTTTGTGCGCGAAGGGCGGTTTGATGGCGCGAATCGCCGATTCGCCATACAAGAGCCTTCGCCATACGAAAAAGCCCCGGTCTCCTCAAGCGGTTTGCGATGAACTGCGTGAGGAGACCGGGGCGAGGCGTGGGCCGAGGGTCGTTATGCGGTTTGTTTTCCCGGAGCAGCGTCGACGTCGTCGTCTTCCACGCGTCCGCGGATCTTCTTGACGCTGCGGCCAAGCATGCCGCCGAGCTTCGGAAGGTTCTTCGGTCCGAAGATGATAAGCACCACCACCAGGATAAGTATGAGCTCAGGCATGCCCATTCCGAATATCTTCATCGTGCGCTCCTTCCGGGCTTCCTCGCGTTCAGTGCCGAGCATTATAGCAACTTTAAATTTGTAGTTACTATAATTTTGTAGTAAAACCGACAATTTCGACGAAAAGCGCGGACGGCTCTTATAATGCAGAGCAAACGGCACGGCGAATAGCGGAGGGCGGATGATGGAACAGCGGCAGGCGGACGGCGGGCAGTCGATGGGATTGCGCGAGCGCAAGCGCCGCGCCACGCGGGACGCCATCGAGAGGGCGGCCATCGCCTTGGTGAGCGAGCGCGGCTACGACAACGTCACCGTGGCTCAAATATGCGAGCTTTCTTCCGTATCGCAAGGCACGTTCTTCAACTACTTCCGCACGAAAGACGCGGCTATCGTGGGCATCGGCGAGTACGACCTCGATGCCGACTCTGTGCGCACCGCATTCGATCGCCTCATGCCCTGCTCGATGCTGCACGCCACGCTCACCCTGTTCCTCGAGGTGGCGGGATCGTTCGATTGGGAAAGCGACATCGCGGCGCAGCGGATCGCGCTCGTCAGCGAAACGCCCTCGCTCATGCAGCTGTTCTTGGACAACGCGTTCGGCTTCGTCAGCGATTTTCGCACTATCGTGGAGGCGTATTTTGAAGCGAATCCTTCGCTGCGCACATGCTCCGATGTTCTGAGCTCGGCGGAAGAGTCGTACATCGTCGTGTCCGAGGCGCTTGAAGCCGCGAAGTTCGCGCTGTACCGCGTCGCCGACGATCCGGCGTCCGGCCTGCCCAGTGCAGACGAAGTAGAAGCGGTGATCAGGCGCATCGTGGGATAGCGCCCACGGCGGCGGTTCGCTACACTGAATGCGAACCAGTTACGGCGACAGAAGGAGTGCGAATGTCCTGCGAAAAGAACAGCCCGGTAGTCGGCATCATCATGGGATCCGAAAGCGACATGCCCGCCATGGAGCCGTGCATGAAGCAGCTCGACGAGTTCGGCGTGCCCTACGAGGTGAAGGTGGCTAGTGCGCACCGCAAGCCGGCCGAGGTGCACGAGTGGGCAAGTTCGGCGCACGAGCGAGGCATCCGCGTGATCGTGGCGGCGGCGGGCAAGGCGGCCCACCTGGGCGGCGTCGTGGCGGCGTACACGCCGAACCCCGTGATCACGGTGCCCATGAAGACCAGCGACCTGGGCGGGTTGGACTCGCTGCTGTCCATGGTGCAGATGCCCTCCGGCGTGCCCGTGGCCTGCGTCGCCATCAACGGCGCGAAGAACGCGGCCATCCTGGCCGTGCAGATCCTCGGCACCGGCTGCGACGCCGACCGTCAGAAGATCATCGACTTCAAGCGAGGCATGGCCGACGCGTAGGCGGCGTCCTGCTCGAACGGTTGCAACGTGCGGCCGGATGCGACCTGCATCCGGCCGCGCTGTTTCGTTAGAACGCTCGCGTTGCCACGTAGTCGGTGACGCTTGATTCTCGATAGCGCTTTCTTGGCAACGAGCGTTGCGCCCTTCATGCAAGCCGATAGGGGTAGTCCGCTGTTAAACCAGGATTGGCATAGCCCGGGTCGGCCCGCCCCGCGAAAGCTCGCCGGCGGCTCGGAAGCCCTCCTCGGCCATCGGCCAGGCGCTCGTCCCGCCTGATCGCCAGCCGCCCGACAGGGGAAGCGGCGCGCGGCAGTGCATGTCGATCCTGGTTTAGCAGCCGATAGGGCAGCGAATGGCAAAAAGGCATCGAATTCGGAATCGCCCGCGCGGATCGCAAGGGCAAAAGAAAGCCCCCCTGTGCATAACGCCTGTTCGTGAGCGTGCTCTTCCGAGCGGCTTTGCGTCGGACACGGTCAAGGCGCGAGATTTCTTCCGAATTCGATGCCTTCTTGCCATTTAGAGGTGCTGCGAGTTGCGCGGAAGCGCCACGATGTTTCACGTGAAACATTTGTATGTCTTCGCGCGGATGCAGGAGAAGGGCGCCAGCTGCATCCCGCACCGAATGCGCCCAATTTGCCGGGCGGTTTGGCGGTGCGTCCTTCGCGCCCCTCGCGGATGCGACCGCGCGAGGGGCGCGCTTGTGCGCTATCATGGATGCTCGAACGAAAGAACCCGAATGTTTCACGTGAAACATCCGTACGCGATGGGGCGGGCGAGGACCATGACGAAGAAACTGCTGATGGGGAACGAGGCGTTCGCGCATGCGGCGTTGGAGGCCGGGGTGCGCGTGGTGGCGGGCTACCCGGGCACGCCGTCGTCCGAGCTGATCGAGACGGTGGCGAAGCTGCATGCCGACGGCGCCGCGCGCGGCATCCACGTGGAGTGGTCGACGAACGAGAAGTCGGCCTTGGAGCTGCTAGCGGGTGCGTCGTACACGGGCGCGCGCTGCCTGTTCACCTGCAAGCAGGTGGGGCTCAACGTTGCCAGCGACGCGCTGATGAGCTTGAACTACGTGGGCGTGAAGGGCGGCATGGTGCTGTTCGTGGCCGACGATCCCGGTCCCATCTCGTCGCAGACCGAGCAGGACACGCGCCGCTTCGCCAGCTTCGCGAAGCTGCCGGTGCTCGATCCCGCCACGCCCGACCAGGGCTTCGACATGATGCAGGCCGCATTCGACCTGTCCGAGCGCTACCATACGCCCGTCATCGTGCGTCCCACTACGCGCATCAACCACGCCTCGACGTTCTTCGACGTCGCGGACGCCACCGACGCGCGCCCGGTGCCCGACGAGGGCTTCGAGCGCAACCCGAAGTGGGTCATCTTCCCGCGCCGCGCCTACCAGGCGCACGGCGAGATCAACGAGCGTTTGGCGGCCATCGCGCACGATTTCGCCGTCGATCTCGCGTTGGCCGCGTTCAACCCGATGGTCGAGGGAGGCGCGCGGTCGACCGAGGATGTACGAACGAATGTTTCACGTGAAACATTCGACGACGGGAGCATGCCGAAGACGGCGACGAGTGCGGGCGCCAAGGCGGTGGGGATCAGCGCGGGCGCGTCGGAGTCCGCATCTGCCGCAGTCGCGCCGCGCCTCGGCATCGTAGCGGGCGGCGTGTCGGCCGCCTATGCGCGCGAGGCGCTGCGCATGGTGGAAGCGCGCGCGGCGGCAGCGGGCGTGGAAATGCCCGCATACCGGTTCTGGCAGGTGGGAACGCCCTACCCGTTCCCGGAGGAGCTGGCCGCGACGTTCGCGGAAGGCCTCGACGAAGTGCTCGTTCTGGAAGAGCTCGACCATGTGCTGGAGGATGCGCTGCTCGTGCACGCGGGTCGCACGCATGCGTCCTACGAAGTGCGCGGCCGCCTGACCGGCGACGCGCGCGACCGTGGCGAGAACGACGTGGACGATTGCGCCGCCCGCATCGCGCGTTTCCTCGGTATCCCGCAGGTGCTCGCCCCCGCGATGCCCGCCCCTGCGTCGCCGACCGCCGCATCGGCCGCTTCCGCGTCCGCGACGTCCTCTATTCCGGTTGCCGAAACTGGAACGAATGTTTCACGTGAAACATTCGCCTACGACGCGCCTGCCGACGCGCCTCTGCCCGTGCGCCCGCCCGTGCTGTGCGCGGGCTGCCCCCATCGCGGCAGCTTCTACGCGGTGAAGCGCGCGCTGGGGAAAACGCCCGCCGTGCTGTGCGGCGACATCGGCTGCTACACGCTGGGCAACGCGATGCCGCTGGACGCCGTGGACACCTGCCTGTGCATGGGCGCGGGCATCACGATGGCGCAGGGCTTCGCCGTGGCCGAGCCGCACAAGAAGACGCTGGCGTTCGTGGGCGACTCCACGTTCTTCGCCAGCGGGCTGCCTGGCCTGGTGAACGCCGTGTACAACGGCCACGACATCACCGTGTGCGTGCTGGACAACGCCACCACGGCCATGACCGGCTCGCAGCCGCATCCCGGCACCGGCGTCACGCTCATGGGGCCGAAGCGCCAACCCATCTCCATCCCGCGCGTGTTGGAGGCCGTCGGCTTCGATTGTATCGTGCATGCGAACCCGCTCGACCTCGACGAGTCGGTGGAAGCCGTGCGCGAGGCGCTCGACCACGAAGGCCCCAGCGCCGTTCTGTTCGAGTCGCCGTGCATCCAGCTGGTGAAGCCGGACGCGCCCGCCGTCGTGGATGCCGAAACGTGCACGGGCTGCAAGAAGTGCATCACCGAGATCGGCTGCCCTGGCATCGGCTTCGACGCCGACGCGCGCGGCCCGCGCAGCAAGCAGCGTGGCCAGGCGTTCGTCGACCCCAGCCTCTGCAACGGTTGCGGCCTATGCGTCCAAGTGTGCCCCTTCGATGCGCTGTCGATGACGGAACCCCAAACAGATGTTTCACGTGAAACATCTTCGGACGCTTCTGGGTCGGAAGGAGGCTGCCATGCGTAACGTGTTGCTTTCGGGCGTAGGCGGACAGGGCACCGTGCTGGCGGCGAAGGTGCTGGCCCAGGCCGCGCAGGACAAGGGTTGGCAAGTGCGCACGGCCGAGACTATCGGCATGGCGCAGCGCGGCGGCAACGTGGTGTCGCACGTGCGCATGGGCGACGCGGGCGAGGAGGTGTTCGCCCCGCTGCTGGCCGAGGGCACGGCCGACCTCGTCATCGCGTTCGAACCGGCCGAGGCCGCCCGCGTGCTGCCGTTCCTCGCGCCCGACGGGCTGCTGGTCACGGCCACCACGGCCATCCAGCCGGTCACGGCGGCGCTGTCCGACAAGCCCTACCGTGCGGACGACGTGCTGGAGAACATCGAGCGCTCGCTTGCGGGCACCGGCGCGTGCTTCGTCGCGGTGGACGACGTTGCGCTTACCGACGCGGTGGGCAGCCGCAAGGTGTTGAACTCGGTGCTGCTGGCCAGCGCTCTCAAGGAGGGTCGCATCGCGCTCGACCTCGACGACTTGCGCCGTGCCCTCGAGGAGTGCGTGAAGCCGCGCTTCGTCGCCCTCAACCTGGCCGCCGTCGACGCGGTGGCTGCGCGATAATCTTCGCGCCCCGCGCCCCGCGCCCCGCGCCCCGCGCCCCGCGCGCGGTTAGTTGGGGAAGGCTCCTTGCGCGTTCGGGGTCGCCATCGTCTTTAAGCACCGCCCCCTGATGTATACTGCGGTCATTCAAATTTTGTTTGAATAGTCGGCGGAAGGCGAGGGCGTTATGGGGCGGGCGATGGATCAGGTGTTGCTGCAGGAAGCGGTCGAGTTGGCGCGCAAGCTTTGGCACGCGTACATCATCGAGCCTTCGGACGAAAGCGTTCAATTCATCGTGGACACCATGGATCCGCAGAACCTTTCGCTCATCGGCACAGGAAAGCACGAGCTCTATGTCAACCTCGAGGCGTTCTTCGCGGGACTCGAGCGCGATCAGGAAGAAGCTCAGGACATCACCTTCGAGATCCTCGACGAGTACTACGAGCCGCGCGCCATCGGCGAGGACACCTGCATCGTGTTCGGCACGTTGTGGGCGCGTGAGCGACCCGACCGTCCGAAACCGTTGCTCGTGGAAATGGACACGCGTTTCACGCTGGTATTCCGTCGCGAGGGCGACCGGTGGCTGCTGGTGCATCTGCATCATTCCACGCCCAACGTCGATCAACGGCGCGAAGAGTACTATCCGAAAACGGCTACCGAGCAGGCGAACGCCGCTTTGGAGTATTCCAAGGCTATGGAGCGCCGCGCCGAGCTCGATTCTATGACCGAGCTGTTGAACCATGCCGCGTTCGAGAAATATGTGGCAGCGGCGCTTGTCGAAGGCGGCGAGGGCAGCGCTTTCTTCATGATCGACCTCGACAACTTCAAAACGGTGAACGACACGTTGGGCCATCCTGAAGGCGACCGGGTCATCCAAGAGTTCGCCGACGTGCTGTTGCGCGTCTTCCCGCGCGATGCGCTGGTCGGGCGCATGGGAGGCGACGAGTTCGCCGTGTTCTCTACCTGCCCGCTTTCGGTAGAGGAAGCCCAAGGCAAAGCGTGCGAGCTTATCGAGGCATGGGGATCGCATTCTGCTTCGCGTGCCGTAGAGCTGGGATGTTCGGTGGGCATCGTGCGCGTTGTGCGAGGCGAGACGTTCTTCGACCTCTACCGCGCCGCCGATTGCGCTCTGTACGCCAGCAAGGACAACGGAAAAGGCTGCTACAGCTGGTGATCGCCGTCGGCGCTGGGTCGCATGATAGCCGGTGCCGAACCGCCCTGCGCGCTGGTTCGTCTTGTCGTTCTGGCCAGAAATCGTAAGGCCGATATCGGAGCATCATCGCCCCAAAAACACGCTTCACGCGTTGAGGCGTGTTTTTGGGGCGATGATGCTTCCCGGGGAACTTGCGGGTTTGCAATCGCACGCCCTTCGCCTAGAATGGACGCATGGAACTCGCGAACGACAACGACATCCTCTCCTTCCCAGCCGTGGTTTCGGCGGGTCGATGGCTTTAGCTTCAAGACTCGCGCCCGCGGGCTTGAAGCATCCTCATATCCGGTAGAAGACCATCGTCCCAGAAGGGGATCATCATGCAGCTTACCAACGACCAGTTCGCCCTCATCAAGCAGCAGTTCGCCACGCTGAAGGAGCGCTCGGCGTTTTACGCCGCCAAGTTCGAGGGCATCGACCTCTCCGATGTGCAAACCCAGGAGGACTTCGAGAAGCTTCCGTTCTCCGAGAAGGACGATCTGCGCAACGCCTATCCGCTGGGCTTGCAGGCCGTGCCCGACGAGGAGATCGTGCGCATCCACAGCTCCAGCGGCACCACGGGCACGCCGGTCATCATCCCCTACACGCAGCAGGACGTCACCGACTGGGCCATCCAGTTCGCACGCTGCTACGAGACGGCGGGCATCACGAACCGCGACCGCATCCACATCACCCCCGGCTACGGTCTGTGGACGGCTGGCATCGGCTTCCAGCTGGGCGCCGAGCGCCTGGGCGCCATGACTATCCCCATGGGGCCGGGCAACACCGAGAAGCAGCTGCGCATGATGCAGGACCTCAAGTCCACCGTGCTGTGCGCCACCAGCTCCTACGCGCTGCTGCTGGCCGAGGAGATCGCCGAGCGCGGCATCCGCGACCAGATCTGCCTGCGCAAGGGCGTCATCGGCTCCGAGCGGTGGGGCGACAAGATGCGCCAGCGCATCGCCGGCGAGCTGGGCGTGGAGATCTACGACATCTACGGCCTGACCGAGGTGTACGGCCCTGGCATCGGCATATCGTGCGACGAGCATCACGGCATGCACATTTGGGACGATTACGTGTACGTGGAAGTGGTCGACCCCGATACCGGTGCGCCCGCGCCCGACGGCGAGGTGGGCGAGCTCGTGCTGACCACGCTGCGCAAGCAGGGCGCCCCGCTCATCCGCTACCGCACGCACGACCTCACGCGCATCATTCCGGGCGACTGCAAGTGCGGCTTCGGCCATCGCCACCCGCGCATCGACACGCTGACCGGCCGCACCGACGACATGTTCAAGGTGAAGGGCTGCAACATCTTCCCCGCCCAGGTGGAAGAGGTCATCGCCGCCACCGGCGGCACGTCCAGCGAGTACCAGGTGATGATCGAGAACATCAGCGGCAAGGATGTGCTCACCGTGCTGTTCGAAACCCCGCTGCAAGACGAGGCGAAGGCGCGTGCCGAGGAGGAGCTGGCCCTCATCTTCAAGGCGAAGTGCGGCTGCACCCCCGATGCCAAGGGCGTCCCCATGGGCGAGCTGCCCCGCTCCGAGAAGAAAACGAAGCGCATCTTCGACAGCAGGTACTAGTCGCAAAACCGAGCTTTCTCGAACGCGGAGGGAGGCACCCTGACGGGCTGCCTCCCTCTTTTTGCGCGCGAACCGCCTTCTTTGGTGCAAGCTAGATGATGCGGAAGCTTCGGATGCCTTCCGGATGTTTCACGTGAAACATCCGTTCGGCGGCGGAGGGGGATTTGCGAACTTTTTGCATGATGGAGGCGCTCCACTATGGTAGAGTATGCGCATGCATTCCGCGAAGGGACATACCGCCGTCGAACAGCGCTGGCAGCTTCAGCTCGCCGTCGCGGCTGTGTGCCGCTCCCTCGCTCCGCGTCCCGCGGACTCGCTTGTAACGGTATTCGCCGCGCAGCCGGCTTCGCCCCACGCGTCCGATGTCGCCGCGACGACCAGCGCAATCGACGCGGTCAGCGCTGTCGCCCATCGTGCGGCCGACGCCTCTGACGCGCCCCTGGCCGGTCGAACCGCCTACTGTGCCGTTTCCTATTATTCCTATCGATACCTCTAGCACATGGGTTTGCCCGTGGTGCTTCGTCGGCGTCGTGCCGACGGGTGTTGCGTTCCGGCAAAGTCATGTGCGCCACCGCGCGGGCCCTTCCCGACGCGATGTTCCACGTGAAACAATTCATCGCATTGCAGTGCGACAAAGGAACAAATGTTTCACGTGAAACATCCGGTCGAGGAACACGAAGCAAAACGGGGCTCGCTTTCTTGGGGAAGAGCGCCCGCCGACAGGCGGCGCGCATGAATCGATAGGAAAACTCATGATCGAAAAGATATGCATGGTGCTTATTTTCGTCGGCGTGGCGGTGGGCGTCGGCATCTACTGCCGACGACACACCGGAAGCGTCGACGGGTTCATCCTGGGCGGCCGCAACGTGGGGCCGTGGTTGAGCGCGTTCGCGTTCGGCACCAGCTACTTCTCCGCCGTCATCTTCGTGGGGTACGCCGGTCAGTTCGGCTGGAAATACGGCGTGGCCGCCACGTGGATCGGCATCGGCAACGCCATCCTGGGAAGCTTGCTGGCCTGGTGGGTGCTGGGCCCGCGCACGCGCGAGATGACGCACCGCCTGGGCGCGTCCACGATGCCCGAGTTCTTCGGCGCGCGGTTCCAGTCGAAGGGTTTGCGCATCGCGGCCGCGGCCATCATCTTCGTGTTCCTCATCCCGTACACGGCCAGCGTGTACAACGGCTTGTCGCGCCTGTTCGGCATGGCGTTCGGCCTGCCCTACGAGGTGTGCGTCATCGGCATGGCGGTTATCACCTGCGTGTACGTGGTGCTGGGCGGCTACATGGCCACGGTGATGAACGACTTCATCCAGGGTATCGTCATGCTGCTGGGCATCGTCGCCGTCATCGTGGCGGTGCTGGTGAACAACGGCGGCTTCACCGAGGCCCTGACCACGCTGTCGCTCATTCCCGCCGAGGGCAGCGAGATGGCCGGGCCGTTCGTCAGCTTCTTCGGGCCGAACCTGCCCGATCTCATCGGCGTCATCGTGCTGACCAGCTTGGGCACGTGGGGTCTGCCTCAGATGGTGCAGAAGTTCTACGCCATCAAAAGCGGTCCTGCCATCAAGCAGGGCGCCATCATCTCCACCGTGTTCGCCATGGTGGTGGCCGGCGGCAGCTACTTCCTGGGAGGGTTCGGCCGCCTGTACGGCGATCAGGTGGAGATGACCGCCGCAGGCACGCCGGTGTACGACTCTATCATGCCCACCATGCTGTCCACGCTGCCCGACCTGCTCATCGGCATCGTGATCGTGCTGGTGCTGAGCGCGTCCATGTCCACGCTGTCATCGCTGGTGCTGACGTCGTCGTCCACGCTGACGCTCGATCTGCTGAAAGACAACGTGGTGAAAAACATGAGCGAGAAAAAACAGCTGGTGTACATGCGCGTGCTGATCGTGGTGTTCATCGTGATTTCGGCGGTGATTGCGCTGGTGCAGTACAACTCGTCCATCACGTTCATCGCACAGCTGATGAGCATCTCGTGGGGCGCGCTGGCCGGTTCGTTCTTGGGGCCCTTCTTCTGGGGGCTCTACTCGCGTCGCGTGTCGCGTCCGGCTGTGTGGGCCAGCTTCATCGTGGGCGTGGGTCTGACCACGGGCAACATGATCGCCGGGTTCGTGGGCGCGGCGTTCATCGCGTCGCCCATCAACTGCGGCGCCATCGCGATGGTGCTGTCGCTGATCATCGTGCCGGTGGTCAGCTTGTTCACGAAGCGCGTTGAGTTCGAGGTCGACCCGCCGCACGTCGAGGGAGCCATCGACCGCGAATACGAGCAGGAGTTGGAAGCGGAGTAGTTCTGAGCCGAAGCTTCGAAACCTCTGTCGTTTCAAAGTCTGCGGGACGGCAGAGGGCGCTTCGCTCCAAGAACACGCTTCAGCGAACGAGGCGTGTTCTTGGAGCGAAGCTTGCATCTCGGAAGCCGTTTCCCGCCGATGTCTCGCATGAAGCACCGGCTTGCTTCGCGAGCGTATCGCGCGAAGCGCTGGTCACGACCGCCCGTTTGGCACATTGCGCCCGAAGAGGCTCCTTATCAAGGGTCGCGCTGTTCCGTCTGACGGTCTTCCGTGCAGCCCGTCGCGCCCCGGATGGCGAAAACCCATCGAATTCGGAAGCTATCGCGCGCGTCGCGCTTGTTCGGCGCGAGGTTTCGCGCAAGGTATCCTCTGCGACCAGGCATTATGCGGGAGGGGTTTTCGCCGCGCGGCTACGCCGCGGGCGAAATTTCCGAATTCGATGGGTTTTCGCCATCCGGGGGAGCCTTCGACTGCGCGGATAACTCGGTGCGCAACGCTGCCGAGGGCGATGCGTCGAACCGGCCGGTTCGCCCGGGTGTTTCACGTGAAACACCCGTTCGTCTTGGGTGGTGGCACCGCGCTCCGTCTACGGCTCGCATCAGAGCGCCGCGCGATGGCTTGTGTGCTGTTGGGGGGTTAGGGAGGATTCTCGTTCGACTCGCGACTCGGAACTTCCAGCCCCTGAGTACTCTGCGCTCGTTCCGTCCCTGCGTTCTCGCGCCCCGCGGGAGCGAAGGGGGCGGCGGCTCGCGTTCCGCGGTATACTGTCAGCCAGTATCGGCTCTCGTGAAAGCGCGCGCATGATCTTCCAGCTTGCTCTCATATACTTTCCCGCGTTGGTGTTCGGGTTTCTGTTCGTCAAAAACTACCGCAAGGAGCCGCGGCAGTTTCGCAACGCGCTGTACTTCCTGCTGCTGTGCCTGTTCGCGCTGTACGGGCTGTCCATCCAGTTCGAGCTGCCGTGGCTGGTGCTCATCGGCTTGGCGGCCATTCCGTTCGGCACGGTGGCGCTGGTGGTGTTCCTGCTGGCGAACACGTTCGTGGTGGTGAAGCGCGAAGGCCTGTCGCTGTCGCATCTGCTGCCGGGCCTGCTGGCGCTTTGCATCGTGATGGCGTGCGTGGGAGGTCCGGTACTGCTGTTCGTCCAGGCGCCGCCCATCGTGCTGGCGTTGGCGCTGCTGGTGCTGATGGAGGGCTCGTACGTGGCGTTCACGTTCGCGGCCCTGCTGCTGTATTCGTGGTTGTACCGCCGTCTGCCCAAGCGCCGCGATTACGATTACATCGTCGTGCACGGCGCCGGCCTGTCGGGCACGAAGCCCACGCCCCTGCTGGCCGCGCGCCTGGACAAGGCCGTCGAGCTATGGGAGGCCGACCACCGCCGCGCCGTCATCATTGCGTCGGGCGGCCAGGGCGCCGACGAGGAGGTATCGGAGGCCGAGGCCATGCGCACGTACCTCGTTGAGGAGCGCGGCGTGCCCGCCGATGCCGTCATCGAGGAGGACCGATCCACCACCACGATGGAGAACCTGCGCAACTCCAAAGCCATCATGGACGCGCGGTCGGGCGCGGGCGCGTACCGCGCCGCAGTGGTGACCAGCGATTACCACGTGTTCCGCACGGCCGAGTACGCGCACAAGATCGGGCTGGCCGCCGACGGGGTGGGCAGCAGGACCGCGCGCTATTTCTGGCCCACCGCGTTCATCCGCGAATACGTGGCCGTCAGCAACGCCCACCGCTGGCCGTTCGTGGTTATCTTCGTGTTCTGGCTCCCCTTCGCCGCCATCGCGCTGTTCCAGCTGTAACGCGCTTCGCGCCCGCGCCCGACGTCGCACGGCCTAATGCGTCGCGCTTGCACTTGCGTCCGACACGCGTGGCTCCTCGCGGTCGCGCTTGCACCCGCGCCCGACACGCACGGCTCCTCGCGGTCGCGCTCGCACCTGCGCCCGACGTCGCGCGGCTCGCGGTCGTGCTCGCGTGCTTCGTCGCTCGAAAACATCGGCGTTTTCGCCCCCTCGGGCGCGCTTGTCCTTGTATACTTAGGAAACTGGTGCCGAGCGGCGGCGATTCGGCCTGCGTCCTCAAGCATCGCGTCGGGAGAAGCGCGGCGAGGGTGAAGGCGGAACCACGTGCATGCCGTTCGGCGAATAGCACGACGAAGGGGATCATATGGAAGGATTCGACCTCATCAGCACGGGGGTATGGTCAATCATACCGCCGATTCTTGCGCTGGGTTTGGCGCTGATCACGAAGGAGGTGTATTCCTCGCTGGCCATCGGCGTGTTCGTGGGCATGGTGATCTACCAGTTCTCGCTCAACGGCGTGGGCGTCGAGCCGCTGGTGGATTCGTTCACCATGGTGCCGCAGATGATGGCCGAGCAGATAGCCGGCAACGGGGCGCTGCTGCTGTTCCTTGCGTTATTGGGCGCGCTCGTGGTGGTCATCGCGGCCGCCGGCGGATCGCGCGCGTACGCCGAGTGGGTGTCTACGCACATCAAGAACGCGAAGATGGCGCAGATTCTCACCGCGGTGCTGGGCATCATCATCTTCGTGGACGACTACTTCAACTGCCTCACGGTGGGCGCGGTCATGCGCCCCGTCACCGATCGATTCAACATCAGCCACGAGAAGCTGGCATGGATCATCGACTCCACCGCGGCGCCTATCTGCATCATCGCGCCGGTGTCGTCGTGGGCCGTGGCCGTAGGCGGCTACCTGGGCGAAGGCGGTTTCACCACGTTCGTCCAGTCCATCCCGTACAACTTCTACGCGCTGCTCACCATCGTGTTCGTCTTCTTCATGTGCGCCACCAAGAAGGACTTCGGCCCCATGCGCGTTGCCGAGGCTGAGGTGCAGAAGCCGGCCGACCAGCAGCATCGCATTCCGTCGAAGGACAGCGCTCTCGAGTCGATGTCGACGGTGGGCATTTCCGATCCGAACGCGGCCGACGCGCTGCCGGCGAAGCTGGATACCATCGTAGCCGAGGAAGACGAGCTGGACGAGGCTGCGAAGGTGGCCGTCGAAGAGTTCAAGGGCATGGCCATCTCGGACAAGGGACGCGTGTTCGACCTGATCATTCCCATCATCGTGCTTATCATCTTCTCGATTCTGGGCATGCTGTACGCGGGCGGCTTCTTCCAGGGCGTCGACTTCGCCACGGCCGTGGGCGAGAACCCGGTGTTCGGCCTGTGCATCGGCGTGTGCGTGGCGCTGGTGGTGACGGCGGCCATGTTCCTGCCGCGCAAGCTGATGACGCTGTCGGGGTACATGGACGGCGTGGCCGAGGGCGTGCGCTCCATGGTGGGCGCCATCATGATCCTCGTGCTGGCATGGAGCCTAGGCGGCACGTGCCGCTATCTGCTTGGCACGGGCGAGTTCGTCAGCGGCTTCCTGAACAGCATCGGCGTGGGGCTGGCTCTGCTGCCGGTGGTCATCTTCGTGGTGGCGGCGTTCATCGGCTTCGCCATGGGCACGTCGTGGGGAACCATCGCGCTGATCCTGCCCATCGTGATCGGCGTGTTCCCGGCGCAAGATCCGCTGTTCCTCGTGGCCATCGGCGCCACGCTGGGCGGTGCGGTGTACGGCGACCATGTGTCGCCTATTTCGGATACCACTATCCTGTCGTCGGCGGGCGCGCAATGCAACCACCTGCGCCACGTGGCCACGCAGCTGCCGTACGCTTCGGTGGTGGCGGCCGTGTGTCTGGTGGGCTACATCATCGCCGGCTTCACGGGCAACCCGTGGATCGCGCTCGTCGTGGGCGCCGTGCTGATGATCGCGGCTGTGCTGGTGCTGAACCGCTCGAAGTACGGGGCGGTGAAGGCGTAAGCGCGAACGCGGGCAAGCGAGCAAGCGAAGCGCAGCGAGCGCCCGG